>JAAUYF010013185.1_pt1 | contig 13205 bp, 12 predicted proteins | sample 7278051 | NCBI WGS metagenome assembly JAAUYF01 (sample SAMN14350202, study PRJNA611818) | marine sediment metagenome | isolation source: surface marine sediment (0.6m) | place: French Polynesia: Moorea | collected 2018-08 | reverse complement strand
GGTCCCGTTTCGCGGCGCTCGACGTCGAGCGCGCGGGCGATGCCGAGCGCATCGGGGTTGATCTCGATGATGGAGTTCAGCGTCGGCCCGGAGCGGTCGACGCGCTCGATGCGGTCGACGTAGATACCGACAAGTTGCTCGGCCGTCAGCTCGCCGCTGTCGAAGCGAGCCTGGATGTGATCAATTGTGAGTTCGGTAACGTCGTACCGGGACTCTGCGCAGCCGTTGAGAAAGACCAGCAGGGCCAGTAGCAAGGATCGTGTACAGGACATCCGCGGATGATACCGGGAACGGGTAGCCCAATAAAAAGCCCCGCGGCGTGAGCGGCGGGGCTAATTTCTCTTTTTATTATAAAAGAGGTAACTGCGAATTCGGTGTCCGGTACAGAATCGTTATTGTTTTTGTCGTTATTATTCTTCTGGCGTCTGAATCCTGTAAGTAGCCGTTTAGTGATACCGATTGCAGTTACACTTCGCTTGGGCAGAGTTATAAAAGCAAGACCTGTGCCAACAGCTCCGGAGGCGCCGGGAATTCAACTATTTAGCGACCGGTACAGCCTGGTCAGTGCGCCAGGCACCCTCATTTTGTAAAGAAAACCGACGAAATTGCTGCATCGCACATAAGCCGGCACGACAATAAGATTTCGTAAGGTTCAGAAAATACTAGATTTAGTGGGTGTGCAAGCCGTGGTCCCCAAACGGCGGGGCGCGACGGCCGGGTCAGGTTATGTCCAATCGACCACCTGTGTGCGAATCGGCCCGCCCGTATAATCTTTTTGTCAAATTATTCGACGGATTGCGCGTTTTGCACCCGCTCGATCAGCCCGATCGCGCTGAAAAACCGGCCATTTCGCACCACGCCGACCACGTTGAGGGCCTCGTCGATATCGACGAGCGGGTCGCCGTCGACCAGGACGATGTCGGCGCTGGCGCCAGGCGCGATGCGGCCCACCTGGAGCGCAACGCCGAGCGCCGCGGCGGCGTTGATGCCGACTGTCCGCAGCACATGCTCGTTGTCCAGACCGGCAGCTGCCAGCGCTCGCAGCTCCGCATGCAGCCCGACGCCTGGAGCGAGGCCGTTGGCCGCGCTGCCCAATACGATCGACGTCGACTGCGGCGCAAGTTTCGGGGCTTCGGCATAGCGCCGCAATGCGGTGGGCAGGCCGCGCAGAAGCTGTGCCTGTCGCGACTGCAGCAGTTCGGTGAGCCCGGGAGTCCTGGAGTCGGCCAGGCCGGAGACCACCGCGACCGGGTTCGACGCATCGGCGAGCTGCGCATCTTCGTACCGAATGCCGCGCGGCGAGGTGGGCAGCGAGTCGACGCTGAGGTTCATCGCCGCGACCACCTCGAGATTCAGCAGCCAGTCCGCATCAAGGACCAGGGGCCCCGGCATCTCCTTGCCGGACCAGGCGGCGTTCAGTTCGTCGGCCTGGTCAGTATCGGCGACCAGCGTCGTCATTCCGAATGCGAGCAGCGCCGGACCCAGCGACGGATCGACATCGCGCGGCAGGCGCGCGAGCGTATCGATGAAGCCTGGCAGCGCGGTCAGATCGCCCATGTCGACGACAATGACGCCTTGCCTGTCGGCACGTGGTTCGAGCGCGACGATGCGTCCCTGCTCGATAACGATGTCGACGTCTTCGCGGTATTCGCCTCCAACGCCATCGAAGACTCGCGCGGCCCTCAGGATGAGCTGGCCGTCAGGAGTATCAATCTCGGGCAGTTCGCGAGGGCGTGCTGGCTCGCGCGGTTCTGCCTTCGCTGGAAATACCTCGGCCCGGAACGGCACGTTGCGCGATGTCCACGAGTTGAACGAGCGGCGACGGATCAGCCCGTTCGACGCGTACAACATCTCATGCCGGTCGAGCCACGCCACCGGAGCGACGAAAAAGTCTTCGTTCTCGATCAGCGGCCGGATCAGCAACGGGTCCGACAGGATGACCATTTCGGTCACGAGCGCCGCTTCGCCGTGACGCAGGAACGTGATCAGGCTGCCGTCGGGACGCCACGATGGACTCGAAATCCGCGCTGACGATGTCTCGAGGATCCGGTCCGGCTGGCCGCGCCGGCGCAGGACGAGCGACCAAACGTCCTCGTGCCGATGGACATAGACGAGATCCTGGCCATTGGCCGACCAGGCGGGTTCGGTCTCGTCCCCCGCCAGGCTGCTGAGCCGCCAGGTGAGGCCCGTTGCAACGTCCAGCTCCCAGAGATCGAATTCGGTGTCGCCGCGGGCGCTGGAGAAAACCACGCGATCGCCGTCCGGGTGCCAGCTCGGGTGCTGGTCGAAATACTGGTCGGCCGAGAGCCTGACAGCCGCAGGTTCGCCAGCCCGGTGCAGCCAGAGACGCTCCTGGCCATCCTCGCGGGCCTGGAACACGATCGCCTGGCCGTCGGCCGACCACCGCGGGCGCGCGGCGACTGGCGGTGTGCCCGCCACCGGCTGCGCGACGCCGCCGCCCGGTGGTAGAACGCGAATCTCGCCCAGCAAATCGAAGACGATGCGACCGTCGGGGCCAACGTCAATCGTGAAGTTAGTGCCGCGCGTCAGCGTGACCTGCGCGGGCGCCGCGGTAGCGACCAACAACGATGCAATTGCCAGGCAGGTTCGGAACAAGGCGTTAATCAGGGCTGCAGGCGCGTTCCCGTCCAATCGCCGGCGACGAATTCATCGCCTTCACCCGGTTCGAGCGAACGTTCCCACCGGGCGCGATCGTGGATGCGGTCTTCGCCTTCAATCCACAGCTCGATGCGGTGCGGCCAGACGCGGTAACCGCCCCAGTGAGGCGGGCGCGAGATTACAGGCCGGTCATCCTTGGCAATCGACTTCAGACTGGTCGCCGCCTTGACGCCGAGTTTTACGGCCCGCCTGCCAACCTGCGCGATCAGTGCCGCGCGCGATTCCAGCGGGGCGCTCTGGTCGGAGCCCCAGGCGCCGAGCTGGCTACCCCAGTCGCGACTCGCGAAGTAAGCGTCGCTTTCCTCCGCGGGTGACTTTACGGCGCGGCCCTCGAGCCGCACCTGGCGGCCGAACGAATCCCAGTGAAACAGCAGGGCAATCCGATCGTTGTGCGCCAGGTGGCGTGACTTGTCGGACTTGTAGTTGGTGTAGAACACCAGGTACCCCGGGTCTTCGACGAAGCCCTTGCAAAGAACCTGGCGCCCCGACGGCTGGCCTTTCTCGTTGACCGTGATAGCGGTCATCGTGTTGGGGTTGCGGCTGACCTGCTTCGACACCGCCTCGTCGAGCCAGGCTCGAGCCCAGCGCATCGGGTCGGTCGGCAGCTCCCTGGGCAGGCGCTTCGCCGAACAGGGGTCAATCACGTGTTCATCCATCGACATTCAGTTCCTGCCACCACAGATTCGAGTACCACCTTCGCGGCGCGGGTCAGACGCTACCTCGAAGCCGGTCTCGCGGTCGACAAGTGTCGCACCAATTCCGCCAAAGTACATATTGAGATCCGGCATCACGTTTACCGGCAGGTCGACCTCCGGCAGATCGAGCCCGGGCTCCGCCATCAACCGGTCCGCGTCGCCGCTCGTGTCGAGGTGCAGGCGCGGGTGTGCGATCGCCGCTTCCAGCGGCATGTCCATCTGCAGCAGGTTAACGAGGAACTGGTGCAGCGCCGTCGTGATGCGATCGGCGCCCGGGGAGCCGGCCGCGAGTACCCGGCCCTTGCGGCGCGCCACGCTCGGCGACATGTTGGACGGTAGCCGCACGCCGGGCGGGCCCGCATCGAGTCCGCGCCGATTGAGTTCGATTTCGCCCAGGCAGTTGTTGAGCCACAAGCCGGTGCCGTCCGGCATCTCGCCCGAGCCGTATCCCGACGAGGCCGTCACGGCGCAGGCGACGCCGTTCTCATCCACCGCGGACGTGTGCACCGTCGACGCCGACGCCCACTTCGCGAGCGCCGGACTGTCCGTGGCCAGCTCGAGCAGTTCCTGCGCTTCGGGTCCGACGTCCTCGGCGAAGTCCATGCGGCGACGGCGAAAATTGAGTACGGCTTGCTGCACGTGGATCAGGCGTTCGAGCGCATCTCGCGTCCAGCGGTCGTGCGGCAGGTCTCGACAGGCCAGCAGCATCGCGCTGAGCACGGATCCCCCGATGGCAGGCGGCGGCGTACTGGCAATGGTCCAGTCGCCGATACCGACCGTGAGCGAGGGGCGCTCGACGGCCTCAAATTGTTCGAGGTCCTCGAGGCTGAGGCCGCCGCCGTTATCACGCACGTGCTCCGATATCCGGCGCGCCAGTTCGCCGCGGTAGAAGATCCGCGCGCCCTCGTCGGCGATCGCGGTCAGCGAGTCGGACAGATGCGGCACGACGACCAGGCCGCCCTGCTTGATGAGCGCGCCGTCGTCATCGTGCAGAGCATCGAAGCCATCCTGGCTGCGATCGAAAATGTGTTTGCCGGAGAACCCGAGGTAGTAGTGGCAGGCCCGTGATAACGGGAAGCCTTCGCGAGTCGCGCGAATCACCGGAACGAACAGGTCGGACCAGCGGGCGCTGCCGAAAAGTTGCCAGGCGCGCTCGATGGCAGCCAGCGACCCTGGCACGGCGACCGAGCCGGAGCCCACCAGCGTGGTAATGCCACCGCCGTAATCCAGCGTGACGCTCTTGGCGCCCTGGCCGCGCTCGGCCTCGGGAACGCCATGGCCCGGCACGGCGACATTGCCGTCGATCGTGACCGGATCCGCATCAGGTTGCCAGATCGTGACGAACGCACTACCTGCAAGCGCGCAGACACCGGGCTCGGTATTCATCGTGGTGAGGGCGGCCGCGAGCGCGCAGTCGACCGCGTTGCCGCCCAGTTCAGCGACTTCGTTAGCGCCGTCAGCGGCCAGCTGCGACGTCGTTGCTACGGCGACCCTCGTCACAGGCTGCTTCCGCCGCCAGGCCTCTGGCGGCTAGTAATGAATGACAGATCGAATGCTCTTGCCTTCATGCATCAGGTCAAAGGCGCGATTGATGTCCTCGAGCGGCATCGTATAGGTGATGAACTCGTCGATCTTGATCTCGCCGTCCATGTACTGGTCGACCATGCCGGGCAGTTGCGAGCGACCCTTGCAACCGCCGAAGGCCGTGCCGCGCCAGACGCGGCCGGTCACGAGCTGGAATGGTCGTGTCGCGATTTCCTGGCCGGCCCCTGCGACGCCGACGATCGTGGACTCGCCCCAGCCCTTGTGGCAGCACTCGAGCGCGGCGCGCATCAGCCCGACATTGCCGACGCACTCGAACGAGTAGTCGACGCCGCCGTCGGTCAGTTCGACGATGACCTCCTGGATCGGATCGGAATAGTCTTTCGGGTTGACCGTGTCGGTCGCACCGAGCTGGGTGGCGAGTTCGAACTTGTCGGGGTTGATGTCAATCGCGAGAATGCGGCCGGCTTGTGCCATGACCGCGCCCTGGATCGCACTGAGCCCGACACCGCCGAGACCGAACACGGCAACTGACGCACCGGGCTCGACCCTGGCCGTGTTGAGGACGGCGCCGATACCTGTCGTGATGCCGCAACCGAGCAGGCAGACCTTCTCGAGCGGCGCCGCCTCGCTGATCTTGGCGACGGAAATTTCGGGCAGCACGGTGTACTCGCTAAAAGTCGACGTGCCCATGTAGTGATAAACGGGTTTGCCGTTGAGCGAGAAACGGGACGTGCCGTCCGGCATCAGGCCCTGGCCCTGAGTGACGCGAATCTTCTGACACAGGTTGGTCTTGCCCGACGTGCAAAAATTACACTCGCCGCATTCCGGGGTGTACAGAGGAATCACGTGGTCACCGACCTTGACCGAGGTGACGCCCTCGCCGACCTCCTCGACGATCGCCCCGCCCTCATGGCCGAGTACGGCCGGAAAGATGCCTTCCGGGTCTTCGCCCGACAGCGTGAATGCGTCGGTATGACACACGCCCGTTGCGACATTGCGGATCAGGACCTCACCAGCCTGCGGCCCATCCAGGTCGAGCATCTCAATCTCGAGGGGTTTGCCCGCTTCCCAGGCAACAGCAGCGCGTGTCTTCATCGTAGTCTGGCTCCGCTCTATTTATTGTTGTTCCGGACGGCGATATTCGCACGATTGCCGGCTCTCCGACAACGCGATGTCGCTTGCTCCGTCGCGTAGGTCTCCTGTAAAACGGCAGGCATGAGTCTCGAAGACCTTCGTAAACAGCTGACCGCCGTCGACGAGCAGATCGTCGACCTGATTGCCGAGCGGCAACGCATCGTCGGCGACATCGGCCGCAACAAGCAGTCGACCGGCGTCGGCACGCGGGACTATGCACGGGAAAAGGACGTCCTCGACATGGGCCGGCTGCGCGCCGAGCAGGTCGGCATCGACCCCGACCTGGCCGAGGAGGTCCTGCGCAAGCTGATTCGTTCTTCGCTGGCCAGCCAGGAACGCGAGCGAGTCATCGCCGAAGGCAAGGGCAGCGGGCAGAGGGCGCTGATCATCGGCGGCGCCGGCAAGATGGGCGGCTGGTTCGTGGATTTCTTCGTCTCGCAGGGGTTCGATACGACGATCGCCGATCGCGATGTCGACGACGGACCCGGGCAGTTCAGTAACTGGACCGATGCCGGCGTCGACTACGACGTAATCGTCGTCGCGGCGCCGCTCGCCGTGTCCGGTCGCATTCTTGCCCAGCTTGCGGTGCTCAAGCCGCAGGGGCTCGTGTTCGATATCGGGTCGCTCAAGTCACCCCTGATCGACGGCCTGGCGGAGCTGCGCGATGCCGGGTGCCGGGTAACCTCGCTGCACCCGATGTTCGGACCCGAAACGCGCCTCCTGTCCGGGCATCACCTGATCTTCTGCGATGCGGGCGTGCCGGAGGCAACGGCAGCGGCGAAAGAGTTGTTCGGTTCGACGATGGTCGAGCAGATCGACATGGGTCTCGACGACCATGATCGCCTGATCGCCTACGTCCTCGGCCTGTCGCACGCGCTGAACATCGCATTCTTCACGGCCCTTGCGGAGAGCGGCGAAGCGGCGCCCCGGCTGGCCACGATGTCGTCGACGACGTTTGATGCACAGTTACTGGTTTCCGCCGCGGTCGCCCGCGATAATCCGCACCTGTATTTCGAAATCCAGAATCTCAACAAGTTCGGTCTGGGACCGCTGGATGCGTTGTGCGAGGCGGCCAACCGGATTCGTGAAGCCGTGGCCGGGAGCGATGAACAGGGATTCGTCGAGCTCATGGAGAAGGGCAGGCAATACATGGCATTAAGGAGCTGATGCAACAAGCCGAAGACCTACGCGTGAGGCTGAGAACAGCCGAGCAGGCGCTCGCGGACCTGAAGGCCGAGGTCGAGCGTAACGATGCGAAGATGCATCGCACGCAGCAGCGCGAGCTGCGCCTGCTGCACTCCGAAGACCTGCAAACACTGCTGCACGAACTGATCGAAGGGCTGCAACGCAATCACGAGCTGCAGCATGTGACCGTCGTGCTGTGCGATCCCGATCACGATATCCGGCACCTGCTGCTGGCGGCCGGGACACCTGCCGAAACTTTTGACGGGCTGATCATGGTCGAATCGCTGACCGGACTCGCGCCGCAGTACGTGGCGCTGCGGCAGCCGTGGCTTGGAGCTTTCGCCGCGTGCGATCATCAGCTGATCTTCCCGCAGTCCAAAGGCCTCGCCAGCGTCGCCATGATTCCGCTGACGCACCGGCGCAAGCTGATCGGCAGCCTCAACCTCGGCAGCGTCGACAAGAAACGCTTCACGCGAGAGCATTCGGCGGACTTCCTTGCCCACCTCGGCGTGATTGCGTCTTACTGCATCGACAACACGGTCAACCGGGCCCGGCTGCTGAGGAGTGGTTTTACCGACGTGCTGACTGGCTGGCACAACCGCCGCTACCTGCAGGTGCGCCTGCACGAGGAGCTGGCGCGCGCACGGCGCGACCAGGCGCATATCGCCTGCCTGATACTGGACGTCGATCACTTCAAGAGCGTCAACGACACGTTCGGCCACGCGGCCGGGGATGCCGTGTTGCAGGAGATCGCCAATCGCATCGACGCGCAGGTGCGCAAGAGTGACGTTGCGGCGCGCTACGGCGGCGAGGAGTTCGTGGTGCTGCTGCCCGATACGTCGATCGAGGATGCAACGACGCTCGCCGAGCGCATTCGCGGCGCCGTCGCCAGCGCGCCTTACGAGATGCCGGGCGGGAAATCGCGAGAGATTACGGCGTCGATCGGGATTGCCGGCATCACGCCCGACCAGGACGTGGACGATCTCAAGACGCTGGGCGAAGCTCTGATTGCACACGCCGACGTGGCGCTCTATGAAGCGAAGTCTGCCGGTCGTAATCGCGTTGCCGTGGACGGTGGATCGTGAAGCGATTCCTGATACTGCTGCTTCTCGCTGGATGTTCGGCGGACGAACCGGCCGTGCAGGAAACACAGGACCCCGTTGTCGTCTATGTGTCTTACGCCGACAAGACCTACCTGCCGGGCCAGCTCAGTCGGTTCACTGACGAAACCGGGATCGTCGTCATCGTGCGGCATGCCGGCCGCGAGGAGATTGTCGATGATCTGATTGCCGACGAGATTGTCCCCCCCGCGGATGTCATCGTTACCCAGTCCGTGCGTGGCATTACCCGGTCCGCTGACGAAGGCTGGTTGCGGCCCCTGCCCACCGGTACCGTGCCCGAGAGCATCCCGCAGAGTCTTGTGGACAACGACGGTTTCTGGGTGGCGCTGGCTTACCGGGTGCCCGTTATCGTCCGCGACACGCGGATCGGGAATCTGCCAGCGCCCGCGACGCTCGATGAGCTCGCCCATGAGCGCTACCGCGGGCGGCTGTGCCTCGCCAGCTCCAGGGAGCTTGTCAATCGCACGGTCATTGCGGCCCTGATCAACGAACGCGGCGTCCGGCCGACTGAACTGCTGGTACGCGGTTGGGCTGCGAACTTCGCGACGACGCCGCTGAAGCGCGAAGCAGAATTGCTCCGGGCTATCGAGCAAAGGCGCTGCGCGGTCGGGGTCGCCAGTTCGACGGCCTTCCTGAACGTCACGGCCACGAATGCCGATATCGACATCGAGGCTCACGCGCCAGCCGGCGCTGGGATCGACGTCGAAGCCGCGGGGATCGGGCGACATGCCCGCAACCCGGATGGGGCGGCTAGGCTGATTGCGTGGATGCTCGAGGACGAATTCCAACGGGAACACAGCCTCGCGACCTTGCAGTCGCCGGCCAGCGAGGGCGTTCCCGACCGCAATGCCGAACTCGTGCACTTCGACCGCACGTCGATTGGCGGCGGCAGCGTCAACGTGGCCTGGGCTGATGAAGATGCGCTGCGGCTGGCCGAGCGCGCGCGCTTTCCCTAGTTCGTTCCCGCAGGGCCGCGGCTGCGGCTCATAAGGATCAGGAACAGCGGCACGCCGATGGCCGCCGTGAGGGCTCCCACGGGTAACTGCCGTGGCGCCATGATCGTGCGGGCCAGGGTGTCGGCGATGACGAGCAAGCTACCTCCGGCGAGTGCCGACGCGGGCACGACGACCCGGTGATCGGAACCCATGACCAGTCGGACCAGGTGTGGAACGACGAGACCGATAAACCCGATCACGCCGACAGTGGTGACCGACAAAGCGGTCGCCAGCGACGCGGCGGCAAACACGATGTAGCGAAACGACCGGACCGGCATGCCGACAATAGCGGCCTGCAGTTCGCCGCGTGACAGGACATTGAGGTGCCGCGCCGCGAGCGTGCCGGCAACCGCCAGAACGAGCAGCAGCCACAGCACACGCCCCGGTTCGTAAGCAAAGCTCAGGTCACCCATGAGCCAGAACAGCATGCCGCGCAGGTTCTGCTCCGGTGTCAGCGCAAGCAGCAGCGTGGTTGCGGCGCTGAATCCCGCCGCAAGCACCACGCCGGTCAGTAACAGGCGCGCCGGCGCCCAGCTACCGGTGCCGTGGGCGATCGAAAACACGAGCAGGGTTGCGGCCATCGCGCCCGCAAACGCAGCAATATCGATAGCGAGGCTGCCGAGACCGAGAATCATGACCAGCAGCGCCGCGACGGCGGCGCCGCCGGAACTTCCGAGTATATACGGCTCGGCCAGTGGGTTGCGCAGCAGGACCTGCATCAGGACGCCGGCTATGGCGAGCAATCCGCCAACCGAGAATGCCGTCAAAGCGCGCGGCAGCCGCAGTTCGGTTACGAGCGACCGGGCGGATTCGGACCCCGAACCCGCGAGTGCGGCGATGGCGTCGGCGAAGCCGATCTCGGCACTTCCCGAGGCCAGGGCGAACAGCATCGAGAGCAACGCTATGCCGGCAAGTGCCGCAAATCCGACGATGTGGCGTCCTGCGAGCAACGCTTGCCCCCCTGTGACCCGAGTCGCCGACAATGCCTCTATTTGGTGTAAAGTTAAAGGCAGTTAGAGTTTTTGTATCGGTTGCCATGAGCAACGATTGGATAGACGCTGAAGGATTCCGCGCGAATGTCGGCATCATCCTGATCAACGGCGACGGCAAGCTCCTGCTGGGTGGTCGGGCCGGCAGCAAGGGCTGGCAGTTTCCGCAGGGCGGCATGCTGGTTGGCGAGGATCCGGAAGAAGCGATGTACCGCGAGCTGCGCGAGGAAGCCGGCCTCGATCGCGGTGATGTCGAATTGCTGGGCGTGACCTCGGACTGGTTGCGCTACCGCCTTCCCGACAAATTTGTGCGCCGCAACAGCATGCCGCTCTGCATTGGCCAGAAGCAGCGCTGGTTCATGCTGCGCTTCGTGTCCGCCGACGACCGGCTGCGCTTCGATCTGGCCGAACAGCCGGAATTCGATCGCGTACGCTGGGTCGATTTCTGGCGGCCCGTCAACGAGGTCATCTATTTCAAGCGCCGTGTGTATGCGCGGGCGTTGCACGAGCTGGGCTCGACGGTCTATCCGCAGGGCCTGCCGCCGCGGCCCCGCTGGTGGCCGAAACGCTGGCGTAACGTCTTCGACAAGGACATCGCCACGGTCAAATCGTGACGTGGCGCACTTCTCCGCACCCGGTTCACCGCGTAACATAATATCCATGGCCCAGCATTCTCCATTGCAGTTGCACAGCCGCGGCCGCGTGTTGGCTACCCGCCTCGCGCTGCTCGCGCTCGTTGCAGTGGTCGGCTACCTCGTCTACGAGTTCGGCCGAATCCAGGCCAATTACAATATCGTCGACGCCACTCACGAGCGGCAGGCGTACGAGGATCGGATCGAAGGTCTCGAGCAGGAGATCGTCGGCCTCAAGGAAGAGATCGCACTGCTCGAGACACACCGGGACATCGATCGCGAGGCCTACAAGGAAGTCGAGGCCAGTCTCACGGCATTGCAGGCCAAGATCCAGGAACAAACCGATGCCATCGCGTTCTACCGTGGCATCGTGTCTCCCGCCGATGGCGCTGCCGGACTCAAGGTGCAGGACCTCAAGCTGACCCGGGGCCAGGAAGAGCGCGCGTACAATGTGCGCCTGGTCCTGGTGCAGTCGCTCAAGCACGATCGCAAGGTGAGCGGCGACGTTAACCTGGTCGTGGAGGGCGAGCAGGGCGGAGCAGCGACGACTTACGAGTTCTCGCAGCTGCTGCGAGAAGACGAGGCGGGAAGCTGGCCGTTCTCGTTCCGGTACTTCCAGGACTTCGATCGCGAGATCGTATTACCGGACGGATTCACACCCGAGCGCATCACGATTGAGGTGCGGTCGAAGACACGCTCGATATCGAGCATTGAAGAGAGTTTTTCCTGGGCAACGAGCCTGGGTTGAGAAATTGACGGCCCGGCAGGGCGCACAGGAGATAGGGATGTTTGGTCGAAAGCAACGCGCACACACAGTCGTGGATACCCTGGTCGGCAGCAATACCAAGGTCAACGGTGACCTGAATTTCGACGGTGGTTGCCATGTTGACGGCACCGTTAAAGGCAACGTTACCGCCGACCCGGAGAGCAGCTCGGCGTTGAGCGTGAGCGAGGACGGGACCGTCGAGGGCGGCGTGACCGTGCCTTATGTCGTCCTGCACGGCATCGTCCGCGGCGACGTCTGCGCATCGCAGCGCGTGGAACTCGGGCCGACGGCGCGGGTCATTGGAAATGTGTATTACAATCTCATCGAGATGGCCATCGGCGCCGAAATAAACGGTAAACTCGTGCACCAGCCCGAAGGCCAGGTGCCGCTGCTGGAGCAGACCTCCCGCATCGACGAATCAGCTGCCGTGGCCGCAGAGTCCTAGGAAAGAGACCATGCAGACAGATAGCCAGAATACGGCGCCAGCCGCGCCGCCGCCCGTCGTCTTCACCGACGCCGCGGCGACCAAGGTTGGCGAACTCATCAGGGAAGAGCAGAACCCGGACCTCAAGTTGCGGGTGTTTATCTCCGGGGGCGGCTGTTCCGGCTTCCAGTACGGCTTTACGTTCGATGAGAGCACCGAGGACGGCGACGCCGAAGTCGTCAACCAGGGTGTGACGCTTGTCATCGATCCGATGAGCGTCCAGTATCTGATGGGCGCAGAAATCGACTACAAGGAAGACCTGCAGGGTGCGCAATTCATCATCCGCAACCCCAACGCAACCACAACCTGCGGGTGTGGATCGTCCTTCAGCGCCTGACCCCGATCCCGAGGTCATCGCAGGCGTAGACCTCGGCTCCAACAGTTTCCACATGGTCGTCGGCGAGCTGCGCCACGGCCAGCTCATCATTATCGACCGCATTCGCGAGACCGTGCGTCTTGCCGAGGGCCTGTCCGAGACCGGCGATATTTCTCCTGAGGCCCGCGCCCGCGCCATCGAGTGCCTGGCGCGATTCGGCGAGCGCCTGCGCGACATGCACGCGGCCAAGGTCCGCGCGGCGGGAACGAGCACGATACGCCGGGCCCGCGAGGACACGGGCTTCATGGCCGAGGCCGAGGCGGCGCTGGGCCACCCGATCGAAATCATCTCGGGCCTGGAAGAAGCACGGCTGATTTACCAGGGCGTCGCGCACAGCCTGCCGTCCAGCGACGGGCTGCGCCTGGTCATGGATATTGGCGGCGGCAGTACCGAGCTGATTCTCGTTCAGGGCCCCGAGCCCCGCGCGCTGGAGAGCGTGCATCTCGGCTGCGTCTCGATGACCGAGCGTTTCTTCGACGATGGCCGCATCACGGCCGAAGCGTTCGACAAGGCCCGGGTCGCGGCCCGCCTCGAGCTGCGGCCCGTCAAGGCATTCTTCCGCGGCGCCGACGATATCGAGTCGATCGGCACCTCCGGCACGATC
>JAAUYF010026104.1_pt1 | contig 13245 bp, 16 predicted proteins | sample 7278051 | NCBI WGS metagenome assembly JAAUYF01 (sample SAMN14350202, study PRJNA611818) | marine sediment metagenome | isolation source: surface marine sediment (0.6m) | place: French Polynesia: Moorea | collected 2018-08 | reverse complement strand
TCGCGATCGCGCGGCAGCACCTTGAGGCCGTCCAGCCGTTTCAGTGAGGCGGCTTTTTCCTTGTCATTGAGGTGTCCCGGCCGGTTTTCGATGAGCTTGCTGTACTTCTGACCGGTTGAATCCACGGTGACCTCGACTTCAAGGAGGCCGTTGACGTCGTAGCTGAAGCGCACCTGGATCGATTCCTTGCCCGCGGGCCCTTTGGGCACGGCTACGTGCACGTTGCCGAGGTACAGGTTGTTTTGTGGCCGGCGACTCTCGCCCTGGTAGATACGCACATCGATAGCCGTCTGGTCGTTGGCAACCGTGTAGAACGGCTCCACGCGGCTGACGGGCACGACGTTGTTGCGATCGATGATTGGCGCGAACACCTCCGACCGGTTCTTGGGGTCGGTGTCGCTGACGATGGCGATGCCCATGCTGAACGAGCACACGTCAGTGAGCACAACGTCTTCCAGTGACTCGTTGCGAGCCACGAGCGCGCCCTGCAGCGCCGCGCCCATGACCACGGTCAGGTCGGGATCGGTGTCGGTTCTCGGAATGCGGCCGAAGAGTTTCGAGACCATCGAGCGGAACACCGACATACGCGTGGCGCCGCCGACCAGGACGACATCGTGGATCTCCTTCGGGTCGAGTCCGGCGTCGCGCAACGCGCGTTCCATTGGCGAGCGAATACGCATCAGCAGTTTCGCGGTGGCTTCCGTGAAAGTCTTCTGGCTGATCGGCCATTCGTGGGTAGTGCCGTCGAGATCGAATGACAACACCACCTCCTTGTTCTTGCTGACCTGGCGCTTGACGGTTTCGACGCGCGTGTAGAGCTGTTGCCGCGTTTCCGGGTCAAGAGAGGCTTCTTCCACACCGATTTCCTCGAGGAACGCGCGCAGGAGGTTGTCGTTGAAGTCCTCGCCGCCGAGAGCGCTGTCGCCGGCCGTGGCGTGCACCTCCAGTATGTTCTCGTAATACTCGAGGATGCTGACGTCGAACGTGCCGCCACCGAGGTCGAGGACAATGAAACGTTGCTCCTGTTCGTCATTGAGGCCGTGCGCGAGCGCCGCGGCCGTCGGCTCGTTGATCAGCCGGTTCACGGTGAGGCCCGCCAGCTCGCCGGCGTCTCGAGTCGCCTGCCGCTGCGCGTCGTTGAAGTAGGCGGGTACGCTGATGACGGCGTGCTTGATCCTGTGGCCGAGCTCGGCCTCGGCGTCGGCCTTCAGGGTGCGTAACACCATCGCAGAGAGCTCGGTCGCCGAGAACTTCTTGCGGCGGCCAATCTGCACCTGGTGGTCAACGCCCATGAAGCGCTTGAAATAGGCGACCGTGGATTTGGGATGAGTGACGAGCCGTTGCTTCGCCGCTTTGCCGACCAGGATCGAGCCATCGTCGTCCACGGCGACGACCGACGGCGTCAGCAGGTCGCCGTGCGCGTTAGGAATGATGCGCGCCTTGTCGTCCTCCCAGACGGCGCAGGCGCTATTGGTGGTTCCCAGGTCGATACCCAAGATGACGTCGTCGGCCATGCCTGATGTCGTACTCCCCACTTGCCGGCCCGTAGTGTAGCAATCTGAGGGGGGATACGGCTGTGAGGAAGCTCTCGCTCCTGCAATAATGGCGCATTCAAGGAGGTGCGCCATGTCGAAAGTCTATCGCCTGCTATTCCTTGTTCTCCTGGTGCTTGGTACCACGGTCGCTGTTGCCGACGACGAGATCGTTGTCGAGCCGCCCGGTCCCGACGAAACGCTGGTCTACGTGATCCGCGAGGGCAAAATGGTCGGTGGCGCTTACGGCCACTGGATCGCGGTCAACGACGAGACGGTAGGTTCCCTGCGCAACGACACACACGTAATACTGCGCTTGCCGGCCGGCATCATAACGCTGAACATCGCCAGCGGTGGCACGCCCGCGGCCGCAATTGCCCTCGACCATCGCGGTGGCGAAACGGTCTATCTGCTCTACGAAGTGGGCGGCACCGAATTCATCGAGCTCGATGAGAAAGAAGCGGCCAAGCAAATTCGCAAGACCGATTACCGCGAGCCGCTCGACGAGGTCACGCCGAACAACGAGCAGTTCGTCGTGTTAATGAACCTGTCGCGACTCGGCTTCGACGTCATGGTGCCCTCGGAAGGGACCGTCGAGCCGGATGCCGAGCACGGCGTCGTGACGATCTTCCGACAGAAAGAAGCCAAAAAGCTCGAATTCGGCATCTGGAGCGACTCCGGTTTCGTGGGGACTCTCGGCGCGCGCGAGGCGGTGAGTGTTCGCTTGGCGGCCGGATCGCATTTCTTCATGGCCGGCAATCTCGGCGTCACGCAAATGCGCGCCGATGTCGAAGCGGGCAAACGCTACTACGCCTGGCTGGATTACGGCGGCTGGATCGGCCGTGTCCGCCTGACGCCGGTTCCCGCCGCCGACGCAGATAACCTGGACAAGTTGCTGCGCAAGGTAAGCTACGTCGAACTCGGCCCGGCAATGGACGAGGAAGGTGTCCGGGTGCGCGAGAAGGTGGCCGTCGAATACGTGCGCCAGATTGCCGAGAAGGCAAGCAGGGGAGAGATCGACTACAACCTGCTCGGTCCGGAAAATGCCTTCGACTGAGCAACGCCCGAGATACTCGCAGGCCGCCAGGACCATTGCCGACACGCTGACCTGGTTTCGCATCGTCAGCGTCGCGCCGATCACGGCGCTCGCCTGGTACGGGCTCGAGTGGTGGGTCTTCGGGCTCTATATAGCAGGGGCGCTGACGGACTACTTCGACGGTGTCTTCGCGCGTCGCGCCGCACCGCCGAAGTCCAGTATCGACCTCGACGGCATTGCCGATGTCATATTCCGGGTGATGACTGTCCTGTGGATCTGGCTGCTCGTGCCGGGTTTCATCACCAAGTACTGGTTGCCTTACGTGCCGATACTCGCGGCGCTCGAACTCTACATGCTCGTGGAGCGCGCACGCCGTCCGCTGATGCCTGTGCCGCATTTTGCATTCGGCCGTTTCGCGATGGCGCTGTTCTTCTTCCTGTTACCCGTGCTGATCGTCTGGGGCGACGTCACGTGGTTCGTGCATGCCGTACTGATCATCGGCACGCTGTCGAATGTCCAGTTGGCCTGGGCGCTTAACCGCCTTATTCGGGCGCGGGCTTGAGCATGGTCGAATCGAATTCGTATTTCGAGCCGTTCTTGCCGACGAGGTTGACCTCCCATAACTCCTCGTCCGGAATCTGGGTACGCTCGAGCCCCGGCAGTTCGCGCTCGTCGTCGACCTGCACGCCCCAGACGCGAACCTGGCGCACGCCGGCAACCGGGATGCGATCGCTGTCGAATCGTGCCCGTACCTCGGGGTCGACGCTGTCCGATGCCCAGATGGCGTAACCGCAGTCAACAATGGCAGCCAGTTCGGCAGGCATAGCCTTGTCAGTCATGTCTCCCCTCCGTTTGCTCCGGCATGGGCACCATTGAAGCACTCGACGGCAATCGGCGGCATTGCGATTTCTACGCATGCGAACTCGGCACTTGGTAGCGCTTACAGGATTTGAGACACTCCGGCAGCATGAGCCCTATCAAGACTAGTACGTTGATTCTATTGCTGGTTTTCGCCGCGGCCGCGCGCGCCCAGGATGCGCTGCCCGTCGAGGCCTTTGCCAGCGTGCCCGTTATTTCCAACGTGCGGCTGTCGCCGGACGGCAAGCACGTGGCGTTCCTGGTCAAGGTGGACGCAGGCGAGGTGCAGGGCGCCGCCGTGCGCTTCATGCACCTGGATACCACCGAATTCAAGACGCTGACCTACGCGAACGCGAAAGACTTCGTCATAAACTGGATCCGCTGGGCAAACAACGACCAGATTCTGATCAGCGCGCGCTTCCCGGCCAAGCGCTGGGGCACGCCCACGACCGAGACACGACTCATGGTCGCCAACATCGGCGACGGTGAGATGCGGAGCGCGCTGCCTCCGTCTTTCCTGCGGCGTCTCGACTGGGTGCCGCAGTTCCAGGACGAGATCGTGGACATACTGCCATCTGATCCGGAGCACATCCTGCTGGAGGGGCGGTTCGACCACAAATACAACTCGGGCATCGTCAAGACGAGCCTGGTCAAGACACGGGTGAGCAATGTCGAGCGCGGTCGTGACAACGCCATCGATTGGGTCACCGACCGCCAGCACCGTCCGCGCATCGTGGTTCTGCGCGACGATACGACCTATTTCATTCGCCACCAGGACACGGATGGCAAAAGGTGGAGCATTCTCTGGGAATTCGAGGCGTTCGCCGAAGACCAGGTCTGGCCAATGGGCTTTGCGCTCGACCCGGATGTGCTCTACGTCAGGGCGTACCACGAGGGCCTGCAGGCCGTGTTCAAAGTGCGGGTGTCCGACCCCAAACTCGAGCGTGAACTCGTGTTCTCCGATCCCAACTACGATGTCGGCGGCTCGCTGATCTACTCGGCGAAAACCAATGACGTCATCGGCATCCGATACTCGTCGGGTGGCGGTTACACGTTCTGGGACCCGCAGTACACGAAGCTGCAGGACGCGATCAACAACGCCTTGCCGGATACCTACAACCGCCTTTACAGCCTCAGCGACAGCGAGCGCCGTTACATCGTGCTTGCGACCAGCGACACCGATGCCGGCACGTATTACGTCGGTGATCGCGACAAGAAGAGCCTGATGCAGCTCGCACAGCGCTACCCGGAGCTGCCCAGCGAACTGATGGCCGAGAAACTTCCGATCAGCTACGAAGCCAGGGACGGGCTGGAGATCGAGGGCTACCTGACTATGCCGCGCGGTGAGCCGGAAGGCCCGGTTCCGGCCATCATCTTCCCGCACGGCGGCCCGATCAGCCGCGAGGGTTCCGGGTTCGACTACTGGACCCAGTACTTTGCAAGTCGCGGCTACGCGGTGCTGCAGATGAACTTCCGCGGCTCGGCCGGTTACGGCTATGACTTCATGGCGTCAGGCCTGCAGGGCTGGGGCCTCGAGATGCAGAACGACGTTGAAGACGGCACGCGCTGGCTGATCGAGGAGGGCGTTGCGGACCCGGACCGCATCTGCGTGGTCGGCGCCAGTTACGGCGGGTATGCGGCGTTGATGGAGGCTGCACGAAATTCTGATCTCTACCAGTGCGCAGTGAGTTTTGCGGGTGTTGCCGACGTCGCCGACCTCGTCAAGTCGCACCGGCGTTTTTCGAACTACGAAATCGTACGCGAACAGGTCGGCACGGATTTCAGCGAGCTGCGTGACCGCTCGCCGCTGCACAATGCCGAGTCTATCGATATTCCCGTGCTACTTGCCCATGGCACCGAAGATCGCAGCGTGCGGGTTCGTCACAGCCAGAAGATGGCGAAGGAACTCGAGAAGGAAGGCAAGGACGTGACCTACCTCGAGTTCGAGGACGGCGACCACTTCCTGAGCAGCCAGGACCACCGCATCGCGTTCTTCAGGGCGATGGACGCGTTCCTGCAGGAGTACCTCTAGGGCGGGTCAGGGCACCCTGATTGCGATAACCGTGTTGTCGAACCCGGTCGGAATCAGCGCGAGTCCGAGATTCTCGGCCCAGCCGTGATTGGCGCTGCTGACGCCTTCGCCCTTGTGCACTTCATACTCGTCGGTCAGGCGAATGAGTGGTCCGGCGACAGGGGTGACCTGCAGCGTGCCGTTGGCTTCCTGTTCGATCCCGTCGATGCCGCCGATGGCTAAAGGCCCAATCGTCGTTACCGTGTTGTCGCGCAGGTCCACGTGCCACAGTCGGCCGCCGCCGACCCAGAGATCGTCCAAGTTGACGTGGATGCCGTTCGCGCCCGGAAACTGCGCCTCGCCGGTTAGCACCGACTGCTCGAGTTCAGGGTTGATCATGACCACCTGGCCGAGCGCCGAATCGGTCACGTAGATGCGGTCGTCGTCTCCCACGGCGATGTCATTGGCGACCTTGGTTTCGAGCGCGATTTCCGCGAGCGGATCGAAGCCCGGCCAGCGGAATACCCGGACCCGATTCAGGTCGACCACGTATAGCTGACCTCTGCTGAGCGCCATTCCCAGCGGTGCGTCGAGTCCATCGACAATGCGCCAGTCGAGGGCCATGCCGTCTTTGTCCAGCAAGGTCAGGAAGCCATTGCCCTCCTGGTCGAAGCCGCAGACATTGGAGACCAGAAGCGTGTCGTCGGGCAACGGCAACACGGTCTCGGGTTCACAAAACTCGCCTTCGGCGACCCATGCGATATCGGCCGCCAGGGGCTCCGGCATTTTCGCCAGGGCGGGAGCGATGAGAAGGAGCGGCAGCAGCTTGAGAAGGTCACAGTGCATCGTCATATTTCCGCAACAGGTCCGGGCACGCGTCAACGAGGTATCGGCCAACTAGTGCTTGTGCTGCTTCTGCTTCTTCTCGACAAGCAGAACCATCGTGTCCATTTTGACGCCGTCAGCCGCCGCGGCCGCCTTGCCTTCATCTGACTCAAGCATTGCCATGAACTTGTCCATGTCGGCCACGGCTACCACGAGGCCGGTCAGATTCGGGTTGTTCGCGTCCTGGAACGTGTGGACCATCTTGGCGCCGTTCTCCTTGAACAGCTTGTGACGGCTGTCCGGCCCGCTCCATGCGGCCAGCCAGTGCTCGGCATCTTCGACTTCGTGAGTAATCATCACGTGCGTCATATGCATGCCTTCCATCCGATGTTCGCCGTCCTTCTTGTCCTTGTGGCCGTCGGCTGACAGCTGGCTGAAGGCGAAGATGGAGACAACCAGCACGGTGAGCGTGGTGAGTGCTTTCATGGTGAGATCCCTTGGAAAACCTGCCGCCATCCTACCAGATGCCGCGTTGGCCTATACTCTGGGTATACGATCGGGAGAGAGCCATGGGAAGCACATTCCAGGAAATCGAGATTGCAGCCCCTGCCGAAAAAGTCTGGCAGACCATTCGCGACTTTCATGACGTGAGCTGGGCGCCCAATGTCGTTACGAGCCTCGACGTCGTGGGTGACAAGGCGGGCGACCAGAAGGGTGCGGGTCGCGTATTGAACGGCGTGTTTCACGAAACGCTGCGTATGGTTGATGACGTCTCCAAGACGTTTACCTATAGCATTGACGAGGGCCCGGGCCCGCTGGCCGACGGCCAGATGAGGAATTACGTCGGACGCGTTGTGGTCGAGCATATCGCCGGCGGAACGCGCGTCGAATGGACGTCGAACTGGCAGGAAAACGACGAAGCGATCGAGGCGTTCTGCCACCCGATCTACGTGGCGCTGCTCAACGACATGAAAGCGAGCCTCGAGGGATGATTCAAGCGACGGCCCTGGTTCGTTAGTTTGGATGCCTATCTCGCTGCCGCCGTTGAGGAAGCTCGCAAAGGCGAAGCCGCAGGCGGCATTCCTATCGGCTCGGTGCTGGTCGTCGACGGTGAAATCGTCGGCCGCGGTCACAACCAGCGCGTCCAGCAGGGCAGCGCCATCCGCCACGCCGAGATGGACTGCCTGGAAAACGCCGGGCGGCTGAGCGCGAATACTTACAGAAATGCCACGTTGTACTCGACGTTATCGCCGTGTGACATGTGCAGCGGCGCCATCCTGCTGTACGGCATCCCGCGCGTCGTCGTTGGCGAGAACCAGACCTTCCAGGGGCCGGAAGCGTACCTGCGCGAACGCGGAGTGCGGGTTGACGTCGTGAATAATGCGGATTGCATCCAGATGATGCGCGACTTCATACTGAAAAACCCCGAACTCTGGAACGAAGATATCGGGGAATAACAAAGGACCAGCCTGTCATGGCGACTAACTACGTTCTGATCGACTACGAAAACGTCCATCCGAAGAATCTCGAGCTGCTGCTCGAGCACCCGTTCCGGGTGTTCGTGTTTGTCGGCGAAAACCAGGCGAAGATCCCCTTCGATCTGGCCGACTCGATGCAATTGCTGGGTAAGGACGCCAAGTACATCAAGATTGCGGGCTCAGGCCAGAACGCGCTCGATTTTCACATCGCGTACTACATCGGCGAACTGGCTGCGCGCGAGCCGGATGCCTACTTTCACATTATCAGCAGGGACAAGGGTTTCGATCCGCTGATCCGGCACCTCAAAGAACGCAAGATTCGGGTGCAGCGGGAAAAAGACCTCGGCGAGATACCGCTGCTGCAGCTGTCCGACAAGACGAGCCTGGACGAGCAGATCTCTGCGATCGTCAAGAACCTCGGTGGGCGGGGCCAGTCGCGACCGCGCAAGGTCAAGACCTTGCAGAACACGATCAACTCCCTGTTTACCAAGAAGCTCGACCAGAAAGAGCTGAACGACCTCCTCGGCGAGATGAAGCGCCGCAAGCTGATCGTCGTCAACAAGAACAACGTCAGCTACAAGTTACCGCATTAGCTAGTGCGCCGGCCGGTAAGGGTTTGGCGCCAGGTGTTCCTCGAATTCCTCGATCAGCCGCTGGGCGTCGCGTACCCAGGTGCAGGCCTCGCAGGTGCACAGCGTCTCGTCGTGGTGCAACTCGCTGTGCAGCGACTCGACCAGCTTGACGCCATAACGCAATGACGCATTGATTGTATGGTCGGGTTTGTCGGCGAAGTCGGCGAACTCGTCGAGGCAGTTCACCCAGTGGCATTCGCTGTTGATATCACACTGTCGGCAGCGTTCGCTGGTGGCCTCGAAGAGACTGTCGTGTGGGCAATCCCTGCCGTCAATGATGTTCTTGACCAGCAAGCGGGGGTAACTCAGGGCCTCGATCATTTGCCGTCGCATGGGCGCCTCCTGCTTATGCGTTTATCTCAAATTAAGTACCGGGCGGGATACTGTCTATTGTGTGTTTCGCCTATGCGTCCTGCGCGGTGCACTCCTTCTCCTGGCATTGTCCGTTGCAGCCGCTGCAGCGGTTGCCGCGTTCAGCGGCCTCGGGGTCGGTGCGCGCCAGCCAGACCTGGAAGACTGCCCAGAATGCGCAGAGTCCGATGAAGGCGAGCAGCGGAATGAGATAAGTCGTCATGTCGAACTGAACAGCCCGGCAAAACCCATGAACGCCATCGACAGTATGCCGGCAATGATCAGGTTCATCGCCGTGCCCTTGATCAGCGCCGGCACGTCGGACAGCTCGGACTCTTCACGCAGCCCGGCCAGCAGCACCAGCGCGAGCGTGAAGCCGATGCCGGCGCCGAGCGCGTAGACGATGCCTTCCCAGAAGCCGTAGCCGCGATTGGTGGCGAATATCGCGAGGCCCAGAATGGCGCAATTGGTCGTGATCAGCGGCAGGAAGATGCCCATCGCCCGGAACAGCGCCGGGCTCAGCTTTTTGATGAGCATTTCGATGAACTGCACCGTGCTGGCGATGACCACGATAAAGCTGATCAGCCTGAGGTAAGGCGCGTACACCAGCACGTAGGTGTTGAGCAGCCAGGCGCAAACGGCCGTGACGAGCATGACGAATGTCGTCGCCAGCCCGAGCCGTGCCGACGTTTCCAGGGAATTGGAGACGCCCAGGAACGGGCACAGCCCGAGGAAGTAGGCCAGCACGAAGTTGTTGACGAGCAGTGCGCTAACGAAGATCCAGAGCAGGTTGTCCATTAGCTCTCGCTCCTTTGCGCAGCAGCAACGTCCTCGAGGAACTCGTCCTTCTTGGTCTTGAACCAGTTGAAGAACAGCAGGATGACGCCGAGGGTCAGGAAGCCGCCTGGCGGCAGGATCATGATGATCCAGGGCTCGAAGTTCTCGCCGAACAGCTTGAAGCCGAACAGCGCGCCATCACCAAGGATCTCGCGCACGGCGCCGAGCGAGAACAGCGCCAGCAGGAAACCGGTCGCCATGCCCAGCGCGTCCATGACGGCGAGCTTGGTCGGGTAGCGTGACGCGAAGGCTTCCTGACGGCCGAGGATCAGGCAGTTGGCGACGATCAGCGGGATGAAGGCGCCGAGTTCCTTGTGCACGCCGGGCACGAGTGCGAGCAGCGTGTAGTCAGCAATCGTGACGAAGGTCGCGATGATGATGATGAAGCAGGAGATGCGCACCTGTTTCGGGATCAGATGCCGAAACGTGGACACGAGGAAGCTCGAGCCGACGAGGACGAAGAACGTGGCCATGCCCATCGCCACGGCGTTGATCGCCGAGTTGGTAACCGCAAGCATCGGGCACATGCCGAGCACCTGGGCGAACACCGGGTTATCGCGCCAGATGCCCTTGAGGAATTCTTCGCGGGAGAGGTTTTCTTTCATTGTTCTCCCTCCGCGTCCGGCGCAGCAGTGGTTTCGAGCGCAGGCTCGGAACCCGGCGCCGGGTACTTGTCCGACCAGGCCGTGTGGGCCTCGTTGATAATACGGACGACGGCCTTGGCCGAAATCGTGGCGCCCGTGATCGCATCGACCTGGTTGGGCCCGGTCTTTGTGCCTTTCTTGACGGCGACGATCTCGGGGTCGACCAGCAGCGCGCTGAACTCCGCAACGAAGTCGGCGTCCTTGTAGATCTTGTCGCCGAGGCCGGGCGTCTCGCGGCTCTCGAGAATTTCCATGCCGACCACTTGCCGGTCCGCCGGCATGTAGCCGTAAAGCAGTGCGATCGTGTCCTGGAAGCCGGGGCCGGCCGCCGGCACGGCGTAGCCCACGAAGTCACCTTGTTCGTCGTGGCCGCCGTAGACGACCGGCTCGTCCTTGTCCGGCTCGGCGACGACGACCAGTTCACCGTCGCGGTAGACGAGCGCCTGCATCTGCGTGACGCCGGGCAGCACCTTGAGCACGGCTTCCTGCAACTCCCGCGCCTTGTTGGCAGTGATCGTCGGCAGCGTCGTCTCGTAGATGCCGATGATCGCGATGCCCGACAGCAACCCGGCGATCCCGAGCGTCATTACGAGTCGCAGTGAGCTGGGGCTGGCAGTGGCGGCTGGTGCGTTCATTGCGATTCCGCCCCGCGGCCGAAGACCCTGGGCTGCGTGTAGCGGTCGATGAGCGGCGTCGCCGAGTTCATCAGCAGGATGGCGTACATCACGCCCTCGGGCAGGCCGCCGAAGACGCGGATCAGCATGACGAGCACGCCAACGCCGATGCCGAAGATCCACGCGCCGCGCGGCGTGACGGGCGAGGTCACGGGGTCGGTCGCCATGTAGATCGCTCCGAGCAGCAGGCCGCCCGAGAACACCGAGAACAATGGCGTCGGGAAGCGTTCGGCGTCGAAGAAACCGAGGCACGCGGAGAACAGGATGACGGTTGCGAGGATGCTGACCGGAATGCGCCAGTCGAGGTCGCGGCGCGCCCAGAGGTAGATGCCGCCGAGCAGAAGCGCCACGCCGCTGGTTTCCCCGAGCGAGCCGTTGATCTTGCCGAACGCCAGTTCGTTCAGGGGCGTCACGACCTGCTCGAACTTCATCAGGCCTAGTGGCGTCGCCGAGGACATCGCGTCGACCGACACCTGCATGAATGGCAGCGCGAGGTTGCTCGGATAGATGGCAAAGAAGCCGGCGTCGCCGGTACCGGGCACCCAGGTGGTCATCGCGATCGGAAACGTCGCCTGCAGGAAGGCGCGGCCGAGCAGGGCGGGATTGAAGAGGTTATGACCCAGTCCGCCCCAGATGACCTTGCCCAGGCAAATGCCGACGAAGCCGCCCAAAAAGCCCATCCACAGCGGCAGGCCCGGCGGCAGGGTCAGGCCCAGCAGCAAGCCGGTCAGGATGCCGCTCGAGTCGCGCAGCGATTCGCCGCGAGCTTCCTTGTTGGCGAACAGCCATTCCGCAAGCACGGCGCCCGCGATGCACGAACTGAGCACCAGCACGGCGCTGATGCCGAAGAACCACATCGAGGCGGCCGTGGCCGGCACCAGGGCCCACACCACGTCGCGCATCGCGCTGGGCGTCGTCATTCCCTGGCGCAGCAGCGGCGCATGGAACAGCAGGAGATCGGGATCGCGTTTTTTCACGCGTCGGGCTCCTTGCGGTGCATCAGGTCGTCCTTGGCCGTGCGAATGAGCTGCACGATCGGGATGTTCGACGGGCAGGCGAAGGTGCAGCTGCCGCACTCGACGCAGTCGAACACGTTAAGCGCTTTCATCTCGTCAAACATGCGCGACCGCGACAGTCGCGCGAGCCGCGACGGGTTCAGGAAGTAAGGGCAGGCCTCGAGGCAGCGGCCGCAGGAGATGCACGGATATTCCTTGCGCCTTGCCGTCTCTTTCTCAGTGAAGACCAGGACGCCCGAGCAGCCTTTGAGCACCGGCACGTCGAGGCTGGCGATCGGGCGGCCCATCATTGGTCCGCCCATGATGATTTCGCGGCTGCCGGCCTTGAGGCCGCCGCAGAATTTCACGACGTCGCGCACCGGCGTACCCAGCGGCACGACCAGGTTGGCGGGGTAGGTGACGCCCGGACCCGCGACCGTAACGACGCGCTCGATCAGCGGCATGCCGCGCAGGAAATAGTCGGCAATTGCCACGATCGTGCCGACATTGTTCACGTTCACGCCGACATCTCGCGGTAACTGGCCAGCCGGCACTTCCCTGTCGAAGACGCTCTTGATCATCATCTTCTCGGCGCCCTGCGGGTACTTGACCTTGAGCGCCACGACCCGCACCGGGGCCCCGGGCTCGATGTGCTTGCGCAGCACCTCGATGGCGTCAGGCTTGTTGGCCTCTACGCCGATAACCGTTTCCTCGGCGCCGAGCTTCTGGCGCATGATTTCCGCGCCCTCGAGCACGGCTTCCGGCCGCTCGAGCATGAGCCGGTGGTCAGTCGTGAGGTAGGGTTCGCACTCGGCGCCGTTGACCAGCAGGTGCTTGATGCGGACGCCGTCCGGCACCGACAGTTTCACGTGTGCGGGAAAGGCGGCACCGCCCATGCCGACGATGCCGGCCATTTGCACGGCCTCGATGAAATCGTCGAGCGACAGCGACTGCCAGTCGATGGCAGCACCCGCGTCGACAGCCTGGGTTGCGAACGCGTCGGCCTCGATCGCGATGGCCGGCGCGAATCGTCCGTCCACCCCGCGGTGGTTACCGATGTCCTTGACGATGCCCGTCACCGGGCTGTGCAGCGCCGTCGAAACGAAACCGCCCGGCTCGGCGATTACCTGGCCGCGCTCGACGCGCTGGCCTGCCTCGACGACGGGTTTCGCCGGCACGCCGATGTGCTGGCCCAGCGGCATGACGTAGTGCTTGCCGAAGGGCACGCGCTGGATGGGCAGGTCGGCCGTCTGCTGCTTGTGGTGTGCCGGGTGCACACCGTGCTCGAATCCGCGACGCAGCAAGCCGAGCGCTTTCATCGCCGTCAGTTCCTCTTCCGCGTGGCCAGCTGCAGCAGGCGGCTGCGGAGGTT
>JAAUYF010127153.1_pt1 | contig 13263 bp, 12 predicted proteins | sample 7278051 | NCBI WGS metagenome assembly JAAUYF01 (sample SAMN14350202, study PRJNA611818) | marine sediment metagenome | isolation source: surface marine sediment (0.6m) | place: French Polynesia: Moorea | collected 2018-08 | reverse complement strand
ATCGTATTCCACGGGCCTTTGTACTGAGGACTTGATGAGTCGACAAAGAACGTATGCAAAATTCGGTAGCTGTCGACCATCGGGTTGCCGTAGATATAGGCTTCCCGCGCAACTTCGCGAAGTTCGTCAGCCGCGCCTTTCGGCTCGGCAGGCTCCGTGCCGGGGCTTTCCGGGGCGCAGGCCAATAACCCCGATGCGAGGGTTAGCAGCAACAGCCGCTTCATTCCAGTCGCTCGGCAACGGGTGGCGTCCAGACCGCAAATTTCTCGAGGTCCGGCGCATAGATGCGCATGATGATGTCTATCGCGTAATCGCCGCGGACGAGCGGTAGCCAGTTCTCTTCGGGCACGCCTTCTGGCTGTTCGGCGGCGATGTAAATCGCGATTCCGCCATTTTCGTCAAGCTTCATGCCGGCGTTCTCGCCCACACTGTATTTCTTGCGGTCGTTGGGCATGAAGAAGCCATTCGCGTTGTCGTACAGAGTTGCGGACCAGAACGCGTTTGCGGGCGGCAGCGCATCAGGCGCCATGCGCAGGACATAGTCGTACTGGGCGTTCATGGGCACGCCGTCGGCTGTGCCGATACTCGGGTACACGGCCTCGGCGGCGGGCTGACCGATCGGACCTAGAATCGACTGGAACAGCAGCAGTTCCATCGGGATCTGTCCCTTGGGCTGGAACAGGCGCGTCACGTTGGCCGCGAGGAATTTCGGGTCGGTAGCCTTCGCGAGCGTCTCCGGTGCGATGCGTTCCGCAACCGCGCGGAAGCGTGCGCCATCTATCTGTGCGACCGCCGCAGCGTCGAATTCCTTTCCAGGCGCGACGCCCAGCGGCGCGAGCGCCGCGAGCAGTTCTACGTCAACTTCGTCGTCATCCTCGAATGTCGTGTGGTTGATGACAAACTGCATGACCTCGAGCAGGTTGTTCTCGTAGATGTCGAAGTCGGTGGCGCCATAGTCCGGAAAGTCGGGCAGCGGAGCCGGTTCGGGCGCGACGCCGGTCCGGAATTCCGACAGGGTCACCGCACGAATGGCCTTCTTGGCCTCGAGGTTGCGTTGCATACGCTCGGGCTCGTTCAAATGCGGCATGACGCGGAACACGGCGGCGACGAAGTCACCCGTCATCTCGACGATCTTGTCGACGCCTTCGACCGCTCCGCCGTTATAGTCGGGAGTCCTTTCGGTGTAGAACATGATTCGTGACGGCTCGTCGAAATCGCCGAGTCTGGTCGACATCGGGATATTCACATAGTGGTCGTAGGCCACAACCATCAGTGAGACGAATTTGGAATCGAATGCCGGAATATCGAGGATGACCGGTTCGTTCCTGAGGTCGAGTAGCCCGAATGTGTACAACGTGTCGTTGTTCGGGCGGGCGATGGCCTGCATCGTGTGGTCGGCCAGGTTCGTGTTGGCCTTCATGACGTTGAGTGCGCCAGGCCTCAATGGATTCGTCGGGTCAAAGGCGCCTTTGTTGTTGACGTTGTACATCGCGACAAACTGGTACGTGCGGCGCACGATGTTCTCGACTTCCTCGTCGCTCAATTCAAGCGCTGCTGACTCCGCCGGTTCAGGTTCCGGTATCGGTGGTTCCTGTTCCTGGGCGCATGCGCCGAAAAGAAAGCCCGACAAGATGATGGCGAGCGTCCTGAGAGAAAGTGATTGTAAGTTGATGTTCATTTCGCCACCTCAGAAGCGGAAATTGAAACCGGCCATGGGGCCGCCGTACGTAAAGTCGGTCGTTAGGCCGCCATCCTTGAACTCGGCTTCCTTGTACTGGTAGCCGAACAGGATGCGGTTGAGTTGCCGCTTGCCGACCGTGTAGCCGAGCACGGCGTCGTAAGTGTCCTGGACGGTTATATCGAGAGTCGTATCAGACGCCCAGAAATACGGCGTAACGGACCAGGTCGTTGATGTTTGCTCCTCGGCGGATGCTGGGGCTGCAGCAATGCAAACAATTGCGGCTACTTTGAGTAAGGGATCAGATTTCGAACCGGACATACCGTCCTTCTCCTCTGTTACTCCGCAAAGGCTGGAATAGTCTAGTCGCGCTGCGCACCCTTCAAAGCCGTGGATAGTACGTAGCATTCGCATTGACTCGCGCACCGGGTGAGGGTACGACTGGCAGGGTTACCTGGCAGCAAACAGGACACTTGGAGAATGTTTTCGAGAAAGCCCCGTAACATCATCGCCTCCCTGGCATTTCTATTGTTGACCGGGTGCACTACTTTTGGCTCGGTAGACGGTGTCGAGAATTTATGGCGAGAGGTGCCGGCCGACTCGTTTCAGGAAGGCGTGACGACGCAAGCCGATGTCCTGGAATTGCTGGGGCCGCCGTCTCAGTTAATCGGCCTGAACGACCAGACCGTTTTCTACTACCTCACAGAGAAGACGTCGGGAAAGGGATACATATTCATTCTCTGGAACCAGGTTGATGCCCAGAGCGAATACGACCGTGCGATTTTCTTCTTCGACAAAGACGGCGTGCTTGAGGAGTTCGCGTTCAGCGAGGAAGAGGTCGCGAGGTAGATCGGTCGTGGCCCGCGGCTGGCATTACGTTTGGCTGTCTCTGCTGGTGGCGCTCGGCGGCTGCGCGCATCTCGAGCACGAGCTCGGGGCACCGTTGGATTTCGATGCGCTGGGCCAACTCGAAGCGGGCATTCATTACGGAGATGTGCTGGACCAGTTCGGTCCGCCAACCAAGATGAGCGCGTTGCCCGACGGCATGGTGTTTCTCTATGAGCGTATACTGCTCGCCGAGCGCCAGTACGGACTGATCTTGCCGGGCGAGATAGGGAAATGGATCAAGGCGGTCTATGCCTCGGCCGACGCTGATGTGGACGTCATGCTGCTCGTTTTCGACGAACAGGGTAAACTGCGCGGCGCCGATGCTCAGAAATGGGCCGCGGACGCGGGAGCCGGCATGTCGGTTACGCTCATCTTCTCGGCCGGGAGTTTCACCGATACCGAGCAGTATGAAGCGTCGGCTTCCCGGCCGCTTGACTGGGGTCGCGGATTGACGCAGGCACCGCTTGAGGCGCTCAACGCTCGCCAAAACCTCGAAGCCGGGGGCAACGGCGTTCAATTGACCACAAACTCCACCGGCGTGGGCCAACACACGCTGGAACTGAAAGAGTAAGTTCATGACAGTGATTAGGCATGCATACGTCCTGGGAATACTGTGTCTGTCAGGTGCAGGCGCCATGGCGTCCGACCTTTCAGAGGACCAGGTTTTCACGCCGCCGACGGACAGGTACTCGTGGATCCAGCTGGACACGGGCGAGTGGCTCAAGGGCGACATCACTGCCTTGTACGACGACGTGCTGGTCTTCGACAGCGACCACTTCGGCGATGTCCAGATAGACCTGGACGACATCGAGACGATTCATGGCAGCGGATCATTCGCATTGACGTTTGGCCTCGATGCCCCGGTGCGCGGCAAGCTGTTCATGAGCGGCGAGGACGTCATCGTGTCGACCGCCAAGGGTGACCTGGAATTCACGCGCGACGAACTGATTTCGATTACGCCTTCCGCCGAACGCGAGAGGGATCGCTGGAAGGGCGACGTCGGCTTTGGGCTCAATGTTCGCGAGGGCAATACCGACATTCGCGAAGGTACCCTGACAGTCGGCCTCGTGCGTCGGACGCCGGTGTCGCGGTTTACGCTGGACTACCTGGGCAGCAGCAACGAAACGGACGGCGAACGCATCACCGACAGCCACCGCGTCAACTTCGCGGCAAACCGGTTCTCGGGCAGGCGCTGGTACTGGCGCCCGATTTCGGCCCAGTACTACCGGGATGATCTCCAGAATATCGAGCATCAGTTCACGTTCGACACCGGCGTCGGCTACCACCTGGTCGATACCAAGCGCACGGAGTGGGACCTAATAGCCGGCGCGGGCGGCAACTATCTCAGCAACGTGTCGGTTGCGCCCGGCGAAGACAACAACCAGTGGTCCCCGGTCGGCACGCTCGGCAGCAACCTGTACATCGATATCACACCGGATATCGAATACGAGCTGCTTATCGGTATGACGTTCCTCGAGGAAAAAGCCGGCAAGTACCAGCATCACATCGTCAGCACCCTCTCGATGGACTTGATCAGGAACCTCGACCTCGATATCTCGTTAATCTGGGATCGCACCGAGGAGCCCCAGGTCGACGAAGCTGGCGAGACACCCGAGCAGGATGACTTCCACTTTTCGGTTGGCCTGTCCTACGATTTTTGAGGAGGATGTAAATGCGCAATCGTGCTTGGTTTCTATTGATTTTCTTTCTGGCCGCAACGCCGTCGCTGGCCCAGGAAGAGAAAGACCTGCATCCTTGGCTAACCGACGAGTTTACCGTTGACGTCGGGTTGTTCATGCCGGATCGCAAGGTCGAGCTAAGCGTCGAAGGTCCTCTGGGCTCGATCCAGGGCGAGAACATCGACTTCGATGAGAGCCTCGGGCTCAGCAGCCAAGATGACCTGGTTGCGCTGAACTTCGGCTGGCGCTTCGGTGAGAAGTGGGAACTTGGCATACAGTATTTCGAATCCGACGGGGAGCGAAGCAGGACGCTCGACGAGGATGTCGAGTGGGGCGAGTTCGTGTTCGGCGCCGGCACCGGCGTTACAGCGGGCATCGATTTCATGCTCGTGCGAACCTTTTTCGGCCGCAGCTTCGAGTCGGCCGACCACCATGATTTTGGTATTGGCCTCGGAATCCACTACATGGAAATGGGCGCCTTCATCGAGGGGCTCGCCATCCTGAATGGACAGCAAGCGGGGTTCCGCAGGGAGAATGTCAGTACGCAAGCGCCACTGCCGAATGTTGGCGCATGGTACCTGCGGTCGCTGTCCGATCGCTGGGCGGTGCGGCTTCGGTTCGACTGGTTTGGCGCCGACGTCGACGATTACGACGGAGAGCTCATTAACCTGGCGGCGGGCGTGAACTACCAGCTGTTCGACAATTTCGGGCTGGGCGTGAGTTACAACTACTTCGAACTGGACGTCGGCGTGGACAAGAGCGGCTGGCGGGGCGAGATCGAGACTACCTACGATGGCCTTTTCGTCCACGTCTCGGCCTTCTGGTAATCCTCAGTAGCGTAGCTAAAAAGCTTCTCCGACGCCTACGTAGTACTCCGTGCCGGTCCTGCCGCGAGCGACGTCGAACGACAGGCCGACCCGGTGCTTCTGGGACAACACGAAACGCGCTCCGACCCCGGCCGCCGGCAGGTAGTAATCGCCGAAATCGCTAAATCTCTCGGCGACTTCACCCACGCCGACGAAGCCCGTGAATATCCAGCGGTTGTTGAACTGCCAACGATACTCGGTTTGCAGCGCATACATCATGTTGTCGCGGAAGCGCCCCGAGGTGTAGCCACGCAGGTCGGTAGACCCGCCGAAGGAGCTCTTGATGAAGAACGGGGCGTCACCCTCGGTCCAGCGCATCATAAGCCGCGTCGCGAGCACATCGCGCTCGCGCATGGGCAGGTAATAGTTGCCGGCGATCTTGTAGGTCTCCGCGTTGAAATCGCTGCCGGCCGACTCGTTGTAGATCATAGCGCGGCCTTCGACCTTCCAGCCGGACCGCGGAAACTGCTCGTGATCGCGCGAATCCCACTCGATCGGGATCATCCAGGCGGCGATGTCGAGGTCGCCGAGAGGGTTGACGAGGTTGGGGTCGGGAATCGCGAAGTCGATTGTCGCCGTCGTCTCGACGGTGCCGGTCATGTAGCCGAGCCCGGCGTAGAGCTTTTTCCAGACGCGATAAGCGGCTGTCCCGAAATAGAGCGGCATCTTCTGGCGGATGAAGATACTGAGGTCCAGCCGGTTGAAGTCGGTGCCGACGCCAAAGAACTCGTATCGCACGTCCGCGTAAGCGGCGCCGGCTTTGACCCGCAAGTCGTCGTCGAGCAGGTGCAGGTAGACGCCGCCGCCGTAGGCGTAGCTGTCGTTTTCCGAGGTCATTCCGAAGCCGCCGAGGATTGATGGTGGGGTGTCGGACTCCTCGTCCTTAGGGGTCAGGAAATAGCCGACGCCGAGCGTGAGCTGCCAACCAAGCTGCGGGGACCGGCCAGGAACGGGAGCTACGACGAGGTCTTCTGGCCATTTGTTCGCAAAGCCTTTTGACGCGTTGCCTTCAAAGTCCAGGTCTCCAAGGTCCAGGCCACCGTCGCCAAGAAAGTCGGCGGCTTCAGACGCAGGCAAGTCGAAGTCCCGCTCGTCGTCGGCAAGCTCCTCGGCCTCCTGGCTATATGCTTCGGCGCTAAGCGAGAACACTAACGTGACGAGGAGCGTAACGAGCAATTGGTGCAACTTGGTCTTCCTTTCCGCGGGCCAGGCGATAATATACCGTCCTGTATGCGCATCGTCCTCCAATGCCTGTCAGTCGCTCTGCTCGCTCTTCCCATCGGACTAGCAAATGCCGATGACGAGGTGCATCCATTCATTGACAGCAAGTACTCGATCGGTGTCGGCGCTTTCTTCCCGTCGAAGGACCTCAAGTTACGCGTCGACGGCTCCGTCGCCGGGCCTGGCCGGGAGTTCGACTTCAACCGGGCGACGCGCCTCGGCGATGATGATGAGCTGTTCCAGGCCGAGTTCAAGTGGCGTTACACCCAGAAGTGGTCGATGCGGCTGCAGCATTTCACGTCCGAAAACAGCGGCAGGGCAGTACTCAGGGAAGACGTGACCTGGCAGGACCAGACTATTCTCGCCGGCAGCAACATCAGTGCGGGAAGCAGCTTCGATCTGACGAGGGTATTTTTTGGCCGATCGCTCGACCGCCGCCAGAACGTCGATACGGGCGTGGGTATGGGTCTCCACTGGCTGGACATAGGCGCGTTCATCCGCGCCGAGATCAACATGACGGCCACTGACAGGTCCGCGGCCACAGTCTCCGGGCCGCTGCCGAACATTGGCGCCTGGTACTACTATTCGCCATCGGCCAAGTGGTTTATCGGCGGCCGTTTCGACTGGCTCGAGGCGAGTGTCGACAAGTATGACGGCGGGATTGTCAACATGTCGGCTGGTGTGAATTACCAGCTGTTCGAGAATGTCGGACTTGGTCTCAACTATCAGTTCATTCGATTAAACGTCGACATAGACAACGATCGGTGGAGAGGGAGCGTCGATCTGGATTTCGATGGCGCGTTCGTCTACCTGAGCGCGAACTGGTAAAAAAAGGCGGGCCGCAGGGCCCGCCCAAAGAAGCTGGTTCGTGAACCAGCATAGGGGGATCGGTCAGAACTGACTTTCGGTCATGCGACGAATCTCTTCCGCGCGGTCCTCGTAACTGCCGCTGCGTTTCGCCATCTCGCTCACCATGATGACCAGATCGCGTTCGTCGCGGTCGTCCAGCAGTCGCGGCATTTCGCAGCGTCGCCGCACGACATCCTCGTGGAACGCATACTGCAGGGCGCGTATGGCATTGCTCATATCGCGAGCGGCATCCGCGTCATCCATGAGATGGCCCGTTATGATCTCTGACACCGTGGCATCGACATGGGCCCGGTCGTGGCGCGCCTCGATGGTCACCCACACGAGATCCAGGTCCTCGGTCGAATGTGCCGCCTCGTCGGGAAATACAACCGGCGCAATCGTGTCGATGTTTCGGTAAAGCTCGCCCGAGACACCCGGTTCGTCGAGTACCCGCTTGAGATGGCGCGCTGGCGAACCCGTACGGGCCAGGTAAATGCCGGTTTCTGCCTCGGTATCCAGCTCGCGAATAAGGTCGCGGTAGCAGGCCTCGGCCGGGTCGTCGGACTCGAACACGAGCGCGAGCTTGGCCATGTTTTCCTCGGTAATCCGGCGCTGGGTCCAGCGATCCAGGTTGCCGAGCAATCCACTGTCGCTGGCATAGACTTTGTAGAGATAGGTCGCGACGCGCGCCCGAGCTGCGTCGGCGATCGAGAATCGTGAGAGGTCTCTGGGTCGAATGCTGGCCATGGTGTGCCACCTTGTCTTCCGTTTTGGTAGGGTCACTTTAGGGTCGAACCTTGGTACGATCTGGTCAGAACTCATCAGGCTTTGGTCAAATTGAGTCAGGGCGGCAATGCTCAACGAACCCACAACCTTATCCAGCGCGGCGCGGCTGATCGGCGACACCCTGCAGGAGGACTACGGGGTCGATCCTGCGCCGCTGTTCGATGCCTGCCACATCGATACGAGCCTGTTCGTCAAACCCGGGTCGCGGATTCCGTTCAGCAAGATGAGCGAGCTGTGGATCGCGGCGGTCGATGCCACCTCCGACCCGGCGTTCGGCGTCAAGGTCGGATCACGCGTCGTGCCCTCGGACCTCTACGTGCTGGGGCATGCCTGGCTTGCGAGCGGGACCTTGCTCGACGCATTTCACTGCACGGCGCGGTTCATCAGGGTGCTGTCCACGATCGGCAACTCGATTGATATCCGGCGGGAAGGGGATCGCGTGGTCATCACGGATACGTTTGCCGATCGTATCGTCGAGCCGCAGCAAGCGGCAAAGGACGCGGGAACCCTTGCCTGGCTCAGGTTATGCGATGCCGTAACCCGCTCGACCGTGCGCCCGCTGCGGGTCGTGCTGCCGCAGGCCGAGGACGCCAGCCCGGTCGACTACGAGGCTATTATCGGCTGCCCGGTGGAGTTCAGTGAGAATATCGAAAGCTGGGAGTTCCTGGCGGCCGATGTCGAGCAACCGTTGACGGGCTCGATCCCTGACGTCGCCGACGCGATCGAGCAGATTGCCAGTAACTACGTTAATTCGCTCGAAGAGGGCGCTGTCGCGCACGAAGTGCGGCAGATGCTGATCCAGATGTTGCCGTCAGGCCGGTCGGACCAGGACACGATTGCATCACGGCTTTATCGAAGCCGTAGTACCCTGCAAAGGCAGCTCGGCGCCGAGGGCACGAGTTACCGCGAGATCCTGGATTCGACGCGCGAGGCGCTCGCCGAGAAATACCTGCTCTCTGGCGACTACACGCAGGCCGAGGTCGCATTTATGGTAGGTTTTTCCGACCAGAGTAATTTTGCGCGGGCATTCAAACGCTGGACCGGGATGAGCCCGGGCGAGTTCCAGAACGCAGCCTGAGGAACGGATATGTATCGATACCTGGTGCTTCTGCTACTACCCGCCGCCGTCGCGGCGGATGACCTGCCGCTTTTCGCGTCGAGCGAACCGCTCGAGATCACGATCGAGTTGCCGCTTCGGTCCCTGATCAAGCATGCTGCCGAGCGCCCGGTTGTCGATGCCGTCGCAAGCTATGTTGACGAGTCCGGTGAAACTGTCAGTCGGCCTATCCAGGTTTCCACCCGGGGTAAATCCCGGCTCAGGGCCTGCAGCTTTCCCCCGTTGTCGCTGTCCGTCAAGCACAAGAAAGACTCCAAAGGGACCGTGTTCGAGGGGCAGAAGTCGATAAAGCTTGTTACCCATTGCCGCAGTAGCGGGAACTACCGGAACTACGTCCTGAAGGAACAGGGCATCTACGAGGCGTTCACTGTCCTGACCGACGTGTCGTTTCGTACCCGCCGGCTCACGATTACCTACCGGGATACCGACAGGAACGGCGCCGAGAAAGTAGAGCCCGGCTTCCTGATCGAGTCGATCGGTGAGGTTGCGTCGCGCACGGGTCTGGAACGCAAGAAGGTGCCCAGAGTGAACACCTGGCAGCTGGAACCGGCCTATGCAACCCTTGTGTCGATGTTCCAGTACATGGTTGGCAATACCGACTGGTCCGCAAAACTCGGTCCGGAAGGCAGCAATTGCTGCCACAACGGCAGGGTGTTGGCGCCGGCAGGTCAGGAGGACGGCTGGAAGGTCGTGCCGTACGACTTCGACCAGACGGGCGTAGTCAACGCAGATTATGCCGAACCTAGCTCCGAGTTCCGTATTCGCTCGGTGCGCCAGCGGCTCTGGCGCGGTTTCTGCGCCCACAACGAGCATCTCGACGACGTCGCGGCACTATTTAACGAGCGCCGCGAAGAGATTGAGTCGGCGCTGCTGGTACCCGGGATGTCTCGCCCACAAAAAACGCTGGATTACATCGCCGACTTCTACAAGGTGATCAATGACCCCAGGAAGCGGCAGGGACGCATTGATAGTCGTTGCAGGGGTTAGGTCGGAATCTCCAACTCGCGCGCCTTGGCCCAGAGGATCGCGTTGGCAAAGCAGAAGAATATCGCCATGACGATTCCCACTCCCATGTGGCCGATTCCGCCGGCGAGTCCCACGCAGATGGCGGCGAAAATGTAGATGCCGTCGATCGGTTCCTGCAGCCGCACGCGGAAACGAACCACGGCGACCATCGCTGCAAGGCCGAAAGCCAGGGCGAGGCTGCCCTGTATTAACAGCACGATCGTCGTGGCACAGATTGGCAGAACGAACAACGCTCTCACGAACGTCGTGCGATTCTTCGCTTCCGGCCGTGTTGTGAGATACGTCCAGGCAATGGGGATCATGGTCAGCAACGTGAGCGTCAGGCTCTCGGCAAGGAAGAAAATGACCAGCGCCCGCTGGTTGCGATCCGAAATAGTCCCCAGGCGTGACTGGGTTACTTCCCCTCCCGATTTGCTGGTCGCGGGCACGTACTCCAGGTCCAGCTGCGCCATCTCGATCGCATCGGTGCCGCCGAGCGGCAGGTAGTGAATTGCGCCCGGGACCAGTATCACGAGCAGGGCCAGACCACCAATCAGGGCGGTGAAGTACAGGGCCAGCCTGGTCATGAGCTGGCGGGGAGACAGATTAATATCCATGGCTTCTTCCTAGCTGGCCTTGATGCGGTAGATCGTTGCATACAGCACGGGCACGACGACCATTGTGAGGATCGTGGCGAAGCCCAGGCCGAACGAGATCGTGACAGCCATCGACACGAAGAACGCATCCGGGAACAGGGGCGCCATGCCGAGAATCGTCGTCGCAGCCGCCATCCCTACCGGGCGCAGCCGGCTGATCGCCGAGCCGGTGACGGCATCAATAGCCGGCTTGTCCTCCTGCCGCTGCAGGTTGATCTCATCGATCAGGACGATCGCATTCTTGATCAGCATGCCCGAGAGACTCAGGAAGCCGAGCAGGGCCATGAAGCCGAACGGTTGCTGAGTTGTCAGCAGGCCGACCGTGACGCCGATAATCGCGAGAGGCACAACCAGCCAGATGACCGCCGTCTGGCGCAGGCTGTTGAACAGGGCAATCGTGATTAGCACCATCATGCCGACGAACACCGGCAGCGAGGAGGCCAGCGCGGCCTGCGCCTTGCCGCTGTTGCGATACTCGCCCCACCACTCGAGCCGGTAGCCGTCGGGGAGCGGAATGGCCTCGACGGTCGCCCGCACGTCGTTCAGCATCGGCGGCGCCTCGCCGTAGCGCGGGTCCGCCAGGGCCGTGATGACGCGTTCACGATTAATGCGCTGGATGATCTCGTCCTCGAACACGGTCTCGAAGCCGATGACCACCTGGCGCAGCGGAATCATGGTGTCGGCGGCTTGGCTATAGATCTGCAGGTCACGGATGCTCGCTACGTCGTCGCGCTGACGCTCGGGTGCGCGCAGGATGATAGGCAGCAGTTCGTCACCTTCACGGAACACGCCGACCGTAAATCCTTCGAACGCCTGCATCAACACGGCGCTGATCTCCTGCCGCGAGATGTGGAACTGGCTCGCCTGCTGCTTGTCGATGATCGGCCTGATGACTTTCACGCGGCCGCGCCAGTCATTGCGCACGCCGTAGGCGTCGTGATGCGACGCGAGGATTGACTCGGCCTTGGCCGACAGGTCGCGCAACACGTTGGGATCGGGGCCGAAGAACTTTGCCTGGATCTTGCCGGGCTCGCCCGGGCCGAGAATGAACTTGCGCACCTGCCCCTGGGCCTCCTCGAAGTTCTTGTCGAGGTGGTCCTGGATCTCGGTGTAAAGCGAGTCGATGTAGCTCGCGTCATCGAGCTCGACGAGGAACTGGGTATAGGCGCTGTTAGCTTTCTCGGGCGTGTACGTCAGCAGGAAGCGCGGCGCGCCGGAACCGATAATCGTACCGACGTGCTTCACGCCCTCCAGGCTGAGCAGGTACTCCTCGACTTCCGCCGCATGCTGGTTGCTCGTATCGATCGAACTCCCTTGCGGTAACCAGTAATCGACCATGATCTGCGGCCGGGTAGAGTTCGGGAAAAAGCTCTGCGACACGTAGCCGAAGCCGTATACGGCGCTGCCGAATACGGCGATGACGACCGCAATCGTGAGCCAGCGCACCTTGATGGCGCCGCGCAGGAAGCCGCCGAACAAGCGATAAAAAGCGGAGTCGTAAGGACTGCCGCCGTCGCTCTTCGGCGTCTCCAGGAACATGACGCCGAGCAACGGCGTGACCGTAATCGCGGTCAGCCAGCTCAGCAGCAACGAGATCATGATGACCGTGAACAGCGAGCGCGTGTATTCGCCCGTGTTGTCCTGCGAGGTGCCGATCGCCGCGAACGCCAGCACGGCAATGACCGTGGCGCCGAGCAGCGGTATCGCCGTCTGCTTGACGACCTCGATGGCGGCCTTGCGCCGCTCCATGCCCTGCTGGAATCGTATGAGCATGCCATCGACGACGACGATCGCATTGTCGACGAGCATTCCCAGCGCGATGATCAGCGCGCCCAGCGAGATGCGTTCGAGCATGACGCCGGCCATGTCCATGAAGATAAAGCTGCCGCAGATTGTCAGGAACAGGACGAAGCCGATCAGGAGACCGCTGCGCAAGCCCATGAAGAACAGCAGGACGACAATGACGATGGCAATGGCCTGCAGCAGGCTGATGACAAAGCTCGAAATGGCGGTCTGCACGGCATCCGACTGCACGGCGATAACGCCAAACTCCATGCCGAGCGGAATATCGGAGGCGAGCTCCCGCATGCGCGCTTTTAGCGCCTCGCCCATGGCCACAACGTTGCCGCCCGACACCGTTGAGATGCCGATGCCAATGGCGGGTTCGCCGTCGAAACGGAGGAAGTTACTGGCCGGCTCGCGGTAGCCGCGGGTGATTGTCGCGATGTCGCGCAGGTAGATCTGGGCGGTGCTGGAGCCGGCGATCATGATATTGCCGAGGTCTTCCTCGGTCTCGACCAGATGGCTCGGTTCGATCGTAATGAAATCCGGCCCCACATTGACGCCGCCGGAGTTCGTGACGAGGTTCTGCCGCTGCAACTCCTGCGCGATCAGGGTGACAGGGATCCCGAGTTGCGAAACGCGATCCCGGTCCAGCTGGACGTAGATGACCTCCGGGCGGTCGCCGAATATATCGACCTTGGCAACGTCCTTGACGAGCAGCAACTCGCGGCGCAGT
>JAAUYF010052897.1_pt1 | contig 13360 bp, 17 predicted proteins | sample 7278051 | NCBI WGS metagenome assembly JAAUYF01 (sample SAMN14350202, study PRJNA611818) | marine sediment metagenome | isolation source: surface marine sediment (0.6m) | place: French Polynesia: Moorea | collected 2018-08 | reverse complement strand
GCCGTGATCATGGCGTGGCTGCAAATCAAGGATCGATAGTGGCAATACAGGACTGCATAAAACGAATTGGCGACGTCACCGACGCTGACGTGGCGCTGCTCGAGCAGTACATCGCTGAGGGTCTGACTGACTCTCAGGCGGTCCGCCGGCTGCTTATCGAAAGCACGGCCAACGTGGTCGATATCGCCCGGCAGGCGCGCGAGCTCGGCGCCGAGGTAGCGACGCCAAAGAACGTCATGGCCGAGATCACTGACGTCACCGATCGCAAGGTCAAGAATCTGTTTGCGCAGCGTGAGGAGCTGTCTGATCAGATCGATCGCATCAATGCAGAGTACCGGGATCTGTTGACTGATGCCGAGCTGCTCGATCAGATCATGGGCGCGCGCAATCCCATGTGGCAGCCGCTCGAGAACCTCAGCGAATCCGAGGCGGTCATGCTGCTGTCGCAGTCGATGTTCCAGCCCGACGTGCGCGAGGGGTTCGAGAACGGCGTACTCGGCATCCAGGGCACGACGCCTCGCGAAGTCTATGCGAGCTGGAAGCAACACGCCGCCATGCGCAAGGACAATCGCGAGCGTCACATCAAGGTCGTGAAGGAGTACAACGAGAACAGGGGCGAGCTCGAGCTCCTGATCCGCGGCGATCGTCCTACCGGGCCGATGGAGTTCAATCAGGATCTCGTCGATCAGATGATGGACGAGATCGATCACGCCAAGCCCGGCGGGGAGCTCACCGATATCAGCGGCAACGTGACCACGAATCAGGCGCGTATCGCGAAGATCATGGGCGCGCAGATGTACGGCGACATGGAGCAGATGGCCGCCGTCACGGCTAAAGAACTGTTCCAAAACGCATTCGATGCGGCGCGCTCGGCCGTGCAGCTCGGCCGGATTGAGGAGGGTCGCGTCGACATCACGGTTGACACTGACGATCGCCGCGAGATCACGGTGACGGACAACGGCGTCGGCATGGGTCCGGATCAGATCATTAACGGCCTGTTGCGCATTGCCGGCACCCAGAAGGAGGAGGGGACGGACAACTCTGGCGGCTACGGTGTCGCCAAGATGCTGTTCCTGTTCGGTGCTGAGAGCATCAAAGTCGAGACGGTACGCGACAACATCAAGTACACGCTCGAGACTACCGGCGCCGAGGTCATGGCCAATGCCGAGAACCCGGCCGATAATCCGCTGACGATCAAGCGCACCGATACCTATACGTGGCACGACGAAAGCGGCACCGGCACTAAGGTCACGGTCCGAATTCCGGAGGAGTACACGGACCTCAACACCGGCGAGACGAAAACGATCAACGCCTTCCAGGGTGACGTGCTGCGACGCATGACCGATCGGCAAGTCCTGCATCCTGACGTCGTCGTCACTCGGCAGGGCATGAAATACGTCCACGAGAAAAGCGGCAAGCATTTCCCGTATGACGAGTATTTCAGTCTCGGCCGAGTGCAGTTCGAGTGGGGCACGGCCGACATCCTTGTCGCTAAAGAGCAGTCGTTCCAGTACCCCAACAACACCAAGGTCCTGAACAACGGCCTGTATCAGTTCGAGATCGGCGTCACTGAGAATCCGCTCAAGCCGTTTTCCAATTTGATCGATCGCCAGTTCATCATCGATCTGCACCCGGCGACCGCACCGGAGGAGCCGTCGTACCCGATTACCAACAATCGGCAGTCGCTCAAGGCGCATGCGCAACAGGACATGATCCAGATTCAGATGATCCTGGCCGCCCGTCATGCGCAGGACAAGATGCTCGAGCTCGCGGCCGGCTACGGCTCGCTGCGCACGGTGCAAGTCGAGCAGGGCGAGGTCATACTCAGCGATCAGATCGACATACAGCCGGAGGTTCCCGAGCAGGTACGCGGGCAGGGCTTTGAGGTATCGGAAAAGGACGACGTCGAAGTTCGTGACGGCAAGCTGTTCGTCAACGGCAAAGAGCAGGAGGAGCTGACCAAGGAACAGTTCCAGGACGTGACGCTGGATCCGAAAACGCTCAAGGTAGATCAGAGCCGCATCCGCAATGACATACCGCTGATCCACAACAACCAGCAATTCAAGCCGGCCGATCAGCTCGAGGACACGGACTGGAAAGACTACGCCGGCCGAGATCTGATCGACGTGCTGTATGAGAAATTCGGCGAGGACCGAGTCAACCAGTATTTCCACGGCGTCGGCAATGCGTTCCTCAACCTGAAAAACCTGCTCGCGATCAAGGGTGACAAAAATCTATATGCCGGCCTCGAGAAAGCCGGCGTCGGCGTGAGCGTTCTCGGCAAAGACTATTACGGGGTGCATACCCGAGTGCCGGGCATGATGATGTTCGTCAATCCGGGCGCGGATCCGCGATCGGATGAGGCGCTGATGGCGCCAAGCGAGGAGGTCACGCCAGACGAGCGAGCTCGCATCATCGCCACGTCGATGATGACAACCATGATCCATGAGATCGCGCACTTTGCCGAGATGTCTCACGGCAGCGCGTTCATCTTTGCTATTCAGAATGCCTTTTCGACGGCCTTCCAGGAGACTAAATTCATTGCGGGTGTCGAAAAGGAACTGACCAATGCCATAGGAGATCACCTTGACATCTTCCAAGAAATCGCAGAAGCCCTCGAAGATGGTGCTATCGAAGTTACTGGAACAAGCCTCACCGACGTTGGTACGGACCTTGCCCGAGGCACGTTCGATGCTGCTTACGTTGCGGAGCAACGTGCGGAGGACAAGCGCGGCTCTCGAGCTCCGACCAAAACTGGACCGGGCACTGGCCTTGCTGCAGGAAAGCCCAACGCTGACGAAATTCAAGGAGGCGCTCGCGAAGGAGGGACTGTAGTCCCCGAGGGCACACTGAGCCCCGGCGCCGGCGACGGCGGAACACTCAATCGGCTGTACCAAGGTCGACGCGGATCGATCACGTTCGACGAGATGCGCAAGGCCACGATCAACCTGTTCGATGCCGCTGACTTTTCGACGTTCATTCACGAGTCTGGCCACCTTTACCTCGAGCTCATGGGCATGCTCGCTGCGCAGCCTGACGCCAGCGAGCAGATCCTTGCCGACTGGCAGACAATCCTGAAATACCTCGGCGTCGAAAGCGCCGATCAGATCGAGCGCAAGCATCACGAGCTGTGGGCTCGCACGTTCGAGAAATACACGATGGACGGGCAGGCGCCGAGCACGGCCCTGCAGGATGCGTTCAACTCGTTCCGTCGCTGGCTGCTCGAGATCTACAAGACCGTCTTGGGCGTCCGCGATATCGAGATCCCCGATGACATCCGCGACGTCATGGATCGCATGCTGGCGACCGAGGCCGAGATCTCCGCGGCCGAGCGCGGGCAGGAGTTTGCTGCGCTGTTCTCGTCGGCCGAGCAGATGGGTGTCTCCGAGGAGATATTCGAGATCTACAAGCGATCGCTGATCCGCGCACACAACGACGCCGTCGAAAAGGAAACGACTCGTCTGCTGCGCGAAATGAAACGGGACGAGCGCGAGTGGTGGAATCGGGAAAAGTCCAAGGTCGAGGAGGAGGTTCGAGCCGAGGCCAACGAAATGAAAGAGTACCGCGCCATCTACATGCTGACGCGCGGCACTCAGCCGAATGGCGAGCCGACGCGCATGGCTCCGTTCAAGCTCGACCGGCAATCTCTGATCGATCGCTACGGCAAGGACTTCATCAAGCGCCTACCGCACCGCGGCAAGTACGGTGTGTACCGGATCGAGGGTGGGGTGGATCCCGACGTGGCCGCGCAGGCCTTGGGCTACGTCGACGGGGATGCGTTGGTGCAGGCGATCATTCGGACGCCGGCGATGGAGGATTTCATCGCGGCCGAAACCGAGATGCGCATGCGCCAGCGTTTCCCCGACCCGTTCAAGGATGGCAGTCTCGCCGACAATGCCGTGACCGCCGTGCACAACAATCGCCGGGCGGAGATCCTGGCGGCCGAGATGCGGCAACTGCGATCGCTAATGAAGCGCGACCGCCCCGTCGTGCGCGCTACCGAGCGAGCTCGAGCTCGAGAGACACGCGAGGCTCGTGAGGCAAACCGCGGGATCCTGCCGAAGCGCGCCGAGCTCGCGGTCATCAAGCAGGCGGCTGCACAGTCCATAGGGCGCCGTAAGATCCGCGACGTGCGTCCGAATGTCTACCTCAATGCCGAGCGCAAATCGGCGCGTCTGGCGTTCGAGGCGGCTACCAAGGGTGATTTTCAGACTGCGTTCAAGCACAAGCGCGAGCAGCTCATCAATCACGAGATGTACCGGGCGGCCGTGAAAGCCAAAGAGCGCTCGGCCAAGACTCAGAAGTACCTGTCGAAATTCGAGTCGCCGCGTGTGCAGGCCCGGCTCGGTCGATCGGGTGTGCTCGACAAGATCCTCAGCGTCCTCGAGGGCGTCGACTTCCGCAAGCGATCGCTACGCTCTATCGATCGCGAGAAGATCGAGCAGGAGCTCGCTACGGCCATCGAGGAGGGCGAGCTCGTCATGCCGCCGGGCGTCCTGGCCAAGGTGCTCGACGATCGAGTCAATTGGCAGGAGCTCACAATCGACGAGTTCGAGGCCATGCGGGATCTGATCAAGCAGCTCGAGAAACAAGCGCGGGCTGAGGTCGAGGCGATCGTCAACGGCGAAAAGGTCAACATGGACAACGCCGCCGGCGAAGTCGCCGAGCAGATCTACGAACAGAACGAAACCGTGGATCTCGGCGTCGGCAACAAAACCAAGTGGCAGCGCACCAAGCGCTCGATGCGGCAGGGCGTGGCGGCGTGGCTGCGGCCGAGCTCGATCGCTCGCGTCTTGGACAATGCCGGCTTCGGTGCGGTGACGCGCAACATCATCGTGCCGATGCGCCGGGCGTACTCCGAGCGGCTGATCCCGAATCTGCACAAGGCGCAGGCCGACGTCTCCGAGATCTATCGCAAGCACTTCACAAACGAGCAGCTCCGGATCCTGAATCGCAAGCGCTTCCGTGTCGACTCGCAGAACGAAACCTACTCGCACTCGGATCTCTTGTCGCTGGCCCTGAATTGGGGCAACGAGAGCTCGAGGCAGGCGGTACTCGGTGGCCAGAAGCGTGACGGCTCGCCGGCGTTCACCGAGGCCGGCGTCAATCAGATGCTATCGAATCTCAGCGAGAACGATTGGGCATTTGTGCAGGAGGTATGGGATTACCTCGAGACATACTGGCCAGATCTCGCAGCGGCCGAGCAGCGTCGACGTGGCATCGCGCCGAAGCGCGTGGAGCCTGTACCGTTCACGATCCGCACGGCCGACGGCAACATGGTCACGCTGCGCGGTGGCTACTACCCGCTGAAATATGCCTCCGAACACTCGGACCGCGTCAAGGTCGACGAGATGGAGGACTACATGAAGCAGATGGGCAACGGCGTGTTTGTCACCGCAAGCACTCGCGCCGGCGCCACCTACGAGCGCGTCCGCAATCACGGCCGCGTCGTGCGTCTGAGTCTCAACGTGCTCGACAATCATCTGCGCGAGATCGTGCGCGACATCGCGATCGGCGACGAGGTCAACTACCTGCGTCGCATGCTGGCCCGCAAGGATCTCCGCGATGCGTTCTATCGCACCGGCAACGAGCAGCTCCTCGAGGCGCTGAATCTTTGGCTGACTGACGCCGCTGTCGGCGAGCTCCCGGCCGAGGGTATCGTCGAGTCGACGACGTCCTGGATCCGCACCGGCTTCACCAAGGCGAAGCTCGGTTGGAACCTGATGACGATGCTGCTGCAGTTCACCGGCTTCACGCAGTCCATGGCGGTGATCGGCAGCAAGAACATGACCGTCGGCCTCGCCAAGTTCATGCGCAATCCGAAATTCATGTGGACCGACGTCATGGAACGGTCGAAGTTCCTGAACACGCGCTACGATATCGGCGCGTGGGACAAGGACGTGCAGGACACCAAGGCACATCTCGAGTCGTTCTTTGGCCCGGCACCGACGCGGCTCAAAGTGAGCATGAATTTCCTCGCGCACACGTATTTCCTGCCGATCGCCAAGGCACAGCAAGTGGTCGACATTACGACGTGGCTCGGCGCCTACGAGAAGGGCCGCAATGAGCTGCAGCTCTCCGAGGACGACGCCACGATCTTTGCCGACACGCAGGTCGAGGCGGCGCAGACGTCCGGCTTTTTCTCGGATCGCTCAGGCCTCGAGCGCGGCACCCTGGGGCTGCGCAAGAATCGTCAGTCGCAGTTCATCCGCATCTGGACGACGCTGATCTCGTACATGCTGGCCAAGGGCAACATCGCCTACGAGAAAACCAAGGCGACCAAGTGGCGCAAGGCATCCTCAGTGGCCGAGTGGGCGACGGACATGATCCTGCTATTCACGGTCGAGGGTATCGCCAGTGCGCTGCTGTACGGCCAAATGCCGGAGGATGACGAGGCGGAGGACTACGCTGCTTGGGTGGCGCTGCGCACGGCCGACTCGATCGTATCCGGCATCCCGTTCGTGCGCGAGATCCCGAGCTCGAGGTTCTCAGGTGGCAACACGCCGCTCGGATCTTTCGCGAAAGACAGTTATGATCTGTGGGCGCAGATCGCCCAGGGCGAGAATGACGAGGCGGCCCGCAAGGCCCTGTATAACGTCGTCGGTACGGCGTTCCACCTACCGTCATCGCAGATGGGCCGCTCGTTTGAAGCGATATGGTCTGAGGATGATCCGGAGTGGTGGGAATTTGTAACAGGGGAGAGGAGTGAATAGATTGCAGATCACAGAAAACTTTTGGTTGCACGAATTCCTGCGGTCACAGACGGCCGCGCGGCACGGTATCCACATGAACCCGCGCGCTGCTATCTGCATGAACATCGAGCGACTGTGCAAAACGGTACTGCAGCCGCTCAGGGACGACGTCGGCGCCACGATCTTTATTTCCTCGGGGTATCGACCCTATGAGCTGAATCGGCTGATAGGTGGCTCTGAGAGCAGCGAGCACATCAACGGAAACGCGGCCGACTTCGTCGTCGCCGGCATGACTTGCTACGACGTTTGCCAGCGGATCCGCGAGCTCGGCCTCGAGTTCGATCAGCTAATCCATGAATTCGGTGACTGGATCCACGTCGGTCTGCGGGATGGTGAGCTGCGCGGGCAGGAGCTCACGGCGTATCGTGATCAGGGCCAGACACGTTATGTAAATGGAATTGTCCGGATGGAAGATTTAACTTAAGGGCGCCCCCGAAGGAGAGCGACGTCAGAGTGGGCTTGTCGACCGGCTTTTTGTCGCTTCGCCGGTCGAACCTTTCAAGGAGGAACTGATGGGTACACTGATCAACCAGCCGAGCGCTACTCCTACGCGCAAGGTCACGGCATTCACGATCGGCGGCACAATCTCAGGCTTGGCAATGATCGCCTTGGCTGCTTTCGCGCCGGAGGCTTACGAGCGCATTCAGTTGTATCCGGGTGCCGAGGGGCATCTGGCAACGGCGATCGGTCTGCTGCTGGCCTACTTTACGAGGGACAAACTTTGAGTTTCCTGTTCAGTCTCAAGGCGAAACTATGGGCCCTGGGCGGGGTCCTACTTGCCATACTGGCCGCGATCGGGCGCATGAAAATGCTCGAGCACCAGCGCGACAAGGCTCGAGCTCGAGCAAAGGTGGCTGAGGCCGAGCGGGATCAAGAGAGGGATCATGCAGCAATCGCAAAACAGATACGCGCCGAGCGCAAGCAACATCGTGCCGAAGCGGTCGAGCAGGTCATGGCCGGCAACGTGCCTGACTCTCTTGGCGGTGGCATTAACGAGTGGGATTAGCGGTTGCGCGACGACGCCCGCGCATATCCCGATCGGCTGCGCCGAGCCGCCTACCCTCACCCCAATGACGCAGGACATGCGGGACCGCACCGACGACGACGTCGTGTTGTGGTTCGAGGATACCCTTGGTCTGGCCAAGGCCTACGGGATCGAGAACTGCCGCCGTATCAAGCGGCATGATGGACAATTCCAGTGAAAAGAATTCAGCAAATAGGAGTCGGCGCCGTGGTCACAACTCTCGCAGCAATCGTCGGCATGTGGGTCGCCGTGGATCCATGGCCGGTCGTCGGTTGGACAACGCCGAATCAGCACGACGCTGACTACAAGGTCACGAGCGAGCAGCTACAGGATTTCCGCGACGAGTGGAAGTGCGACGAGTACGATGAGGAACTGCTCGAGCTCCGCATGAAACTTAGTGAAGCTCAGACGCAGGCCGAGGCCGACGAGCTCACGCACGAGATCGAAAAATTAAAGGCCAAGATGGCCAAGCTCGATTGTTCAAAATTTGAGGACTTCGGATGAGCGCTACAGCTATGTGGGTAATTGGCCAGACTATTGTGATTGTGCTGGCCGTCGTTGCCTCTCACGTCCGTCGTGGTGAGCGTATCACTCGACTGGAAACGCAGATCGAGTACATCGTAATGCGCGTCGACGGGCTTGCGAGCGATCACTCAGGCCTTGGCCGGCAGGTCCAGGGTATCAGCCGGGCAGTCGCCAGACTGCAGGGCGCGATCGACGTACCTCTCGAGCAGCACATCTCCGATCTCGGAAAATAAAAAGGCCCCGAACGGAGGTACGGGGCCTTAGTCCCTGCTTGTGCAGTCCGGATGCAGGGCCCGGATCCCAACGCGAGGAGCGGCGGGAAACTATAAATCTTTCGGCGGCGGTGCTGGCAACTGAGCCTGCTCCTTTTTCTCGAGACGCCATTTCACCCAATAATAGTCGAGGTAATCCTCCGGTGTCATGTAGCACTGTGACTGCGCGATGCACAAGCGATAGGCGTCGTACTGCAGCTCGTCCGGCAATTGTGCTTCATCCACCAGCCATTCCAGCCAGCCGTTCAATAAAAACCCGATCAGCACACCGATCAGGCACCACGTAGTCTTGCTCATGGCCTTCCTCCTGAAAGTTCTCTCCAAAGCTCTCTCCGAAAATCCTGCAGCCATTTGATCAGCGCTTCCGCCTTCTGCGTCGCCAGTATCCGCTCGTTACCGCTCAGGATCTTGGCTACCTCCGCCGGCGGATTGTTGGCGATGTAGCTCGAGCAGGCGAACGGGGTGCGCGGCCGGCCGACAAGCGCAGTCCATGGCGAGATGTCGTCGACGTTGCGAAACCGGCGAGCGACCGTTGTCGGTGCCGGCGGGATGTCCTGCTCGACGATCGTCTCAAACTCCTCGTCACCGATCTTGGCAAGGTGGTGCGCGGCGTCGGCCTGATGTCTCGTCAGTCCGTTCTGGCGCAGCAATGCGATGGGCCCCGGCTGTCGGCCGCCGCCCTTTCGAGATCTCGGCGGCGCCAGCTCGATCGCCAGCTCACCCATGCGGCGGTGCGCATGCAGGCGGAGCTGCTTGGCCTGCTTGCCGGCCTCGTTGTGCTTGTAGATCTTAGCCCAGACGGCGAGGGCCTCGGCGCCATCCGTAAAGGCCCTCGCTTCGTCCAGGTTGCAGCACATCTGCAGCGCCTTGACTGCTCGCGTGTAGACGACTGGCATACGCGCGTCGGGTTTGGTGACGGCCTTGCTCATGTCAATCCTGCCTCCTCGTAGCACTCGGCAATGAACTCCTGCGCTTTCTCTTTCATGGCCGCGATTAGCTTGTCGTCTCTCGGGATCCAGACGCGGTGTAATTTCTGCGCCATGCCACCCTCGAGATTCGAGCCGATGTAGTAGTTGATAAATCCCCAACGCGGAAAGCCGGTGAGCATCATAAAGCCCTGTACTTGGTGCCGATTCTCGGCCGGGCATGCTTTGGTTGTGCCCTCGTAGCGCTCCGCAAGGGCCTTGTACTTGCGGTAGTTCTTGTAGAGCGCTCGGCATTTGATCTCGCCGCCTTCGTCGTAGTTGGGTAGGTGCAGCAAATCAGGCGAGCCGGCGAGCCAGTCGTGCTCGTCGCTCACAAGGAAAACGTCATGCTCGATGTCGAGTTCAAACTTCCACTCGTAGGCGCCCATGGCTCGGGGCTCGTGCTCCTTGCCATGCTGCGCCCACTGTGGAGTCTGCTCTTGCTGCTCGCGATAGCCGAGCATTTCCTTGATCTTTTCGCGCTGATACTGCTGATACCGTTTGGTGGTAGGCTTTGCCATGACGTCAGCAAGCCGGGAGCAGGTGATCCGATTCCGTCGGAGATCCAACCACTCGTCAGATCCCTGCTCCACCGTAATGATTCGGCAATCCATTACGCTGTCGGCTTGCTTGCTGGCTTCTTATCGGCCGCCGGCTCTTTGGCCGGCTTCTTGTCTCCACCCTCGCCCGCGGCTTCGCGGTCCTTCCGTGCCCGCGTGTTCTTGATTCGCTGCAGCGCGATCTGTGCCTGTCCCTCGGGGATCTTCGGCACCGCATCGACGCCGAATATCTTGTCGCACATCCGCTCGAGCAGCGCATCAGCGTCCGCGCCGAACAGCTCGTCGGCCAGCGCAAGGATCTCGTCGGCCTCGGCCGCGGAGATCGTGGCGGCTTCTGCAGCGGCACCCTCGGCGTCGTCATCGTAGGCGCCGGAGATACCGCAGATCGCCATGACGGTATAGCGGCGCATGTAAGTGAGGCATGATCCGATGCCCTGCGGATCCTGCTTGGGCGGGTACATGGAAAAGTAGTTGGTGATCTGCTGGCCCGACGTGTGGCCCAGGATCGTCTCGAGCACGATCAGGACGCCCTTGTCCGTCGTCTCGTAGCGAGGCATCTGGATCAGGCACAGTCCGTGCTTGGTCAGTGCCGGGCGCACGGCTTTGAGACACGAGTCGAGCGATGCGTACTGCGATCCGTAGTGCGGATTCGTCGCGTCCATCTCGGCGTTTTCGATCTCTGCCTGCGCTTTCGATAGCGCGGTGTAGAGCTTGTCGTTGGCCGGTGTTCCGTCATCCATGATGATGCGCACTTTGTCGAGCATGCCCTCGCATTGATCGAGGCGATCGCTCAGCGCGAGCGAAACGTCTTTGAGCGTGGTGTGCAGGCCGTCGATCTGGCCGTCGTATGTATCAAGTCGTTCCTGTAGTGCTTCGGGTGTCATTGGGTTTCCTCCGTTTGACAATGTCGCGCTCATACCAGCGCGGTTTCGCGTTGCCCTTGTAACGCTCGATCTCTCGAGTCAGATACCAGAGCCAAAAATAGGTGCCGCCGGCGATCGCCAGATAGCTGAGTGCCTGCTCGCAGAATGTCATGCTCGGCTCCTGCAGCCGGCGCAAGTGTCCTCGCCGTTGATCACGTCGACCCACTCGACTTTACATATCGCGCAGACTGCGTTGTCTATCTCCTGCTGGCGCTGGCGATCGTAGGCCTCGTCCGGATCCTCCTCAGAATGTGAAATCAGCTCGTCGCCGGGTTCCTGGGGGCCGTCAGATATGTGGCAAGGCATTTTGGGCGCCAAAATTTTTTCCTCCGTTTTGACTTGCGCTGTATGGACATTTGACCATACAATCGATCGTGTGTCCATACAGGAATGAGCGATGCGACGAAAAACAAAGAAGTTCCAACTGCGGATGCGGCCGGAAGATTACCAAGCGCTCATGCGTCTGGCCAACGAGGACGGCCTGACCATGAGCGAGTGGATTACCGACAAGATCCGCGAAGCCAACAAACGGAGGAAAGGCAAATGACTATTGACTATCGAGGTCCGGAAAATACCGAGGAGACGGAGCTGCAGTTTCGGCGACGGCAAGTGGTCATGTTGCGGTCCGCTCTCAGGCGCCATCGTGTCGCGTCGTGGGTGTTGCTGATGATGGTGGCGACACTCGTCGGCTTTCTGGCGTTCCTGCCATGACGATCGACACGCACAATTTGTGCATCGACTTCGGCAAGCATCGCGGCAAGCGGTGGACTCGGGTGCCGGTGAGCTATCTACGATGGATCGCCAATCTCAGTCCGCCGCATCGCTATCGCGAGGTCGCGGTCGCCGAGCTCGAGCGCCGCAACATTCCGCTGGTGAACTGCGAAATCGAGATCACCGGACATGCGATCGACTCGGCCAGTCTGCGATTGCGCCGAACCTGGCACGAAACGCGAAAGAAAAACGAGGGGCTACACGCATGGCTGCAAAGAATCTGCTCCGAGGCTTTGGCCGACGGGGATCCGGACAGCGAGGGCCGGTACAACTGGCAGGGGATGACGTTGATATTCGAGGCCGGCGAGATCGTGCCGATTCTCAAGACGTGCATGCCCGTCAAAACTTCACGGAAACGATCGACCGACTCCGACTCCCGCTCATCCCTCGAGGATGACGAGGAGTACGACTACGAGGATGACTTCCATCCGGGCGATAGCTACGCATTGGGGCAGGACTGATGGCGACAACTGACATAGGGCTGTGGCTGATCTACGGACCGACCAAGCCGAAAGTAACCGAGGCTAAGTGTCTCGACTGCAAGGTAATGATCGAGGAGGGCTGCGTCCCGTACCGCTCTCTCGATGCGTTCGACCAAGATCCCGGCGATCCGTACTGCCCGAACTGCGAGGGCGACAACCTGCAATTTTTTGAAACGGAGCAAGCGCGTGACTGATACAAGCCAGATGCACGTCGACAAGATGAGCGCTCGCGAGCTGCGGCTCGAGGTCAAGCGGCTGCGCGGGATCCTGACGGTCAGCGACGGACTGAAATGTCCGAACTGCGACGACGTGGGGTACACGGCCACGGCCAAGATCGTTCCTGGGTACGATTGCGAGCCCGACGTCGATTGGGAACAGACGCAATGCGAGTTTTGCTGGACGATGCCCGACTCGATTTTCATGCGGCAGCGAGGAGGGGGCGATGCCGCTACGGGCCAGTAAGTTCGCCGAGAAACATCGCGAGACTCTGCCGCAATACGGTACTCCCGGTGACGAATCGAACGGGTGCTTTTTCTTTCCGCAAAAGGGCCTGTTCGTGATCATCTCGAGCGGCGAGGGATGGGAGCATGCGAGCGTCAGCCGCAAATCTCGGGTGCCGAGCTACGAGGATATGTGTTTTGTCGCGAGCCAGTTCTGGGATCCTGACGACACGCTCATGCAATTGCGCGTACCGTCGCGCGAGCACATCAATGTCTCGGACAACTGCTTGCACTGGTGGCGACCGATCGATGAGGACATTCCACGGCCGCCGAACTGGATGGTTTGACGAGTGGCAATGATGCGAGTAGATTCGGTCGTTGGAAATTTTAAGGCCCCGGCAGCGACCAACTGCCGAGGCCTTCGGAATTCGGGGAGGCGAATACCGGCGCAGGCGGATTATAACGCAAAATCCGCGTGTCGACGCAAGCCCCGCCGGGTTCCCGGTGTGGGGTTCACTACCGACCGAAACTCAGGGCCGATAAAAACCTCGGGGAGGACCTACGGCCGTCCTGTGATCCGAGTCCCGCACGGCACGACACGAGAAGGGGACCCTACCGTTCCGACACGGGAAGGGCCGGAGGTATG
>JAAUYF010048521.1_pt1 | contig 13431 bp, 13 predicted proteins | sample 7278051 | NCBI WGS metagenome assembly JAAUYF01 (sample SAMN14350202, study PRJNA611818) | marine sediment metagenome | isolation source: surface marine sediment (0.6m) | place: French Polynesia: Moorea | collected 2018-08 | reverse complement strand
ATTTTCATGCCGCTATGCTCTTCAAAGCGCTTGAACAGCTCGACTGACAGTGGCGCCGCACCGCAAATCGCGAAACGCAGTGAGGAGATATCTGCATCGCCTTTGGGGATATCCAGCAACACCGAAAGAACGGTGGGCACCGATGAAAAGGTCACCGGCTTATAATGCTCGACGATCTTGTAAAAATTCTGCATGACCAACGGATCCCGGTAGCCCATGGGACCCAGCAGCACCACGTGGGCGCCGATGGAAAACAGACCGGAACCGGTGACCATGGTTCCGTTGACGTGGAAAAGCGGGAGACCGCACAGGGCGGTTTCTCCCCGGTTTATTTCAAGGGCGGTCTCAAAAATGAAGGCCATGGCCGCTTCATTGTAGTGCGTATGCGGAGCAAGTTTGGGCGTACCGGTCGTTCCGCCGGTGTGATACATGGAGCATATATCCTGGGGGTCGATCTGACGATTGGAATCCAGTCTGTCACCGTTGTAATTGCCAATGACGTCATCAAATCCGATAATACCTTCTTTTTCATCACTCGGGCCGGCCACCCGCACAACGGCTTTGAGATCCGGCAATTCCTTGCGCACCGCCTGGGCTTTTTCCCAGAGATCACTGCCCGGAAATTCACCCAGACTGACCAACACACGAGTTCCCGCGGATCGACAAATCTCCGCGATGGTCGCCGGCTCCAACAAGGGATTTATGGGGTTGACGATGCCGGCAGCCTCCCCGCCCCAGAGGACATAATGGGTTTGCGGCAGATTGGGCAGTAAATAGGAGATAACATCCTTGGGCCCGATTCCCAGATCATGAAATAGATTGGCGGCGCGATTAATCTGTGACATCAGTTCGCGGTAAGTGATCTGCATGGGCTGGTCATAAGTATCTGCGGTAAGAAAAAAGCTGAGGGCGATTACATCCGGATCTATGGCAGCCCCCTTTTTAAGCAGATCATAAGTGTTAAAGACCTCCATTCTTTCATTAATGGGCACATCTTCAAAAGCTTTGGTATCCGCAACTGATTTGGCTTTGAATTCCCCCATGAAAACCCCCTTTTTCGATTGTAGATTTTGGATTTCGGATTTGGGATTTAAAAAAACAAAAGGATAGTAGCGGTCCTATGCAGTTTTGTCCAGCTTTTAACACAGGGTTAGGATCGCCCTATCCTTTAATATTTAGCCAAAGGCGGAAACCATCGAAACGTGGCTGATAGTTTGCATTTTACAGGTAATATAGGTTTGATTTCTATATCTTGGCAGCTCCTCTCAGAATCTCTTTGACCTTAGATCACCCTCCTATCTTCTGACTTTATTAAATCCGCAATCCGAAATCCCAGATCCGAAATCACTGATTACACCTCTAGGTATTTCGCCTTAATCTCCGGATTGGCCTCCAGTTCTTCAACCGTTCCGGTAAAGCCCAGATGGGCCTTGCCCATCAAATATACACGGTCGGCCAGAGAAAGGGCTACTTTGAGATTGTGCTCCACCAAAAGAATCGAGACGCCAGCCTTGTTAATCTCCTCTAAGATGTCGCGAACTTCTTTAACCGTGACCGGAGCCAGACCTTCAGTGGGTTCGTCGACCATTAACAAATCAGGATTTCCCATCAAGGTGCGTGCAATGGTCAACATCTGCTGTTCACCACCGGAGAGAAGCGCCCCTTTCTGGTTGGAACGTTCTTTCATGAAGGGAAAATGTTCATAAATCCTCTCAATCGTCCATTTATTCTGGTTGCTGGTTTTGGCAGCAGCGCCATGCTTTATGCCCATCTTCAGGTTATCCAACACCGGCAAATTCGGGAAAATGCGCCTCTCCTCAGGCACGTAACCGATGCCCACCCTGGCTACTTTAAATGGCTGATAGCCCGTAATGTTTTTGCCTTGAAATAAAACGGTACCCGATTTCGGTTTTACAAGTCCCATAATGGATTTCAGGGTTGTGCTTTTTCCCATACCGTTGCGGCCAAGAAGCGCCACAATTTCACCATCTTTGACACCTACGGACATATCTTGCAGCACATGGCTTTCACCAAAATATGTATTCAGATCTTTCACATCTAGAAGCATCCCTACACCTCCATCTCCCCCAGGTAAGCATCCTTGACTGCCTGATTATCCTTGATATTCTCGGGCGCGCCTGAGGCCAGGATCGCTCCGAGGTGCAGCACCGTAATACGGTCTGCCAAGGAAAAGACCACGTCCATATCGTGTTCGATGATAACCATAGTTTTGCCTTCCGTAAGCTTTCGAATCAATTCGACCGCGTTGCGGGTTTCATCCACGGACATTCCGGCGGTGGGCTCATCCAGCATGACCAGATCCGGATCGGTGGCCAGGGCCATGCTGATCTCCAAGGACCGGCTTTTGCCGTATGACAAAGCACTGGCAGGAATGTCGCGCTCACCCAGCAAATTTATCCGTTCGAGAACTTCTTCAGTCTCCCGAGTGACATCGTCCATTTTATCCAGCAAGCGCAACATGTTGAACCGGATACCGCGTTTGGAAAGGATGCCCATGCGGATGTTTTGAAACGCAGTCAGCCTGGAAAATGTGCTCGTAATTTGAAACGAGCGCCCCATTCCCAATCGCACCAGTTTATGCGGGCCAAACCCTGTAATGTCGTCACCCCTGAAAAATACCTGGCCTTCGCTTGGCTGATAGGTCCCTGTAATAACATTGAAAAGGGTAGTTTTACCGGCCCCGTTAGGGCCGATAATCGCATGTCGTTCACCTTCCTTTATTTCCAGGTTGACATCAAATAATACCTTCAGCCCTTTGAAATCGTGATAGAGGGCCTTTGTCTCAAGTATATTCATGAAACTTCCTCCGCCGCACGCTGGTAGGATGATTTTGTTAACCATTTGATCTTGACGAGGTTCAGAAAGCCGGCAAACCCCAGGGGTGCATACATAACCACCAATATAAATATGATACCCACTACCAACTCGAAGTGCTCAGTATAAGCGGAGGCGACCTCGTCAATGATCGTCATGATTGCAGCGCCCCAAATAGGCCCGAAGTAACTCCCAACTCCTCCAATAAAAGCCATCATAATCGGAAAAAACGACATATAGACAGTCAATGCACCATCGGTGGAGACCAGATTCTGGAGCATCGCATATATTGCACCGGCGATGCCGGCAAAAAAACCGGAAACGATAAAAATGACGGCTTTGGAATACCGAACTTTAAATCCAAGATAATCCACCCTGTTCGCATTATCACGAATACCAACGATGACCTGCCCAAAGGGAGTTTTCGTAAAATACCAAACTATAAAAAGACTCAGCAATACGATGATAATGGCAAAGTAATAGTACTTTAACGGATCCGTCATGTCGACGCTAACGATTCCCGGAATATTGAATGGAGGTATCGGAAATCCCCCGACACCGTCTTCTCCACCCGTAATCTCTCTGTATTTCAAACAGATCACATACAGAAGCTGGCCAAACGCGAGTGTCAACATGGCAAACGCGGTTCCGCTGACCCGGACCAGCAAGGGGCTTATGATTATGGCCAGTACGACTGCGGCTAAACCGCCGGTTAGAAGCGCCAGCAATAACGGTAAGCCCGGAATATGAGTCAGCGCCAGCGCCGTGGCATAGGCGCCGCCGCCGAAAAACATGGCGTGACCAAAACTTAGAAGTCCGGTATATCCCAGCAATAAATTGTAACTAACGGCATAAAGCGCGAAGATGGCAAACAGCACGATGACATTGCTATAATAAATACCAAAAATTATGGGAATAAAAGCTAATATGACAACTATAATCAATAAGAAAATCCGATTGAATAGATCGCTACTCATTCTCTTTCTCCAAATAAGCCCATGGGTTTAAAGGCCAGCACAATGGCCATGAAGCTAAATACGAGCACCGGCGCGAGCTTGGGGATGAATTGGATACCGAATGCATTTAACTCTCCAAGAAACAAAGATACAATGAATGCCCCGAACAGGCTCCCGAAACCGCCGGTAACCACCACGACAAATGCATCCAGACCGACCTGATCCGCCATACCGGGGAAAACCGTCAGAATCGGTGTGATGATTACGCCGGCCACGCCGGCCAACCAGGTGCCGAGCCCAAAGACGAGCATAAAGACAATCGGCACATTGACACCGAGCGCATTGACCATATCCGCATCGGATACCGCCGCGCGAACCACCATACCCAGTCTCGTTTTATAGAGAATAAAAGCCATAAAACATAAAATAACTAATGCTAAACCGATAATAAAGATTCGATAAATCGGATAATTAAGATCTACAATCGTTATGAATCCTTTAAATTGCTCGGGAACGGCAACCAAGAAGGGTTCGGTTCCCCAGAAAAATTTAACCCCTTCAAGAATAACCAGTGATATTCCTACGGTGATGAGCAGCTCCCCAATATGACCGAAGGCGTGGACCCTCCTGAGAAGAAAGCGCTCACAAAGCACGCCGATAGCTGCGGCAATCACCGGGGCCACCAGCAGTGCCAGCCAGAAATTTCCCGTCATGTCCAGAAAGGTATGAGAAAAATAGGCAGAAAGCATAAAGAAGGAGGCATGGGCGATATTTAAAATTCCCATCATACCAAAAATCAGGGTCAGACCGGATGCTACCAAGAAAAGTAACATACCATATGCCAACCCGTTCAGGCCCTGCGCGATGTACATCGCGGTCGTCGAATCCATGTCTACTTTACCTCCTTTTCAGCATACAAAAAAATGCCCGCCATGGCCTGCCCTCACCAGATGGCAAAGGCAGACCCGGGTGGACATTGTTTGGTTAATAATTTTATTTACTTGCTCGCCCTTTCAGTTTGGGATCCAATCTCGGTGTGCAGTATTTGGCCGGAATGGTGACGATTTTACCGGTACTCGAAATTCCTTCAAACCAATAATAGGGAGGGACTGTCATAGATACCTTCTGCTCCGACGGCGGCAGGTATTCCGTGATATACATGTCCCTGATGGCAGTATGATCATCAGCCCTCATCTTTAATACTCCGGCCAGGGTTTGATACTCATCACCCTCCCATACCTTGATGATTTTTTCCGGATCGAGACTGCCGGTGCGTTCGATAACGCTCATCATCCAGTAGTTAGCCATGAGGTTGTCGCCGATCGTTCCGCCCGGCCATTTGTACAACCAGGTATTGTAAGGTTTCTGCCATTTGTTTGCCCACAGATCATTCCAGGTTTTGTTAAATTTTGCACGCGCCGGATCTGTGAGATCACCCATATAATGATTCATGTTAACCAGCTTTTTGGTGCCTTCTATCCCGACGGCGTGAAGTGCATTGGGCTCATCGATAAAAATGTTGAGAATGGGAATGTTTACTCCCATGTCACGGGCAGTTTTGAGCAGGTTGCCGCCGTCCGGCAGCCAGTCACCGGTGTAGATGACCTCGGCACCCGAGGCTTTTATTTTTGTCACATACGGAGCAAAATCCTTGGCAAACAGCGGATGGTAATCCTCGCCGACGATTTCAGCTTCCGGATAGTATTTTTTCAGGCCAATTTTAAATTCATCCGCCAGCGAATGACCGAAGGCATAGTCCTGGCAAAGAATATAAAATTTCTTCTCCTTTTTGCGAATCTTGCCATAGTAATAAGCACCGGCCTGGCCGAAGGTGCTGTTTCTTGTGAAAGTCTGGAAGGTATATTTATTGAAGTGCTCTGCATCCATGAGATAGTCGGAACAGGACAGTGTATTCACATAAAGCTTCTTATACTTTTTGGCCACCTGGGCGATAACGGCCGCCAGATGGCTGCCGGAAGTGCCCCACAATATATCGACCTTGTCCTGAAGCACAAGCCTTTCAGCAGCCTTTTTGGTATCCGCTGGCTTTCCCTTGGTGTCGCCTTTGACAAATAGTATTTTTTTCTTCTTGCCATCCACCATGATGCCGCCGCGCTTGTTGATATCATGGGCGACCCAGTTGCAGGTGGCCCAGAATATCTCGCCGTTGCCGGCACCGGGTCCTGAAAAGATCTGCAGCAGACCGATTTTGATAACATCACCGGAAGGAAGAACCGGATTGTTCGGATCAAAATCCGACATGTCGGACATTTTGTTGACGTCCAACTTGGCATCTACAGCCATCGCCTGGGAAAAACCTGCTAAAGCAAAAACGCAGACAATCGCAATCGTCAAAAAAATCCTTAACATCGATTTCATATTCCCCTCCTTTATGGTTTAAGCCAAATTAGCATAGTGCGTGCGGTAAGAAGGATACTGTAAATCTGATTTTTCGCTTTATTTCACCTCCTTTCCGGGATCTTAAACAATATCCATCATTAAAATAGCAAAATCTCGATCGATCACTTTTGTTTAGACTAAAATTAAGATCTACATTCATTGCATTCCTTATTATTTTTGTCAATCGTGTTGGATTTTGTTGTAAATAAATATCCTAAATCATTTTGGATCCCTGAGCCCATTTAGCGCAAAGTGGAATATAAAATCAGCTAGTTGGGATACTGTAACCCCTTTCTGCGGATGATACCAGATCCGGGTGCGGGTGATCATGGATGCAATCATGAAACCTGCCAGTTTTGGATCTATATTCCAAAAGCAGCCGGCCTTGATACCTCTGCTGATGATTTTTCGAATGATGCGATCATAGTGGTCGCGCATACCGACTATTTTCCTGTGCTGGGCGGCTGACAGGTTATCCAGTTCGACATCAAAAAGCAATTTGGCCGAGCGTCGATAGCTTAAGGTCACCTTCAAATGACTTTCGATGAGCATCCTGAGCTGCACTTCGGGATGGAAGGTCTCGTCATCCTCCAGGGCCTTGATCGGGTTGACGATCTGTTCCATTTCCTCCAGAAGCACCTCGAAAAGGATGTCTTCTTTTTTAGAAAAAAAATTGTACACATTGGCAGGCTTGCAACCATAAGCGCGGGCGATGTCACGTACACTGGTGGCATTGTAGCCCTTGCTCCAGAAGAGGGCTCTGGCTTTGTTGAGCATCTTTCGTTTGGTGACGTTTTCCGGCATTGGGCACCTTTCGGTTCAAACTCCCAGATCGCTCCACATCTCTATCTCGATACACACGTCGGTAAAAAGACCGGATTGTTTGTGAACGAACGTCCGTTAATTTCATGAAATCAAATTTAGGAATTCAGAAATTATATCTGCCATTCAATTATAATTCCTGAATTCCTCAATTCCTAAATCCCTGAATTCTCAAACCTCCAGCCATTCCTTGCGAATGGATTCGTCTTCCTTTAAATTGTCCGGCGTGCCTTCAAACACGATCTCCCCGTGTCCCATGATGTATATTCTGTTGGATATTTTAAGTGCGATATTCAGTTTTTGCTCCACCAGGAGTACCGACACCCCTCTTTGGGCAATTTCTTCGATCAGGTTGCCCACCTGTTCCACCAGCATGGGCGCCAGGCCTTCGGTGGGTTCATCGATCATAATGAAATCGGGGTCGCCCATGAGCGTTCGGCAGATGGTCAGCATCTGTTGCTCACCTCCCGAAATCAAGCTTCCATGTACATTGGAGCGCTCACCCAGCTTGGGGAATAGCCGGAATACATCATCGAAACTCCAGCGTCCTTTGTTCCTGGAGCCCTTAAGACCCAATTCCAGATTCTGCAAAACAGTAAGTCCCGGGAAAATCCAGCGGTCCTCAGGGACAAATCCGATGCCCTTGCGGGCAATCAGATGCGGTTTCAGACCGGCAATTTCTTCGCCATTGTAAACAATCGATCCCTGGGGGGGGACGAGCCCCATGATCGTCTTACAGGTGGTCGAGCGCCCCACGCCGTTGCGACCCAGCAGGCTTACGATTTCACCCTTGCCTACTTTGAGGTTTACGCCCTGGAGGATATGGCTCTGGCCGTAATAGGCATGCAGATCTTTGACTTCAAGCATCTAGGCCACCTCCTTTCCCAAGTAGGCTTCCTGCACATCGGCATTGCTGCGAATGTTGTCCGGTATGTCCGTGGCAATGATTTCGCCGTAAACGAGCACCGAGATGCGGTCGGCCAAATCAAATACGACACCCATATCATGCTCGACCACCACCAGCGTTTTGTCCTCGGTGACACTGCGAATCAGGTTAACGGCCCGGTCGGTTTCACTGCTGCTCATGCCGGATGTGGGTTCGTCCAGCAGAATCACATCGGCCCCGCCGGCGATGGTGATCCCGACCTCGAGAGCGCGCTGCTCGGCATATGCCAGTTCTCCGGCCGGGATTTCCCGCCGGTCGCTCATGTTGATTTTCTCCAGCAATTCAGCGGCTTTTTCATTCAGCTCTTTGCGGCGGTTGCAGCGGTGCCAGAAAGAATACTTGTATTTCAGCGGCCACAGAAGTGCGCAGCGAATGTTTTCAAACACACTCATCCTGGGGAATATATTGGTCACCTGAAAACTGCGCGACAACCCGCGCCGGTTGATCTGGTGCGGTGCATTGTTGGTAATGTCATGGCCGCGAAGTTTGATATGGCCTTTGCTGACTTCGTAAAAGCCGCTGATTAAATTGAACAGGGTTGATTTACCAGCACCGTTGGGGCCGATAATGGCATGCCGCTCACCGCTGTCAACGGTCAAGTCGACACCATTGATGATTTTGCTGTTGCCAAAGCTCTTATGGATGCCAATGAGCTCCAGAGCCGCTTGTGTCATGATCCAGAATCCTTTTGTTGAAGTTGCAACCCGGCAGTCTGCCAGGCCCGGCTGACAATGTGCCTGCTCTTAAGGAAAAGAAACAGGCCCCCGATGGTTAAAATAATGGAAATTGCCCAGGGCCAGAATGATTGAGCGTAAAATTCGATACCGAAGATGTGCATGGGGTCTTCGGGTTTGATGCTCAGCGAAAGATGGTAATTGATTTCAATGAGGGTCATGCACCCCAGAAATAGGATGAGGACCGGTACGGCTATCACGGCATAAGATTTGAGAACACCGCCCAGGGCCTGTCCCTGCCACAGGGGTTTGTGCATCATGATCAGGCCGGCCAGACCGCCCGGCGCGTAAAGAATCATGGCCACAAACATCAGCCCGTAATAAAGTATCCAGGCATGGGTGATGTTGGCCAGCATCAACTCCATGATGGTGATCAGAATGGCCCCCAAAATAGGGCCAAAGAAGTAACCTATGCCCCCGATATAGGTCATCATCAACACATTGGCCGACGGGATGGCGCCCACGACTTCGGAAGTGACAATTTCATAGTTGATGGCGAACAGCCCCCCGGCAATCCCGGCAAAAAAGGCCGCCAGTGAAAGCTGAAAGGTACGCACGATATGGGTGTTGTATCCCACAAACGGCGTACGCTCGGGATTGTCGCGCACTGCATTGGCCATTCGGCCGAGAGGCGTCTGGGTCAGCAGGTACATCAAGCCGATGCTGACCAACATCCAGAATGCGATCAGGTAATACACCTCGATCTGTTGGCCGAAGCCAAACGGCGTCAGGGTAATTTCGGCCATGCGGTCTCCAGATATGCCTTCCTCACCGCCGAAAAAACTGGGCAGCATGAGAGAACAGGCTGCCACCAGCTCGCCAATGCCCAGCGAGATCAGGGCGAAAGGGACCCCGGCGCGACGGGTGGAAACATAACCGAATATGATACCAAAAAACAGGCCGCCCAGGCCGCCGACCAGGGGCAGAATCTCCAAGGGCAGGGGTAAAATGCCCTCATTGACAAAGTTGATGGCGTGAATGGTGAAAAATCCCCCCAGCCCGAAATAGACGGCATGTCCGAAGGAAAGCATTCCGCCCTGGCCCAGGAGCATGTTATAGGACAGCGCAAATATGATGACGATACCCATTTCGCTGGCCATGGAAAGCATGAAGCCCGATCGAAGCACAAGGGGCAGCAAACCCAGAAACAGGATTGCACCACCCCAGAGAGCCAATGTACGCAACCATTTATTGGAAGAATTTGAGTTTTGCATAATATTACGATTCACGTTTTCCCATGAGACCTTTCGGCCTGAAAATCAGCATAAATACCATAAACAGATAGGGCAAAATGGGCCCAGCGTGGGCGATTTGAATGCGGAACAGGTCTTTCAAGATGCCGGTCTGATAACTCGGAGCAACACCGAATAACATAAACAGGTCCGCCAGGGAATATTCCAGACCCACCGCAAAGGTCTGGATGGCCCCTAAAAGCAGCGAGGCGACAAAGGCGCCGGTCAATGATCCCATGCCGCCGACAACAATCACCACGAAAACGATGGGCCCCAGCAAACGCGCCATACCGGGATCCGTGATTAAGTAGTTCCCGCCGATCACCCCGGCCAGACCGGCCAGGGCAGATCCACCGCCAAACACCAGCATGAAGACGCCCGGAACATTGTGCCCCAGGGCGCTGACACCCTCGGGATGGGTCAATGCGGCCTGGATTATCAGACCGATGCGCGTGCGGGTCAGCACCAGATACAGAGCCACGAACATGCCCACGGTGATCAGCAGCATAAATCCCCGGTACATTGAAAAATCAGTGGCCCACAGGGTGAAAAGCGGGTTGTCCAGCAATTCCGGTATGCGGTAATCCGCAGCATTTCGTCCCCAGATGAGGATCACCGCCTCTTCAATCAGAAAGGCGATACCCACGGTAAACAACAGCTCGGCAACATGGCCATACTTATGAACCGTCCGAAGGCCGTAGCGTTCGATCAAAGCCCCGATCACCCCGATCAGAAGCGGTGCAATGATCAGCCCGGGCCAGAAGCCCACCCATACACTGATCTGATATGCGAAATATGCGCCCAGCATGTAGAAAGAGGCGTGAGCAAAGTTTAAGACTCCCATCATACTGAAAATCAGCGTCAACCCGCTGGACAGCATGAACAACAGTATGCCGTAGAGCAGGCTGTTGAGGAGAGAAAATACAAGGTATTCAATCATTTTATTCTATTTTCCCGTTACGGTGAGCCAGTGGATACGAATCCGGGGAGATGGTTCGAATTCCATCTGGCTCAAGAGATAGATTATAAAGCAGGCCGCCCGGTTTTGTGCGCCAAACGGACGGCCTGCAGGGTATGATTAACTAGAGGTTTGCTTCTATGGTCTTTTCATATTACAGACGGTGGGTCGCATCGTAGTTTCGGTATCGACGCGCATGTCGGTCCGCCATCCCAGGCCGGTCTTTTCCACATCGAATTTGACCTTGTCGCCGTCGACCTTTACCATGGTTGAAATGAACATCGGCTGGTAAAGCTGATGATCGTCGGCACGCATAATGACTTTACCGTAGTACGTGTCATGCTCCATGCCTTCCAGCGCATATGCCACGGCTTTGGGCTCTGCCTTGCCGGCCTTGTTGAAGGCCTTGACCAGCATTTCCATCATGACGCGGATACGCCCGTAATACCAATTCAGGCGTTCGTCTTTCCCCACGGCATATTTATCCTGCCAGCCAAGATAGAAAGCCTTGTCGGCTGGCTCGTTATTTTCGTTCCATAGATTGTTGTGCCATTCGGTGACCTGTTTTACACGGTTTTCTCCGGCAGCCCCTATGCCGGATGGGCCCCCCAGGCCGCCGCCGTAAAAGGTATAAAATTCGGCTTGGAGGCCGGCTTCCTTGGCGGCCTTGACCAGCAGTTGCATGTCGGCACCCCAGTTGCCCGTGACCACGATTTTGGCCCCCGATGCCTGGATTTTAGCGATGTAGGGCGAGAAATCCTTGACTTTTCCAATCGGATGGAAGGTATCGCCCACGATTTGGATATCCGGACGCTTGGCCGCAAGCATCTCCTTGATGACGGCACTACAGGAGTGACCGAAAATGTAATCCTGGTGGATCAGATACACCTTTTTGATTTCCGGGCGAACCTTGATGTGCTCGGAGATCGCTTCCATTTTGATGGCCACGTGGGCATCAAAGCGAAAATGCCAGAAACTGCATTTCTCCTCGGTAAAGGCCGGGGTCACGGCCGCATAATTGAAATAAAGAACCGGATCATTGGGGTTTCTTTTGTTGTGTTTGTTGACCGCCTCAATCAGGGCACCGGCTACGGCCGATGAGTTGCCCTGGGTAACAAAACGGATGCCCTGGTCAATCGCATTTTTAAGCTGAATCGATGCCTCTTTGGGGCTGATTTTGCTGTCAAATGCGACAATTTCAAATTTCTTGTCCCCCAGCACACCGCCCGCGGCGTTGATGATATCGACCATATACTGGAAGTGTTTCTGACCGGCATCGCCGACATTGCCAAAAGGTCCGGTGAGCGGGTCGATATAGGCGATTCTGATTGTGTCTGCGGCCATGGCGGGCCCCAGGCTGAGTGAAATCAATGCTACGCTTGCCAAAATAAAAAATAGTTTCCTAAACGTCATGCTGGTCTCCTTTCATTCAGTGTTCTGATTTAAGGTTGGAATTTACGAAACTAATCTGACAGATAAGTGCAAATGCATTAAATTTCCTTTCTTCCTCCTTGAGTCTGGGTAATTGCTTTGCAAGTAACCCGAATTCACCTATGCCTGAAAATAGAAAGTCACCATCAATGGCCTGATGATTATCCTGAGATGATGATTTGTTATTTTGATTACAATACAAAAAATTAATGAACGTACGTTAATATCCGTGAACGAATGTTAACCGAATTACTAAACGAAAATCAAAAAAATTGTCAAGATTTAATTGTGAAGCAACCATCAAATTTTACGAAGCCAAGGGGTTATTCGACTAATATTAATTCTCAATGGGTTATATTTGACAGCTGAATGGAATTAGCCTAATTAGGTGTTAAATGCTCAGTATCGGGTATTTGCATTTCTAATTCGATTTTGGAGGCTTCCCATGTCCGAGCTCTCCCTGGAAAAAGTCAGTGATCTTCTGGGGAAACAGGAAATCCCGGGATCTGAAAATGAATTAAAGATTCTGTGTGTCAGAATACGGGAACTGGTTGAAATGAATGGCGAGGATTGGGTTCGGCAAAACAGCCAGAAGCTTCTGGAAGAGTGGGATTACATTCTGCGTAAAAACATTATTATCTGAATGGATTAAAAATTGAAGCCATACCGGCATACCATCTCGTACATATGCGCAGTGAAGGCGTACTCTATCATCCCAAAGCCGTCGGCAATGGATATGTCATCACATTCGGGGATAAAAGGGTATATGTATCCGGAGATGGTGGCTGATGGCGCCAAAGCCTTTAAGCCAAGAGTACTTTATTCGTATCATTATGATTTTGGCGAAACCGATACGGCAACGCTGGTGGAATTGATGAACGGTTTGCAGGAAGTCGACCTCCGAATACCGTATGCAAAGTCAAAACAACCCTCTCGATTTTTTGGACGCCTGGCGGAGTTAATATCAGCGCAGTATACCGAATACTGCGACACAGAAAAGCAGTCCCAGGGCGACACGGCGATAAAGCTTTTCATTGGATTTTTGAAAGTATCGTCCACCGACCCATGCACTTAGCATGAAGAGGGGTAAAAGCAAAGATGCGTGCATGACCGCAGT
>JAAUYF010089216.1_pt1 | contig 13444 bp, 15 predicted proteins | sample 7278051 | NCBI WGS metagenome assembly JAAUYF01 (sample SAMN14350202, study PRJNA611818) | marine sediment metagenome | isolation source: surface marine sediment (0.6m) | place: French Polynesia: Moorea | collected 2018-08 | reverse complement strand
GGAAGACGTGCCCGATGACTGGCAGTGCCCCGACTGCGGCATGGGCAAGGACGACTTCGAGATGATCGAGCTCGCCTCGTAAGAGGCGAGCTCGATTATCCCGGAAGCGGCGCGGCCGCTATCCAGGATATCGCAATTCCCCTGCGGTAATTTTGGGTCAGAGTAAAAATTATTGAACAGCTATCATGTGATACCGGGTTGATTTGATAATTTTTACTCTGACCCAAAATTATCGGTGGTTGTGATCTTCACAAAATCTACCACTGGCTCGCGATTTCGCGCAGGCCGGTGAGGGCGACGTCCAGCGTTTCGCGGTCGCGCGCAATTTCCGGGAAAACCATGTAAGCCGGGCGCTGCATTTCCGGCGCGCCGTCGACCAGGTATAACTCGCCGCCATCGAGGTAAGGCTGCACCACCCGGATCGGAAAATATCCCGAGCCGCCGTTCTGGCGAATGTACTCGAGCCCGAGCGAGCCGAGCCCGACCGAAATCGCCGGTGTATCCATATCCGGAAAAGCCTCGCCGTGACGTCGGCGAAATTCCTCGCCCCAGTCGACGAAGACGTAATCCTCGATCCAGCCGTCGACCATTTGCCGCCGATTGGTCGCCACCAGCACCAGCGTTTCCTCGAGCAAATCCTCGATCACGAGCCCGGGAGTTTGCCGCGGGTTGTACATCACGCCGATATCGATTAAACCGTCCGAAAGCTGGCGCATCAGGCTCGGCGAGTAATCGGCCTCGACGTGAATCGCGACGTCTTCGGCATTGCGCCGCATCCACGGAATCCACTTCAGGATCAGGCTGTCCCACAGGCTCACCTGCGAACCGAGACCGATGCCGTGACTGAAACTTTCCGGCAGCGAAATGCGCTGCTGCGCCTGCTGCCAGAGGCGCTGGATATTGAGCGCATACTGGCGGAAATGCTGGCCGGCCGAGGTCAGCTCGACACCCGAGTGCCCGCGTTTGAACAGTACCCGGCCGAAACGATCCTCCATCGCCTTGACCCGGGCGCTGATCGTCGACTGGGTAACGTTCAGGTTTTCCGCGGCGCGATTGAAATTACCGCAATTGGAAATTTCGAGGAAGGTCCTGATGTGATCGATTTTCACGCGTCTCTCCGCCGAGGGGCTAATCGGGTTTTTCGATAATACTATCCATAAAAATTCACTTTTCAAATGATCAGTAACCACTAGACTCGGCCGGGAAAACCGATGCAGCCGAAGCCCGATGTCTTACCAACCCAGGCGCAACCCGGCGTCAGCCTGACGCCGCGCCGCGAGAATTCACGAACCACGAGCCATGCGCACCAGGTCCGCGATCGTCAGCCTCGATGCCGCCAGCGGCGCCGCTACCCTGGTGTTCGGCTTGTTCCTGTTTTCGATCCAGGACATCATTATCAAGCACTTCAGCGACGCCTATTCGGTGCTGCAAATCGTGTTCCTGCGCGGCCTGATCGCCATCCTGTTGCTGCTGTTTCTTTTCCGCTGGCTGCAGGAAAGCATTCCGCTACGCTCGCGCCGGCCGAAACTGATGCTCGCGCGCGGGCTGCTCGGCTTTTCCTCCTACACCAGTTACTACCTCGCGGTCGCGGCAATGCCGCTGGCCGAAGTCGTGTCGATTACGTTTACGATGCCGCTGTTCGTCACCGCGATGTCGAGCCTGATCCTGCGCGAGCAGGTCGGCATTCGCCGCTGGAGCGCCGTGGTGATCGGCTTCATCGGGGTCGTTATCATTTTATCGCCGCAGGGTGAATTCAATTCGCTGGCGGTGGTGTTCGCCTTCATCGCCGCGATCACCTACGCGTCGCAAACCATTCTGACCCGTTTTCTCGGCAGCCACGACCACCCCCTGACGATCGCTTTCAACGCCATCGTCGTGTTCACCGTCGCCAGCGGCCTGATCAGCCTGCTGCTGCTCTCGGGCCTGGTTTCGGTGGTTTCGGATCATCCCTCGCTCGCGTTTTTCGGCCGCGACTGGAGCATGCCGAATCAGCTCGACCTGCTGCTCATGCTGGTGATCGGTTTTATCGCCGCGACCGGGTTTTACTGCCTGTCCAGGGCATATTGCACCGCCGAGGCGAGCGCGATCGCGCCGTTCGAGTTCACCTATATCCTGTGGGCGGTGGTATTCGGCTACCTGTTCTGGAACGAAGTACCGGGACCGACCACGGTAATCGGGGTGCTGGTGCTGGTATCGAGCAGCCTTTACATCTGGTACCGCGAACGCCAGATCGCACGCCGCGACACCGCGGTGCTACCGGTGCAGGCGGCCGAACTGGCGCGCCAGGACGATTACTCGCGCCATTCGTAAGCGCTGGCGACGAAGCCGACAACCGGTTCCTGGAATACCGTTTTTGCCGCACGGCCGGCGAAGCCGTAACAGGTATGCAGCGGCAGCAAGTGCTCTTCGCGCGGATGGCAGTAGCGCGCATGCGGCGCCGCTGCCCAGTCCAGCAGCCGCGCCTCGCGCTCGTTTTCGGGCAGATCGCCGTCGCTCATCGTATCCGCGAGCCAGGCTTCGAACGCCTGGTTGCGCGCATCGGCCGCGGCGTCGCGTTTGCCCATGATTTCGCGCAGGTTGTGGAAGGAAAAACCCGAACCCAGGAACAGTAACGGCTCATCCTTGAGCCCGCCCAGCGCGCGTCCGATCGCGACATGCGCCGCGGGGTCGAGATCGGAGGTCAGCGAAAGCTGGACAACCGGGATATCGGCCTCGGGATACATCAGCATCAGCGGCACGAACATGCCGTGATCGAAGCCGCGCTCGTGATCGAGGCAGGCTTCGACACCGGCGTCGGCGAGCATGGCATGCATGCGCTCGGCCAGCGCCGGCAGTCCCGGTGCCGGGTAGCGGTATTCGTAGGTCTCGGGCGGGAACCCGTAATAGTCGAAAATCAGCTCCGGCCGCGGCGACGCGGTAATCGATACCACTTCCGCCTCCCAGTGCGCGCTGACGACGACAATGGCCTCGGGGCGCTTTATCGATTCCGGGTAAGTGCGCAGAAAACGATTCATGCCGAGATGACCGGGGTCGTCGAGCAGCGGCAGCGGCCCGCCGCCGTGCGGAATGAACAGGGTGACGGCGCTCATTGCGCAAACAGGCTGTCGACCGCGGCCTCGACCTGCGCGGCAATTTCGGCGTTGCTGAACGCGCCCGCGTAGCTGTCGAAATTATCCATGAACGACGGCACCGAAAGACTGGCCCTGACCTCGCCGCCGAAACGCGGGATTTGCGCCAGCGCGAGCTCCATCACCGACTTGCCGCCGCGTCCGCCCGGCGAGGTCGACAACAGCACCATCGGCTTGTCCTGGTAAACCTTCGGCTGAATACGCGATACCCAGTCGTAGAGATTCTTGTAGGCCGCGCTGTAACAGCCGTTGTGCTCGGCGAAGGAAATAATGATGCCGTCGCTGTCGGTAATTTTCTGCAAAAAAGCCTGCGCCAGAGGCGGCTGACCCAGTTCGTCCTCGCGGTCGACGCTGAACAGCGGCAGTTCGTAATCGTTGAGATCGAGGATCTCGATCTCGGCCTTGTCGCGCAGCAGGCCGCAGGCGTAGCTGACCAGCTGCTTGTTGATCGAGCGGCTACTGCTGCTGGCAGCGAATGCGATGACTTTTTTACTCATGGATTCATGTCCTGGTCAATATCAGGTTTTCGCGATTGATCAGCTCCGGGTCGTCCTGGTAGCCGAGGATGGCCGGTATTTCACGGCTGGCCTTGCCGATGATTTGCTTGCATTCGTCGGACGGGTAATTGACCAGCCCACGCGCCACCTCGGTGCCGTCCGGCGCCAGGCAGGCGACCACCTCGCCGCGCTGGAATACGCCGCTGACCGCCCTGACCCCGATCGGCAGCAGGCTCGCGTTTTTATTCAACAGCACGTTAACCGCACCGTCGTCGAGGCTGAGTTCGCCGGCGCAGCGCATATGCCCGGCCAGCCACTGCTTGCGCGCCGCCAGGTGTCCTTCGCTGGCCTCGAGAAAACTGCCGATTTTTTCGCCCTGCACCACGCGCTGGATGACATTATCGATACGCCCGGAAGCAATTACCGTATGCGTGCCCGAGCGCGCCGCCAGGCGCGCCGCGCTGACCTTGGTCTGCATGCCGCCGCGACCCAGTTCGCCGTGGCTGGGCCCGGCATACTGATCCAGTTTCGGATCGCGCGCCTCGGCGTGTTCGATCAGCCTGGCGTCGGGATCGTCGGTCGGGTTGGCATCGTACAGTCCCTCCTGGTCGGTCAGGATAATCAGCAAATCGGCCTCGATCAGGTTCGCCACCAGCGCACCCAGCGTGTCGTTGTCGCCGAAACGGATTTCCTCGTTGGACACGCTGTCGTTTTCGTTGACCACCGGCACGGTGCCGAATTCGAGCAGCGTGCGCAGGGTCGTGCGCGCGTTGAGGTAGCGTCGGCGATTGGACAGGTCGGCATGCGTCAGCAGAATTTGCGCACTGTGCAATCCGTGCGCCTGGAAGCAGGCTTCGTAGGCCTGCACCAGCCCCATCTGCCCGACCGCCGCGGTCGCCTGCAGCTCGGAAATGCTGCGCGGTCGGGACTTGAGGCCGAGCCGGGTTATGCCCTCGGCGATCGAACCGGAGGACACCAGAACCACGTCGATGCCGGCGGCGCGCAGCGCCGCCATTTGCTCGGCCCAGGCGGCAATCATGCCGCGGTCGAGCCCGGTGCCGCCCGCGGTAATCAGCGCCGAGCCTATCTTGACGACGACTTTCTTATACGGCTTCATCGGACTCGAGAAAATTCATGATGTCGTGACACAGGTTTTCCACGCCGACGCGGTTCAGCGCGCTGATCGCATGAACCGGGCCCGACCAGTCGAGCCCGGCGACGATTTCAGCGCGAACCCCGTCGCGTTGATCTTCGGGCAATAAATCGATTTTGTTCAGCACCAGCCAGCGGGGCTTGCGGTAAAGTGCCTCGTCGTAGCGCTCGAGCTCGCGCAGGATCTTGCGCGCCGAGGCAACCGCGTCGTCGCTGCCCGCGTCGGGCAAAACGTCGATGATATGCAGCAGCAGGCGGGTACGCTGCAGGTGTTTCAGAAACTGGATTCCGAGCCCGACGCCGTCGGCAGCGCCCTCGATCAGGCCCGGAATATCGGCGACGACGAAACTGCGGTGTTTAGCCACGCTGACGACGCCGAGGTTCGGGTGCAGGGTCGTAAACGGGTAGTCCGCCACCTTCGGCCGGGCCGCGGACACCGCGCGGATAAAGGTCGACTTGCCCGCATTCGGCATGCCGAGCAAACCGACATCGGCAATCACCTTGAGTTCGAGCTTCAGATCGAACTGCTCCCCGGCACTGCCCGGGGTGCACTGGCGCGGCGCGCGGTTGGTCGAGCTTTTGTAACGGGTATTGCCGAGACCGTGGAAACCGCCGCGCGCGATCAGGATCGGTTCACCCTCGGTGGCGACGTCGGCGAGCAGCTCACCCTGCTCGAGCGACGTAATCATGGTGCCCAGCGGCACCTCGATGACGACATCGTCGCCCCTGGCGCCGGTACGGTTGTTGCCCTGGCCGTTAGCGCCTTTCTTGGCGACGAAGCGCCGGGTGTGGCGAAAGTCGGAGAGCGTGTTCAGGTTACTGCTGCCGACCACGTAGACCGAACCGCCATCGCCGCCATCGCCGCCGTCGGGCCCGCCCATCGGAATGTATTTTTCACGACGAAAGCTGACGATGCCGTTGCCGCCATCGCCAGCCTTGACAAAAATATTGGCCTCGTCAATGAATTTCATCGCAAAATTTTACCACCGACGCATAAAAAAGCCCCGCGAGAGCGAGGCTTTTGCAACCGGGTGGTCGGTCGGTCTGCTAGCTAACCACGCTGACGAAAGTGCGGTTATGGCGACCCTTGACCCGAAACTGAACCTTGCCCTCGGACTTGGCGTAAAGCGTGTAATCCTTGCCGCAACCCACGTTGTCACCGGCATGGAACTTGTTGCCGCGCTGACGCACGATGATGTTGCCCGGAACGACCGCTTCGCCGCCGAATTTTTTGACGCCGAGACGTTTGGATTCCGAATCGCGTCCGTTGCGGGTACTGCCCGCTGCTTTTTTATGTGCCATTGTCTACTACCTATGCCTTGATATCGGTCACTTCGATTTCGGTATAGCTCTGCCGGTGACCCATCTGGCGGCGCGAGTGCTTGCGCCGGCGAAACTTGATGATTTCGACCTTGTCGCCGCGGCCCTGGGCGGTAATCTTCGCGGTTACCGATGCCTTGTCGAGGGTCGGAGTACCCACGGATACCTTGTCACCGTCGGCAACCATCAGCACGCGATCGAGATTGACGGTCGCGCCTTCGTCGCCGTCGAGTTTTTCCACGCGCAGGGTCTGGCCCTTGGTGACCTTGTACTGTTTTCCGCCGGTGGCGATGACAGCGTACATCTGCTACTCCGCTTGCAATCCTGAAAAAGGTGGCGAATTCTAGCCGCTCGCGGGGTGCCCGTCAATGCCTTTAAACGTTTGATTCTCAAAATATTCCCCGGCTTTCGCGGTTTCGCCCGAAGCCCGGGGAAATACCGCCATGCGGCTCGATTCGACTCGGGGCCGGCCGCCTTTTATCATGGCCTCCCGAGCCCCGTTCGCAGGAACCCGATCTTGAAACAAATCGACTGGTATTTCGACTTCATTTCCCCTTTTGCCTACCTCGCCTGCGAAAGCCTGGAGCGCCTGCCGGACAGCGTCGAGCTGAAGCCGAAACCGGTGCTTTTCGCCGCGATGCTGGAGCGCTACGATACGCGCGGCCCGGCGGAAATCTCGCCGATGCGGAAGTTCACCTTTCGCCACGTGTGCTGGCTCGCCGAGCGTGGCGGCATCGAGCTGACGATGCCGCCCGCGCACCCCTTCAACCCGCTCAGGCTGCTGCGCCTTTGCATTGCCGCGGGCGGCGATATCGAAACCGTGCGGCGCCTGTTTCGCTACGTCTGGCGCGATGGTCACGGTGCCGACGAGGACAAGCCCTGGCAAAACCTCGGCCGCGAACTCGGTGTCGCCGATATCGATGCCGCCATCGCCGATCCCGCGGTCAAAAACGAGCTGCGCGCAAACACCGGGGAGGCAATCGAACGCGGGGTTTTCGGCGTGCCCAGTTTCGTCGTCGACGATGAAATTTTCTGGGGCTTCGATTCGATCGACTTCCTCGCCGCCTACCTGCGCGACCCGGGGCTGCTGGCATCGCCCGGCATGCGCGCCGCCGACCTGATGCCCGAGGGTCAGCAGCGCCAGCGCTGATCGCCCGCCCGGCAAGGGCCCTGGTTCCTGGCTAATAAAACCGGGTCGGGGATCAGGCGGCTTTGAGCAGGCGGCTGGACGCCAGGGTCAGCAGCAGCAGCGCGGTGGCGCTGACGACGATAGCGGGGCCGGTTTGCCAGTCGTAATAATAAGAGCCGCCGATGCCGCCGGCGAGCGCGCCGAGACCGAACAGCGCGCTGATCGCGACCATTTGCTCGGGGCTGCGGCTGAACAGCCGCGCGCTGGTGGTTGGAATCACCAGCATCGCCGCGATCAGCAACACGCCCATGACTTTCATCATCACCGCTACCAGCAGCGCGATCATCGTGTACATCAGGAACTGGATCTTGCGCACCTCGAAACCCTCGGCCTGGGCGATTTCACGGCTCACCGAGACCGCGACAAAGGCGCGCCAGTGATGCAGCAACAGCGTCAGCAGCACCAGCGTGGTGACGCCGAGACTGACCAGGTCGGTAAGCGTGGTGGCCAGCAGATCGCCGAACAGGATTGCCTCGAGATTGATGCCCGGCGCAGGCAGCAGGGTAACGATGATGATGCCGCCGGCGAGCCCGGTATGCGATATGATCGCCAGCGTGGTTTCCGACAGCGCGGTATTGAAGTTGCTGACGCGGCTCAGCGAGTAAACGATAACCAGCGCCACCGCGAGCACGCCGACGATCGGCAGCCACTGCAGCATCAAACTCAGCCCGACGCCCAGAACCGCGGCGTGGCCGAGCGTGTCGCTCAGAAACGCGAGCCGCTGCCACACCATCAGGCAGCCCATCGGCGCCGCGATCGCCACCATGATCAGGCCGGCGACGATACTGCGCACGAGAAAATCGTCCAGCCATTCAGTCATGCGCATGACCCTCGTGCCCGCCCGCTACGTCGTGCACGTGATCGTGGTGATGGGTGTAGATCGCGATCGATTTGGCCGCGCCCTGGCCGAACAGGGCAAGATATTCGGGATGCTGGCTTACCGACTCGGGCAGGCCGGAGCAGCACAGGTGCTGGTTCAGGCACAGGACCTGGTCGGTTTGCGACATCACCAGGTGCAAATCGTGAGAGACCAGCAATACCGCGCACTGCAGCTGATCGCGCAGTTCGCCGATTAATTCGTACATGCGGATTTCGCCGGTCACGTCGACGCCCGAAGTGGGTTCATCGAGCACGATCAGGTCGGGATCGCCGAGCGTCGTGCGCGCCAGCAGCACGCGCTTCAGTTCGCCTTCGGACAGCGAACGCACCTGCCGCTGCAGCAGGTAGGCCACCTCGGTTTTCGCCAGCGCGCCCTCGATTTCCGCCCGGCTCGGGTTGCGCGTCAGGCCGAGCAGCCGCTCGACCGTGAGCGGCATCAGCGTGTTGACGTAAACCTTTTGCGGCAGGTAACCGATACGCAATTCGGGGGCGCGCTCGATGCGGCCGTCATACTGGCTGATGAGGCCATTAACGATGTTGGTCAGGGTCGACTTGCCGGCGCCGTTGGGACCGATAATGGTCGTGATCTGCGCGCGCCTGAGCTCGAAACTGACGCGATCGAGGATTAGTCTTTCGCCCTGCCGATAGCTGATATCGGTAGCGCGCAGCAGCAGCTCAGCCTGCATCTTTCTGGCATTCCGCGCAGACGCCGGTGATTTCGATCACCGAGTGATCGACCGCAAAACCGAGATTGTCGGCCTCGGCCAGCAGATCGCGATCGCTGTGATCGAGTTCGGCCACGCGATCGCAGTCACTGCATATCAGAAACTGGGCGCCGTGCTGATGTCCGGGACGGGCACAGGAAATATAGGCATTTTTACTTTCGATACGATGAATGACGCCCGCCTGCATCAGAAAATCGAGCGCGCGATAAACGATCGGCGGCGCAACCCGGGCAGCGTCGCCGGAGCGGTTCATGAGTTCGAGAATATCGTAAGCGCCCAGCGGTTGATGGCTCGCCAACAGGATTTCGAGCACTTCGCGCCGGCGCCGGGTCAGGCGCAGATTCTGCGTTTCGAACAGCTCGCGGATCCGGGCCTGCGCGGCCCGCTGGCAGCGTCGATGATCGTGCTTGCGAAACGCGATTCCGGCGGACTGGGATTTGGCGGACATAGTGTTATATTATAACGTTACTTTTGTTGATGCCGAAACCCCCGGGAGTATGCGCTCACTGTTTCTGCTGTTTATCTGTTTTTACGCCGCGACGCCGGCGGCGGCGCCGCGTATCGTCACGTCGATTGCACCGGTGCAGGAACTCACCGCCGCCATCACCGACGGCGTAACTCGCCCCGAGGTCATTATCGAGGGACGGGCATCACCGCATCATTTCGCGCTGCGGCCGTCGCACCTGCGCAAACTCGAAAATGCCGACCTGGTGATCTGGATCGGCAAGGGCTTCGAAAGCGGATTCCATCGCCTCCCCGGCATGCTCTCGTCGTCGACTCGTCAGCTCGAGCTGATGCGGCACTTCGACGAACGGCACTCCGACGGGCACTTCTGGTACTCACCGCAGCTGTTACTCGACGCGATCGACGTGATCAGCGCAACGCTGATAAATTTCGACGCGACCAACCGGGAACGCTACGAGGCCAATAGCGCGGGACTGCGAGCGGCGATAAACGCCTGGCGCGAGCGCAATGCAGCTCGCTGGCGTGAACAACCGCCGCGCGTAATTACCGACCACGCCTTTCTCGGACCGCTCAAACACGAACTCGCGCTCGAACATGTGCTTGCGCTGCACGATCAGCACGACCACGGCGGCAGCCTGAAGGACCTTCGTGATATCGAACAGCGCCTGGAACAAACCCGGTTTTACTGCCTGCTTACGCTCGAACCCTATGCCTCGGCGCTCGGAAATCGAGTTGCCGACAAATATCAACTTCGGGTCGTGGATATTACAAGCGGAATAGATACCGACGTTGCCTCCGCGGCTATACTGCGACGGCTAGGCAGTCTTACGCAAGCGCTGGATCAGTGCGGTTGACAGCGGATAAATCCTCTGAATAGACCCAAAACCAGATTCGATTGCGAAGCGGAACGGCTGTCGCTACATTGAAATTCGACCATAGAATCAAAGCGGGAATCGACATGACCAGACCAATTGGCTCCGACAGCCTCAAACCCCTTTACGTATACGACGATACCGACCGCGCGGCGCTGATCGAAGCGGCGCGGGACCTGCCCTCGGTGGAAATCAGCTCGGCCGCCGCGGCCAACGCGGTCATGCTTGGCGGCGGTTACTTCACTCCGCTCAAGGGTTACATGAACCTGAAGGACGCGATGGGTTGTGCCGACAACATGCACATGAGCGACGGCAGCTTTTTCCCGGTGCCGATTCTGAACCTGGTCGAATCCATCGACGAGATCGAGGGCGCCGAATCGATTGCGCTGCGCGACCCCAACGTCGCGGGCAGTCCGATCATCGCGATCCAGCAGGTCGAAGCTATCGAGGAGGTCAGCGAAGAACAAATGGCGGCGATGACCGAAAAGGTTTATCGCACGCTCGATCATGAGCATCCCGGCGTGGCCGCGTTCAACGGTCACGGCCGTTACGCGGTTAGCGGCCCGATCCAGGTGCTGAACTTCAGCTACTTCGAAACCGATTTTCCTGATACCTTCCGTACCGCGGTACAGATCCGGGAGGAAATCGAAAAACGCGGCTGGAAGCGCGTGGTTGCGTTTCAGACCCGCAACCCGATGCACCTTGCGCACGAGGAACTATGCCACATGGCGATGCAGCGGCTGGATTGCGACGGCCTCGTCATTCACATGCTGCTCGGCAAGCTCAAGCCCGGCGACATTCCGGCCGACGTGCGCGATAACGCGATCCGCACCATGGTCGACCTGTACTTCCCGGAAAACAGCGCCATCGTCACCGGCTACGGCTTCGACATGCTCTACGCGGGCCCCCGCGAAGCGGTGCTGCACGCCTATTTCCGCCAGAACATGGGCGCCAGCCATTTCATTATCGGCCGCGACCATGCCGGCGTCGGCGATTACTACGGCGCCTTCGACGCGCAAACCATTTTCGACGAGGAAGTGCCGGACGATGCGCTCGAGATCGAAATCTTCCGCGCCGATCACACGGCCTGGTCGAAGAAACTCAACCGCGTGGTCATGATGCGCGAAGCGCCCGATCACACCAAGGAAGACTTCGTGCTGCTGTCGGGCACCAGGGTGCGTGAAATGCTGAGCGAAGGCATCGCGCCGCCGAAGGAATTTTCGCGCCCCGAAGTCGCCAAGATCCTGATCGATTATTACCAGTCGCTGTAGCGGAGGCAGCGGCTAAAGCCTGTCTGCGTTTCGCCGAAAGGCTAGATCGCGGACTGCGACTTTGCGATACTGCGCGCTATGTCAGAAGCTGCAGTAACACCGCACCGCGATTTCTCGCTGGACGACCTGAAGTCGCTTACCGACAGCGATATGCTGCGGGTAAACCAGGTCATTACCGACAACCTCGCGTCGGACGTGGTGCTGATCAATCAGCTGAGCCAGCATATCATTTTGAGCGGCGGCAAACGGCTGCGCCCGATGCTGGTCATGCTGTCCGCCCGCGCCTGTCGCTACGACGGCGACGACGACGCCCTGCTCGCCGCCGTGGTCGAATTCATCCACACCGCGACGCTGCTGCACGACGATGTCGTCGACGATTCGGAAATGCGCCGCGGCCAGCAAACCGCGAGCGCTATCTGGGGTAACGAAGCGGCGGTGCTGGTCGGCGACTACCTCTACTCGCGCGCGTTCCAGATGATGGTGCGCGCGCAATCGATGCCGATCATGGATTTGCTCGCCAACACCACCAACACCATCGCCCAGGGCGAGGTAATGCAATTGCTCAATATCCGCGACCCGGACACCAGCGAAGACAGGTACAACGAGGTCATTTACGCCAAGACCGCGTGCCTGTTCGAGGCCGCCGCCTGCATCGGCGCGATGCTGGCGCAGGCGCCCGAAGCCGAGCAGCTGGCAATGCGCGATTACGGCAAACATCTCGGCATTGCGTTCCAGCTGGTCGACGACGCGCTGGACTATTCCGCCGAAAGCGAACGCCTCGGTAAAAACGTCGGCGACGACCTGGCCGAAGGCAAACCCACGCTGCCGCTGATTTATGCCATGGAGCACGGCAGCGCGGCGCAGCGCGACATGATTCGCGGCGCGATCGAAAACGGATCAGCGGAAAAATTCGAACAGATTCACCACGCGATCCAGACCACCGGCGCGCTCGACTACACCCTGGCGCAGGCGCAGGCGAATGCCGCCAGGGCCAAACAGGCGCTGGACATTATTGCGGACAGCGAGTTCAGGCAGGCGCTGCAGTTCATCGCCGACTACGCGGTGGAACGGGACTATTGATCATGCGGCCGGGCAAACCTGCGGCGGCTGCAGCGAAGCGCCCAGCGCCAGGCTGATGTCGAGGCACATATCGGTCTGGTTCAAGGTGTAAATGTGCAAGTGGTCGACGCCCTCGGCGATCAGCCGCTGGCACAGCTCTACCGCAAGCTCCAGCGCGAGGCGGTAAGTTGCCGCCGGATCCCGCTTTACCGGTAAAAACCTGGCCGCGAAATCTGCCGGCACGCTCGCCCCGCAGCGCCGGCTGAAGTCAATCACCCTGTCGATGTCGTGCACTGGCAAAATGCCGTGTACGATCGGTTTTTCGATTCCGAACGCCGCGGCGCGATAGCGAAAGCGCAGGAAACACTCGGGATCGAAAAAATACTGCGTAATCGCGCGGTTTGCGCCGGCGTCGAGCTTGCGCTGCAAATGTTTCAGGTCGGCCAGCGAGCTTTCCGCCTGCGGATGAGTTTCGGGATAGGCGGCGACGCTGATATCGAAGTCGGCGATCGAGCGCAGGCCTTCGACCAGCTCGGCCGCCGATGGAAATCCGTAAACCTCGTTGCCCTCCTCGCCGGCCGCGTCGCCGCGCAGCGCGACGAACCGCGTGATCCCCGCTGCATGCAAATCCCGCGCTACCGCAAGCACCTGCTCGCGGCTGGCGTCGGCGCAGGTCAGGTGCGCCGCCACCGGGATCGGCGAATCGCGGTGCATCGCGATCGCGGAATCGATACTGACCTGCTGCGCGCTGCCAAGCGCGCCATAGGTAATCGAAAAAAATTTCGGCCGCAACCTTTCGAGCTGGCCGGTGGCGCGCCACAGCCGCCGCTCCATCGCCGCCGAACGCGGCGGGAAAAATTCGTAGGAGAATTCGGGTTCGATTAAAT
>JAAUYF010163448.1_pt1 | contig 13588 bp, 16 predicted proteins | sample 7278051 | NCBI WGS metagenome assembly JAAUYF01 (sample SAMN14350202, study PRJNA611818) | marine sediment metagenome | isolation source: surface marine sediment (0.6m) | place: French Polynesia: Moorea | collected 2018-08 | reverse complement strand
GCAACGTGCGGACTTTACGATCCGACGCTACATCGGCGAGGAGTTCGCGGAGCACCTGTACTCATCGTATCCAATCCTGGTGCACCGGGATTTGAGCAATGCCTTCGCCGCTATGTTGAGGCCACGAGCAAAGGAGTGGTTCGACATCGAGGTCGAGGAGATGGACAGCGTCTCTCAGGCTGGCAAAGCATGGCTCGAGTGGGCCAAGAAGCGCATGCGGAGTGCCATGTACGATCGCCGCGCGCTGTTCATCCGCGCGACGAGTGAGGGCGACGCCGACTTTGCCGCCTTCGGCCAGTGCATCATCACGCGCGAGATCAACTGGAAAGCGGCCTCACCGCACCTGATCTATCGCTGCTTCCATCTGCGCGATTCTGGTTGGGCCGAAAAGGCCGACGGCTCTCTCGGCGAGATCTATTTCAAATGGGAGCCGACGATCAAGCAGCTCGTCGAGCAGTTCGGCGAGAACGCGCTGCACCAGAGTTGCCGCGGACCAAGTACCAACAAGCGACAAGGCGGGGATCTCCGTAAGCTCAAATGCATGCGCTGCACGATCTCGACGGATGTCTACGACGGCCAGCAGAATCAGGCCAAGGGCTATCCGTGGATCCGCGTCTATCTCGACTGTGAGAACAATCACATCATTCAGGAAATTCCGATGTGGTCGCACGGCGTCACCTTGCCGCGCTGGCAGACCGTGTCCGGCTCGCAATATGCGTATTCTCCGGCGACTGTTGCGGGGCTGCCCGACGCACGACTGTTGCAAGCGATGAGCCTTACCCTGCTCGAGGCCGGTGAGATGGCCGTGCGGCCACCGATGATCGCAACGCAGGACGCGGTGCGCGGCGACATCCAACTGTATTCAGGAGGCATCACCTGGGCGGACGTCGAATACGACGAGCGGAAAGGCGATGTCCTGCGGCCGATCACTCAGGATCTCCGCGGTTTGCCGGGAGGCTACGACACGGCCGAGCGTCAGATGGCGATGCTCGCCGAGGCCTTCTATATCAACAAGCTCACCCTCCCCCCGCCCGAGGGTGATATGACAGCGTTTGAAGTGGGTCAGCGCGTGGAGGAGTACGTCAGACAAGCCTTGCCATTATTCGAGCCGATGGAACATGAGTACAACGGCCAACTCTGCGAAGATACGTTCGACAGTCTCCTCCGCGCGGGGGCCTTCGGCTCGGTGCAGGATATGCCGCCCGAGCTCAGAGGCCGCGACGTGCATTTCCGATTCACGTCACCGCTGCACGACGCCATGGATCGCAAAGAGGCGTCGACGTTCATGGAGTCGGCCGAGCTGATTCGCATTGCGCTCGAGATGGATCCGAGCGGCACGGCACTAGCGCACTACGACTCGTCGCAGGCGCTTCGCTCCGCCCTCGAGGGCATCGGTGTGCAGGCCAAGCACATCCGCTCCGAGCAGGTTGCGAACCAGATCATCACCGAAAACGCACGACAGGCCGCAGCCGAGGAACAGGCTGCGATTATGAGAGACGAGGGCGCCGCCGCAAGGGAATTCGCCGCCGCCGAGAAAAACCTTGCGCAGGCCGGATAATTGCTCAGAAAAAAGATCGAGGAGTGCCTTCCGCACTCGGATCCGCTAGAACGCCCCGACTACACCGAGGCCGAGGTACAGGCCGTCCGTGCCGTGCATCGCGGCGAGGCTACCGCACGTCAGCAGCGCATGGCGCTCGACTTCCTGGTGCGCGCCTTCGGTACGCATGACATCTCATTCAGGCCCAACGATTCGCACCTGACGTCGTTCGCCGAGGGCAAGCGCTTTGCCGGCACAACGATCATCTGGGCGATCAAGCAGGCACCCACCAAGACCGATCCTGATAAGATCTCAATTCGCAAAGTAGGAGACGATCCCAATGACAGACCAGATAACCGATAACGGAGGCGGCCAGGACAATGCTGTAAATGGCAACTGGTACGACGAGTACGCTGGCGATGACCAAGAGCGTATCGATCAGCTCTCGCAGTTCGACTCGTTCGATGCCTTCCTCGAGGACTACAACTCGGCCAAGAATTACGACTGGCGCGCGGGCATTGCCGGCGATGACGACAAGTTCAAATCGACGCTCGATCGCTACGCGACGCCGCAGGATTTCGGCAACGCGCACCGCGAGCTCAATCAGAAATTCCGCTCTGGCCAGATGCGGCCCGCTCTGCCCGAGGACGCCGACGAGGCCCAGATCAAGGAATTCCGTCGTGCCAACAACATCCCGCTCGAGCCGGGCGGCTATCTCGAGAATCTGCCCGACGGGCTCGTGGTGGGCGAGGAGGACAAGGAACTGATGACCGATTTCGTCGGCGCGCTGCACGAGGCCAATGCGGATCCGGCAATCGCGCATGCTGCAATCGCGTGGTACAACGATTTCGAGGAACGCCAGCAGGACGCCATCGCCGAGCTCGACGGCGAACAGAAGCGCGAGGCCGAGGACCTTCTGCGCAATCCCGAGGAGGGTTGGGGCAAGGACTACCGCGCCAACATGAATCTGATCAACGGCATGCTCTCGACCTACATGGGCAAAGAGGCATTCGATCAGCTCTCCAACGGTCGCTACCAGGACGGCCGCGGCTTTTTTAACGACGTCAACGTATTGAAAGGACTGGCATCTTTGGCCCGCAAGGTGAACGACTTTGCGCCGCTGATCGAGGAGGATCCGGACCAACTCAAGTCGCTGCACGACGAGATCGCCGAGCTCGAGAAACTGATGGGCGATCGCACGTCGGAATACTGGAAGGGCCCGACGGCGCAAACTAATCAGGCTCGACTCCGCGAGTTGTACGATATACGATTGAACCTCAAGAAGGACGACGCCGCATAGGGAATTGCCATGTCCGGACTATTCAAGAAAGCTCGCCGCAAAGGCGCAGCGCAAGCCATGGGCTCTCAGCAATACACCGGCATTGCGCCCGGCTCCATCGATCCAGCTCGCCGCGCCGGCCCCGACGCCGGCGGTGGCGACGAGCGACGTCGAATGCCTCGGGATATCCGGCCACGTCGCCGGCAGGGCAATCGTCGTCTCGGCACCGAAGTCAGAACACCGTTGGCGCCGTAATGGCCGGGCTGATGCAAGGTTTGCTCAGGCGCAACGAAAAGCGCTTTGAGTCGAAAGAGGCTCCGGGTTTTTCGGATACCATGGTGAAGGACGCGGAAGGAAACTGGCGCTCGATCGACGAGGGCCGGGACCGCAAGCGACGTCGCAAGCGCGCGGGAATTCTGGCCATGCCGGCCGTGCATCACGCGCTCATGGACTAGGAGGTCATCATGCCCAAGCTACCGCCGCCGAAAATGCAAAAGGTCAAATCGCCGATCATGGAGGCGCAGAAGCAGCGCGGTCACGGTCCTGGCGGGCCGCACACGCCGGGCGCCAAGGCCAAGCGCAACAAGCACAACGATTTCGACCATAGCAAGACCACGAAACGGAAAAAGTAGTGGCCGAGGTCGCACCCCAGACGCATTATGCCGGTAGCGGCAAGGGAGGTCGCATGCCTTTCAAGAAAACCGGGCCGGGCCAGTACACATCGCCATCTGGCAAGAAGTACAGCAAAAAGCAGATGCGGCTATACTACGCGACCAAGGGATTCACGAAGCCCCCGAAAAGGAGCAAATGATGGCAGTACGGAAACCAGGACAGAATGACGCGACGGGCGCTGGCGATCGTAACCGCCGCGTGAATCGCTTTGACGCCGCCGGCGACAACGATCCTTTCGAGCGGCATGTGCTCGAGCTCGAGGACACCACGATCGCATTCGTGGCGCCGAATCAGATCACGGACAGCGGCAATCGGCTCGATCGGTTCGAGGTCAATTCGATCATCGAGATCTCGGGATCGGCCGCCGAGGACGGCCAGTATCAGGTATTGACGTCCGCGCCGGGCGCACTGACGGTCGTCGAGGGCGGTATTGCCAGCGTGATCGCCGGGCCAAGCATCACGATCGCCAGCAAGAACAACCGCAACCGCAACCGATTCTCGTCGCTGGTTGCCTGAACGCGCGTAGGGGCGCGGCTTAGTAGACACCCCGCGGGGCAGACGAACAACTCACGGCTGCGGCACGTCAATGTGTGCCGTCGCGCCCCACCCTTGACAGTTACGGCCGATCGGTCGTAATCTCCGAGATACCACGTACAGGCCGGCTACCCCGTAAGGCTCCCGGCCGCACCCGGCTCCCTGCCGGCACCGTGCGAGGCCCCGCAAGGCCACCCCTCGCACCGCCAAAGCAGGCTACCCCGAAAAGTGGAAACGGATCTTTTCACATTTGGAGGACGCCTAAATGGCTGAAACTGCCTTTCAAATCCAGTATCGCCAAGAGTTCATTCATGGATTCGAGCAACTGGTATCACTCATTCGTGGCTGGACAACCACGGAATCAGTGATCAAAGGCAATCAGGCTACGTTCCTCGTTGCTGACTCGGGTGGAGCCGAGGCCAAGACGCGCGGCGTCAATGGTCTGATCCCCGCTCGTGGCGACAACCTGAACCAGCCGGTTGCAACGCTGGTCGAGTGGCACGATCTCGTGCGCAAGACCGATTTCAACATCTTTGCCTCCCAGGGCAACCAGCGCGCCATCATGCAGGCGACGACGATGGGTGTGATCAATCGCAAGATCGATCAGGACATCTTTGGCGATCTCGCCACGTCGACCGTCAACATCGGCGCCGCTGTTACCGCGAACACGCTGCGCACCCTGCGCGGCAAGACGGTCCTCGGTAACAACGAGGTTCCGTGGGACGGCTGGATTTCGTTCATCGTCACCCCCGCCTACGAGGCGTACATGATGGGCGAAAACGACTTCTCGAGTCGCGACTTCACCGCGAATGGCCCGTTTGACGCGGCCGATCCGGCGTGGCGTGACCGGCCTGTCGCTTACCGCTGGCTCGGCATGAACTGGGTTGTTCATCCGAACCTCAACGGCGGCGGCGGTCCCGGCTCTGCGACCGAGGAGACGTATATGTTCCACAAGTCGGCGATCGGCCATGCCTACAACGCCGACGACATGGAAATGCGGGTAGGTTACGACGAGGAACAGGATTACTCCTGGGCCCGTTGCTCGATCTACATGGGCTCTGTGCTGCTGCAGAATAGCGGCGTGTGCCTCGTTGCACACGATGGCTCTGCACTGGCCGCTGCGTAAGGAGAACTGACTCATGGCATACGATACAAATAGCCTGAACGTGTCATTTCCGCGCGTCGGTGCCGGTGCCGGTGGCGCCAATGCCGGCGAGAGCTCTGCTATCTGGACCTATCGTTCCGCCGATGCGGCCGCCGCGGTGCAAGCCGCCGGCTACATCAACGACGGTAACGAAAAGGGCCTGCAGGTCGGTGACATTGTCCACGTCGTCCAGAATGGTGTGGCGGTAACGCCTTCCGTTGTGACGGTCGTGGCGGCCAACGGCGACGTCACTCTGGCCTAACGGCTGGCATAGCAGAGACATCTGCGCGACAATCCGGGGGCCGCTCCATGTCGGGGCGGTCCCCGTTTGTTTATGGAGATAGTCAATGGCAGAACCAGCAAAGACACTCGACGATCAGGTCGAGGAGGAAAAGCAGCGCAAGGCTGCTGAGAAAAACGAGAGCAAGGATGCCGAGAGCACGGCCGAGATCGAAGTGCCTGACGCGGTGAAGCCCGTCGGGGTCAATCGGTTTCAGCTCCGCTCTGAAAAAGAAAACGACTTCCGCGTCGACGCCAAGGTCGACACGACACCGGAGCAGGTCCTCGATCCGGCGTTCTGGGAGCACATTGCCCGCCATCTGCAGATCACCGACACGATTACCGTCGTGCGCGAGGACATTGCATGGAAGATGCGCGTGATCGTGGTCGACTGTGGCCACAACTTCGCGTCAGTCATCAAGGAGGAATTCTACGACTTCGGGCAAAGTCACGAGCCAAGCGACACGCTGCCGGGCCGCTACAAGATCGATTGGGCTGGCACGTCGAAAAAGTGGCGTGTGCAGTTCGACAAGAAACCGCTCAAGGACGGGTTTGCTACCAAGCAGCTCGCTCATCGGTTTGCCGAAAATCACGCTCAGGCTCTCAAGCGATAGCCGAGCAAGGACGGTCACAAAGCGCAGGGACGCGCTGGCCTTGGAGGGAAAATGCCAAGTCAATTGTCAATTTACAACGGGGCACTAGCGATCCTGGGCGAGCGCAAGCTCGGCGCCGTCGACGAGAATCGGGAGCCCCGCTACAAGCTCGACGACATCTGGGATAACGATTTTGTCGATCGCATTCTGCAGATGGGCCAGTGGAATTTTGCGATGCGCACTGTCGAGCTGCAGCCATCACCGGACATCACGCCGGCGTTCGGCTACCAGTACGCATTCGGCAAGCCGGATGATTTCATCCGCACCATGCTCGTCACCTACGACGAGTATTACAACCGGCCGATCACGCGCTACTCCGATCAGGGCAATTTCATCTACTGCGACACGGATCCGATCTATCTCGGCTACGTGTCGAACGACGATCAATTCGGCGGCGATCTGTCGATGTGGCCGCCCAACGTCGCCGAGATGGCCGAGCACTACATGGCCTACAAGGTGGCGCCGCGGATCTCCGGCCTCGATGTCAGTGACAAGCGTCTCGCGCGCGACTGGAAGATGTGGCTCGCCGAAGCGAAAGCCGTCGACGCCATGGAGGACCCGGCCAAGTTCCCGCCGAAGGGTGGTTGGGCGCGCTCACGTCAAGGGTTCCGCGGCAGCGACAACGATCGCGGCAACCGTAGCCAGCTCATCGGCTAATGGCTGACCAAGACACACAGCTCCTCGCCTTCAACCGGGGAGTGATTTCCTCGATCGGACTGGCGCGCATCGAGCTCGAGCGCTACGGCATGTCGGCCGAAGTGCAGACGAATTTCATCCCGCGTGTCCTGGGTAGCATGCAGCTCCGGCCGGGCTGGAAGTACATCGACAAGATGGCGGTCAACCAAGGCCTGAATCTGGTACGGCAAATGCCGTTCATTTTCTCGGAGGACGACACGGCGCTGCTCGAGTTTGGCGTCGGTGCGTATCTGCGCATTCGCATCAACGACGTGCTCCTCGAGAGGCCGGTGGTGTCATCGACGATCACCAATGGCACTTTCTCGGATCCGGACGAAACCAGTCCGCCGACGGGTTGGTCGATCGATGACGATGCAAACTGCACGTCCTACGTCCTCAACAACGATTTGCACCTGTTGGGATCCGGCGAGGGCTTCGCGCGAGCGTTCCAGACGATCACCGTGGCGGCGCCCGATCAGAATGTCGAGCACGGCATCAGCATCGGCGTGATTCATGGCCCGGTGCGAGTGCGTATCGGCTCGACCGTGCAGGGGGCCGAGTACGTCGACACGGTCCTGGCCGACGGCAGCCACCAGCTCGCCATTACGCCGATCGGCGATTTCACCATTGAGATCTCGAACGACGAGAACTACAACGCCATCGTCGGCGGTGTCTCCATCGTCACCGGCATCGTGCAGCTCAATACGCCGTGGTCGACCGAGGAACAGATCCGCGCGGTGCGATGGGATCAGTCCGGCGATCGCATTTACTGCTCCTGCGAGGGTGTTGCACAAAAGGTCATCGAGCGTCGTTTCGACGGCCGCTCATGGTCGATTACCGAGTTCGTCACCAATGACGGACCGTTCCGCACACTGAACACCGGCTCGACCACGATTCAGGCGACGGCCATCTCTGGCGACTACGATCCCAACAAGCCCGGCATCCCCAACGATCCGAGCAAGTACGTGCGACTGATTGCCTCGGAGCCTATATTCACGACGCCGCTGCAGGGTTCCGTATTCGGGCCCGGCGCGCTGTTCCGGCTGGCCAGTGCCGGCCAGACTGTCACCGATACCAAGAGCGGCGCCGGCGCTGACGTGTTCACGGATCCGATCCGCGTGGTGGGCTCTGGTGACGCGCGGCAATTCGGCATCATCATCGAGGGCACGTTTGTCGCTACCGCGCGACTGCAGTTTGCATTCGATCCTGGCGGTCCGTGGAATGAGCAAGGCCAGACATGGACGACGCAAGTGTCGACGAATTACAACGACGGGCAGGACGGTCAGATCATCTACTACCGTCTGGCCGCACTGGACGCCGATTACACGTCGGGCTCGATCACCATGACGCTCAACTACACCGGCGGCTCGATTCAGGGCGTCGGCCGAGTGTTCGAGGTTCTGAGTGCAACCGAGGCGAGGATCCATGTGATCAAGCCATTCGGCTCGATCGAACCGACGCGCGACTGGTGGGAGAGTTCGTGGAGTGGAGCTCGAGGCTATCCGAATGCCGTGTCGATCCACGAGGGCCGGCTCGGGTGGGCCGGCAACGATCGCATCTGGCTATCCGTTTCCGACGACTTTGAAAGCCACGACGACAACGTCGAGGGTGACGCCGGACCGATCAATCGCACCATTGGCGCCGGCGCGATTCAGGTCATTAACTGGATGCTTTCCATGGCCCGGCTGATCTTGGGCACGTCGGAGAATTCGGCCAACGTCGCTGCAAAGAAGATGGACGGCAACAATCCTCTGTCCGCTCGATCGACGAATTTCGATGAGCCGCTGACGCCGTTCAATTTCAACATCAAGACGGCGGCCTCGAGGGGCGTGTTCGTCGACCGCACGAGGAAGCGTCTCTACGAGCTGGTCTACGATATCGACATCCAGGACTTCAAGCCGGTGGATCTGTCGATCTTCGCGCCGGAGTTCAACGAGGCCGACATCGTGCAGATCGACGTGCAAATGAAACCGGACATGCGGATCCATTGCGTCCGCTCCGACGGCACGGTCGGCATGCTGGTGTACGATCGCGCCGAGAACGTCATCGCGTGGATCGGCATTGAGATTGGCGGCCCGCCGACGTGGAAGATCGAGGACGTCGCGGTACTGCCGGGCGTCGTCGAAGATCAGGTCTACTACACCGTCGAGGGCAACAACTTCGTCGACGGCGAGGAACGCTACCTGCTCAAGTGGTCGCTCGAGAGCGAGGCTCGCGGTGGCCTGAACAACTACATCTCCGATGCGTGGTCGCAGTACGACGGTGCGCCGACTTCGCTGTTGACCGGGCTGGACTGGCTCGCCGGCCTGACGGTCAACGTATGGGCCGATGGCGCGTATGTCGGCGACGGCGTTGTGACACAGTTCGGCACTCCGGGCGAGCTCGATCTCTCCGGCTTTACCGGGGCGCCGTTCTCCAATGTCGTCGTCGGCTTGCCTTACACGGCGCAGTTCAAATCCGTGAAGCTGGCCTATATCGACGGCATAGGGCTGCTCGAGCACAAGCGCGTCAACAAGATCGGATTCATCGCTGAGAACCTGCACTATCAGGGGATCCAGTACGGGCCGGCTTTCGATCAGCTCTACGATCTTCCGCTGGTCGAGGACGGCCAAGTCACGCCAGCCAATACGGTCTGGGAAACGTATCACGAGGAAAACTTCCCATTCGGCGGCGAGTGGGAGCCGGACAGCAGAATATGCTTGCAAGCACAAAGCCCGAAGCCCTGCACGATCCTGGCAGCGATCGCCGACTTTCAATCGGTCGAGCAGCCGGACCGCAGATAGAAACACGCAAGGCGAAGGCGGATGACATAGTCGAGTTCTACGGCGAGCCGTACCCGTATTCGTTGCGGGCCAACGTCGTACTGATGGACGGTGAAGTCGTGGCCGTGGTGGGTGTCGCACGGCACCCGGAGTGGGGCCTGTTCTTTTCGGATCACAAGCCGAAAGTGCAGCCCTATCTTAAATCGATTACAGTTATGCGAACAGTCAAAGATGCGATGCAGTACGTGAAGCAATACAAGGGACCATTGTTGACCGTCGCGGAAAACGCGGAGAGCTGCAGGCTACTGTTTCGTCTCGGATTTACACACCTGTACGGAGCTTGGTACGGATGGCTCAGCTACCATTCATAGCGGCTGGCATTGCCGGCGGCGCGCAGGCGGTGGCGGCATACAAGAAGTCGAAGGCGCACGAGGCGCAGGCGGCCGAGTATCGCGAGGCCAAGAATCGTCGCATGGCGGCTGCGACTCGAGAGATGTCGGAGGAACGCCGCAAGCAGGAATTCATACAATCACGCGCGGTGGCCCTGGCCGCCGCCTCTGGGGCTGGCACGGATGCCGGGTTTGTCAAGATACTCTCGGACCTCAATGCTGAGGGCGAGTACCGTGTCATGTCCGTTCTGTGGTCCGGACTCAATGATGCTGACGGGCTTCTGGCGCGCGCTAGGGCCGAGGAAAAGGCAGCCGACGATGCGATCGTCGTGGGTGCGCTCAACGCTGTAACCAGCGCTTTTTCGGCCTATGCCGGTGCTGGCGGAACATTCGGCAAATCTGCCGCATCCGCCGGTGCCGGCGCCTCTGGCGCGACGACGCTGTCGAAGCAAGGCTATCCGATGTCGCCCGTCGCGACGCCGCCGCGGACTACTCTATGGGGTGACACGTAATGCCAGTCAATGATGCAGTACAAAACTTTCTCGTCGATTCGTTCGTCGCCGGCCTTGCGATCAAGGCTCCGGTACAGGTTGCCAGTACCGGGCCGCTGACGCTCTCAGGTTTGCAAACCGTCAATAGCCGATTACTCCAAGTCGGCGATCGTGTGTTGGTCAAGGATCAGGTCGACCCGATCGAGAATGGCGTCTATATTGCGCAGACATCTGCGTGGCGCAGGGCCGGCGATTTTGACGGCAACCGTGACGTGGTGGGCGGGACGATCGTGCCCTCCTTCCGTGTCTCCGATACCGAGCTCGAGTTCTGGCGCGTCACCGGCAATCCGGATCCGCTCAGGCCGGCGCAGGACGCGATCAATTTCGCGATTTATTTCGACCCTTCGGCGCTCGCTGAGGCCGATACTCTGCAGACGGTCACGGCTCGAGGAAACACCACGGATCAGGGCATCGTCGTGCTGCTCGGCGGCGTCGACATTCAGGCCGACGGCACACTGTCGATGCGCAATGTGGCCGGCGATCTGATCAGCGCCCAGGTCAACGCGACCGCACTGGCGCCGGCGATCGCGCTTGCGTTTGCGGCGTCGCCAAACATCGAGGCCTACCAGTTCGACAAGCCGGTGAACGTCGACGGTGAAGTTCACATTGGCCAGCGACGCCTTGCCTTCTATCGCTACGGCGATGCGGTGTCGAGCTACATCGATGCGGACGGCTCCGGCAATATCCGACTGGTGCCGGTGTCAGCCGAGCTGCAGGCCGGCATCTCGGGCGCGCAGCAGCTATTTCGCTACCCGCAGCTCGCCGATTACTCGATCGAGCATCAATCACTCACCAGCACCGCCGGCGCGGTGACATGGGATTATGAGGCCGGCCAGTCGGCCGATCTGACGCTGACCGAGAACGTCACGAGTCTGACGCTCAGTAATCCGGCGCCAAGTGGTCAACTGTCTCAGGTTGAAATCGAGATCACGCAGGATGGCACCACGGCGTACACCGTGGCATGGCCGGCAGGCACGATCTGGAATGGCGGCACACCGCCGGATCTTTCCACCTTGGGCTCGGTGCACCTGATCAGCCTGCGCTCGAGGGATGGCGGCACGACATGGCTCGGCAACTATGGCGGGAATTATGCGTAATGCGCATGTCGATCGGTCAACTGATCCAAGCGACGGGCTCGGCCAGTTTTAGCAATTCGCCAATTCGCTTCTTGGATGCAGAGCTCGAGTACACGCTCACCGGGCAGGTTTCTGATGTCGAGCGCGAGATCCAGTATGCGCTGACATCACTCAACGCGCAGAGCTTTCAATTCAGCGACGCCAACATCTCGCCGCCAAACCAGCTCATTCCGGATCAGCCGCAATGGCACGAGTCGGCGCCGATCGGTGGGCAGGGCAGCATCTACAGCGCCGCGTACATCGCCAACGTGAGCGGTTTGCCGCTGACGCAATTCGGCACTGACAATCCGCCGATACCGGGCCAGTTCCGGCCGCTGACGTCGACGGTCGGCATCATTTTGCGCTTCGTGGCTGGCATCACGACGGGTATTTTTGAGACGACCAACACTATCCAGATTGCGACAACGGCGGATCTCGGCAACGTCTTGGCGCAGGCTGACATCACATTGCGCTGCACGGTGACGTAGATGCGCATGACGATCGGACAACAGATTCAGGCGGCTGCAGTAGCGGCATCGCCGGAGTACGAGCCGAGCGGTTCGTGGATCCGGCAGGAGGACACGGATCTCGTTTTCTCGAACGACGGCCGCAATTGGCAGCGCGTCGCGTTCGCAGCAAACCAGAACCCGTATCGCGCCGCATTGGATGTTGCACAGTCCGCTTTTCCCGGCAACGACATCGTTCTGATCGGTCAGAACGGCTCGACGGTGTCGTACAAGATGAACAACAAGTCGATTCCAAATTTCCTGACAGACTCAGGCAACCTTGGCAATTGCATCTGGATCGCGAAGGATGGCGGTCCGGTATGGGTGGCGCGCACGACGTCCGTTCTCAGGACATCCTCAAATGGTATCGACTGGACAACGCAGACAGAGCCGACAAATTGGAGTACGGCGCTTCCTGGCTGGTTCGGATACTTGCCGACGGCGGGGGTCTATATTTCGACTGGCCAGACCGGCAACGTCACAGCGCCAGCTCGTTACTTCACGTCGGCCAATGGCATAGCGTGGACACAGCGCACGTTCCCGGTCAACTGGACCGGCAACGCTACGACGGTGGTCGACTGGATTGTCGACAACGGCAGCATCATCCTTGCTGCGCTCAGTGACGGCAGAATCTACAGCAGCACGGACGCAATCAACTGGACGCTGCGCGCTACGTTCGGCGCAAACCTTTCTGGCATCTGTTGGTCGCCGGCATTGGGCAAGTTTTTCGCTGTGCTATTTCTCACCGTTCCGGCAAACCTCAAGCAGTCGACGGATGGTATTACGTGGTCGGATACGCCCGGCAATAACCTGCAGAGCTTCCTAAGCTCGAGCGGCCTTACTGCGGATCCGGTCAAGCCTCTGATGCTCGCTGACGGTGTGCAGGGCAACGGCACCGCTTTTAATTTCCAAGGGCAGGCTGCGTACAGCGTCGACGGCGTGACGTGGGTGCGGCGCGATGTGCGCTTTGGGCGCTGGCCGCAGCATGCGCCATTCAAGATCGGACCGGCACCGCCAGTGCCGGAAATCGATCTGACAAATATAGTGATCAACGACGCAGCCGCGTCGCCGACGCAGGTTATTGCTGGCCTGACTGTGCGCCGAGACAACTCGATCGATGAGCAAACGACGTCCGGCGGCATCGTGCAACTTGGTTGGTGGACTAGCTTTTTGGCAATCGACACATTCAATCCCGGCAACTGCGAGGTTCGTCTGGATTGGGCTGGCGATGCTTTCAATTTCGGTACGGTGCCGCCTACCGATACATGGATTGGCATGACATCTGACAGGGCATGGCGGTATCGAACGGCAGGCACAGGGCCGCAAACTTTATCGGGTAGCGGTACACTTAGGACTCGATATCGGGACACGCAGGAGGAGGTCGACTCTGTTCCTGTTTCAATCACGGCCGAGGAGTCCGCGTAAATGCCTAAATTACCTGACGTTATGGCCTATGGCGCCCGGCCGACGCTGCGCTCAAATCGCGTCGATC
>JAAUYF010042554.1_pt1 | contig 13602 bp, 11 predicted proteins | sample 7278051 | NCBI WGS metagenome assembly JAAUYF01 (sample SAMN14350202, study PRJNA611818) | marine sediment metagenome | isolation source: surface marine sediment (0.6m) | place: French Polynesia: Moorea | collected 2018-08 | reverse complement strand
TCGAGCAAAGCCCGCGCGATCAGATCGTGAATGAGTTGCTTCAACCGCTTAAACCCGCAGGGAACGGAAAAAATGAATCGCGATTCTACCCGAGCCGTAACCCGCCGGCCACCCATGTTTGCGTCAATCGGCGGGATTGGTAACTATTTAACCACGCCTTGCTGTCGTATGGCCGCGCGCCCGGCTTCGCTCATGGCCGCGCCGGGGCAGGCTCAGCGGCCAGGCAATATCCCAACTCTCGAGTCATTGCGAGGTCCGCAGGACCGACGCAATCTCCCGATGACCGCGCGATCTCGCCATGACCCGGGAGATTAAAGATCGTAAGCGTCGACGTCGACCGACCAGCTGGCGCGGCCGCCGCCCGCCAACGTTTCGATCGCGGGCATGGCATCGTTCAGCACCGAGCGCAGCACGCGGAAATCGACCGCGAGCAGGCACAGCTGCGCGCGATAGCGCCCGATTCGCCGCGTCATCAGCGCCGGCAACGGGCCGATACAGCTCAACCGAGAGTACTCGCGCGCGGCGGCGAGCTCGTCCCTGATTTTTTCGAGCAGCCGCATCGCCTGCTCGAGCTCGACCGCGTCGGCGCGGAACATGACCGCGCGGGCGAACGGCGGAAAGCCGTAGCTTTGCCGCTCCTGCAGCAATCCCGCGGCGATATCGCGGTAAGTTTTTCGGCGCAGCGCCTGCATCAGCGGATGCTGCGGAAACCGGGTTTGCACCAGCGCCTCGCCCTCGCGGTCGCCGCGGCCGGAACGCCCGGCAACCTGGAACAGGGTTTGCGCGAGGCGTTCGCTGGCGCGGTAGCTGGCGCTGAACAGGGCCTGGTCCGCGTCCAGCACTACCGCCAGGCTTATCGCCGGGTAGTCATGCCCCTTGGCGATCATCTGGGTGCCGACGAGGATGCAGGGCTCGCCGCCGGCAAGGGTTTGCAGGCGCTGCTTCAGCGCTTCACGCGATGCGATCACGTCGCGGTCGATACGCAGAACCGGCACCTCGGGAAAGCGCTGGCCGAGCCCCTGTTCGAGCTGTTCGGTACCGATACCGTAGTGCCTGATCTCGACCTGGCCGCACTCCGGGCAGGCCTCGGGCAGGCCGCGGTTAAACCCGCAGTGATGGCAGATCAGGCTCGAGACCGACTGGTGCAGGGTCAGGCGCGCATCGCAATTGAAACAATGCGCCTGCCAGCCGCACTCGTGGCATAAAACGATCGGCGCGTAACCGCGGCGGTTCAGGTAAATCAGCACCTGGCCGCGGCGCTCGAGGTGCTGTCCTATCCGCTCCAGCGTCGCCGCGGCACAGCCGGAGTCGAGCCGGCTTTTCGAGATATCGACCAGCTCCAGCGGCGGCGGCGCGAACGCGGTCGGCCGCGCATCGAGCCGGTAGCGATGGTAGTGATCGCGGCCGAGGTTGTTGAGGCTTTCCAGCGACGGTGTCGCCGAGCCCAGCAGCACCGGAATATTCAGCATTTGCGCCCGCTTGATCGCGACATCGCGCGCGTGATAGCGCACCCCGTCTTCCTGGCGGTAGGAATGGTCGTGCTCCTCGTCGATGACGATGAGGCCGAGCCTCGAACTTTGCGCAAACAGGCTCGAACGGGTGCCGAGCATGATGCCTGCTTCGCCGCGGCGGAAACGCTCCCAGGCGCGGTAACGCTGCAGATCACTCAGGCCCGAATGCGAAATCGCGTAGGCTTCACCGAAGCGCTCGCCGATACGCTCGATCAGCTGGCTGGTAAGGCCGATTTCCGGCACAAGGTAGATAACCTGGCGGCCGGCGTCGAGCCGGTTACGGATCAGGCGCAGGTAAACCTCGGTTTTGCCGCTGCCGGTAATACCGTCGAGCAAATGGGCGCCGAACGTTTCCAGCTGCGGTTCGATTCGCTCCAGGATTTGCCGCTGCTCGTGGCTGAGTTCAGGCAGAATCGGCGACGGCAGCGGCGCGGACTCCGGCTCGGACCATTCGAACCGGATCAGGTTCTTTTGCTCCAGTCTCGCAACCGGTGCGTGCCAGTCGGGATTGATGACTTTGAAATCCAGCGCGGTCAGCCCTCGGGGCTCTGCGGCCAGCGCCTGCACGATTTCGAGCTGGCGCGGCGAACGCCGCAGCAGCGACTCCGGATCGTCGCTGGCGGCGGGCCCGAGTTTCCAGCGCTTGACCCGGGTCGAAGCCTGGGTCCTGGCGCCGCGCAGGTATCCCGGCAGGCACAGAAACAAGACTTCGCCGAGCGGCTGCAGGTAGTATTCGGCGATCCAGCGCGCCAGTTCGAGCATATGCGCGTCGATTACGGCTTCGTCGTCGAGGCGCTGTTCGACCGGCTTGATTTTCGACGGCTCGAATTCGCTGGCGCGATCGCTGTCGAGCAGAATACCGGTACAGCTGCGGTTGCCGAAGGGCAGGCGATAGCGGGTGCCCGGCAGCGCTTTATCGCCCTCGGCAAGTGCGTATTCAAATACCCGGTAAAGCGGCAGTGCAATGGCGAAACGGGCGAAGCGGGGTTGCGGCACGCGAGTTTCTCGAATCGAAAGTTGAATCATACTTCAATTGAGTTGCTCGCTCAGCCCGATCCCGGGGCAAAAACTCAAATTCAGTTAGCGGCACTTCTTAAAGTCGTTTCTAGTAAGTAAATGCTAAATTATTAAGAAACGGTGACAATTGGATTTATCCACATTTTCTGTGGATAAGTCTGTGTATGAAATGCAAAAAAAGTGCTGCAGCCCGCATTCTGGCTGGGCATCGCTTAAATTGTTCATTTTTTCGGCGATTTTATTTTCTTATATAAAACAATAGTTTATGCCTCATGCCCCAAAAATGTACACGCAGGGGCGGGAAAATCAGGGTCAGAACTCGATTCACTCCTGCGCATGTGTATATCTTATGCCTGTCAATAGGGTACGGGGGATTTTTTCTATGAAATTATTTATTAAATAATTTTTTTTAATAAAAATTGCAAATTTTCGGTTATCCGAAAATTTATTTTGCCCTCGCGGCGACGGGTTTAGCCCGAATGCCGCAGTGACTTTCGCCAGCCCGGCGATTAAACTGGCCGCGTTTTTTTGACCCGAATCTAGCCATGAGCGCCAGTACCGCGGTATTGCTGACCAACCTGGGTACGCCAGATCGTCTGGACGTGGCCTCGGTAAGACGTTTTCTGCGCGAATTTCTGTCCGACCCGCTGGTGGTGCGGCTGCCGCGCGCCCTGTGGCTGCCGCTGCTGTACGGCATTATCCTGCCGTTGCGCAGCAGCCGCACCCTCGAAGCCTACCGCCGCGTCTGGGGTGACGACGGTTCGCCGCTGCTGGCGATTGCCGAGCGTCAGCGTGAGGCCCTGCAGCGAAAACTGCTCGAGCACGCGCATGTCGAGCTGGCGATGCGCTACGGCAACCCGTCGTACCTGTCGGTACTGCGACTGCTCAAGCAGGCCGGGGTCGAAAAGCTGGTGGTTTTGCCGCTATACCCGCAGTACTCGGTCACGACCACGGCGACGAGTTATAAGCACCTCATCGCCACGCTGCGCCAGCTCGACTGGCATCCGGCGCTGGAATTCATCGGCTTTTACCCCGACCACCCGGACTATATCGCGGCGCTGGCACAATCCGTGCGCGAGCATCGACAGCCGGGACAGCGGCACCTGCTGATGTCGTTTCACGGTCTGCCACAGGCCAACGTCGACCGCGGCGATCCCTACCAGGCGCAGTGCGAAACCACGGCAAAGCTGCTCGCCGCGGAACTGGGACTGGGCAGCGACGACTGGTCGATCGGCTATCAGTCGCGCTTCGGCAAGCAAACCTGGATCCAGCCGTACACATCGGACGTCCTGCATGACCTGGTGGCGCGCGGCGTGCGCGAGGTCGACGTGATTTGCCCCGGTTTTTCCGCCGACTGTCTCGAAACCCTGGACGAAATCGAGGTCGAGTACCGCAACGAATTCGTCGAACTCGGCGGCGCCGAGTTCAGCTATATCCACGCACTCAATGACAATGATGCGCACATCGACATGATGCGCAGCCTGGTCATGCCCTATCTGACCGATTCCACCCGGGCCGACCCGGATTGAATTAATCGGCCCACAGGCGATCTACAGGCCTGCCGGCCGACGGCGGGCCAGGAACGGAGAGTTCTTTTACCATGTTCAAATCATTTTTCCCGAATCCGCGGTATTTCTTCCTTTCGGTAGTCATTTACAGCGCCGCCTGCGTTGCCGTCTGGTACGGTTTCAAGGAGCAGATGGGGGCCATGCTCGGCTTCGATCTGTCCGAAACGGAGCCGGTCATCGGGCTGGGCCATTTCGTCACCGATTCCTTTCTGCTGTTTTACCTGTTTTATTTTACCTGTACCGGGATTTTCGCCTTTGCCTGGTACCGCATCGAAAAACACCCCTGGCAATGGTGGTCGGTGGTCGGCTCGGCAATGATCCTGTTTTCGACCTATTTTTCGGTGCAGGTTTCGGTCGCGATCAACAACTGGCGCCGGCCCTTTTTCGACCTGGTGCAAAACGCGCTGCAAACCGCGATATCCCAGTCCGAGGAAGCCGTCGACAGCGCGGACCGGCAGGCGACGATTGCGTCGAATACCGAGTCATTGTTCGACCTCATCGTCATCTTTGCCGAAATCGCGTTCCTGTTCATTTTCGTCTACGTCATTACGCGATTCTTCGTCAGCCATTACATTTTTCGCTGGCGTACGGCGATGAACAATTACTACACGTCGAAGTGGAAGGAGGTCAAACACATCGAGGGCGCGTCGCAGCGGATCCAGGAGGACACCATGCGCTTCGCCGAAATCATGGAAGATCTCGGGGTCTCCATCATCGATGCAATCATGACGCTGTTCGCGTTCCTGCCGGTGCTGTGGTCGCTGTCGTCCTACGTCAGCGAGCTGCCCATCGTCGGCTCGATTCCGCAACCCCTGTTTTACGCGGCGCTGGCCTGGTCCATCTTCGGCACCGCGCTGCTCGCGATCGTCGGCATCAAGCTGCCCGGCCTCGAATTCAAGAATCAGCGGGTCGAGGCCGCGTTCCGCAAGGAGCTGGTTTACGGTGAAGACGACGAGGCCCGGGCGCAGCCGCCGGCGCTGATCGAACTGTTCAACGACGTGCGCAAGAATTACTTTCGCCTGTACTTCAATTACATGTACTTCAACGTCGCGCGCAGCCTTTACCTGCAGGCCGACGCCATCTTCGTCTACATCCTGCTGGTGCCGACGATCGCGGCGGGCGCGATCACCTTCGGCATCCTGCAGCAGATACTGACCGCCTTCAACCAGGTCAGCAATTCGTTTCAGTACCTGGTCAACTCGTGGACCACGATCATTCGCCTGCTGTCGATATACAAGCGCCTGAAATCCTTCGAGCTCGCGATCAACGACCAGCCGCTGCCGCCGATCGACCAGTTCGCGACATGACCCGGTACCCCCCGGAACGGCCGCGGCGCGGCGGTAATTGAACAGCCATGTGCCTGATTCTGTTCGCGTTCCGACAGCATCCGGATTACCCGCTGGTGGTCATCGCCAACCGCGACGAATACTATGCGCGGCCGACCCGGACGGCGCACTGGTGGCAGGGGCAGGCGATCTTCGCCGGACGCGATCTCGAGGCCGGCGGCACCTGGCTCGGCATCGATCGCGGCGGCAGGTTCGCCGCGGTGACCAACGTGCGCGAACCCGGCGGCATGAAATCCGGCAAGCGCTCGCGCGGCGAATTGCCGGCCGGCTACCTGTCCGGCTCGCAGGCACCGGCGGATTACCTGGCCGAACTGCGAAGCCGCGACCGCGAATACGCGGGGTTCAACCTGCTGCTCGGCGGCGCCGACGGGCTGTGGTTTTATTCGAACCGGGATCACGGCATTCGCCGCATCGAAGCCGGCGTTTACGGCGTCAGTAACGGCGCCTTCGATGAAAACTGGCCCAAGCTGAGCTCGGGCAGGGACGAGCTTGCGGCCCTGCTCGAGGGCCAGTTCGATGAAGACGACTTGCTCGAAATACTGACCGACCACCGGGTCGCGCCGGATCACGAATTACCCGACACCGGGGTCGGCCTCGACTTCGAGCGCCTGCTGTCGAGCCGTTTCATTCGTTCCCCCGGTTACGGTACCCGCGCCTGCACCGTGCTGACCTTCGACAGGCAGGGCAAAGTCAGCTTCACCGAGCTAAATTTCCCCGACGCCGATCACGCCGGTGAGCGCATCCGCGAAACCCTCACCGCCGAATAGCCGCATCCCCGCCTCTTTGCCCAATAATTTTGGGTCAGAGTAAAAACTACTGAAAATAAATAATTTTTACTCTGACCCAAAATTATTGCGGGGTCGGCTCACCGCCGCCCGCGCGTGAATGGCGGTTTAGATGTTGAACAGGGTTTCGGCGTTGCGGTTGAGGATAGTGGCGAGCGTGGCGGCATCGGTCTCGCGCAACTCGGCCATGACCTCGAGGTGCTCCACGATGAAGGCCGGCTGGTTGAGTTCGCCCCGGTGGCCGCTGCCCGGCTGGTCCGGCGCGTCGGATTCGAGCAGCAGCGCGTCGTCGGGCATTGCCGCAACCACCGCGCGCAGCTTTTGCGCACGCTCGAAGCCGACGGTGGCGGCGATACCGAGTTTGAAACCGAGGTCGTAGAGCTGCCGCGCCTGCTGCAGGCTGCCGCCGAAACTGTGCACGACGCCGCCATGATGCGGCTGTTTGCGCAGCAGCGCGATCACGTCGTCGAGCGCCTTGCGCGAATGCACGATCAGCGGCAGGCGATGGTTGTGCGCGATTTGCGCCTGCTCGCGGAACAGCTGCTTCTGCCAGTCTTCGTCGCGACGCGAGTCGTAAAAATCGAGCCCGCACTCGCCGAGCGCGACCGCGGGTTCGCGCCCGAGCCATTCGTCGAGTTCGCGCAGGTGGATCGCCTGGTGCTGTTCGACGAACCACGGGTGCAAACCGTAGGCCGGGTAATAGCCGCTGTTTGCATCACACAGCGCCTTGATTTTTTCCCAGCGGTTGGCCGTGGTTCCCGGAATTACGATGCGCCGAACGCCGCCGGCCGCCGCGCTGGCGACGACGTCGGCGCGGACCGCGTCGAAACGGTCGTCGTCGAGATGGCAGTGGCTGTCAATCAGGTCCATGCGGCGGCTCGAGCCTGATGCGGGTAAATCCCAGTTTCACATAGTCGGCAAGCTGCGCCTCCGCGCTCGGCGCCAGGTCGACGAAGCCGAGAAAGTCCTGCGGCCCGAGCCGCTTCCACTGGGCGTAGTCGCCGTCGACGTGCACCGCCATGCCCTGCGCGCTGAGCCGTGCAAGCAGTTCGATCGACGCGCGCGGCCGCTGCCCGGCCTCGCGTCTGAGCTCGAACAGCTCGGCGCCGTGAGATACCAGCGCAAATTCGAGTCCCGGAAAGCGCGCGCGCAGGCGCTCGACGTAATCGCGCAGCCGCGGCGCCGCCCAGTCCCAGCTGTGGTCGCGCCAGGTCATGATTTCGAACACGATGCCGTCGGGCGGCCGGTCATCGGCGAGCAGCCGCTCGACCTGCGACGCGCCGGCATCGCCGGCCCGGGGCGCGCCGAGCCACAGCAGCAGGCAGAAAAATACCGCGCCGAGCTTCATGCCTGTTCGCGCCGGCTGAGCAAATCACCGATGATCGGCGTCAGGATAATTTCCATCGCCATACCCATCTTGCCGCCCGGCACGACGATGGTATTGCGCCGCGACATGAACGAGCCGCTGATCATCGACAGCAGGTTGGTGAAATCGGTGTTGCGAATATCGGGCTTGCGGAAACGTATCACGACGAAACTCTCGTCCAGCGTCGGGATATCGCGCGCGATGAACGGGTTCGACGTATCCACCGTGGCGACGCGCTGGAAATTGATATCGGTTTCGGAAAACTGTGGCGTAATGTATTTCACGTAGTCCGGCATGCGGCGCAAGATGTTATCCACCACTTCTTCCTGGCTGTAGCCACGCTCGGCGCTGTCGCGGTGAATTTTCTGGATCCATTCCAGGTTGACCACCGGCACCACCCCGACCTTGAGATCGACGTAACGCGTCATGTCGATATCGCCGCTTTTGACCAGGCCGTGCAAACCCTCGTAGAAGAGCAAATCGGTGCCCGCTTCGATATCTTCCCACGGTGTAAACTCGCCCGCCTTTAGCTCGAGACCGAGGCGTTCGCTGTGCAGGCGCGCCTCCTCGTTATCGTGCAGATAGAAGCGTTTTTGCCCGCTGCCGGTTTCGCCGTAGGTGCGAAACAGCTGCTCCAGGCGGTCGAACTGGTTGGCCTGCTCGCCGAAGTGGCTGAAGTTGATACCGGCCTCGGTCGCGGCCTCCATTTTCTGCTGCATGCCGACCCGGTCGTAGCGGTGAAAACTGTCGCCCTCGATGACCACCGGGTTGATTTTCTGGCGAAAAAAAACCGCCTCCAGCGCTTTCCTGACCGTTGAGGTGCCGGCGCCGGAAGAACCGGTTATGACAATGACAGGGTGTTTGACCGACATCGGCGACTTCCAGGCTGAAGCACAACGGGTTCGATTTTAACCCCTTTTATCGATCATCGCGATGGCCGCATAAGAGAGTTCTATCGGCCTTCGCTTTAAGCAGCAGGTGATATTAAGTACACTCAATTGGATATACCGATCTAGTCCTGTCAGCGCTAAAATTCTCTGGCTCTACTTGCTTCAAGCAGAACTGCAGCACAGATTTGGGAACCGGCGGAAGGCATAATTCTCGCCGATGGGCTTATTTTTCAGGAATCGACCAACACTTGAGCAGATTATCGAGAATTCTCAGAGTCAGGCTTAAACAAGTCAAACTCAGGAAGCTGCGCAGCACCAAGTGGTTGGCCGGGATCATCTTCGTCCTGTTCGGCTGGTACGTCACCGGTGTCGCACCCGCTCCCGAAATCGCCTGGGTTTCCGGTTTTCTGTTATTCACCATTTATCTCTTCGTATTCGAAATCGTGCGCGTCGACGAGGCCGCGGTGACGATCATGGTGCTGCTCGGCGTGACTTCGCTGGCGGCGCCGATGATGGGCCTGGAAAAGGGGCTGGTGGATACGCATCACCTGTTCGACGGCTTCGCCAGTAACGCGGTGGTGTCGATCATCGCGGTCATGATCATCGGCGCCGGGCTCGACAAAACCGGGCTGATGAGCAAGGTTGCCGGATTCATTCTCAACATCGGCGGCAGCTCGGAAGGCCGTATCATCCCGATCATTTCCGGCACCGTCGGGGTCATCTCCTCGTTCATGCAAAACGTCGGCGCCGCGGCGCTGTTCCTGCCGGTAGTCAGCCGCATCTCGGCGCGCTCGGGATTGCCGATGTCGCGCCTGCTGATGCCGATGGGTTTTACCGCGATTCTCGGCGGCACGATTACGATGGTCGGCTCGTCGCCGTTGATCCTGTTGAACGACCTGATCCTGACCTCGAACCGCGCGCTGCCGATTTACCAGCAAATGAAAACCTTCGACCTGTTCGCGGTGACGCCGATCGGACTCGCGCTGGTCGCTACCGGCATTGTCTATTTCGTGCTCGCCGGGCGTTTCGTGCTGCCGGCGGTATCGCCCGAAGCGTCGAGCCCGGCGGCCGGCAGCGCCAAGTACCTGGAAGAAGTCTATGGCATCGATTACATGCTGTTCGAGGTCAACGTACCGGCGGACAGCCCGCTGGTGGGACAGACGCTGCACGATATCGAATCGGCTAACAAGATTCGGGTGATCGCGGTCAAGGCAGCCGGCGCCGGCCTGCGCGCCAGCCGCGGCGACCTGTCGCGCGATCTCGATATCGGCCCCGACACATCGCTCGGCGTTTTGTGCTCGCCGGCGCATTTACGCGATTTCGTCGAAAAATACGGCCTCAATATCCAGAAGGGTTTGCGCGTTTTCTCCGAGGCGCTGTCGTCGGCGCAGGCCGGCATCGCCGAGATCGTTATTCCGCCCGGTTCGAACCTGATCGGCAAATCCGCGCTCGACGTGTGGATGCGTAAAACCTACGGCCTGGCGATGGTCGCGCTGCACCGCGACGGCGAAACCATGATGGAGGGCGAAAACATCCGCGATATGCCGCTCGAGGCCGGCGACACGATTCTGGTGCACACGACCTGGCGCGCGCTGGCGCATCTCGAGCGCGACCGCAACTTCGTCATCGTGACTTCGGAGTACCCGCGCGAGGAGATTCGCCCGAACAAGGTCGGCTGGGCCGCTTTCTTTTTCTCGATGGCCCTGTTCATGATCCTGTTCACCGACCTGCGCCTGTCGGTGGCGCTGATGGTCGGCGCGATCGGGATGGTCGTCTCGGGCGTGCTCAAGATCGAGGAAGCCTATGAATCGGTGTCCTGGAGCACCGTGTTTCTGCTCGCGAGCCTGATACCGCTCGGACTCGCGGTCGAAACCAGCGGCACCGCCAAGTGGATCGCCGAACAAACCCTGGTCGTCGTCGGCGATATGCCGATCTGGGTCATCCAGGCCGCGGTGGCGGTGCTCGGCACCTTTTTCACGCTGGTGATGTCGAACGTCGGCGCAACCGTGCTGCTGGTGCCGCTCGCGGTCAACATCGCGATTGGCGCCGGGGCGAGCCCGGCGCTGTTCGCGCTTACGGTAGCGCTGGCGACGTCGAATTCGTTTCTGATTCCGACCCACCAGGTCAACGCGCTGATCCAGGGTCCGGGCGGCTACCGCGTGCCCGATTTCATCAAGGCCGGCGGCATCATGACGGTTTTGTTCATCGTCGTGATGCTGGTGATGCTTAATCTGGTGTTTTAAGCGCCTGGCCCGAATTCCTTCCGGATACGATCGAAGGGATCAGAGCAGAATGACACTTGCTTAAGCTCGTCATTGCGAGCGGAGCGGAGCAATCTCCAAAAACCTTCGTAAAATTACAGGATTGCTTCGTCGCTGCGCTCCTCGCAATGACAGACGTCCGGGCTAAGGCAAGAGCAATTCAGATCAGAGCAAATTACGGCAACGAATTAGCAATAATTCTTGCATTGGCGAAATTTTTACTCTGACCCAAAATTAATTGAGTTTTTCGAAGAGGAGATCCCAGACGTCGTGGCCGAGGCGGCGGCCGCGCGCTTCGAAGCGCGTCTGCGGCCGGTAGTCCGGCCGCTCGGCGTAACCCCGTGCATCGCCGAGGTTGCGAAAACGGGTATCGGCGAGAAACTGCTCGGCAATCCACTCGGCGTAGTCCTGCCAGTCGGTGGCGGCATGAATCACTCCGCCGGGCCTGAGCGCGGCAAACACCAGGTCGCGAAAACGCGCATTGACGATTCGGCGCTTGTGATGGCGTTTCTTGTGCCACGGGTCCGGGAAAAACAGCAGTACGCGGTCGAGCGAGGCCGGCGGAATCATTCGTTCCAGCACTTCGACCGCGTCGTGTTTGATCAGGCGCACATTTGCCAGGCCTTCACGCTGGATCGCGTTGAGACAGCGCCCGATACCGGGTTCATGCACTTCGATACCTATATATAAAGAGTGTAAATCGCCCGCGGCCATGCTGATCAGCGCGTCGCCGTTACCGATACCGATCTCGAGCTTGACCGCGGCGAACCCGGGCGGCAATTCCAGCGGTGCATCCGCATAGTCGATACCGTAGCTCCCCCAGTGGATTTCCAGCGCTTTTTGCTGCGACGGCGTAATCCGCCCGCCGCGGCGTACGAAACTCCTGATACTTCGTTTTTTCGACTCGTCCAAAACCATTTTGTGACCCGCGTCGCATCCCGTAGGTTGTTGATTTCAGCCGATTTTAACCGTTCATACCGTTTATCGGGGCTTTTTTATATCCTATCTTGAAAAAAGCGGACATTTTTCCAGCTTGAATTAGGATACAGGCATGAAAAAGAATTCTGGATTCACCCTACTCGAGCTCATCATGGTACTGGCGCTGGTCGCCGTCGTGATGACATTCGCGATTCCGGCGATGCAGACCTTCACGCAGAACGACCGGCTTACGACCAATATCAACGCGCTGATCGGCAATCTCGCCTATGCGCGCAGCGAGGCGCTGACGCGCAGCTCGCAGGTCGTGGTTTGCGCCAGCGACGACGGCCTCACCTGCGGCGGCGCCTGGACCGACGGCTGGATCATCTTCGTCGACGCCGATGCGGACAATGCCTTTACCGCCGGCGAGCAAGTGATCCGCGCGCACCGGGGGCTCGGCATCGACAACACGATCAGCACCACCGGTATCGGGGGGCAGATCATATACGATAACCGCGGTTTCGTCACCGCCGCATCGGTCGGCAGCATGCAGCTGTGCGATGGCCGCAGCGGAAACTACGGTAAAACCGTGCGCATCACCAATACCGGCCGCGTCCGACTGGAGACCGACACAGCATGTTAACGCACAAACGTTCCCAACGGGGCATGACCCTGGTCGAAGCGATGATCGCGCTGCTCGTGATCTCGGTCGGTTTGCTCGGCATTGCATCGCTGCAGCTTACCGCGATGAACCAGAACACGAGCTCGCTGAACCACAGCCAGGCGGTCTGGTACGCCTATAACATGTCCGACCGGATTCGCGCCAACATGCCCGAATACGATAACTACGACGGCATCGATACCGACAACAGCTACTCGCAGAACTGCAACTCCAGCCGCTGCTCCGCGGCGCAGCTGCGCGTCGCCGACGCGGAGGAGTGGGCAAACATGATCGGCAGCCTGCCGGGCGGGCGCGGCATGATCGACAACGGCAACGATGGCCTCGAAATCACCGTCATGTGGGACGACGACGGAACCGGCGCCACCGGCACCGGCTGCGACCCGACCAATGCCAATGATTTAACCTGTTACACCCTGGTGGTGGCGGAGCAACCCGGAGCATGAAACGCATGAAACGACAACTCGGCCTGTCGCTGGTCGAAATCCTGGTCGCGCTGGTGATCAGCCTGTTCCTGCTGGCCGGCATCGTGCAGGTTTACACCGGTAACCGCGCGACCTTTTCGTTTACTGGCGCACTCGCCGAAATCCAGGAAAACGGACGCTACGCGCTCGACCTGATGACCCAGGACCTGCGCCTCGCCAGCAACTGGGGCTGCATCGTGCCGCGAACAGGCGCCGATAGCAACGTGAACGATACGCTGAACCCCGGTACCGTGCCCGGCTACAACGCCACCTTTTACGATTTCCTCGGCGAAGACCCGATCGAGGGTACCAACAACGGCGGCCTCAACGGCTCGGACACGCTGCGCGTGCGCGGCGGCAAGGGCCGCTCGGCCAACGTCGAAGGCCCGTTTTTTCCCGCAACCACGCAGCGCCTGACGGTCAACGGCAAAAGCTCGATCAGCGCCGGCGATATCATCCTGGTGGCCCGCTGCGGCGAATTCGACGAGGGCCTCTACGTCGCCGAAGCCGATATTCACCGCGTGACCGCATCGACGCTGGTCAATAGCGATACGCAGACCGAACTCACGCTCGCCGCCAACAAGAGCCAGACCTTCCAGAACGACGGCATCGTCATCGAACTGCAAACCGTGACCTACAGCATCGCCGCCGGCGCCAGCGGCGAACCCGCGCTGTTTCGCGCGGAGTTCGGCGCCGCCGCGCAGGAACTGGTCGAAGGCGTCGAGGATATGCAGGTGCGCTTCGGCATCGACGACGACAGCGACGGTTACCCGAACCAGTTCGTCGAAGCCGATGCC
>JAAUYF010035816.1_pt1 | contig 13606 bp, 16 predicted proteins | sample 7278051 | NCBI WGS metagenome assembly JAAUYF01 (sample SAMN14350202, study PRJNA611818) | marine sediment metagenome | isolation source: surface marine sediment (0.6m) | place: French Polynesia: Moorea | collected 2018-08 | reverse complement strand
GCTGCCTCACTCATTATAAGAGTTCCCCTGTCACAGGAGTTCCTCTACCGCGGCACGTTCCTCGCGAAGCTCCTTCTCGGTCTCGTCCATGCGTGCGCGACTGAAGTCGTCGATATCGAGGCCCTGCACGATTTCGTAGTCGCCGCCGGCACAACGCACCGGGAAGGAATAAATGACGCCCGGCCCGATGCCGTAGCTGCCGTCGGCGGACACCGCCATGCTAACCCAGTTGCCCTCGGGCGTGCCCAGCGCCCAGTCACGCACGTGGTCGATCGCCGCCGACGCCGCGGACGCGGCCGACGATGCGCCGCGCGCCTTGATAATCGCAGCGCCGCGCTGCTGTACGACAGGAATGAACTCGTCGGCAAGCCAGTCGCGGTCGACAAGGCCACTGGCCGCCTTGCCAGCCACCGTCGTGTGACTTACGTCCGGGTACTGCGTTGCCGAATGGTTGCCCCAGATCGTCATGCGCTCGACGTCATTCACGTGGCTGCCGGTTTTCGTCGCGAGCTGCGCCATCGCGCGGTTGTGGTCGAGGCGCGTCATGGCCGTGAAGCTCCGTGGATTGAGGTCCGGCGCATTTGATTGTGCGATCAGGGCGTTGGTATTGGCAGGATTGCCGACGACGAGCACCTTGACGCCACGGCTGGCATGGTCATTGAGCGCCTTGCCCTGTACCGAGAAGATCGCCGCATTCGCCTGGAGGAGATCGTTGCGTTCCATGCCCGGGCCACGCGGCCTGGCGCCGACGAGCAGCGCGTAATCGGCATCCTTGAATGCAGTGTTCGGGTCGTCGGTTGCGACGATGCCCGCAAGGGTCGGGAACGCGCAGTCGTCCAGTTCCATGACGACACCCTTGAGCGCGTCGAGGGCCGGCGTGATCTCGAGAAGCTGGAGAATGACCGGCTGGTCTTTTCCGAGCATCTGTCCGGAGGCTATACGGAAGGCGAGTTGGTAACCGATCTGGCCGGCGGCGCCGGTGATCGTGACGCGAACGGGTGCTTTCATGGTCAGTTCCTGGAGAGAGTTAGAACACTAAATCCGGCCGGCGATTTTAGCATCGGCCGACCTGCCGGGCACTGCTGTAAAGTACCTATTCGGCGAAAGCTTGCCGGAACTCCGGGAATGTCTCGCGCAGTGTCTCGAGTTCGGTCGTCGCGTCGTCGACGCGCCCTTCTTCGCGCAGGGCTTCGATGCACTCGTACCAGGCTTCAGGCGTGGCGCGATCGTTGTCATCGCAATGTCGGGACTGCTCCTCTTTCTCCTCGGCAACGGCGAAAGCGGCGGTATGAACCGCGTCCCTCGTGCGCAGGCTCGCCTCCCGTTTTGCCTCCATCGGTGCAGCGGGTGCCGCGTCGGCTTGCGGGGCGCCTTCCTTGCTCAGTTCCGCGTCGGCTCGCGGGGCGCTCTCCTTGCTGAGTTCCGGGGCGGCGTCGTGCGTATCGACTTCCTGGTACCGCGTCATTTCGAGAATGAATGCGAGGCTGAGAGCGATCGTTGCCGCCCAGGCGACGGGGCGTATCCAGGCGCGTGTCAGGCCGTATCGGGTGCGCGCCTCACGCGCGGCCATGGCCAGCACCTCGTCATCCAGTTCGGCGGGTGTTTTCTCCGTCGCAAGGTCCCGATAAGTCTCTGTGACGCGCGGGTCATGCTCGTTTCGTGTGGTCATGATGTTTCTGCCGGTTCGTCGATCGCGTCGCGCAGCTTGGCCACGGCATAACGAAGGCGGCTTTTCGCCGTTTCGCGGTTGCAGCCCGTCACGAGTGCGATTTCGTCCACGCTGAGTCCGCCTTCCTCCCGAAGCAGGAAAGCGTCCCGCTGCTCATCGGGCAAAGTCGAAAGTGCCCGTGCCAGGCGTTCCCGCGCGAGGCTGCGCTCGGTGATCATCTCCAGGGACTCGGCCGGATCGCTGTGCAGCTCCGGTTCCAGCGGTGCGTTGAAAGCGTGACGGCGATTGCGCCGTACATGGTCAATAAAGCAATTGTGCGCTACACGATAGAGGAATGTGGTGAACTTGGCGGTCGGACGATACGTGCCGCGCGCCTTGATGATTTTTCCCCATACCTCCTGGAAAACGTCGTCCGCCGTATCGCGGTGGCCCGAGAGGCGCAGCAGGTAGCGGTAGATCGCGTCGTTGTGCCGGCGGTACAGGGTCTCGAACGCGGCGACGTCGCCGTCCCTGTAGCGCAGCATCAGGGCGCTGTCGTCCGGTGCGTGAGCCATAGCCGGAGCATAGGCGAGCGCCGGCTCGCTGCATAGTGTCGCGGTCGTCATACAGGGGTAAACGGTCCGGCGCGCCGTGTCGGGTTAGGAAATCGTCAGACAGGGGGTTGCAATCTTTATCCATAGTGTTATAGTCAACTATAACACCAACGCACCTTATCCCTGAACGGGGCACCCCGGAACGGACCGGGAGACAAAAAATGAGCAAATTGGCACCGTATGTTAATGAAATTGTGAGCTTTATTGTCATGTTGCTGCTGCTGGTCGCCCTGATATCGGGCCAGATGAACGCCGCGGCATACCAGTTGGCGTCGGTCGATGCCGCGCACGACGAGGCCTCACGAGTCAGTCACATCCGTCTCGAAGACAAGTGAAGTAGCGACGGAGTTTTGCGCCGGTCCGCGAGACCGGCGCCTTTTTACGCCAGATGGCGAGACGAGAGACACCGGGAACCTGAGAATTAATGGATCCGAAATGGAATGAAGATCAGCCTATCTATCGCCAGCTGCGCGACAGAGTCGTGGCGATGATCCTCGAAGGCGTGCTCGGCGACGGCGATGCCCTGCCGTCAGTGAGAAACGTGGCGGCGGAATATCGACTCAATCCGCTGACCGTGCTCAAGGGTTACCAGGAGCTTGTCGACGAAGGCCTCGTGGAAAAGAAGCGGGGTCGCGGCATGTTCGTCAACGAGGGCGCGCGGACGCAGCTTATGAAAGCCGAGCGGGCGCGATTCCTGCAGAAAGAGTGGCCGCAGGTCCTGGCGACCATCGATCGCCTCGGACTCGATGCGGCCGAGTTACTGCAACAAGAACCGGCAAAGGACGAAGGAGGCGACAATGACTAGCCTGGTCAAGGCCCGCAATGTCTCCAAGCATTTCGGCCCCGTTCGCGCCGTCGATGATGTCAGCTTCGAAATCGAGAAAGGCAAGATCCTCGGCCTGATCGGCCCGAATGGCGCCGGCAAGACGACGCTGCTCAAAGCCTTGCTGGGACTGACGGACTGCGACGGTGACCTGTCCGTGCTCGGGCTGGATCCGTTCCGGCAGCGCAAGAAACTGATGCAGCAGATCTGCTTCATCGCCGACGTGGCCGTGCTGCCGCGCTGGATCAGGGTCTCCCAGCTGCTCGACTACGTCGAAGCTGTCCATCCGAATTTTACGCGGTCGCGTGCCGAGGAATTGCTGAAGCAGACCAAGGTGAGCGCATCGGCGAAGGTCAAGGAACTTTCCAAGGGCATGGTCACGCAGCTGCACCTGTCGATCATCATGGCGATTGATGCAAAGCTGCTCGTGCTCGACGAGCCGACCCTTGGCCTCGACATCCTGTTCCGCAAGGAGTTCTACGCAAACCTGCTCAATGACTACTTCGATGAGGAGCGGACGATCCTGATTACCACGCACCAGGTGGAAGAAGTCGAGAATCTCCTGACTGACATCATGTTCATCAACGATGGCAAGATCCTGCTCGACTCGTCGATGGACGACCTCAGCGAAACTTACATCGAAGTGATGGCGTCGGGTGAGGACGCGCAGAAGGCGCGCGGTCTCCGCCCGATCGCGGAGTCCGAGATGTTCGGCAAATCGGTCATGCTGTTCGAAGGCATCGATCGCCAGCATCTCGAAGGGCTCGGTGAAATCCGCATCCCATCTGTTGCAGACCTGTTTGTCGCCAAGATCAAGGAGGCTCGCCGATGATCGGTCATTACCTGGCACTGATGAAACGCGAGTTCTGGGAACACCGCTCGATCTGGGTGACACCGGTTGCGATCGCCAGCGTTGTCACGCTCGGTACGCTGACGGCATTGATGTTTGCCGGTGAGTTTGCCCGCGAACTCGACGTCGCGATCTTCGGTGCACAGAACGTCGCCGGGGAAATGGAGCGCAGGGCGGTCCTCACTGGCTTCTTCGCTGGCTCGAGCTGGTTATTCCTGCTCGGCCTCGGTGTCCTGACGATCTTCTACACGCTCGATTCGCTGTACGCGGAACGCAAGGACAAGAGCATCCTGTTCTGGCGATCGCTGCCGGTTACGGATGCCGAAACGGTCATCTCCAAGCTGCTTACTGCCGTTCTGCTGATTCCGGCCGTCGCCATCATCGCGATCATTGGCACGCACATCGTCAATCTCGTCGTCACCAGTATCTGGGTGTCGATGAAGGGCGGCGACTCCGGCGTGCTGATCTGGGGTTCGGTGCCGCTGTTCGACAACTGGATGGCGACCGTCCTGGCTATCTACTGCATGGCTATCTGGATGTCGCCGTTTCTCGGCTGGTTCCTGTTCGTCTCGGCGTACACGAAACGGGCGCCGCTGCTCATGGCGTTCCTGCCGCTGATCCTCGTCCCGATGATAGAGGGTATCTTCTTCAGGTCGGCGAATTTCGCAGAGGCCGTGTGGGGGCGAGGGGCCACGATCCCGCTATTCGCCAACATGGATATCGAGGGCTTCTTCGACGACGGGCACCCGCGGATCAGCGAGGAGATGGTCAGCCTGCTGGCGCACATCGATCTGGGCAAATTCTTCACCAGCGTCGACATGTGGCTCGGCATCATCGTCTGCGGCCTGCTGACGACGGCGGCGATCTACGTGAGGCGATACCGCGACGAGAGCTAGGCAGCTCCGCGTTTCAGCTTGATGTCGAATTTGCGCAGCTTGCCGCGCAACTGGTGATAGCTCAGACCGAGAAGATCGGCAGCGAGCCGCTGGTTGTATCGAGCCCTTTCCAGGGCCGCGTTTATCAACTCGACCTCCGTATCGACCAGGCGTTGCTTCAGGTCGGTCGGCAATAACAGCGGCCGGCGCCGCTGCGCTTTCGTGCCGCGACTGGCGGCCGCGGGCGCCGCAATCTTGTAGGGCGAGTCGAACGCATCGAGGACGATCTCCACGATCGGTTCTTCCGGGTTCTTCGCCCTGTACACCGAGCGTTCGATCGCGAACTTCAGCTCCCGCACGTTGCCCGGCCATTTATTCCGTAACAGGGCAGACGACGCGCGAGGGCTGAAACCCGGAAAGAGACTCCACTTCAGCTCGCTTGCCATGTTGATTGCGAAGGCGTGAGCCAGCGGCAGGATGTCCTCGACGCGCTCCCGCAACGGGGGCACCGTAATCACGTCGAAGGCGAGGCGGTCGAGCAGGTCCTTTCGGAATCGACCCTCGGCAGCCAGCGTCTGGAGGTCCGCGTTGGTCGAACCGACGATCCTGACGTCTACCTGCAGCGTTTCGTTACCGCCCACGCGCTGAATCTCGCCGTACTCGATCGTCCGCAGGATCTTCTCCTGCATACGCAGCGAGATCGTCGCCAGTTCGTCGAGTATCAACGTGCCGCCGTCGGCTCGCTCGAAGTGCCCGATGTGCGTCTTGGCGGCGCCGGTAAAAGCCCCGGCCTCGTGCCCGAACAGCTCCGATTCCAGTATCGACTCGGTCAGAGCGGCGCAGTTGACCTTGACGACCCGTTGCTCCCAGCGATTCGACAGGAAGTGCAGGCGCGAGGCGACGAGTTCCTTGCCGGTACCGCGTTCGCCGACGACGAGCACGGGCTTGGACAGTGGCGCGGCACGCGATACGTGCTCGAGCATCTCGAGGAATGCCGGCGCTTCACCGATGATCGGCTGTGATTCGGGTGATACCGCCATTGGCAAATTAAGCCATAAGTTAGGAAAAATAACCATACATGAGTCAATATCGCCAATCAGGGTGGCGCCGTGGAGCATCGGCCAGGCGCGAAAATCTCATATATTTCACACAGATAGCGCGACACGCGAAGATTGGCACGAATGCTGCAACATTCCAGGCAGGAATCACCGAACGAGAGGAAAAACCATGGGAATTTTCACGAGATTCAGCGACATCGTGAACTCCAACATCAACGCAATGCTCGATAAAGCCGAGGATCCCGAGAAGATCGTCCGCCTGATGATCCAGGAGATGGAAGACACACTCGTCGAGGTTCGTTCGGCGGCAGCGCGTTCGATCGCGGACAAGAAGGACCTGAACAGGAAGCTCGAGACGCTCGATCGCGAAAAGGACGACTGGGATGACAAGGCCGAACTCGCGATGCGCAAGGGGCGTGAGGACCTCGCCAAGGCCGCGCTGGTCGAGAAAGCGCGAGTCGTTTCCGCGATTGACGTGCTGAAGGAAGACTACGTCGCCGTGGACGAGGGTCTCGCCAAGCTCAACGAGGACATCGCGCGTCTCGAGGCGAAACTCGAGGATGCCAAGGCCCGGCAGAAAGCTCTGCTGGCGAGACACAAGACGGCAAGCAGCCGCCTGGCCGCGCGCAAGAAGATCCATGATTACAAGATCGATGACGCAATGGTGCGTTTCGAGGCGTACACGCGCCGCATCGACGACGTCGAGGGCCGCGTCGAAGCCTATGACCTCGGATTGCCCAAGGACCTGAATCATGAATTCGCGAGCCTTGAGGCAGAAGAGTCGGTCAACAAGGAACTCGATGCGCTCAAGAAACGCGTCGCCGCGGAGCGCTCTGCGGAGGCCGACTAAATGAGTCGAGACACGTGGAATATTGATTACGGCCCGTTGCGCGGTTTCTATCGCGATCGTGAAAATGGCTGGATATTCGGCGTTTGTGCAGGAATCGCGGACCGCTTCAATTTCAACCTGGGAATGGTGCGCGTGATCGCAGTAATAAGCCTGCTGCTCTTCTTCTGGCTGACGGTGGCCGTATACATCGGAGCTACGCTGTTGATAAAGGAAAAACCGCTGGTCTATTCGGGCGCCAAAAACGAATATGAATTCTGGCGGCGTTATAAGAACGAATGGAGACGCACATGACATGTTGCGTGGGAGTTGAAGGAAGACGCCTGTATCGCGATTCGGATCGTGCGGTGCTCGGTGGCGTCTGCGCCGGACTGGCGACGTACTTCGGGTTCAATCTCAAGGTTACGCGCTTTCTCTGTGTCATCGCTTTTCTCTGCGCGTTCCCGTTTGCAGTGATGGCCTACCTGGCCGCCGTGCTGCTGATCCCGGCGTCGTCGTCGCGTGTCTATGACAAGGCAGGCTATGATGAGCTTCGCAAGCAGGCGCTCCGCGAAGAGATCCTGCGCGCGAAGCCGACCGTTAGCGAAGTCCGCGAGCGGTACAAATCGATGGAAGAGAGGCTGGCGAGAATAGAAAGATACGTCACATCGTCGCGGTACGAACTCGACGAGAAGCTACGCAGGCTTTGAAAATCAGCATGGGGACCCGTCAATGAGTACACTTTTTTACGTCGTTTGCATTGTCGCAATCGTCTTCACGGCGGATACCATCCAGAAGTATCTGAAAGTGAAAAACCGCAAGAAGGAACCGGACCCGGAACTCGAAGAAACACTCGCGCAAATCGAGAAGCTCGAAGAACGAATTCGCGTCCTCGAGCGTATCGTTACCGAGAACAAGGTCGATTTGCGCCGGGAGATCGACAGGCTCGAGTAACTGGCCCGGCAAGGCAAAAAAAAGCCCGTCCAGCGACGGGCTTTTCTGTGGCTTAGAAATCCGCCTAGTTGCTTCGCGCTTTGTACGTGCGAACCTGGATATTGAATTCTTCCGCGACGAGATTCATCTCCTCGACCGCCGCGTTGTACCGCTTGTTGAACAGTTCTTCGCGCTGCCGCTTGGCCGACTCGTCGACCTCCGGTCCCAGCGCGAGCACGGCCGCTGCTTCCTCGGCCTCGATGCAGGACAGGTACTCTTCCATTTCGGACATGTACGACTTGACGCCACGCTGTCCGGCGATCATTTCGTCTTTACTTGCAGTCGCACCATCGGGCACGTCGGCACGACTCGGGTAGTCGCAGGCGAGGGCGCCCTGCGCCAGGAATACGAGAGCCACGGAGGCAGCCGATTTGATAAATATGTTCATGCGTTCTTCTTTGTCGGGCCAGCCTGACGGCTTACGCGGCTGGACTTGTGTCAGGTCCGGCAATTTAATCACGTTGCCGGTGTGGTGTGAAGTTCGACAAATAAGGTAGGAAAATTAGCCACTTAGCTTAGCCGGCCCGGATTATGACAGCCCGTTGCTGAACGATCGCTGAATGCCGGGATCAGGCGAAAAGCGCCCTGTACGAGTCGGTGCCCTCGGCCTGCGCGAGCAGCAGTTCGAGATAGTTGTCTGCACTCATCGGGTCGCCGAACAGCAGCCCCTGGGCGAAATTGCAGCCGAGTTTCTGCAGGAAGTTCAGCTGCGCCTCGTCTTCCACACCTTCGGCAACGACGTCCATATTGAGATTGCGGCCCATCTGGATGATGGTGTCGACGAGCGTCGCATCGTCGGGATTCGTGACGATGTTCTGCACAAAAGACCTGTCGATTTTCAACGTACTGATCGGGAACTGCTGCAGCGCACTGAGGGACGAATAGCCCGTACCGAAGTCGTCGATCGCAAGGTGGAGGCCGAGGCCATACAGCTGATCCAGCAGCTTGATGGTCCGGTCCGGGTTTTCCATCAGCGTCGTCTCGGTGATCTCGAGTTCGAGCGATGTCGGCGATACTTCGTAGCCGCGCATAATTGAACCGATACGAGAGATGAAGTTCAGCTGGCGGAGCTGCTTCAGTGAAAGGTTGACCGAGACGCGGCCTGGCGAACCGACGCTACGCTGCCAGAATCGGAAATCCTCACACACCTTGTCGAGCACCCATTCGCCGATCTCGATGATGAGGTTCGTTTCCTCGGCAATTGGAATGAAGTCGGAAGGCAGGATTATGCCGCGCTCGGGAAGCTCCCATCGCACGAGCGCTTCGGCGCCGAATACCTCACCCGTCTCGAGGTTGTATTTCGGCTGGTAGTGCACAAGCAATTCGTCGCGTTCGAACGCACGCTTGAGTTTGCTCTTCGTCATCAGGCGTTCCACCGATGCTTCATTCATCGCCGGGACGTAGAACTCGAAGACGTTACCGCCCGATTTCTTGGCGTTATACAGGGCAGCGTCGGCATTGCGGATCAGGTCGATAACATTCGGCGCATCCTGCGGGTAGTAGGCGATGCCCATGCTGGCCGTCATGAACACTTCGTGGCCCTGCACGAAGAACGGGTCCGCGAGACGGTCAAGCAGCTTCTGCGCCAGGTCCCTGGTCGCCTGGTCGCCATCCCTGTCCGGGCCCAGGCCGTCGATGATGACCGCGAACTCGTCTCCGGCCAGGCGGCCGATCACGGACTGCCCGGGCAACGCAGCTGTCAATCGCTCGGCGACCGTTTCGAGCGTCGTATCACCGGCGAGATGACCGAACGTATCGTTGATTTCCTTGAAGTGGTCGATGTCGACGTAGAACAGGCAGAGCGGTTTGCCTGCGCGTCTCGCCCGCGCAATTCCGCGCTGCAGCAAGTGCTGGAACTGCATGCGGTTCGGGATCTTCGTCAGCGCATCGATGCGCGCCAGGTAGCGAATACGTTTCTCCGCACGACGGCGCTCGGTGATGTTCTGCGCAGCGTAGATCCTGCTTCTCGTGCCGTCACCATCATTTCGTATCACCGAGCACGTGTACGAAACGGGGATCGATTCACCGTACTTGCTCTCGAACACTGCTTCTCTCGGCAAACCGGACGGCGCATCGTCGGCCAGGGACCGGCTCTTCTCGGAGTTGACCACGAAGTCGATCGACATGCCCTCGAGTTCGCCGTCGTCGTAGCCGAGCAGGTGCGTCGTTGCCGTGTTGATGCGCTCGATCCGCCCATCGTCGTTCGTGACGATAATGGCCTCGTTCATGCCGGAAAGGATGCTGTCTACGTAATCGCGGGAATGCGTCGTCTTGCGCAGCTTGTCGCGCATTTCATTGAATACGGCGGCCAATGCGCCGAGTTCATCGCCGCGCGTTTGCGGGAGAGCTTCGCCGAAATCAGCATCGCTAAAACGCTCGGCCTGAGCCTTGAGTTGCCGGATGCGTTTCGTCTGGCTGCGGACGATCAGCCACACGACCATCCCGCACAGGAGCAGGACGGCGATCGTGCCGCCGCCGATCCACAGGTAGCTGACGCGCCGACTCTCGCCCTCCTTGGTTTCGAGCCGCTCCGCAAATGCGGCGAGTTCGGCATACAGTGGCGCCAGCCGGAACGCGGCCGAAATCTGGCCGACCTCCTGCCCGTCACGGACGACCGGGTAGGTCATCAACAACTGTTCGTCGAGCCACAGCGATTCCCCCTCATAGGGAATGTCCGGGTAATTCCCATTGGTCCACGACCTGCCGGTCGTGTCCTCGAAGCGAACACCGTTGAGTTCCGGATTGTGTGCCATTGCGCGGCTGAGCACGTTGAGAATTGCGTTTTCGTCGCTCGAGGAGACCGGAAGCAGGTCCGCTACCACGTGCAGTTCCGAGTGCATGCGCTGCTCGAAACCCGTTTCGAGCAGGCTGCGGTGCTCTTCGTAGCTCTCGGAGACGATCTGCCTGGCGAGCCAGCGATACTGGCCATAGAACATCGACAACATGACCGCGGCAACGACGGCGCCGAGTGCCGTCGCATACAAGAGAAAACGCGGAATCCTGCTGCCGATCATTTCATCATTATTAGTCGGCCTTTATAACGCTAAGTTTAGCATTCCGGCAGCTGCAGGAGCCGGATTTGTCCAGTTTGGACTATTCTTTGCCGCGCTTCTCGACGAAACCGACGGGTTCCGGCTGCACCGTGGTTTTCATCTTGCCTTCGACGACCGCGCCCTCGGCGACGGCAATGGCTTCGCCGGTAACGGTGCCGGTGATGCGCGCGGTGTCGGCAATCTCGACCTTGCCCGATGCGACGATATCGCCTTCGACATGGCCTGAGATGACAACGTTGCCGGCTTTGATGGTGCCCTGCCAGTAGCCGTTGCGCGTGAGAGCGACGGTTCCATCGATGTCGCAGTCGCCATCCACCTCGCCGCTGACCTGGTAATCCCCCACGCCGGAAATGACCCCGGTGATTTTGCAGCCTTCGTTAATCAGCGTAGGTGCACCCGATGAGCGGTCGCGAAACCGGCGTAACTTCGATTCGTTCATGCGGCGTAGTCTACTTACTCGTGACGGTCGTGGCCAAGAGTTTCAGTCGCAACGTCACGGGTGCCCTGCGTCCGGGATCAGACGCGGGCCGCCGGTTATGGCAAACTGCACGCTGGCAGTTGAGCCGCTTCCGAAGGAATCAATGTGAAGCAGGGGTTTGAGAAACGCCTGGAGGCGGTTGCCGCCGCCGGCAGTGGCATCCTGAACGGAGGCCGCAGGGGCGTGGAAAAGGAATCCCTGCGTATCAGCCCCGACGGCTTACTGGCACAGACACCGCACCCGGACGCACTCGGTTCTGCCCTGACCAACCGCTTCATCACGACGGACTTTTCCGAAGCCCTGCTCGAGTTCGTTACGCCGGCGTTCGGCACGACCTGGGAAGCCCTGCGGTGTCTCTGCGACATCCACCAGTTCACGTATATGCATCTGGGCGACGAGATGTTGTGGACGTCGAGCATGCCGTGCCGTATTTCGGGCGATCGGGAGATTCCGCTGGCGCAGTACGGCACCTCGAATGTGGGGCGCATGAAGACGATTTACCGCCGCGGACTGGGGCACCGGTACGGCCGCGAGATGCAGATAATCGCAGGCATCCATTTCAACTATTCATTGCCGAGCGAATTCTGGCCGGCATATGCGTCCGTTCTCGGCACCGACCTCGACGAGAGATCGTTCCGGTCCGAGCAGTATCTCGCGATGATCCGGAACTTCAGGCGCATGGGCTGGATCCTCCTCTACCTGTTCGGGGCATCACCTGCCGTATGCAAATCCTTTGCCGGTGCGGCCGCAAAACTGCCGTCGCTCAATGCCGATACCTGGTACGAGCCCTACGCAACGTCGCTGCGCATGAGCGACCTCGGCTACAGCAATCAGAACCAGTCGGCGATCAATATTTCGCTCAACAGCCTCGACGAATACGTCGGTGATTTGAGCAATGCTATCTGCACGCAGGAACCATCCTACGAAGACATCGGCGTGAAGGTCGACGGCCGTTACCGGCAGCTGAACGCAAACCTGTTGCAGATCGAGAACGAGTACTATTCGCCGGTGCGACCGAAACGCATCGCGCGATCGGGCGAACAACCGACCGCGGCGCTGCGCCGCGAAGGTATCGAGTATGTCGAAGTCCGGTCGCTGGACATCAACATGTTTGACCCGACGGGCATCAACCAGAACACGATGCGGTTTATCGAAGCGTTCCTGATTTACTGCCTGCTCGAGGACAGCCCGAAACTGAACGAGGACCAGTTGCGCGAGGTTCGCGTCAATCACGAAGGCACGGCGAAACGCGGCAGGGATCCGGAGTTTCGGCTGCTTCGCGACGGCAACCCGGTGAGCCTGCGAACGTGGGCGATGGAGATATTTGCCGGGGTCATTGCGGTCGCCGAGACGATAGACCGGTACGGCGACGACGGCAGCTATGCGGCGGCGGCGCGCTACCTGCAGCGAATCGTCGAGGAGCCGGATACGTCGTTGTCGGCGCGTATCGTTGCGGAACTTCGCGATTCTGACAGCAGCTTCTTTGAATTCGCGCTCGGCATGGCGCGCTGTCACCGCGACTACTTCGGGACTATTGCGCCGCTGCGCGAGTCGCAGAAAGAAATCCTGGTGGACGAAGCGGGCGACTCATTGCAGCGCCAGGCGGCTATCGAAGCTGCCGACAAGATCTCGCTCGACGACTATCTTCAGAAGTACTTCGCGGCCTGTTGAGTCGCGCGTCAGAACGGCAGCGGCGTGCCGTTTTCCCACGCGTGGCGACGATGCAGCTCCTGCAGGCGGCGCGTCATCTCCCCCGGCTCCCCGTCGCCGATCATGCGACCGTCGGCCTCGAGAACCGGCGTCAATTCGCCCATCGTGCCGCTCGTGAAAACCTCGTCCGCCGTATACAGCTCCGTCAGGGAAAGGTTCTTCTCGATGGCGGGGATGTCTTCGGCGTCGCAGATGTCGAGGATCATCTGGCGCGTCAGGCCGGGCAGGCAGCTGTCGCCATGCGGTGTGAACACCTTGTTCGTCTTGACGACGAACAGATTCGTGTCGTTGGTTTCGGATACGAAACCGTGGAGATCGAGCATGATCGCGCTGTCGACACCGGCGACGTTCGCCTCGATCGCCGCACGAATATTGTTGAGCAGGTTGTTGTGATGGATCTTCGAGTCGAGGCACGAAGGCGTATTGCGTCGCGTCGACGCGGTAATGACGCGAATTCCGTGGTCGGAGTAGACCGGGGGCTTCCATTCAGCGAGCACGATCAGTGTGCAGCCGGACCGGTTGAACCGCGGGTTCATGCCGGACGTGATCTTCTCGCCGCGCGTCAGCGTCAGCCGGATATGCGCTTCGTCGCGCATGCCGTTGGCCTCGAGCGTCGAGAAGATTGCCCCGCGAATCTCGTCGCTTGACGGTACCGCCGCGAAAGCGAGCGCCTTGGCG
>JAAUYF010029655.1_pt1 | contig 13638 bp, 26 predicted proteins | sample 7278051 | NCBI WGS metagenome assembly JAAUYF01 (sample SAMN14350202, study PRJNA611818) | marine sediment metagenome | isolation source: surface marine sediment (0.6m) | place: French Polynesia: Moorea | collected 2018-08 | reverse complement strand
TTATGGGTGTATATCATCTCTATCATCTGTGGCCAGAGTTTGCAGATATTCCGCTGTGGGGCACGGCATTTATCTGGGCTCTTGCTTCAGCAATCATGGCAACGATACTGTTGCCCGCTGTAGTCTTCCTAATGTTTTTGGCAGCGGCAATAGTGTTCGGAATCATGCATTGGAGAGAGACGCGCAATGGATGATAGTTTTATCATTGTTTATGTTAATGCTGGAAAGAAGCATCCTTCCAAGTATATACAGGAAACTCCCTGGGGTGAAGATATCGGCCTTCTCGCACAGACGGTTTCCTCTGTTGTAGATGCTACATTGTATAACTCCTGGGACGAAGCGTTCGAGAAGATTAAGAAGCTCAAGCAAGCGAACATCGACGGCGGGTTCGAAGCAAGCACGTTCTTCCCGTTGAGTGTGAACAAGAAGGAATTGTTTTTAGCGAAGCTAAAGGGGCAAAGGTAATGGCTAAGTTTATTGTAGAGATGTGGATGGATGGCTATGAGGATGAAGAAGAAATGGCAGAAGCTTGCGCAGAGTTTATGCGCGACCAGCTGGACTTCAGCGCCTCTAGCGTAACGATTACACGGATCGAAGACGACGAATGAACTACTTTTTGACATGGCTCGAAGGTGATGGTCCTAGCACGTTTGCCGGCGCAGTAAGAAAGTATTACGTGACGCACCGTGTCGGCTCACAGAGTGTAGAGGTAACTTCGACAGACAAAGTATCGCAGGCAACAGCGTTCAAGTCTGAGCGCGAAGCTAGTGATAGAGCATATACGTTTAACATGAGTATATACATGGGCAACATGAGAGTGGTGTCGCTTACTAATATGGAATTGTTTATGGCGAGGCTGAAGGGCGAATGAATAAGCGGTACCTAATTGGCTGGCGCAAGCACGACGGTGGTTATATCAGAATGATGTACTATCAGAGAGAAGATATGTCGCCGGACTCGCTAACTAAGACTGAGCTGATAGGCCGAGCATGGTCAACGGATGATCAGCGTCGTGCTCAGAGGCTTTGCAGGCACATAATCGAAAGCTGGCATAGCGCAGGACGCTTTGCGTATGTTATCGAAATGGATGAGCGAGAGCTGTTCTTAGAAGGACTGAAAGGCAAGTGAGTTACGCAATTTACGAAAGGTCGAAGCACGTAGGTACGTTCAACGGTATACTTACTGAAATGAACGGCATGATATTTGCTTCGCCTATACTGGAGCCTGAGACGCTGACATTCGAAACTGCTGAGGACGCGATAAACTATGTGTTCAATTACAGAGAGCAAGTTTTTCAGCAAAGTCCAGAGCGTCTGAAACTAATGATACATGATGTGGTAAAGCTTGACGGCAAGATCGAATTTATGCTGAAGTTGTCGGACAAGCCGATGGCGAAGCATCCCGACGAGTTTATTGACAAGGTTGTGCATACAGTAGAATGAAGAATAGAACAGTTATGAAAGCCCTCTTTGTGCTGAAGATGACAGGAGCTTTTGACGCGATTGTTAAGCATGCCTACACGCATGGCTTTGTTAACGGGCTAGAACAAAGCAAGGTTCCGCTAAACGGCGCTAATGTAATGGATGTGATTGAGGAGAACCTCAAAGACTACAAAGAGCAGCTTGAGAGAGATATGGCGGGCAAATGAGTTACGTTATAGTTAGCAAGCAGAACAGACATCCCGATAAGCCATTGTACTTCGTGAAGTATAGTTACTATCAGGACAGCCCTAGCGAAGGGTCTTGGAAGATATTTCGCACGGCGTGGTTAGCTGATGCTGCATTGTTTGGCGATAGGCAGGAGGCTGAAGAAATGTTAGAAGAGTTCGGTTGGTCTCCTGGCTGGAGTATCGACTATGTGTTAGACAGCCAAGTAGAAAGTGCGAAACGTGAGAAATTCAAAGGTACTCTTGCAGGTGATTACGTCCCAAGGAGTTATCGTGGTTAAGAGATGGCACGTTATGCATAAGAAGTGGATTGTATACAGAATTGAGTACGAACAAGACCCAAATAGGGTTGACGTAAGGCTTGGAACTCGTGTATACTACACAAGAAGAGGTTCTCCTTTGTCGGCCACAGATTTAGAGAACTGGTCATATCGTGTAGGGCAAGCCCACGTATTCGAATGTTCCGAGTCTGAAATGAAAGACTTTGTGCGCAGAGATGTATATCGTCGACTAGGATATCAATATCGTGAGATTGGCGATATGGAATTATTTATAGAGAGGTTGAGAGGATAATGGATAAAGAGCGCGTAAGACAAATGCTAATTAATTCTTATGAAGCTGGTTATAGAGATCGTGGGTTTTGGTGCAGAACTATGCCAGGTCCGATACACCATGACCTTTGTAGGGAAGAATTTGAATCTAGCATAGATAAGATGTTGGAAAACATGGAATAGTGGGAGGAAGACAATGAGCATGACTATGTTTGTTTGTGCTATTGATAGTAGGCGTACATCATAGTCGCGCGCTGGCGCGGCTTCGCCGCTTGTTGAGTAATCCGCCAGGGGAGGACGGTATGAATAAGTATGTACTAATTGTGGCAGCATTATTGTTGGTTGGATGTGAGTATGAGCGTTCTCACACATTGCACGGCTGGCAAAATGCCGTAGATAGGATCGCGCAGAACTGCAAGGGCAAGCTTACGATAGAGGTCGATGTCGCTTATCGATCCTATTACAAAGTAACTTGTGAGCAGGACGGTCCGTTTGAAGTTTCACTAGTGAGGGAAGAATGATGACAGTAGCACTTTGGTGGTGGGCAATAGGCTTCGCCGCATGTATGCTCGGCTTCTTTGTGATGTATTGGGCAATAGCCGACGATCACTTTTGGAGTCACTTACTTAGCGCAGATATGGCTATCGCATTGTCAGCGTCAGTAATACTAGGCTTTGGCGGACCGATCATTGCAGTACTGGTCGTCTACTGGATCTTCGACGGCTGGCGCAGTAGGTTTGCAGTAGACGAGGACGGAAACATTTTGTATCCGTGGAGGGAGTGATGGTACTCATACAGATACTTGTTTGGTACTTCCTCGGCTTTGTCTGCATGAATTTTCTACGGCATTGGCTAGAGAAGCGAGGCATGATGATCAAACGGCAAGAGGTGTATGTGCTTGCTGTCTTTGGACCTTTCATTGCTTTGTTGATACTGTTCTTGCTTGTAATGGAGAAGCACGATGAGAAGTGAGGAATCATGAAGGTTTTTCAAGAATACGATATATTAAAGCAGCTCGCATCGCGCATGGAAGAATATGCTGATGTAGATGACTTTAATCCTCTTGACAATGTGAAACACGATTATCAGGTGTTGGAATGGATGCGCGATGTTGTGAAAGTGAAGAATCCAGAAACGTTCAACAAGTTTATCTCTTACGTTAGTGGTGCCATGCATCACTACGTTACAGGCGATTATGTGAAGGCAGCGATTATTGCAATTGGTGTCAGAGACGTTAACAAAGACAACTAGTGGAAATGCCCCACTTGTTTTTCAGGAATGCAGGCATTATACTAAGTATTCCTTCCATAAGAAAGGTAAGACAAAATGGCCAAGACTGGCATGAGTAAGGGCGAGATCAGCAAGTCCTTTGCTGAATTGAGCGAAACCGCCTATCGGATGAAGGGTCCTAACAAGAACCGATTCATTCCGATGATTCAAAAACGTAACGATCGGTTGTATGAGTTCGGCATGTACGACTACAAGACAAAACGTTATGTTCTTGAGTGTATCCACTCGTCCGATGCCGAACGCGCCCTGAATGAAGTAAGGGCGATGCTTGACAAGGTGAAGTGACACCCGAACGGCAAAAAGAGCTTGAGACTATTGAGTTAAGGGCTCGCTTCTTCGTCAATGCCTATCTCCGTAAGGAGATGGGCAACGACGTTAGAGGACGTGACGTTGACGCCGACTTACAGGTCGCCCTTGTTGCAATACTAGACGCTCTCGGTATCGACTATGAGTTACCGTAATCGACAATGCACAAAGCCTGCCGAGTACGATCCCGAACGGGATCCAGTTCATTCGTTTACTATTCAGGACGACGACTACGCCGAACAGATTGACGCAAAGCTCTTTGCAGCACAAGTCGAAGACAAGAACTTCACGTTCAAACATTTTCAAACAAAGAATGGACACATCTTCAAGGTTGAGATGCACGGCAAGCCCGATGAAGCCCTTAAGAAGATTTTGTTCATGGTAGGACTAAAGTTGCCTAGGGGCATCACAACGCGATGAAGAGAAAGTACTTCATACCATTCTCAAACGACAAGGAACGCGATCGCATTCGTAGGTGGACAGGTGTGACTTCTGGTGTATCGCTTACTTTAAAGACCGCACTCTGGGATAGCTGGGACAATGCTTATGAATGGGAAGCAGGCTGGTATGAAGGATACGTTATCACTGTAACTAAGCCACAAGCAGAGATGCTGCTGAAGCTGCAATTCATAGGTGCTAGGACATACAATGAGTGATCATATTGTACCAACGTATACTATTGCTGTACCACGTGAAATTACGGAGAGCCAGCGCGAACACCTGTTCGATGCAATTCACGGCAAGTTTGATGCTGTGGCGAACTACCAGTTCACCAGTCACGCTATTAGACTAAACTGGTACGGTGATTCGTTTCCCTGTAGCATGATTTCGTTTACCTGTGTCAAAGACCACGACGCAATGGACAGATTTGAGTTTTCTCTTAAGTTAAAGCACGGTGAGGTTGCTGTGCATCGAGCAACACCAGAAGACTATGCTCGCGGTGAGCCACTCACGCACGAAAAGCAAATAGAGGAAATTCAAGACGCAGCGGATATGTTACGTGGAAGTCGTGTCCCCGCTGACTCCTTTATTGATATGATCTGGGCAAGGCTCAAACGTTAAAAAGCGACCAGCAAGCGTCAACACACCTTCCTGTGTATCCCTAGTAAGGTTCTCATCATCACTAAACGTTGCAAGGACATTAGTCTTTGTGTTTGGCGTTAGTGGATCAAATGCATTAACAGTCGTTGCTTCGCCTGCCGTTGGGCCAGCTACTGACGTAGAGTCGCCCGATGTCTTGAACGGCTCTGTGTCCTTCTTCACGGGACCTGTGCCAGATACAGTATCAATATATTTGTGCGTATGCTCGTGAAGATCACTTAGCGTAGCCTTCGATGAGTACACTTCCTTACCAAACACTTCGGCACTAGCAACTAGGTTGCCGCCAGCAGCAAGGCTACCGTCTAGGTCGATGTTGATGTTGCCTGAGCCTACACCATATGCACTTGCACTCGTTACAAAGTTACCGCCGATGTTCATGCCACCGTCTCCGCCTGCTTGCAGCAAGTAAGCACCTGTAACAGATACTTGATCGGAGCCTGCGATTGTTGAGGAGCGGCTGCCTGCTTGTATTAGCGTTGTTTGGCTGCCTTCTGTAATCTGCGTATTGTGATTACGCTTCACAATAGTTTGCAAGTCTAGTAATGCTTCCATGCGAATGTTACCGCCGCCAGTGCCTTCATCCTCTGCTCCTACGCTGCCGTCAGTTGTGCCGAGGAAGTCGTTAGTTGCTTTCATACGTATGTTACGGCCTGCTTCGATGTTAACGTCTCGATCAGCGCGGAAGTTGATGTCCTCTTGCGAACGAACACTCACACTCTTAGCAGCAAAGATGTCAAAGTTGCCTTCGCCGTCCATTTGTATCCAGCTTGTACCTGCGCGGTTGATAGCGTAGATAATGCCGGCGCTGTCGTCGATGAGTAGCTGCGAACCGTTGCGCGAACGTATGCGCATGTGCTCGTTACCTTCTTCGTCGTCAAAGTAAAACTGCCAGCCGCCTCTGCGTCGTAAGCTAGGTGAGCTTTGCGTTGTTCCACCCGGCTTAACGTCTTGCTGTCCGGCAGCAAGGTCGGTGTTAATCTTAGGTGCTTCGACTGTAGGTACGTCATCAACACTAGGAATAGCTACGTCTGCACCTGGCACAGCCACTTCTGGAATTGGTGGTGGTGATGGTATAGACGGTATAGATGGTAGGCTCGGTAGCCCGCCACCTGCTGAAATAGACGGTAGCTTGGCAGAGCTTAGTGCGCCCTGCACTTCTGACAATGCGTCACCGACTTGTGATTGTATGTCCTCCATTGCGCCTGCAAGTCTAGCGGTATCAACTTCTGGACTCGGTATGTTAGTGCTAAGTCCGCCAGGTAGTGCAGCCGTTTCTTGTACGCCTGCAATTACTTCTGTTTCATCATCTGCCGGATCGTTAGGATACGTGGGACCAGGAGTAATGAAGCCATATACATTAGCAACTTCACTACGTCTAGCACCAGAATATGTGATGCCGCGAAGTGGATCGTTGACAAGCCCTTGCACAGCTAGTCCTTCACTGTGCGATGTTAGCTCGGGTCGCGTAATGTCGTTGCGTACATTCTCAGATGTCTTCTTATTATATTCTGCGACAGGTACATCCTGTCCTTGTCCGTAGTTAGGAGCAGCCGCAGCACCAGGCACCATGTGATTCATGTACTGCTGATACAAGCAACCTAGCCACACACCGCGCGACGGATCGCCGTTGATAAACGACACAATAACTTGATTCTCTAGGTCTGGTGGAACTGCCCACCAACCGTAGCTTGTTTGTGAGCCGCCGGCCTTCTGCGTATTGTTGTCGATAATGTTAGGGTCAGTTGCTCCTGCAAACGGTGACACATATGTTACTGTTACCCAACTATCTTTATCGTTGGGCTTGCTACCGAAATCTGGTATCCATACTTTCAAGCGGCCCATTCGTTGAGCATCGGAATTGTCCTTTACATAGCCGAGATAGATGCCTTCGCGGCGAACTACCCTGCCTCGCTTTTGATATGCAGCGTCTACCGCTGATGTTCTTTTATACGTTGCCATTAGCCACGCCCTATATTATTGCCCAGAGGATTACCGAGATTCTCTAAGAAATCATTGTCTACATCGGCGCCGCCGGGAACTTCATAAATGGTGCCTTCTGTTGTTCCACGAGACGGATTCTTTACACTATCTACATTATCGATAATTGTCTCCGTCCTGATACCTTGGTTGAAGAGCTGCTCTAATGCACCTCGATCATCTGCCACGGCAATGCCTAGGTCTACATTATCTAGCGAAATGTATATATCCCTAGCAGCATCTATTGTTTGAGTGAATTGGCCACCGGAGAAACTATGCTCTATAACTCTAGCAATGTATACGCCGCTGATGGTATTATTTTTCCCTAGTCCTGTTACAATGCCGGTGTCTGCTTCTGGCTCCAGTGGAGTTAGTAGCCTAAACAAAAAGTATTGAGATTGTAGTGCAAACTCTGCGCTAGTGACAGCCGTGTTTGCTGTTGCGTCAAGGGTTTCTACTCCACCGTTCGGATCATAGGGGTTGATACCTACGCCGTAGTTTTCGAGTGCCTCTTCAAACTCTGTTCGGAAACGCTCGCCACGACCGATGGCACCGGGTGATAGCCAAAACGGATCTCCCTTCAGTCGTATGCTGATAGATACAAGGTCTTTAGATACTTGCTCTGTCGCTTGATCGAAAATTTGTGCGAGCAATATCTTACCGGGGTTCTTTACGTCACCACCACTAACGTCATGCTGCTCGTTAACTGCGGATTCTATAAATGTTGCGCTATTTTGCCAGGCGTTTGCAGCCCGCTCATCGGCTTCTTGCTCTTCAATAAGTTGCTCGCGCTCTTGCAATCTATCCTGTGTAAGATATGGATTTAGTTTACCTAAGCCGAGGCGAGTTGCACTCGATATTTGGTCTGCTAAGAACCGCGAAGATGCTCCAGTAAGCTGATCAAAGTCGCCTGTGAAGATACCCTCGACAGCCCCGTCGAATCCTTCTGTTTCCACAAAGTCTTCGACGTCGTCAACAAATTCTCCTAATCCAGAATCTGGGTCAACACCTAAGCGTTCTACCCAGCTCTGCGGGTCGGCTTCTTTTTGTTCGCTTTCTTGTTGGTCTTCTGATGTTTTGCCTTTAGGCTCGAACCTAGCATTAATGTCTCTACCAGCTAGAAATCTTTCAATTGCGTACCAGCTAAAGTTTAATGACACATCAAAATCAAAGACCTGGTCATTAAGTCCTGTGTAAATGTAGTTATAAGACTTACGCAGCCTATTCTTTAGCCTAAGGGCATCATACCTTTGTTGTGAGCTGACACCTGCGTCTCTGTTAGTGCGGGAAACAATGCCTGTTGTCACATACGGAACAATCGCATACATATAATGCCTTGCGTAATCATTTCGTACTTCGTCAAACTCTCCCAAGTAACATTGTCCGTATATTCGGTATAGCTTTTGTTCGGTTGCTTTTTCTTTTTGTCCTTTCGAGGCGGCGGCGTCTTCGTTTTTAGTACCTCGCGCATCAAGCTGAAGCCTAACAGACGCCGACATAATGTTTTCAGCAATTTTTTCGATGCTCGTTCCTTGCTGGTATGAAAAATCTGATCTCTCTGGTGCTTCTTTGTCGAACTCGCCCGATGGTCCGAGTTCTTCTGAGCTGTCAGGTATGATTTTAGAGTCTGCAAACTCGCTGTCAATAAAAAATCTATACGTATCTTTTTTTGCTTGAGATTGGGTTTCGCCTTCTTTAATTTCTTCCTGGTTTGTTAGTTTTTCTTCTAGTTCTGTAAATGCATCTCGTACTGTAGATGAGGTAAGGGATATGTCTTTCTTTATATCAGAAACTTGATTAGAAAATGCAATGTTGTTATTAGCAACGGCTTGTATTGTATACATAGAGCCGCCAGAATCAACAGTCATGTTCATGTTCTTTAGCTTAATTGGCCATACCCAGACAACATCGCTTAGGGCATCTTCGCCTAGCAAGGCTTCCTGAAATGCACCTGGAAACTTCGAACCGCCTAGTGTTCGGTCCGGCTCTCTTCCACGAAATGACAGTTCTAGGAAAAACGGAACCTTAGCAAACTGCTTCAGTCCTAGTCTCTTAGACGCAGCATATATTTTGTCTACTAAGTCAGCACCGAACGGCTGCATCAAAGTAAAGCGAATGTTGGTTGCTGAGCCGAAGCGATGCCTTTTTGATGGTGTAGGGAATGTAGTGATCGATACGTCGTCGATGCCAATTGTATTTGCACCAGATTCTGCTATAAGGACTCTCTTCGCTTGCCCTGTAGGATCAAATTTCATATCCTTAATGCCGTCAGCAGACATCATAAACAAACGGAAGTGATAAGTTACAGAATCGTAATCGTCAAGAATGTTTGCTTCGTAGTCGATTGATTGCTTAGGCCCGTTTTCGTTTGTATCTTTGTTGTCTGTGCCGCTGACAGGATTATCAGCAATATTAGTTGATTGTCCGAGCGCCGCGCGGCGGCGGGCAACAATTTCTTCCGCAGAATTGCCTGTGGGTAGTCCGCTACTTCCTAATACTACTACTGTCATTATATCAAGTCTGTTATTCTATCTTTAGTCGGTGCAAAAATCTGCATACCTGCTTTCATGTCTTCGACGGGATCGATAAGGATGTCCATATTGCGTATCGCAAACACCCACCACAAGCGAGGCGTGCCGTACAAGTCGAAAGACAGTAAGTCTGGCCTCCCTTCATACTTAGCTTCTAGCGTTATGAGCTGGTCATCAGACTGAGGCGGTATGTTGCGCTTCTTCCAAAGATCTAGATAGAAGTCTTTGATTGGCGTTGTATAGTACGGGCTATTTGCCTTATGAATCTTAGCCATTAGATAAATCCTTTATTAATTAGGTCGCCACGCTTGAAGCCGTTAAGGTCGAAGTTCTCACGAACGTTTCTTGTGTTTTGCTGAACTGCTAGACTTACAGTTAGCTCTAGCTTTGTTGGAACCCAAGTCCTGTTGCCTTCGGTAACTACAGCCTCTCCGAAAATTGCATCGTTAAAGGCGTTTGCTAATCCTGCATTAATGCCGCCAACCTCCGGCATTTGCACTTCTGCGTAATCAACGTCGCGCTGCATGTTAAAACTAAAATCAGTAACAACCACAGGCACATTATTGAACATATGCGAGCCTAAGTAGTTGAAGCGTAGAACCGGCGGCGGAGTGCCGGCAATGCCGCGCTGGGCTGCTGGAATACCAAACTCCATCATTGTCGCTGCTCGTAGGAAGCGAAGCACAGCAACTAGGTATCGACCTTCAAAGTTTGTTTGCCCAGTGAAGGTGCCTGTAACTTGTAGTTGATGCGGCTGGGAGTTCTGAAAATTCCAGAAAGGGTAGTTGCTATGCGTGAAATGATAGCTACTGTATGCCGCAGACCCACCTGTCATTACGTCAGGTGTATACGGCCATATCATGCCCTTTGTTTCCCACAAAGGCTGCAATAAATTAGAGCAAGTATTATCGCCTAGCACCTCTGCCATTGCTGCTCGTGTTGGGCCTAAACGTGCTCTTTTTGATGTTGTGAAGTTTGCCATAGTGAATAAATACTCGTAAGTTATAGCATTATTTATCACGAAATAAACACGGGCTTTAATATCACTTCGTCTTGACTATCTAAGTCTTTGATATTATAATAAGCATAAGAACCATAATAATAAAAAAGGAAAGTATGGCCGCACGTAATAAGTACCTGAATAACAAAGAACTACTAAAGGAAATACACAAGAGCAAGTGCTCATTCAGCGAGTTTACTGAACCACAATATCACCAGTTCGACGTAGTTGTGGAGAATTACGACGACGTTTGGACAAATGCAACGCTTGAGGCAGCGAAAGAAAATAAAGCTAAGAGGCTGTCTACAGAAGCATATGAAAAAGCAATCGCAGAGTACGAGGGCCCTGTTTCTAACAAGCCACGTATGATCGACTGCAAAGTTAACCCAGCAGATGTTCCTGAAGAAGGGCTTGTGTATCGCGTTACAACATACGAGCACATTCCGAAGGATCCTGGCAGAAAGAAGAACCCGCGTAAAGAAGCGGAGCACTACGTAAAACTGAACTTCATCCCGTTCAAGCATTTCATTATTGAAGACAGAGCTTCGAAGACACTGAAGGAAGTTGGGCGCAGTCATACACAGGATGGCGAGTTTTGCCAAACGCATGGTGCAATGACAGACAAGCTTGCACGTATGTTTATGCTACTTGTGGAACGCTACAGCCAACGCAGTAACTGGCGCGGCTACACATATGTAGACGAGATGAAAGGACAGAGCCTGCTACAGCTATCAGCAATGGGTTTGCAGTTTAACGAAGCTAAGAGTAACAATCCATTCGCTTACTACACGCAGGCATTGACGCATAGTTTTACAAGGGTGTTGAATACAGAAAAGAAACAGCAGAACACGCGAGACGAGATCCTCATTGACAGAGGACTAACACCTAGCTTCTCGAAGCAGATCGAATTTGAAGAGCAGGTGCGTAAGATGCGGGAGGACGCACAAAAAGATGACTAAGATGACTGACCTAATCGAAATTGAAAAAGAAGTACTAGAAGAGATAGTCGAAGCTAGAGAAAACATTCGCGAGACAAGAGAAGCATTTCCGTCTGGCATTGACAAAGCAGAGTTAATCAAGAGGACAATTCGTACCAGTAAGAATTCTAGGTATTTCACACATGCAGAGAAAGGTGCTGAGTATGCAGAAAAAGAAAAACTGATAGTCAAACCTGCAACAGTATCGACGACTTTTGATATTGGTGTCGAAGCAAAAGGTACCAGCGAAGAATATCAGAAAGATGCTGAGGACGCCGAACAGGCGCTAGGCGTTATCACACTTGAGCTATCAAAAAGGTTGGCTGAGGAACTAGATAGGTACCTAAGCGATTACCCTAGCATGAAAGTCGCAGAGAAGCTTGTTATGGTAGCAGACGATGTACGTTGCATACGCGACGTTCTTATGAATCCGCTAACTTTCGAACCAATAGTTCGTCTTCGCTTTGTACTGAAGCTAAACATTTATGTCGGATAGGGAAGAACAAAAAGAAGAATTTATACGCACACTTGCAGGCACTAATATAAACTGGAAAGAATATGCCCTGCACCTGATGCACAACATTTCGATGGCAGAGATCCGCGAGAAGGAGTTCATCTGGGAGAGCCGCTATTTCTACGAGCAAGACGAACGTACTAGCAAAGAAATGGGCTTTACAGACGAACAGCGCGAATATATTTGCGATCTTTACATGGAGTGGCTAGAGAAGAATGACAAAATCTAAGAAGCAACTCTTCAAGAAAGTTGCTGTCTTTACGGATATACATTTCGGGCTAAAGCACAATAGCCGACAGCACAATGACGACTGCGAACGTTTTGTGAAATGGTTTATCGACCAAGCTCACGCCCGCGACTGCGACACTTGTATCTTTATGGGCGACTGGCATCACCATCGCGCATCCATCAATGTGTCTACGCTAAATTACACGTTGTCTAATCTCGGCTTTCTTAACGATGCGTTTGATCAAACATTTTTCATTGTAGGCAATCACGACTTATACTACAAAGAAAAGCGCGAGATCAACAGCATTCCTATGGCGTCTCGCTTTCCTAACGTACACATGATCGACAGCATTTTCGAGAAGGGAGATGTTGCTATTGTGCCGTGGCTAGTGGGTAACGAATGGAAGAAGATCGAAAAGATTAAGACGAAATACATGTTCGGACACTTCGAGTTACCTAAGTTCAAAATGAACGCATTAGTCGAAATGCCCGACCACGGCGGGCTGAAAGCTGACAGATTTAAGCACCAGGATTTGGTCTTTAGCGGGCACTTTCACAAGAGACAACAGCGTGGCAAAGTCCACTATGTCGGCAATCCTTTTGGCCATAATTACGCTGATATTTGGGATTTTGACCGCGGTGCTATGTTCCTAGAGTGGGGCGGAGAACCCGAATACGTGAACTGGGAAGACGGTCCTCGTTACATTTCATTAAGCCTTAGCAAGCTACTGAGTGACCCAGAACAGTACCTAAACGAGCATACTTACGCTAAGGTAGAGCTTGACGTTGACATTACTTACGAGGAAGCAAACTTCCTGCGTGAAACATTTGATGAGAACTACAAGATGCGCGAGCTACGTTTGATTCCGCGCAGAGAAGTAGAGGAGATTGATGTCAAGCCTGGCGAGATTAAATTCGAGACAGTCGATCAAATTGTTATCGACAGTATTGCTAACATTGACTCCGAGTCCTTTGACATAGAGAAGCTGACACGCATTTACAACGACCTATAATATGCTAACCATTAAAAACATAACAATGAAGAACTTTATGAGTATCGGCAACGTTACTCAAAGTATCAACTTCGAGAACAAGTCGTTGGTGCTAGTGCTGGGCGAAAACTTAGACTTAGGCGGACACGATCAGCGCAACGGTGTAGGTAAAAGTACTATCGTTAACGCTTTGTCTTATGCGTTCTATGGCGGCGCACTAACTAACATTCGCCGCGACAATCTTGTAAACAAGACTAACGGCAAGCAGATGATGGTGACGCTAGAGTTTGAAAAGGACGGCGTCGAATATGTTATCGAGCGCGGGCGCAAGCCTAACAAGTTCTCATTCATCATTGCTGGACAAGAGCAGGAAGATGATGACACAGACGAAGCACAGGGCGACAGTCGCGTTACGCAGCAAGAGCTAGAGCGCGTTCTCGGCATTAGTCACACTATGTTCAAGAACGTCGTTGCGCTAAACACTTACAGCGAGCCGTTTCTTGCT
>JAAUYF010031737.1_pt1 | contig 13693 bp, 13 predicted proteins | sample 7278051 | NCBI WGS metagenome assembly JAAUYF01 (sample SAMN14350202, study PRJNA611818) | marine sediment metagenome | isolation source: surface marine sediment (0.6m) | place: French Polynesia: Moorea | collected 2018-08 | reverse complement strand
GTGACTGAATTCGTCTGTACCCTCGAAGGGGTACTCGATCAACTGGTAGCGCAGGATATCGTCGAGCAGGATAAAGCCAGCATGATTTCGTCGCTGGTGTCCGCGCAGGACCGCAAGGCGATGCATCCGCTGGAGATTGTCGCCAATCGCCAGTGGAACCATAAATCCAGTCCCGAGCAGTTGATAACGCTCGATTTTCTGACCGACTGGCTGGCGCAGCAATCCGGGTATAGCCGTTATCACTTCGATCCGCTGAAGATGGACGTCGGCGCCTGCACGTCGATCGTCTCCTATGCCTACGCGTCGCGTTTCAAGATTCTGCCGGTGGAGGTAAGAGACGATGAAGTCGTGGTCGCGGTGGTGGACCCGTTCAATCTCGAATGGCGTAACGAAATCGATCGTATCGTCGACAAGCCGATCAGGATCGTCATCGCCAATCCTGCCGAGCTGAAAAATTACCTGGTCGAGTTTTACAGCGTCAGCAGGGCGATGGAGGGCGCCGGCAACAAAGCCGCGGGCGACATGCCCGGCAATATCCAGAACCTCGAGCAGCTCATCGAACTCGGCAAGGGCGGCAAGGTCGACGCCGAGGACCAGCACATCATCAGTATCGTCGACTGGCTGCTGCAGTACGCGTTCAACCAGCGCGCCAGCGACATTCATATCGAGCCGCGCCGCGAGCAGGGTAACGTGCGTTTCCGTATCGATGGCGTCATGCACCAGGTTTACGAAATCCCGGCCAATATCACCTCCGCGGTTATCAGCCGGATCAAGATCATGGGCCGGCTCGACGTCGCCGAGAAGCGCAAACCGCAGGACGGCCGGATCAAGACGCTGACGCCGGGCGGGGCGGAAATCGAACTGCGCCTGTCGAGCATGCCGACCGCTTTCGGCGAGAAACTGGTGCTGCGTATTTTCGATCCCGAAGTGCTGGTGAAAAATTTCGCGGCGCTCGGGCTCGAGAAAAAAGAGTCGGAAATCTGGAACAGCATGATTAGCCGGCCCTACGGCATCATCCTCGTTACCGGGCCGACCGGCTCGGGTAAAACCACGACGCTGTATACCAGTCTCAAACACCTGGCGAAGCCGGAGGTTAACGTCTGCACGATCGAGGACCCGATCGAACAGGTCGAGCCGAGTTTCAACCAGATGCAGGTGCAGCACAATATCGACCTGGACTTTGCTACCGGGGTTAAGACCCTGCTGCGCCAGGACCCGGATATCATCATGGTCGGCGAGATCCGCGACCGCGAGACCGCCGAAATGGCGGTGCAGGCCGCGCTCACCGGCCACCTCGTACTGTCGACGCTGCATACCAACGACGCGCCGTCGGCAATCGCGCGTTTAAGCGAGATCGGCGTACCGTCTTACCTGATTACCGCAACCCTCATCGGTGTCGTCGCCCAGCGGCTCGTGCGCACCCTGTGCCCGCACTGCAAACACGAAACGACCTTCGATCTCGCCGACTGGAAGGCATTGATCAAACCCTGGACCACGTCGCCGCCGGATCACATCGCGGCTGCCGAGGGTTGTCTCGAATGCCGCCAGACCGGCTTTCTCGGCCGCATCGGCATTTACGAAATGATGCCGCTCTCCGACGAGCTCAAGCAGGAGGTGCGCGAGGATTTCGATTTGCTCAAGTTCCGCAAGGCGGCGATTCGGCAGGGCATGAAACCGCTCAACCTGGCGGGCGCGCAAAAAGTCGCGCGCGGCCTGACCACGATCGAGGAAGTACTCAAGGTTGCGCCGCCGCGCTACGATGTCTGACCGCATGCCGATGCGCGCTTTTGCCCGGGGCCTGCTGTTGCTGTCGCTGGCCCTGCTCGTCTTGTCCTGCAGCCGCGAAGACGATTCCCCCGAGGCGCAGATTCGCCGCTTCGTCGCCGCCGGCATCGAGGCCGCGGAAAGCCGCGACAGCGGTGCCCTGCAGGATATGCTGCACATCGCTTACCGCGACGACCGCGGTTACGACCGCAAGCAGCTGGGCGGGTTGCTGCGGGTATATTTTCTGCGCCACAAAAACATTCATTTATTCAGCAAGATCGATCGGATCGAATTGATCAACGACAGCCAGGCCAGGGTTAACCTGCACGTTGCCATGGCCGGCAGCGTGATCGCCGATGTCGATGCGCTGGCTTCGTTGCGCGCGCAGATTTACCGCTTCGAACTCGATCTGATCAGGCAACCCGAATGGCAGCTGCAGCATGCCAGGTGGGCGCCGGCAAGCGCGGCCGACCTGCGCTAGGCGACGGATTCGTGTGCTGCGGCAGAGGCGGTTCGATCAATGCGACAACATCGTAACAGACTGATTATCGCCGCCGTGCTGATTTCGGTCGGGCTCGGCATGGAGTTCGCCGGCCTGTTCGAGCCGCGGCAGTGGCTCGAGCTTGCGCGGGGATACACCCAGCACTGGTGGTTGATCCCGGTCCTGATTCTGGCACAGGCGGTGCTGTTTACCTTTGCCCTCGCGGGTTCGGTGTTCCTGTGGATTGCGGCGCCGCTGTATCCACCGCCCGTGGCCGCGTTCATCCTGGCCAGCGGCGGTACTCTCGGCGGCGTTGGCGCTTATTTTTTTTCGCGCTATCTCACCGTGGACTGGAAGCGGCGTATCGAAAATTCGCGCAGTTACCGATTGCTGCACCGGAGTGAAAACTTTTTCACCCTGTTTGCGATGCGGGTGTTTCCGGCGTTTCCACATTCGCTGGTGAACTACAGCGCCGGCATCCTGAACGCGCGCCTGGATCATTTCATCGTCGCCGCGATGCTCGGTATCTCGATCAAATCATTCGTTTATGCCCGCGTGATCTACGCGGCCGGCAGCTCGTTTTCGCTCGAGATACTGCTCGACGTCTGGATCCTCGGGCCGCTGGTGCTGCTGTCGGCGCTGGGGCTGCTCGGCATGTACCTGCAATCGCGTTCAGAATCGAGCTGATCGCCCTTTTCAAAACTCAAAGCGGCAATCGAGCCTGCAGTCGCGAGCGCCAGCCCCTTGGCGACGTCTCGGTCAGCTGAATCCGCGCGCATTCGTTGAACGCGGCGAAGTTTTGCAGCGCCTCGCCCAGCGCATCGGTGAATGCGTCGTCGACCCCGGTTTCGACATGCAGGCGTTTGACTTCGAATACACCCTGCTCGCGATGCGCCTTGCAGTCGATGCGGCCGACGAATCCGTCGCGGTACAGCAGCGGCAGGCAAAAGTAGCCGAATTTGCGTTTTGCCGCCGGCAGGTAACATTCGATCTGGTAGTCGAAGCCGAACAGATCGCGGCCCCGTTCGCGCTGAATCAGGCTATTGTCGAACGGCGACAGTATGCGCAGTTTTGCGCTCGAGCGCGGCGCGCGCGATTCCAGCAGCTCGGGGTCGATGTAGAGTTCGGCGCCGGCGCCCGGAGCGACCGCGACCAGCAGCCGCTCGGCGATACGCGCCTCGATTTCGTCCCGGATCGCCGCGCGCAAGGCCTTGCCCTTGCGCAGGTAGGCCATCGATTTGAGGCTGGCAAAGCCGTGCGCGCGCAGCGATGTATCGACCAGGTGCCGGGCGTATTCCCGCCGTTCCGGCATGCGCGTGTCGACCCAGTCGGGCAATACGCGCTCGGGCAGGTCGTAAATTTTCTGAAAGCCTTCACGCCCGCTGACCATCAGCTCACCCTGCATGAAGAGCTGTTCAAGCGCCTGTTTTGCCGGTTTCCATTCCCACCAGCCGTCGCTGCTGTGAGCGGGATCCTCGAAGTCGCGCGCGCGCAGCGGTCCCTCGGTCCTAATCCGTTGCAGAATTTCGCGCTGCAGTTTTTTGTTCGCTTCCGGAAACCAGTTGCGCTCGCCGTTTAACCGATGCATGCGTGGCAGCGCGTAGCGGTAATCGCGCATCGGCAGCCAGGCGGCCGCGTGAAACCAGTATTCGAACAACTTGCGCTCCCTGACCAGGCGCTGCAGATATACGGGCTGGTAGCTGGCGATGCGCGACCACAGCACGTGGTGATGCGCGCGCGCAACCACCGAAATGGTATCGATTTGCACGTAACCGAGCTGCTCGACCGCACGTAAGGCCGCGGCCTTGCCGCGGCCGAAGTGATCTTTTTTCAGCAATCCCTGCCGGTCCAGCGTGATGCGTTTGAGTTTGTCGAGCAGCGACATTCGAGACGGCCTGCGAATACGCGGTTGATATCGATCGGTTTATTGCTTGAACCAGTTCTTGCGCAGCGCGGTAATTACCTTGTTCGGGTAAACGGTTCTGCCGAGGCTGCCGTTGTAGCGCGCCAGCGCGCGGCCGAGATCGTTGGGCTCCATGTCGATATAGTAACGCAGGATGGTGCAGCCCATGCGCAGATTGGTGCGAATCTTGAACAGGTTACGGTCGGAGATGCCGATTTCGTCGAGCCAGAACGGCATGACCTGCATCAGGCCGCGCGCGCCCGCAACCGAGATCGCGAATTCGTCGAAACGGCTCTCGACCTCGATCACGGCCAGCACCAGCTCGGGCTCGAGGCCGACGCGGCGGGCTTCGTAATGCACCTGCTTTAGCAGCGAGATACGCGACGCCGGGTCCTTGACGAATTTTTCCAGCCGCCGGGACATATCGAGCAGCCACACCTGCGCATCGAAACGGTCTTCGAAGCCGGCATCGGATTCGATGGCTTCCTTGAGCAGCCGGCTCAGTTCCGGGTCGGGCGAGGTCGAGGCATGAGCCGACGGCATCGCACAGAGCAGGGCGATCAGCGCCGCTGCGGATTTGCTCAGGCGGTTTCGCATCGGCCCTTCTGGAGGCGTTCGAGGAAGGCGCCGAGATCCGCCAGCGGCATATCGCTGGCGCTTTCGTCGCGGCGGCCCTTGTACTCGAACTGCTCCTGCTTGAGGCCGCGTTCGCTGAACACGACGCGGTGCGGGATACCGATCAACTCCATGTCCGAAAACATGACGCCGGGACGCAGCGCGCGGTCGTCGAGCAATACCTCGATACCCCGATCCTGGCATTGCCGGTAAAAATCGTCGGCGGCCTGCCTGACCTGTTCCGATTTGTGATAGTTGATCGGACAAATCGCGAGCTGATAAGGCGCCAGCGGTTCGGGCCAGATGATGCCGTTTTCATCGTGGTTTTGCTCGATCGCGGCGGCGACCACGCGGGTTACACCGATGCCGTAGCAACCCATGTAGGGCACGATTGCCTTGCCCTGTTCGTCGAGAACGCTGGCCTGCATCGACTCGGAATATTTCTGGCCGAGCTGGAAAATATGCCCGACCTCGATACCGCGCAGGATTTTTATCCCGCCCTTGCCGTCGGGTGACGGATCGCCCTCGACCACGTTGCGTATATCGGCCGACTCGGGCATGTCGCAATCGCGTCCCCAGTTGGCATTGATCAAATGTTTGTCGTTTTCATTGGCGCCGCAGACGAAGTCGGCCAGTGCCGCCGCGCTGTGATCGACCCAGGTTTTGATACCGAGGCCGATCGGGCCGATCGAACCGATATCGCTGCCGAGCACTTCGTTGATGCGCTCGCGCTGGGCCAGCCTCAGCGGGCTGGCGACGCCGTCGAGCCGCTCGGCCTTGAGCAGGTTGAGCTCGTGGTCGCCGCGCAGCACCAGCGCGACCAGGCCGCCGTCGTCGGCCTCCGCGATCAGCGTCTTCAGGCACCGGTCCGCGCCGACGCCGAGGCCCGCTGCCAGATCCTCGATCGTATACATGCCCGGCGTATCGACGGTTTCCATTGCCGCTCCGGGTTGCGGCGGCTCGCCGGAAGGGGGTAGCGCTTCGACGGTTTCGATATTGGCGGCGTAATCACTGCTGTCGGAAAATGCGATTGCGTCTTCGCCGGAGTCCGCGAGCACGTGAAACTCCTGCGAGGTACTGCCGCCGATCGCGCCCGAGTCGGCGCTGACCGCGCGGTAGTCGAGACCGAAGCGGTCGAAAATGGCGACATAGGCCCCATCCATCACGTCGTAGGAAGCCTGCATCGCCTGCTCGTCGAGGTCGAAGGAGTAAGCGTCTTTCATGATGAATTCACGCGAGCGCATGACCCCGAAGCGCGGACGGATTTCGTCGCGGAACTTGGTCTGGATCTGGTAAAAATTAATCGGCAGCTGGCGATAACTGCTGACCTCGCGGCGGAAGATATCGGTGACGATTTCCTCGTGGGTCGGGCCGATGCAGGCGTCGCGCTCGTGACGGTCCCTGAGCCGCAGCAGCTCCGGTCCGAACTGGTCCCAGCGCCCGGATTCCTGCCACAGCTCGGCCGGTTGAAATGACGGCATCAGCAGCTCGAGCGCGCCGGCGCGGTCCATTTCCTCGCGAATGATATTTTCGACCTTGCGTAAAACGCGCAGGCCCAGCGGCAGCCAACTGTAAATTCCGGCCGCGTGGCGGCGTATCATGCCGGCGCGCAGCATCAGCTGATGGCTGACGACTTCGGCGTCGACCGGCGTTTCCTTGAGGGTGGTGAAGTGAAAACGGGAAGCTCTCATGGGTTTCTCTACACGGCGACTGCGCCGAAAATCACTGGATTCGGCGCATTATAGAGGTTCCACGATCGGTGAAAAGGGGCGGCGATTTATTCGCAGAATCTTTCGACGTCGGCCTCGGCCTGCGCCTTGCGCTCCTCGATTTCCTCGGTGGTCATGTAGCGCGTGCTGCCATCGGCCATGCGCAGTTTGACGCGGCTGCTGCTGTTGATGATTCTGAGATCTTCCTGCGCGGCGTCACAGGCCGCCCTGGCCTGGTCTTCGGGTACGTCGTCACTGCCTGCGCTGGCGGTGTCCTGGCCGCCCTCAGAAGCACCGGATGCTTCACCCGATCCCGGCGACGACAGCCGCGGCAGGGCCTTGCCGGGATTGCTCGGTGCCCCCTGGACGCGGATATCCTGGGTTTTCGCGGTAACCGGCGGTGCGTCGCCATAGTGCACGTTGCCTTCCTCGTCGACCCATTTTTTAATCGCGCCGGCGTGAACGGGCATGGTCGCCAGCAACGCAAGGAAAATCAGATAGCGCATGGTTATCCCTGTTTTCACCGTTTTGTTAGTTTACGAATCAAAAGAATAGTTGTCATGCAAATATTTACCATGTTTATTTAAAGTTATCTCTCGATAAAATGCATAAATTAACCTTTTCACCATCAATCTAATTTATATCTTCTGTAGGTATAAATAAATTTCATATATAATAATGGACCGACAACAGGGCCCATACCGCCAATGAGCGACCGCAGACTCAAGGTTTTCCACACCGTAGCGAAGCTGCTGAGCTTTACCAAGGCGGCCGAAGCCCTGCACATGACCCAGCCCGCGGTCACCTTTCAGGTCAGGCAACTCGAGGAATATTTCAATACCCGGCTGTTCGATCGGACCCATAACAAGGTCAATCTGACCCCCGCGGGCGAGCGGGTCGCCGAGTTTGCCGAGCGTATTTTCGATCTGTACTCGGAGATGGAAAACTCGGTGCGCGACCTGACCGGGGAAATCAGCGGTGCGCTGACCATAGGTGCGAGCACTACGATCGCCGAGTACATGCTGCCGGCGCTGCTGGGTGAATTCAAAAACCGCTATCCCGACATCAACCTGCGACTCAAGGTGTCGAACTCCGAAGGCATCGTGTCGATGGTCGAGCACAACGTCATCGACCTGGGCGTGGTCGAATCGCCGGTGAGCAACAAGAACCTGATCGTCGAAGTATGCCACGACGACCAGCTGGTGGTGGTGGCGGCGCCGGACCATGAACTGGTCAAACGCGGCACCAAGGTCAAGGCCGCCGAGCTCGTCGACTATCCCTTCGTCAGCCGCGAGGAAGGTTCCGGAACCCGCGACGTCATCTCCCAGTACCTGACCCAGGAAAAGGTCAATCCCGCGAAGATGAATTTCTCGCTCGAGCTCGGCAGCCCGGAGGCGATCAAGGGCGCGGTCGAGGCCGGTATGGGAATTACGATTATTTCGCGTTCGATTATCGAAAAGGAACTCAAGCTCGGCACCCTGTGCGAGCTGCAGCTCGATCCGCCGCTGAGCCGGCCGTTTTCCTTCGTGCGCCAGCGCCAGAAGTTCAGGGTTACGGTAATGGAGGAATTGCTCGAGTTCGCGCAATCCTATTTCAAGAACAATGTTTGAGTCGCCGCGCCTTTTGCAGTAACCGGTAATCCCCCAGATGTTTGATATTCTGCAGCAATGGTATCACCGCCATTTCACCGATCCGCAGACGGTGATATTCGCCTTCATCCTGATCGTCGGTACCGCGCTGATCCTGTTGCTCAATACCCATCTGATGCCGATCCTGGTGGCAATCATCATCGCCTATCTGGCCGAGGGACTGGTGACCCTGATGCACCGCTACAATCTCGGCCGCACGCTGGCGGCGAGCCTGGTTACGACGCTGATGGTGACCGCGATCCTGCTGTTCTTTTTCGTGTTGCTGCCGCTGCTGTCGAAGCAGGTCACCGAGCTGTTTCGCGAAATGCCGGCGATGCTGAGCCAGGGGCAAAAGCTGCTGCTGCAGCTGCCGGAGGAGTACCCGGATTTCGTCTCGGTGCAGCAGATCGAGGAAATCCTGACCCTGGCGCGAACCGAGCTGACATCGATGGGGCAGCGCGTGGTCAGCCTGTCGCTGTCGTCGGTGGTCGGCATTATTACCTTCCTCGTCTACATGATCCTGTTGCCGCTGATGGTTTTTTTCTTTCTCAAGGACAAGGACATGATCCTGCACTGGCTGGCGGATTTCCTGCCCGAGGAGCGCCGCCTGCTGCGGACGGTATGGGCGGAGCTGGACATCAAGATCGCCAGTTACGTGCGCGGCAAGTTTATCGAGGTATTGATCATCTGGGGCGCCAGTTACCTCGCGTTTGCGCTGATGGGCCTCAATTACGCGATGTTGCTGAGTCTCGCGGTCGGTTTATCGGTCATCGTTCCCTATGTCGGCGCGACCGTGGTCACCATCCCGGTGGCGCTGTTAGCGTTTTTTCTATGGGGCTTTACCTCCGAGTTCGGCTGGCTGATGGCGATTTACGCTTTCATCCAGTTCCTCGACGGCAATTTGCTGGTGCCGCTGCTGTTTTCCGAGGTGGTCAACCTGCACCCGGTGGCCATCATCGTCGCGGTGGTATTCTTCGGCAGCCTGTGGGGCGTCTGGGGCGTATTTTTCGCGATTCCGCTGGCCACCCTGATCCAGGCGATTCTAAAAGCCTGGCCGTCGGAAGACCTGATCGCCGAATGAGGCCGCGGCGCGTACCTTAACTGCAGTAATCGCTTCAAAAGCACCGCTTTTCTTTATAACATACGCCCCTTGATAAACCATGGGACGGCAGAGGTTATCCATGTTCAAAGGCAGTATTGTCGCTTTGGTGACACCCATGCTCGCCAACGGCGACGTCGATTACGCCCAGCTCGAGGCGCTGATCGACTTTCACGTGCGTGAAGGCACGGAAGCGCTGGTTATCGCCGGCACCACGGGGGAATCGGCCACGCTGAGCCCGCCGGAACATTGCGCGCTGCTCGATCGCAGCTACGAAATCATCGGCCAGCGCGTGCCGATGATCGCCGGCACCGGGGCCAATTCGACCGCGGAAGCGATAGAGTTGACCCAGCACGCGAAAAAATGCGGCGCCGAGGCGGCCCTTCTGGTAACGCCTTACTACAACAAGCCGACGCAAAAGGGATTGATCCTGCATCACCAGGCGATTGCCGCTGCGGTCGACATCCCGCAAATCCTCTACAACGTACCCGGCCGAACCGCCTGCGACATGCAGGCCGATACGGTGGCCGAGCTCGCGAAGGTGGGCAATATCGTCGGCATCAAGGAAGCTACCGGCAGCATGGAAAGGCTGGCCGATATCAAGCGCCAGGTCGACGATGACTTCGCGTTGCTGACCGGTGACGATTCGACCACCTGCGAGTTCATTCTCAACGGCGGCCATGGCGCCATTTCGGTAACCGCCAACGTGGTGCCGGCAAAGATGGCGAAAATGTGCCGCCTCGCGCTCGAGGGCAAGGAGGCGGAGGCGCGCGCGGCCGATGCCGAGATCGCCGAGCTGCACCGCCTGCTGTTTATCGAATCGAACCCGATACCGGTCAAGTGGGCGGTAACGCAAATGGGATTCGGCGAACTGAACCTGCGCCTGCCGATGACGGAACTCGACGAACAGTACCGGGAACCCCTGCGACAGGCCCTGATTGCTTGCGGCGCGTTATGATTTTACCTCGCAGTATCGCGCTGGCGCTGCTGGTCTTCGTGCTGGCGGCGTGCCAGGGGGGCCTCGATCAACGCTACCTGGACGCGTCGCTCGGGCAAAAGCTCGAGCTGCCGCCGGACTTGAGCGCGGACGAAACCGAATCCCGCTTCGAACTGCCGGGGAATTTTTCCGGCGACGATCCGGATCAGCGTGACCGCGTGCCGGTGCTCGCCAAGGTCGATTCGCTAAAGCTCGAGGGCAGCGCCGACCTGTACTGGCTGTCGGTCGAAGAACCGGTCGATAACCTCTATCAACAGGTCAAAAATTTCTGGGCCGCCGAGGGTTATCGCCTGGTCATCGACGAACCGGTTATCGGCATCATGCAAACCGAATGGATATACCGGGACGAGGGCAGCGTCGAAGCATCCGGTAACTGGGTGGAGCGCCTGTTCGGCGAAGACGATTTGTCGGCTACCCAGGATCAGTTCAAAACCCGCATCGAACGGGGCGAAAACGGCGAGAGCCGGATTTACATTGCCCATCGTGGCACCCAGTATCGATACATTCTGGAAGTAGGGGATCGGGCGCAGGACCTGCCCGAAGGCGCGGTCGGCGCCGCCGGTTCAGGTGACCAGGACGAGAGCCAGTGGAATTTTCGCCAGCCGGAACCGGAACTCGAAGTGGAGATGCTGTCGCGCCTGATGGTTTATCTCGGCCTGCAGCAGGCGGAGGTCGAGCGCCAGGTCGAGAACGTGAAACTGTTCCAGCCACGAGCCTTTCTGGACGTCGATCCCGAGGAAGGTTCGCCCTTCATCCTGATGAAGGATACCTACCATATCGCCTGGAACCGGATTTACCAGACTCTCGAACGTCTGAACTTCGAGATCGCCAGCTCGCAGTTCAAATCGGATCTCGGCTTTATTACCGAGGGCGTCATCGTGGTCAATACCGAAGTCATCCAGCCGGAAGAAGAGGAAGAGGGCGGATTCTTTTCGTTTTTAGCCTCCACCGAGCAGGTCGACCGGCAGTTCGTGCTGGTACTGTCGCCCGAAAGCCACGAATGGACGCGAATGAATCTCGAGACCGAAAAAGGGGATTTCGACACTACGCCCGAAGGCGCCGAATTCCTGAGCCTGTTGTACGAGCAAATCCGCTAATCGAATGAGAATCGCATCGCTGGGAAGCGGCAGCCGCGGCAATGCAACCCTGATTCAGCATCGCGATACCACCCTGTTGGTCGACAATGGATTTTCGTTGAAGCAATTTGTCAGCCGCCTGCAGAAACTCGATCTCGAGATCCGGCAGATCGATGCGGTTTTCCTGACCCATGAGCACGGCGACCACAGCAACGGCGTCGAGCGGCTGTGCTCGAATCACGGTATCCCGCTGTGGACCGCGGTCGGCACCGCGCGCGCCGCGCTCGGCCCCGGTTTCGAATTCAACAGCCTGGTTGCCGGGCAAAATGTCGTCGTCGGCGATATCGAAGTGCTGCCGGTGACGGTGCCGCATGACGCCAGGGAGCCGCTGCAGTTTATTTTTCATCAAATCGACAACGGTAAGCGCATGGGCGTGTTAACCGATACCGGGCATATCACGAGCCATATCGTCGAAGCCTTCGACCGCCTCGACGGGCTGCTGCTGGAATTCAATTACGATCCCGACATGCTCGCCAACGGGCCTTATCCGGAAATGCTGAAGCAGCGCGTCGGCGGCGATCACGGCCACCTGTCCAATCACCAGTCGGTGGAATTGTTGCGCCGTATCGACACGCGCGGGCTCGGCTGCCTGGTGGCCGCGCATATTTCGGAAAAGAATAATCACCCCGATATCGTGGGGCAGCTGCTCGACCAGCTCGACGACCTGCCCGAGCCGGTTTTCGCCGACCAGGAAACGGGTTTCGGCTGGATCGAAATCTAGCTGGAGGGATTTCCCGTGCCGCCCGACGGCAGCTAACAGCCGCTGCTGGGAACCGGGGTTTACTCCTTCGCGTCCTTGTCGAACTCGATCAGGGCGTAAGCCGAGTGATTGTGAATCGATTCGAAGTTTTCGGATTCGAGCACGTACTGGCGAATGCGGTCGTCCCGGTTCAATTCACCGGCGATATCGCGCACCATGTCCTCGACGAATTTCGGATTGTCGTAGGCACGCTCGGTGACGTATTTTTCGTCGGGGCGTTTGAGCAGCCCGTATAACTCGCAGGATGCCTGCTTTTCGACGATATCGATGAGTTCCTCGATCCAGATGAAACCGCTGGTCCTGGCGTTCAGGGTAACGTGGGAACGCTGGTTGTGCGCACCGTAATCCGATATCGATTTGGAGCAGGGGCACAGGCTCGTCACCGGGATCTGGACCTTGATGCGCGTGCTGGTAACGCCGTCCTTGATTTCACCGATCAGTGAAACCTCGTAATCGAGCAGTGATTCGACGCCGGATACCGGCGCCTTTTTATTGATGAAATAGGGGAAATGCATTTCGATGTAACCCGAATCGGCTTCGAGCAGCTGCGCCATTTCGTGCAGCATTTCATTGAACGAGGTGTAGGAAATCTCCTTTTCGTGATCGTTCAGAATCTTGACGAAGCGCGACATGTGCGTGCCTTTGAACTGCTGCGGCAAAAATACGAACATGCTGAAGGTTGCAATCGTGTGCTGCTGGCCGTCGGTGCGATCCTTGACGATGACCGGATGGCGGATATCCTTGATCCCGACCTTGTTGATCGCCAGCTCGCGGGTATCGGCGGATCCCTGGACGTCGGGAATCGTCGACACGGTGGACGGTGCCGCATCGCCATTCATGAGCGGAGCTCCGGGGCTGGCGTCGGCGGGGCGGCCGCATAGCCGCTGGGCGAATCGAAATCTGATGGCATGCCAATAACCGAGTAAACTAGTAGGTTATTATACTGTGGCGCCTGGTTAACGCAAATATTCATAACGAGGATTATCCCACTTAGATCGCGGCATGGCGATAGCGGCAACAAAATCGGCAATGTATTTGTAGCACTACCGCCGACTGGCGAAACCCGCGGCTTCGCCGGCAGTTCCGAGCCGGTGGCGCAGACCCGGAATCAGGAGGTAAGTGTATTAATTGTTATTGTTTTGTTTTTTTAAGCGGGGGAAACGTCTTCAGCCTGCGGTCCCTTGGCACCGTCGGTCACTTTCATCGTGACGGTCTGGCCCTGCTGCAGCGTTTTGTGACCTTCAGCCAGAATAGCGCTGTAATGAACGAAAACGTCTTTCCCACCCTCTTGTGAAATAAACCCATAACCTTTGGCATCGTTAAACCATTTCACGGTGCCAGTTACTGTCTCAGACATAATAATACTCTGTAGCTTGATGATATTAAGTGTGCCGGATTTACCCCCCCGGACAGCGCCCATTGTATGGGATTAAAACTGCGGAAGCCATTATTTAAAACGGCATTGCGCTAATAAAAAGCCGGAAAACAAGCGATTCGGGTTAATTTCCAGGCGATTGCCCGTTATGAAATCTGCGCAAAATCGCTGATCGATTTGCGAATGGCGTCGAGGTCGAGCCCGTAATCTTCGAGGACTTGTTCGC
>JAAUYF010149301.1_pt1 | contig 13713 bp, 23 predicted proteins | sample 7278051 | NCBI WGS metagenome assembly JAAUYF01 (sample SAMN14350202, study PRJNA611818) | marine sediment metagenome | isolation source: surface marine sediment (0.6m) | place: French Polynesia: Moorea | collected 2018-08 | reverse complement strand
GTCAAATTCGCCGGGTTATATGGCGGGTAAAGCGTTTGAAATAGCGGAATGGATGGTGGCCGAAGCCTATCGGCGGAAGCGTTTGCCATTAGACGAAGATACCTATAAGTCTGTTTTGGATAAGTACGAAATACTTATTGACGTCGATTAAGGGGCGAACAAATGACCCAAACACGCCGCTTAGACTTCACCGTGGCCTTAATCGCGCCCACTGACGCGACAGTTTATCGAGTGCGCGATTACGTTAGAAAGGCTGTTAGCTTATGGGGTCTTGAGTTCCCAAACGACGAAAAGTCCGTATTTGTTTCTGGTGTTAATGTTTCCCGTAAAGGAAAAGAACACTCTCGCGAACCGTTAGGCGCCGATACCATTGATTTATCGGCTTTGATTCGGCGCCTACAACTGATAGAATCACAAATCAGGGTCGCGGGACGCATACCCGCCGACATGCCGATAAAAGTGCCCGTGAAAGTGTGCGAAGGTTTCGGGGTTAACCGATACGGTGTAACCCATGTAACAGCAAAGCCAGGGTTCGGCGTTTTGCTACACTATGACAGGGACGACTAACGCAACTAACAAAGGGGTGACCCATGAAACTACTGAATAAGGTAACCATCAAAAACGTGCTCGGTAAAAAGTCTAACGCGGCGTTGTTGGGCGACAAACAAGAGCTTTTGCTTATGACGGTGTATGGCAGTGTCAAAGATTCTAAAGCGGGCGTGCATACGTTCGGTGACGGTAAAGAATCGCCGTATATAAAGTTTTTTGGTGACATTCGCGCCGTCCGTACATCTGACGGGGAACTTTTCCGTTCTCGTGAGTGTATCTTGCCGAATATAGCGGAAGGTGCGCTTGCACCGGTAGTCGAAGGGCTTGACAAAGAAACTGGTGAGTCTGTTCGCTTCGCTTTCGATATTGGTATGAGAAAATCGGACACGACCGTTGGTTACGAGTTCACGGCCGAGCCGCTGGTTGAGTCCGAAGAGCACGACCCGTTAGCCGACTTTGGTAAGCAGTTGCTTGAGAGCCGCAAGGCGCCCGCGCTTCCGAAGCCGGACACCGAAGCGCCGTCCAAGAAAAAGGCCGCTTCGCGTAAGTAATCGCGTCTAGCCGAAAAGACGACAAACTAAACGAGGGGGCCGTTAGGCCCCCTTTTCTAACGGAGTAACTATCATGCAAGGTATCACGTGTAGTGAGTGTGAGCATTGGCACGAAGCGCAAGAGCTGAAAGAGCAAAACGCGGCCAACGATGGGAACGAAACGGTAACGCCCGGTTTTTGTTACGCACGACCGCCTAAGGTAACCGTGGTGAATATTCCAAACGCACTGGGGCATATACAGACAGGTGTTCAGGGATTACGACCCCCGGTCAACAATAACGAACACGCGTGCGGCGTATTCGAGCCCCGTGACGCGCCCGACCTGGAAGCCCTGCAATAGCCGACCGTTTTCCGCTTCCCCGCTTACAGCCCCGCCTTGCGCGGGGTTCTTTTTGGGCGCTATCCTTACAGGGTATCAAGGGGTTTACAAGACTCCTATAAGACCCCGACAAGACCTTTATAAGAGGAATGACGCCATGCCTACCCGTAAAACCGTAACCGAAGTTGTTGAAGATGCGTCCCAAGAGGCGCCCGTTGCCGTGATTGAAGACGAGGAAGTGTTAGAGCAAGAGGACGCGCTGGATGGATTGCTTGCCGAGTTCATGGGCGCGGATAACGTGGTAGTCAACGTCTACCGCCAGGGAGACGGTAAGAATCTCGGCTTTCTGTTCAAGACCCATCCGCAGGAAATGACGGGCGGCGATATTATGGAACGGTGTCGGGACAAGTACGGAACCGGTGATTACCGGATGCACGTGCGCGAAGGGCGGCGGTTGGTATCCAATCGGCCGTTCTCGGTGGAAGCGCCGAAAGAGCCCGACCCGGTAACCGTGCAACAGAACAGCACGGCCGATATTATCGCGTTGATTCAAGCACAGAACGCACAAATGGCGACGTTGTTTCAATCGACAATGCTGGCCATGGCCGAAGCGATTAAAGGCTCGCATTCTTCACAGCCCGCCGTTGACCCGGTAGCGATGCAAGCGAGTGTTATTCAGGGGCTTGCTGCTATGAAAGAGATAGCGGGCGGAAACGACAAAGGGCCGTCGCCCATGGAAATGCTGATAAAGGGAATTGAGCTAGCCAAGGATATAGCGCCAAAAACCGGCGAAACAAACGTCGCGGACTTGGGGCTCAAATTTATGGAAGCGTTGCCTGCTCTTCAAGCGGCGGGGTCCAGAGGGTCTACTAATCCGCCTGTCGGTATTCAACCCCATAAGCCGGTTGGCACATTAAAAGCTCCGACTTCAGCGGCACAAACTCCGCCCCCACAATCCGCCGCTCCTAACGCGGCCGAACCACAACCCGAAAATATACCGGATGAAAAAGCCATGCTTTTAATGCAAGTCAAAGCAAACCTTGCTTTTCTGTGCAAGCAAGCGCAACAAAATAAAGACCCGGCCCTCTATGCGGAGCTTATCCTTGACCAGATGGGCGAGGAAAAAACACTGGAATTCGTAGGCTCTGACAATGCTCTGGAACGGCTGGCTGCAGTCGAGCCGAAAGTCAAGCTCTATCCGGGGTGGTTTGCCGACTTGAAAGCCGCTATCCTAGAGTTAACAGCCGACGAAAACGATAACCCGGAAACGGAAACGTCAGTACCCGATGGCGACTCGCGAAGCTTTGAGGCTGCACCGACCGACGACCACGGCGTTGTCCTGGCGCGTATCAACGCGTCCGGGCTAAGGCGCGAAGGTCGCGAGCGTGCACCGGTCACTATACCCGGCGTTACCGACGCGGAGCCGGAAGCCGACTCCGATACCGCCCCCGGAAATGAAGGGAGCGAACGGAGCACTAGCCAGCCTGCAAGCGATACCTAGCGGCCCGGAAGGGGTCCGCGCCACCTTGCGCATTATGCGTGAGCTGGTGAAGCGCGGGCGCCGTTCCCTGCCCATTCGCGAGCTTGCTTTAACGTTGGTGCGGGATTTACCGGGTAAGGACTGGCCCGGAGAGGTGGCCCGACTTCACGCGTTCGTGCAAGATAACATCCGCTATATCAAAGACGTGCGGAACGTGGAAACGGTCGCTACTCCCGAGCGGACCTTGGAGTATGGGCAAGGCGACTGTGACGACCATGTAGTCTTATTGGGCTCGCTTCTGGAGTCCATCGGTCACCCCTTTCGTTTCGTGGCTGTCGGCACACGCTCGCCCTTTTCTTTCAATCACGTTTACGGGGAAACGCAAATCGGCCAAACATGGGTGCCTGTCGAGACGACGGAGCCGGTCAATGTCGGCTGGCGCCCGGAACGTGTGCTGGCTAGAATGGTACAACATATATAGGGGGTTCCGATGGAGCTAGGCATTGACCTGATTAAAGCGGCTTCCAGCTTTTTACCGGCCGTGTTCGGACCCGGTGGCACGGGCGCCCCCGGTGTTATGCCCGCTCCCGATGTGGGCACCCTGCCCACCACACCGGGGGGCGGTGTAAACACACAAGTCTCGCCGAACCTTCAGACCCTTATCAGCCCGCAAATTTCCCCGACCATTACCCAGATACAAAGCTCCCCTGGAGCGGGTGTCATGGCCGCGCCCCAGCAGTACATGCCGGGCGGGCAGACGGCCACCACGCCCATGGGCGTGCCCGGTGGCGAGCCGGGGTCGATGCTGCCCGCTGCGCCGATGGAGCCAGCCTATATGGCGCCCCCGTCACCCTACCCGACGGGCGCCCTACCGACCGCGTTACAGCCGACACGTGGACTGGCGGGTATCAACTGGACCCCGATTATCATTGCCGGCGTGGCGGCCATTGCCGCCATGGCCATACTACGGCGGCCCCGTAAGCGAAGAGTGACCGGCGGCTAATGCAACTTCCACAACAGCTAGGGCAACTGGGGTTCCGCATGGGAACCGGGGGCCGGGGCGGTGGCGCGTTCGGCACGCAAGCCAAGGGCGGCGGTCCCGTGCAACGCTTCGAGCGGCAAGGCAAGATTCCGCCCAGTTGTCCGAGCGGCGCCCGGTCGGTTAGCTCGGGAAGCTACGGCACGGGCACCAGCACGCGTTCCTGGCGCGATTGTGAAATGCGCGCCGCACGGCCCGCCCCGGTCGCGCCACCCCCGCCCGCCCCGGAAATTGCGGTCACCACACAAGTTAGCCCCGCGATACAGACGCAAGTCAGTCCGCAAATTTCGCCGGTCATGACCCAGCTTCAGGATAGCCCCGGCGCGGGTGTTATCGCGGCCCCGCAGCAAGTCGCTCCGGCCCCCATGACCGCACGACCGCAACAGACGGCGGGACCCGGCTTCGACCCGGAAGCCTATCGGCGTATGATTCGCGAGCAAGAGGAAGCGCGCGCCGAGTCGCAACGTATACAAGCCGAATGGGCGCGCATGGACGAGGAAAAAGCACGCCGTGAGGCGGCCCATAAAGCCGAAGAGCAACGGCGCATACAAGCGGAACGTGAAGCGGCCGAACGTTATCAACGGGGTGAGCAACAGCGGCAAGCGTTCTTACGGGAGCTACAGACGGCTGAAGAGGAAGCGGCCCGACAGGCAGCCGAACGGCGCGCTGCGGCGGTGGCTGAAGACGAACGGCGCGCCGCTGAGGCGGCCGACGCGACGCGAATGACGCCCGGCATGGTCGGCGCGCCCGTGCCCCTGGGTCCGGTTATCTCGGCGCCCTTGCCCGCCGCTCCGGCCCCGGCCGCGCCCGTCGACGTGTCGACCGACGTGCAAGAGGCGGGTTTCCCTGTCCCTATATTGTTACTGGCGGCGGCTGTCGGTGTCGGCGCTTTGATGCTAACGCAAGGTAAAAAGAGGCGGAAGAAATGAACGGCAATAATGCCCAGAAAGAACAGGCGGTAAAACTGTTTCTCACCGAGTTTCTCGCCACTTACAGTCCCGAGGTTTACGCGGCCGTTATGGAGCAAGTGCCCGAAGCGGCGCAAGCTATCGCCACGCCGCCGGGCATGGAAGGCATCATGGGGTTAGGGTATGGTTTCGGGCAAGTGCCACAAGCCACCCAAGCCACCCCCGAAGATAAACCGTGGTGGGAAAAAGTGCTCGGCGCGGCGGCGGGTATTGGCGAGTCGTACTTCCAATACAAGGCACAAAAGGACGTGCTGAAAATCCAGCAGAAACGAGCCGAGCAAGGGCTAGCGCCTATTACTACGGAAGCCTACGCGCCCACTATCCGACACGCGGTCGATATTCCGCCCGAGCTTAAACAGGCGGCGGTGGGAACCGGAACGCTGATGGCTTTGGGGCTCGGCGCATTAGCGCTGATGTTTTTCGCCACACGGTAACGCTGTTATGGATTTTCAGTGGCGCCGAGAAGTCGAGAACCTGAAGGAAAAGGCGGCCGAGTTCGTATCCGTTTTTTCTCGCCTTCAAGAGCTTGAACCTGTCGCCCGTGCCGACCCGGCCGCCGTCCAAAAGTACAACAGTCTGATGGAACGGGGCGCGGTTATTCGTGAGCGTATTTCCTATGTTACGGGGCTAATTGATAAAGCGTTTTCGTGGTTTAATGAGCAAGGCTCATCGCCCCCGGAAACGGTCGCCAACCTTCAGGGCTTGGGTGTTTTGTGGGTGCCGGTTACGCTTGTGGCGGGCGCAATCGCTGCGATTGTCGCCTGGCTCTCCGACGCGTATGTTTCCGTCAAAGAGCTGGAAACAGCACAAGCGTTAATAGCCCAAGGGGTCGCCCCGGCCGACGCTTATAAAATTGCGCGGGAAGGCAATAAAGGGCTTATCGGCGGGTTTTTTGAAGGGATTAGAGACAACTTCATATTGTTTGCGGCCCTTGGCCTTGCCGCTTGGTGGCTTACGAATCGGGCGCGGAAATCCGGGGGCTGACGTGGACGATTTAGCCGAAGAGCTTATTGAATATTTGGACGATTATTCGACTCGCGAAGTTTTAGAATCTTTGGCACAAGCTATATTCACCATGAAATATAGGGAAGATAACCCCGAAGCGTGGGTTAAATTAGGGAAAGAGCTTGAAAAATTAGCAGCCTCACAAACAGTTGAAGATACAATTTCTTGGTAAGCAATTATGGCAACTCCCGCACAGCTTCGAGCGCTCGCGAAAGGGCGCGCCGCGTTGAAGGCAAAACGGCGCGGTAAAACGACCCGGCGAAAGAACCCGTTAAAGAACGGTTACTCTCGCCGCACCATTTCCGAGAACGTGTCCCGGCTGACCCGTGAAGGCATGACCCCCGGACGGGCAACCGCCGCCGCCATGCGTTCGGCGCGTAGCGCTTACCGGGCCAAGCATCCACGCGGGGCGTATCCGTCGCACCTGGCATTAACGCGCAACACACGCAAACGTAACCCCGGACCCCCGACACGCGGCGCGGTCATGGCGCGCGATTTACCGGGCATTACCCGCAAAGCGGGCGCACGGCGTGCAACACAGCAAAAAGTCGCCAAGAAAACCCTGGCCCGTTATCCCAAGCCGAAGAATCAGGGCGGTTTTCGCACGAATCCGAGCGAGTACGTGTTAAAGAACGGAAGCGGGTATTTCAACGGGGCCGGGTTCACGCGCACCAAAACAGGCGCGGCCCATTACCGCTCCAAGAAAGCGGCCGAATCTATCGGTCGCAGGATTGCAAACGCAACCGGCAAGCCGGTTAGCGTGTGCCGAGCTTGAGCCATGCGCGCAAACACGAAACGACGGGTTTTAAAAGCAATCGACTTGTTCCGTCGTTTTCGCGGTGACGACCCGGAATATATTGACCGGATGACTTTGCCGACAACGGACGTTGCAATGTTAATCGGTCACTGCGACGGTGTGCTCTATACGACGGTAAGGGACGGCGTAACCGAAAAGTACATCCACAAGTTCACAGGAAAATCCCGGCCGCTGTTAATTGCCTCATGGGACGGGAAACAATTGTATCTGCTCGGCGGGGCGTACAATTTCACAGACGAGGGCATCGTAGACAGAAAGTAGAGGTAACCCAAATGGCGAATGAACTATTGCTGATTAACCCCCGACGCCGTAAGCGCCGCACGACGCGCCGCCGCCGTCGCCGAAACCCGAACGGACGCGCCGCCACGAGTCAAACCATGGCTCGGCGCGGTTTGACCCGGCGTGTGAATCCCCGGCGCCGCCGTCCCATGGCGCGCATGGCGGGGCGCTTCTCCCGTTATCGGACCAATCCACGACGGCGTTACCGGCGCAATCCATCGGGCCGGATGACCATGCGCAGTGTGGTCAATCAGGTCGTGATTCCTGCCGCACAGGCAGGTGCGGGTGCTCTGGCGCTCGATATTCTCTGGGGCTATGTTCCGGTGCCTATCGAGTGGAAAACAGGCAACTTGCGGCACGTGGTGAAGGGTGGCGGCGCGCTCGTGCTCGGTATGCTGGCACAGCAGCTACTCGGCGCGAACGTCGGCAAGAACATCGCCTTGGGCGCCCTCACGGTGACCTTCCACGATGCCATGCGGGATATGGTGGCCCAGTTCGCGCCACAGATACCGCTAGGCTACGTCGGCGCGGGTACGTCGGCGGGTGTCTACGACTACGGCGGCACGGCCACCATGCAGTTCCCTGGCGGCGGTACGACCCAGGCCGACGCACTGGGGATGTATGTGGGGCAAGGGGGTGTTCCCCCGTCCGTCATGCCGATGCCCGTGAAGCGGGAAGGTGAGAACATGGGGTATTACACCACGTAAACCCCATAGGAAAAGTTGACAGGGATGTTTTAAAGGCCAAGTACAACATAGGCCGAACTAGAGGAAAAACGTCATGCCCAATCAAGTACCCGACCTGACCAAGCTGCAACAGTTTGCCGTTAACCGACAAGGGCAGTACGAAGTTGTCCGACAAACTTTGTACGACCGCTTGACCTATCCTACGGCGGGCGCCACGCAGTTTCTTTTCTTCCAGAACCCGAAAGGAAGCGGCGGCCGCACGGCGGCCGACACCAACGTCGAAGTCGCGGGTTCGCTGCCGCAGCCCAAATGGTTCCTGGTGGAGTCTATCGAGATACATCTGTTTCCCGGTGTCTCCATCAGTCAGACGGCGGGCGCCGCCGCCGCGTCTGAGTTTTCGAACGACATTTATGCGGTATTGACCGGAAAAGGTTTCCTGAACTTTTTCATTGGTTCGAAAACCTACGTGGAGGAAGCCCCCCTTATTCGGTTCCCACCGAAAACCCGGTTGCACGGTGAATCCGCATTAACCACCACGGTCACCACCACGCAGAACACCTACGATTATGCGGCCGCGTGCGGTCGGCCGTACTTCATCGACCCGGAGGTGTTGCTGATTCCGAATCAGAACTTTAATGTGTCGTTGAACTTCCCGACGGCTATCGCTACCCCCTCGGGGCAGGACGCTGAAGTGGAAGTGATTCTAGACGGTATCCTGTATCGTCAGAGTCAGTAACCAGAACCCAACGCCCGCTGATAGGGCAAATGGTGAGCGGCTTAGCGGTATCCGCCTTATAAATTACCGCCCGAAAAGTCAGTACTCTAGGCCAATAGAGGTTACGATAATGCAACGCTTTCACCGTCACCCCCTACCGCGTTACGGCCGCACTCATCTCGGCCAGAATGAAGCGGCCATGCAGCCCTCACAAGGGAACGTCCAAGAAACCATCAAGGACTTCTATATCTATGAAACCCAGTACGACAGTCTTGCTAACGGCACGTCGCAATCCGATAACTTCACGGTGGAAGCAGATAGTGACTTTATGCTGCATAAGCTGGCGTACTTTGCAGACATTGGGGGCGCGGCTCAGACCGACAACACGGCCGTTATTCCGCTTGCCACCGCTCTGATTACCGATACCGGCTCGGGTCGTCAGCTTTCGGCGGGTGCGATTCCGATTAAGTCTTACTTCGGGTCGGGCCGGTTGCCGTTCATTCTGCCCGCGCCCAAGCTGTTCCTTGCGCGTTCGGTTGTCCAGGTTCAGGTTGAGAACTTCAGCGCTTCGACAACCTACAATATCAAGCTAGCCTTTATCGGTTACAAGATTTTCCGGCTGTCATAAGCTCGGAGGGCAAGCCGTGAGCATAGAGGAACGCGAAGACGGGCTAGGCCAACTAGGGGCCTTGCCCGAAGACCGACAAGAACCCCGGCAGATGAGCCCGGAGGAAGCGGGCGCCATGCGGGAAGGGCAAGGCGTGCCCGTCGATATTCAACGCCAGGAAGGTGTTCAGTCGATACCCGTGCAACCAGACCGGCTGATGTCACAGGGCGCGGACGTACGCAGTGTGTACGACGCACGGCCTATCAACGCAAAGGATTTTATCGACACACAGAACGCCACTATTTCCGTCCCGTTTTCCGCCCCCGGAACGATTGTCCAGGAGTTTGATTATTTCATTCCGGGCGGCTATATCGGCGTGCTACGCGGCTTCCGTTACGAGATAGAAACGCCCGTAGGACAAGCCGACCGTGACACCTTTCGGGTGTCGATTCTGGTCAATGACATTATTCAGTTGGGTTACGAGAACCTGAAGCTTGGCCAGGAGCAAGACCGTTACGTGCCAACGTTCATTCTAGCGCCATTGAACGGTAAGCTGACCTTACGCTTGACGTTCAACGGGCAGGACGTAGCCGACTCCGGCATTACGGATTTGCCCGTGTACTCGGAGCTGTACGGGAATCTGCTACTCTCGCAGGGCGTGCCGCTACCGTTCGAAATTGGCAACATCGGGAGAATCCGGCCCCTTGGTGGTACCTAGAATCAAGGCTAGCTGTGTCATGCCAACCTTACCGGGTCGGGAAGCGTACGCACGCCAGGCAGTTGACTGTTTTCGAAACCAGGACTATCCGGTGAAAGAGCTATTGATTGTCACCGAAAAACCGGAAAAGTTCGTTGACTTGGAAGATGACAATATTTGTGTCATAAAAGCCAAGGAAAAAGAGGCGGCACCCAAGATAACACAAGCTTTGCATCTTATGTCGGGACATTTGGTTATGCGATGGGACGACGACGACATCAGCTTTTCTCACCGTATTCGGTCCAGCATTTCGGAGTTCATGCACTCACCCGCTAAGGCTATGGGACTTCAAGGCGGTTTCTTTATGACCTATGCACCGCGTAAGTTTTACTACTGCCCGCCGTTACCGCATGACTGGCTGCACCCGAGCGGGATATTCTGGCCCGACGCGTGGAAGGAACAGCACGATTTACGGGGTGTTCAATTCGCACCCTTACAAGACATAACCGTTATGGCTATCGGCGTGCACCCCGATAACACGGTAGGAAAAAACGGTTATCTGAAATACAGATTACCGCCAGAGGTACAAATAAATGTCGAGTAATAAAGCCGTTCCGAAAACTTATATTTACGGGCTGGCGGTAACCGGCGTGGGACCGACCGGACAAGACGCATCTTTCGTACCTGTTATTTGCAACGGTGAGGGGGCTATTTACGTAGCCACCGCGCCGAGCGGGCAAGGTGGAACGCCGTTAAATGAAACAAATACCAGTCGAACACCCAGTACCGACGATGTTAACCCGACCAGTCCGGGAAATATCATTGCGGCCGACGTCGCGTCTTTTAATTATTTGTTCAACGAATACAGGGCTGGTGGTACTTTTTCGCGTGCGCGAAGTAACGAGAATCCCATTGTGCTCGCTTCGGCCGCACGAACAGCGACCGTGGACAGTGCGACATTCCTTAACGAGAACGCTCGCGGGGCTCATTTCGTGGTCAATGTCACGGCCGTTACCGCAACCCCGTCGATTGTCGTCAAGATTCAGGGACAAGACCCGGCAAATCTGACGGAGTTCTATGATATTTTGGTGTCGAACGCCATAACGACAATTGGACGGCGCATTTTCAAGGTGTATCCCGGTATCAACTCCGTTTCCAACGCCGCCACATCGGATATTCTGCCGTGGGGCTGGCGGGTGCGTGTCGAGCATGACGACACCGACAGCATAACCTATTCGGTGGCGGCAAACTTGGTGCTGTAAGATGGCTGACCAATTTAATACGCTGGATTTAAATTGTTGCGAAGTACCCGCGTCCGTTAATCGTATAACGTTAATCGGTCGTAATGACGACGTTGACTCGGGAACGGATGAAGACGTGTGGCCCGTTGGGGGCGATTATCCGTTCTCGGCGGTTGACGCGGCTTGTGAACTGCTTAGCGACAATGCAGCCGACACGGCGGCTGGAACGGGCGCACAAAAAGTTGTTGTCACCAGATTATCGGGCGGTATTCTCACACAAGAAACCGTAACCCCTAACGGGGTAACTCCCGTCGCACTTATCAATCAATATAACCGTATTTTTCAGACTGAGATTTCGCAAGCGGGTTCCAGCTTTCAAAACGTCGGCAATATCACCATACAACAAACAACGGGGCCGGTTATTTTAGGGCGAATTCTACCCGGTCAAGGTGACGTGCTTAACGGTATTTTCACCATACCCGACAACTGGAACGCGTCAAGAATCACCAGCCTTGCGGGCAGCTTGGGAAAACAGGCCGCTAGCTTTTTATCGTTTACTTTTCAATACAAACCGCCGGGCGGGGGCTGGAATACCGTTGCTATTGTAGACCTGAATACGCAAGGGTCCGGGGTATTTACTTTTCAACCGACAGGGGAAACTAGCTCTTTTGTGGCGTTTGCGGGGTACGATTTCAGGGCACGAACGTTAGGTGCGGGCACGGTCAACAATGGGATAACGGTAGCGTTCGGATTTTCGGAAATCTAGCTATGGCCAAACGACGCAGAAAAGGTAAAGAGAACCAAGCACTGTTAATCGGTGCGTTAGTTATCGGGACTCTTTTTCTGACCAGTCGAAAGGCAACGGCTATGACCCCGGAACGGCAAGGGGCATTGCTGGATATAGAGAACGCGTTCCAGCAAGCGTCTTACGAATACGGCGTGCCGATGGGCGTGCTTCGCACCATGGCCGATATTGAGTCCGCATTCCGGCCCGAGATTGTTTCCGGGCAAGTGAAAGGGGCGGCGGGTGAAGTTGGGATTATGCAGATTACTCCCCGCTGGCACCCGAATGTGAACCCCTACGACCCCATAGAATCTATCTGGTATGCGGCGGGGTGGCTGAGAGATTTACGGGAACGGTTCGGTTCCTGGCGACTGGCGGTTGTGGCGTACAACTGGGGACCTACGAATTTGAGCCAGTACGGGCTCGAAGCGGCGCCCCAAGTCACTAAGGATTACCTGGCGCGCGTTGTCACGGCGACGGGAATCTGAGGGGCTGGAAACATGCATATTGGCGAACTCCCACAAGACTACCGGCCGGGTCGACTGCCCCCGGATATGGAACGCCAGGCGAATGTGTTGGGGCAGGTGCAACTAGACCCCCTAGCGGAAACGCCACCGCCCACGGCGGGCGACGTGAAAGCGCAAGCGGTCAGGCTGGGGGATATACTGCTGTTCGGGCCGCTTATGGTCATGGGGGCGCTCGGGAAAGAAACGCCGCAATGGATGCGGGCCGCTATGCTGGTTATCGGCGTCGGGACGATTGTTTACAACGCAGCGAACTTTGTTGAGATTGAAAAACGGAAAGGTAATGTGTTGTAACCTCAAGTCGGATAGGCTATGCTTTTCTCAAGGTTCGAGTCCCCCCGGACGAACCGACAACGGCCCCCGGAAGACTTGCGACCCCTTCCGGGGGCTTCTTTTTGAGGTGGTATAATGGCGAATGAGCCTAATAAACTGGACCAACAAAACGTTGTTGAAGCATCGGGAACGTTTGTTAGCTTTGTCAGTTCGACAACAGGCGACGCAGCGTTAATCGCACCTGCTAACTCTCGGCGAGCATCTATTATTGTGCAGGTGACTAACGCCACTGATATTGTCATAGGGGGGAGCGCGTCTTCACTGGCATTAACAATTTCAGGTTCAGCAAGCTCTGTTTTTCCCAATTTCATGGAGCTAAAAACTAAAGCCGAAATTTACGCAAGAGTACCCGATTACGCAACATCGCCAGCCGCATTATCAATAACCGAATTATCGGACGACGGAATAGTATAATGAGTGCACGAGGAAACAATTCGGCGACAGTCAATAATCCGGGCGTTGACCAAGTAATCGTAGCAAGTAGCGCTTTGTTTGCGGCCGAGTATCGGGTTCAATTTACAGCTTCAAGTAGTAATGGGACAGGGAAAACCGCATTTCAATTGTTACGGGGTGTTAATAATGTGGTGTTAGTTCCGTTTAAAGAAAGTAACGGCGGTTTAGAGAAATGGGGTTTTACTGCTGTTACAAAAGCGGGTGATATTTTTCAAGTTGTCAGCAAAACGGCCGACGCTAGGGAAGTGGATGGGTCTGTTACCTGGCAACTGACAGGAGCAGCGGAATGAAAAAACATCGGGTAGGCGTTTGTCCGGCTTGTCGACAACGGGTTAGGGTTACGCAAGATGGACGGTGTTATCGGCATTTAGGGAAATCGTACGTTCAACCGGAATTGAGAGCTTGTGCGGGGAGTAATGGGAAGGCGGAGCGGGTTGTGGATGATGAAGTTGAAGCGAGATTTTCAATAGAAGGGACACAGACGAGTTTGCTGTGATTACTTTAAGTTTTAAACGTTGGTCTCGTGGGGCATATAACGGGAAACGTATTTCCCATCGGTTTCGTCGTTGGTACTGGCGTGGACGTTGGACTCCAATTGTTTTTCATTGGTGGGTGTTGTTGTAATGCGTGGGTCTACGTTGCTTAAAGAGGTTGTGCTTTTAAAAG
>JAAUYF010051640.1_pt1 | contig 13735 bp, 14 predicted proteins | sample 7278051 | NCBI WGS metagenome assembly JAAUYF01 (sample SAMN14350202, study PRJNA611818) | marine sediment metagenome | isolation source: surface marine sediment (0.6m) | place: French Polynesia: Moorea | collected 2018-08 | reverse complement strand
GTCTGTTTCTTCTCTTGCTTCAATTTCAAGCGCCTCCAATACTTCTTCCTCATCCGCGTAATCTTCTTCAACGTGATCTGTTTCTTCGCTGAATAAAGACTGGAATAAGTGTGTATTACCATCAACATAACTGGTATTATCAAACGCCTGCAACAATGGACGAGCTTCTTCGATCAGTGTCATCGGCTTGTCGCTTGTAAACAGTTCGTTAATAAATGTTCGCCAGTAAATCAGTTCCCTTGGAACCCATAGAGATAGCTGCGCTTTCTTTTTAGTTGTTTTTGAGTAGCTTCTCCAATCAGGAGTGAAGCGAACACACTCAAAGTCAGTCAACGCTGTAAGACGCTGAATGGTGCGAATGTGCTGCTCTAGATTGTGTATCATAATCAGAATGTATGATATAGAATCCCATCCTGAACGTGCGATCTTGCCATGCTTGTTAAGATCGTCAGGCCCCATGAATAGTACGTCTTTAATCAACATACGGCGACCAACTTCACTTTCAAATGGGAATGGAATGTCTGTGCTTGCATAACGTTTTAGTTTATCATCGAATGTTCGATCTTGCACGTAGCTTACACTAGACGAAGTAAGTCGCGTAGCTGAATAGACGCGACCATTTGCTGCTGCAACAAATGGAGTCGCAGCATCGAATGTAACTGTAATATCAGGATTGACATGCTCACGCAGATTGCGCTGAATGTCAGTCAAAATTGTTGACCATAGAAGATGCGATGTTCCCAAGAAGTGAACTTTCGTTTCTCCCTCTAGCTTGCCTTCGTCACGCAGAATGATAAGACGCTTGAGTGCCATTTCAAGATCACGCATGTTGTTGCCACCAAACGCCCAGCCTTCAAATGGATAATCACGCACCGCTTCATACCAGTGCTGTGCATCATCCCAAGTCGTGCCTTGCAGAATGTTTAGAAACTTCGTGTCACCAGTGCGATGCTCTGCGAAGTAATCTAGGTTGTGGAGCGTAGCGTTCAAGCACTCGTCAAACGTGCGCAGACCAGTACGCTCACGCGCAGTCTTTTCAATGTATGCCCATGTTGGTACGTCAAGTGTCATAGCCCAATCAGTGTTGCGGCATAGCCAACCAAGAATTAGCTCGCGCATACGATCAGCTTCGCCCACGTACCCGAAGTCGCCTTTCTTCTCAAAGAAGTGTTCCCAATCGAACTTGATTACGCCTTTGCCAATCTGATAGCCACCAGAGTCTCCATACAGTTCGACTTTGCTGCGATCACGATTATGAATGATGTATTCGATTGTCTCTGCTTTTGGATGACCTTCTTCAAGATACGCATGACCAGCAGAGTACAAAGCTTTGTCGTAGAAGATGTAGCTATTTTCAGGATCAATGAAGTTCAGACCATCAAGACCATGCTCAAATCCTTCTGGCACACGCCCGTCCACCATGAAGTTTTCGGTGTGCTTCGCGCCTCCCATGACTGCGCAGAAGTAACTGCTAATCGCAGGGAGAAAGATCGCGTGGTCTTTTCTGAACTTCGATAGATCAAGCATTAGATAGCTCTCGTCTTTGCCATGTAGCTAGAGTTAGTCAGCGCCCATGCTTCCTTCCAGTGCCAATCGTCTTGCACGTAGTTCGCAAACTCCTCAGCAGTCAGCTCGATTTCATCGTCAACTGATAGCTCAAGCATACGAATTACACGATCATAGTCTTTGACTTGGCTCTGTGGTGGAAACTCTGTCCACTGTACGGTTTCACGTTCGCCGTTCTCAAAACCATCCAAAAGCTCTTGTAGTTTTTCTTTACAAGTTTCCAGATAGCCTTTGTAAGCATCTTCATAATCTACTTTGTGTGTCTCGCGATTCTCTCGTAGAATCTCTAGGAGATCGTCTTGTTTAACTGTTACCTTTCTCATAATTGTTTCCTCTAATCTTCCTTTAACATTCTCTTGAATCGAGATTTCTTTGCAGCCTTCAGAAGCGTTTTATACAATTCAGGATCGTGATATAGTGCTTCGTTTATGCTGTCCAATTCAAAAGGTGTAAACGCTTTGGTGAACCCAACAAAAGGTCCCCAAGTTGATCCTCTGCTGTGTTCACCACTTGGCTTCCATTCAATAGTCAGTGTTCCGCCAAGATCGTGAATGGTGCCTTCGTATTTGTCAGCTTTGGTTCTAATCATTGCCATCGCTTAATCCTAGTTCTTCTCTTATATTTAGGTTTTCTCGCACACCCATGAGTATTTTTCCGAGCATGTTTTCGCCTACGCCGTCACATACTCCCCAAAATGTGTCACCCCATGTGTTGCCTTCGATCAGTTCAGCATCTTCCGTAGCCAATAGCATCTCAGCCAGCTTGGGGTTCTGTGTAAATTTCGCATCTACGATTTCACACATTACTCTAACCTTAATCTCATCCCAATCAGGCCGCATCGAAACAGCTTTGCCATAACGTTTTGCCAGCGCAGGGCTTGGCTGGTCAGCTACATTCTGTCGCTGAATAACATCAAGCGTCTTTGCTGCTTGGTAAGCGTGTTCGGACGTTGGATACAGAATGCCGCCATACTCTACTGGTGCTGCGTAGAAGTTAGATAGAAAGCGAAATGCTGTACCGTCAAATTTGTCAATTACTGCTGGCATTAAAATCTCGGAGGCGGAACATATGTTGGTTTATAATCGTAAATCCATTCTTCAATTCTGCGAATTCTTTCCTCAAGCGTTAGCTTGTCAAGTTCTGCGAAGTGTCGCTTGCGACGTTCATCTTCAACTTTTGTTCTGCATTCAATACACATTCTTGGCGCAGGATTGTCTGCGCTGGCAATTGTTTGCTTACTCTTGCCACACTCAGTACAGAAGATTGTTGTCTGATAAGCCATTATGCTATAAACGCCACTATAGACACAACGATGGCGATTGCTGCTAATATTAGCAATGCGTTATTGTATGCATCGTTTGATTTCTTGTCCATTACTTCGCTCTTGCTGGAAGCAGATACTCGTATGTGCCAACTGGTGTTTCCATTTCGATCTTGAGTACGCCCTTGTTGCTAAAGCTTAGTGTGCAATCATCAGCCTTACTCGCCAGTTTGAGAATTGCAAGAGTTTCAACTAGAGGCCAAGTCAGATTGCCTGTCAGCGAACCATTCACACTTTTTGCGATTGGAACTGTGGCACGGTCAGTCGGCCCACTACCAATGAAGAAACTTAGATCGCTGTTGGTATCTGTCTTTGCAACAAACGTTGGCTCAAACGCACCAAGTACGCTGTTGAAATAACTCAGATCCTTCATAATCTCGTCGTTCGCAGTAATCACAACATCCCACGATGCACCTTTGAAGTTTGGAACTTTAATCTGTTCCTCTACTACGTCTTTGTGCATAAAGCGATAGCTGGACTCGTGTCCATCGTCGCTTGTGAAGCGAATCTCAGCAGGAAGGTCTACACCATCGCGCTGTACTGTTTCGATTGAAATACTTGCTCCATCTTCTGTGAACTTGGGATACTTCAAGTAGCCACTGAGTACTGCCATGCGTGAAAGCCCGACTGTACCCTCAAGCTCAGAAAGAGGACTTTTTAGTGTACCATAAACTACGACTGACTTGTCATCGGCCATAGCGGAAATTTTGGTTTCCGAACTATCGGAATCAATTTTAATCATTTCGATGAACCCTAGCCCGTGAGTGTGCGCTAGAGCGTCTGTTAGTGTTTCTGCCAACATATAGAATTCTCCCGTGATGTGTGATTATAGCAAACTGCTACAAAGTTGTCAAGCTCAACCGAAGTCAAACAATTCTTCCATAAGTTCCGCTTCTGGTGAAGTGCGAGATAAGTCCCAATGCAGTACGCCAAGCAAGTTTTCGACCTTCTTGTCAACATTAGCATACAGCATTGCCTCTTCATCAAAAGGAAGATTAATAAACCAATCAGGCAGATGTGGCTCATCAACAGGATATGCAACAGAAGTCATTTTAAAATCGTTTTTGTTTTTGAGTTTACAGACAATGATCTTGTTGCCATCCAGAATCTTTGTTACGTGAAGATCGTTGTGATTCTCGCGTAACTTATTCCAGTTGATGCTCGCCATTACATGACCAGGAATTTTTACATTGGCTGGATTTCTGCCTTTGAACTTCAACTCCAGGAAACGCTCAAGCTGTTCTGTATATTTCGTCAGATTGTTTACAGCTTTTGGTGTGCCTTTCTCCCACGCTTGCATAGCCACAAACTCTTTCTTGAATTTGCGAATGGTTTGGATCACTTCCTCTTCGCCATGCAGTTCTAGTGTACGCATGAGAATGTCTTTTAGAAATTCCTGTACATGCTGTGGTGTGTCTGAACGTCGCAAGTCGAGTCCCATAGCTTTTAGTTTTCCTGGCTTGCCATCAACATCACGACGATTGCCTTCATCATCATAGACAAGAATTGCGTAACGCTTCTTCTTGATAAACAGTCCTGTTTCACCACAAACTTCACGACCAGCCTTAATTACCTCACTCCTATCAAGTGGTGTGTTAAAGGTTTCGTTCATAAAGGCTGGGAAGGTATCACTTACTTGGTCAGCGATTACGTTGTACAATTCAGTAACGCTTTCTTTAGTCCATTCTATTTCACCATTCTCAATCTCATCACTAAGAATCGGATACGCACTAAAGTATACAGAGTCAGTATCGCCATAGATAATGCTGCGTCCAGTGTGGTCATATGTATTGTCTAGAAACTCGTTTGTCTTTGCAGCCATGTGCTTTGCAATACTGCGTCCAGTAAGTGTCGTAGACTGTCCAAGTCGTTGATCGTAAAAGCGACAATGAATGTTAAGTAGTCCGCCATACAGTGAGTTAAGATTAATCTTCTTCACCAATTGGCGACGATCCCAGAAGCCAATCACTTGCTTTAGCTGCGCAGGGTTGCGATGGTGGATAAGATAATCGTCACCAAAGTATAGATCATGCGATAGCATGTAACTGTACAGTTCCTCTGGATTCTTGGCTTGTGCTTTCTTCTTGAGTCGTGTTAGGCTTAGCGCCATGTCTGCATCGTATGGATTTACCAGATTGTAGTCTCGCGTAATACGCTTCTGGTCAAGACGATGGTTAATATCGTCAGCAACGTCTTTGCGAACATCAAGCGTTACGCCATTCGTGAGTGCATCATAGTTACGCTTGAACGCTTGTAGAACTTTACGCTCACTATACCAGCGACGTAGTAGACCTGGAATGATGCCTTCAATGTCGTTTCTGAAAATCGTGCCGTTGGCAGAGATGCACCAGTCGTGATCTGTTTTGTCGAATACAATCTTGCGTAACTCTGCACCAGTGACTTCGACAGTTGTACCATCTTCAAAGTCGAGGCTGCGACGAGTTACATTATCGTTGTCCAGAAAGTCTTGCATTTCTAGCGTATTGAATCTATCGTTCCACCACTCTGCGAACTTGTCGCGTCCGTGGGTTGCGATCCACGCATAAATCTCTGCGTCTGTTTCATCTGTGCGTAGTTGTCCAACAATGGTTTCTGGACTCATGTTAAGGCAGCGGATAACAGATGGGTATAGTGAGTTCAAGTCACTACTGCCGATCCATTTGTGTAGTCCTTTCTTTGGATGCTGCACCCATCCACCCGCTGCAGGTAGATCATCGTGACTTGTGTGTGTCTTGTCTGGAACGACCATGCCGCGCTCATGCGCTTCAACGATGATTGCCTGTTCTGTTACTGCTACTGCGCCAAGTGCCGATGGCATGAGTACGCAGTTGCCTTGCGCAATGCTATTCGCAAGCGCAATAAACTGTAGTTTCTTATCAATCTTGTCTAGTAGCTCAGTATCTTGAATGTTGTACTTTAGAAATTCTGCAAAGTCTTTCTTGTACAGATCATCAAGCGTCCCATCATACGGAACTTTGCGCTCACCAACTTCGATCTCAGCAATGTGATCTAGTCCATAGCTGTGACGTTCTTCATATGTGAACTTCTTATAGAGGGCCATGTAGTCAAGGTGAACACGACCAATCAAATCATAAGTTGGTTTTTCGTTACCGCCGACTTTGAATGTACGTGCTGTTGGAAACTTGTCCCACAGACACATGCGTCGTGTTTCGTGGCGACCAAGAGTTTTCGTGATGCGATTGATTGTGTATGGAATATCGTAGCCTTCGCTGAACCAACCACTGAGTACGTCTGCATCTTCGATCAACGTCAGAAACGCATTGAGCATATCTGCTTCTTCGTGATACAGAATTGTGTCGCCAACATCATCGGCGATAACTTTCGCCTCATCGAACGTAAGTGTATCAGGTGGAATAGCTAGACAGACAGTTTGGTCGAGCCATTGTAGATGCACAGCAATCGAAATGATCCTGTTCGTTGCATCTTCTGGTTGGCTGTATCCAAGCTCAGGGTCGAAGTCTGTCTCAATATCAAAGAATGCGATGTGTAAGTCAGCAGGGTTCTGGTGCTTGTAGTGCTTTTCGATAATCTTGTTTACGAACTTAATGTCAGACTCGTACTTCTGTTTGTGCGAGTGGATGCGCTGCATCTTCTTGAACTCGCCAATAGAACCACACTCCACTTTGGAGACAGATTCTCCGTGGATGCCTTTGTGCTGACCTCTTGGGTCTTTCAGATAAAACTCAAAGATGCCATCGTAGTCTTTGTAAACGCGCTTACCTTTCACGCGCTCGACTACTTTGACCTTTGAACTTTTTGGATCGAATATTGCGTCTACGTACATTATGTGAACAGCCTGATTAGCCCTATTGCAGTTGTGAATGTGTAAAACATCATTAGCATCATCATCCATGAACTCTTGCGTATATGACAAGCATATAGTAGTGAAAGAGAACTGACCATGTATGCAGAGAACGAAATCAGGAGATTGGGATTTGGAGCCATTAGTGTTAGCGTCCCTGCCCCAATCATGCCACTTATTGCTCCTGTCATTTCAGCAAAAAAGAGTGTTTTGCTTTCGCGCCAAGTCTCGCCCCAAAACACTTTGATTTCGCGAAACAGATTCATTATTTGATGCCGAGAGTATCCAGAATATCCTCAACTTCTGCCCACTTGTCAGACTCGTCAGAGCGATTGTTCTTGAATGCGATGTTGATTACTTTCTTTAGCTGCGCGACGGGGATTTCCATTTCTTCAGCGATTGCTTTGATGGTGTCGTTAAGACCTTCGTTGAGATCCTTGACTTCCTGCTTGACGATGCAGCCTTCTTTAACTAGTTCCTGTAGACGACGAACATCGTCTGCGTTGTAGTGTTTTGCTTGATAGCTCATTGAGAGTACTCCTTGTAGTTATTAGCACATTGTACTATATTTAGAAGGAGCTGTCAATAGAGCTTAAAGATTTTTGCGGATTTCGTTGTAGACAGTTTTCTTGGTTGCGTTGTTGATTGTATCAGGAAGTGCTTTGGCAAATAGATCAAAATTGCCGTCTGCTGCAAGCTGGCGCGCCTTGGATGCACTCATGCCCGTTGCACCTTCTGCGTCTGGATCACGCTCACCAGCACTCACAACTTCAAATTCTTCGATGCCCCAATCTTTTAGATACTTCTGCATATCATTGCGGAAACGCTCTACACGATCTGATCCAACGACCATGATTACTTTGTTGTATTTCTTGCCTAGTTCTTCCATAGCGACGTATGGAGTATTGATGTTCTTGTCTGCGCTAACGTTGGTACGTGGAAACATCTTTCTAAATAGATCGTACTTTGTTTCCCACGAAAGGGGGTCTTTGCCTTTCTTGTGTGTCTTGGATAGAAAGATGATGTAGTTGGCGTTTTCTTTCGCTGCAACTTCCATAACTTTGTCCACCAGCTTCGCATGTCCGATTGTTGGTGGATTAAAACGACCAAACGTAAAGACCACAACGCCTTTCTGTGATTCTTTTACTGGTTGTGTTAGTTCAAATAGTCTCATCTTATCCTACTGTATTAATAGCAGCGACTTTCTCTTGACCTCGTGTAAATGCAGCTACGCCAAGTATAGCACCGAACGCAAGATGGAACAAGCCGCCGCCCATAAGCGTTAGTGGCTCCCAACTTCTGTTGCCTAGTTCGATATGCTCAATTGCTTTCATCTGCACTTCTTTATCTTCAAACAGTCTAATCTCTGCGAATGCTTGCGTGTTCACTGTCTGGTTTGCATGTTCGATCCAAAGTGGTGCGCCCACAAAGTCAAATACGCAAATTGCCAAATAGATATACGCAGCAATTGGTCGCCAAAATTTCTTAAAGCCATGCTCCAAGTTATTCTCAGGGCAATTGGATTTGTTTACTGTCTTGCATTCCTCAGTCATCGTGGGTCTCCTCTTCTCTTACGTATTTATCTCCATATAGAAAAAAAGAAGCCCCACGCAGGCGGGGCTTCGGGGTGAGGGCTGCTATGCCCAGTCCTAAGGTATTCTATTTCTTGAATAGATTGAAAGCGCCTTTAACTTTCTCAACCAGTGCTTTCACATCGCGCTTAATGCGATATAGTAGGTGTGGAGTCTCTACGCCTAGCTTCTTGTTACGTAGTGGAATATACATTACGTAGTATACAAAGAAGAAAAAGATCAATCCACTTAGTACCTGTGCTGCCATTGCATCACTCATTGTTACTTCTCCTATTAATAGCGAGATTTATGGTGTGGCGTGTTCGTCGTAGTCGAGGAATACTCGCGTCCAAATTCCTCTAGCATATGTTTTTACGTGTATTGGATTCACGGGCGGCTCTTGCTTAGGATGGTCAACTTTGTAAACCACCAAGTTGCCGTGAGTGTCTATTTCATGTGAGTATCTGTGGCCGTTCCAATCGTACACATCTTCTTTCTCTTGCGTAGCCTTCCCCGTTCTGTCGAGGTAGTATACAAGAAGTTTGTCATCGTGTGGCATATTTATCCTCCCCAGAGGATATTGTTATCCCCTGTTATGCATGCCTAAATATAACTGTAACTTCAGCGTTGCCCACAGTGCCTGGTGTCGCGACAGTAGCAATCGCTTGTCTCGCGCCAGCGCCGTTCGTCAAATGCCCGTCAGCAACATAGATTCCCAATGTTTGCGGATCATTTTCACTTGCTGCCATGTATGATGCTGCGCCGTTGGTCGCGTCACCAACAGTTAGTGTGGTTGCTGCGTCAGATGCAGTTGTGATTTCTACAATTACTTGTAGAATTGTTGCGTTAGCTGGAATTCCTGTTGCTGATCCAATGTTGACTGTGGTTGCTGATGTTAGAGCAACTGTAGCGTTTGCAACACTGTCAAGACCACCTGATACTGCACCAGCAGCTATCGCGTCGTCTACATATTTCTTGTTAGGGATGTCATCTTCAGCAGTAACGTTATCTTCATAGTTACCTGAGCCTGCTGTGACACTTAGGACACCAGTACCATTTGTTAGAAAGCCAATATCAATATTAGCTTCTGAGCCAGTACCAGTTGTGATCTGTGCTGGATTGCCTGTAGCACCAGCCGTAATTGCTAGACCATTGACAGCCGATACAGTATCCTGAATCTCTAGTACTTCTTCCCCGCTACCATTTGCTAGAGTAATCTGACCTGTACCATTTGGCTGCAAGATCAAGTTGCCGTTTGTATCAGTGACGCTGATTGTATTCAAGTTGGCGTTTATGTTGTCAACTTGTAGAGCACCTGTTACTGTAAGAGTCGTGCCATCGAATGTTAGGTTGCCAGCACTATCTTCGATTATGCCACCAGTACCAGCAATAAGAACATCATTGTCTGTCAAATCAGCAATGGTTACTGTGCCGCCTGTGGCGATAACAAAGTCCAAACCGTTCTGCGTTGTAAGAGATGTATCGTTTACAGTGAAGTAAACTGTACCATCTGCTGTCCATGTCAATGTACCATTCGCACCAGAGTCACTGACAGCGAGTGTGCTATCGCCTTCTGAAATGCTTGTGCTGGATGTGCCAGCGTTCATGTAAGTCTTTAGTTTGGCTGCTGTGACTGCGTAGTTACCAATGCCTTCGGTGCCTGCTGCTACTGAGTGATAGATCAATAATTCGTCAGCGTCATCAATATTGTCAGTTACGATATTTGTCTGTCCAACAATATCAATACCGATTGTTGGGTTGCCAGATACACCATCGCCGTTTACAATGCTAATACCCTCGTCACCTGCTACTGCTGATGCAGTAATCGTGCGAGAAGCATATGTATCTGCTGCTGTGCGAGTGATTAGGCCATTTGCTGTAGCCGTAACAATATCGAGGTCAGCTAGTACGTTTGTCATTGTACGTAGCTGCATTGCATCAGAGTTTGTTGCGTCAGCAAATGCGATCTGGTCAGCACCAGCAATTGCTACAGTGTTTGTAAACGTGCCGTCAGTAAAGTCTAGATTTAGAGTATCACCAGTCTTGTTGATACCATCACCAGCGATAACAGAACCAGAAGCAGAGAACAGTACCCAGTTAAGATCACTGCCGCCAGCGCCACCAACTGTTAGTGGGTCTGGGCCTTGTAGTACCCAACCAGTGTTGATGTTGGTTGTGCCTTCTTCTACGAAACAGTATGCGCCTGCTGTTACTTCTGCATCTTCATCAAAGTCAGATGCACGGTTTAGAGTTGTGGTTGTAGCAGTTACAACGTAGATACCATTAGCTGCTGCTGTGGTGTGATCTTTCATAAGAACACGATCACCTTCTGCCAGTGTTACGCCGTCAATGGTTGCTGCTACAGATGTTAGCTGACCATTTGATAGTGGTCCGCCAGTTGAGTTATATGTACCAGTTGTTGCTGTGGTTGCACAAACGACACTTTCTTTAGCGTCTAGTCCAGATGCTACGCTGTCTACGTAACTCTTGGTCGCTGCATCTGTATCACCAACTGGATCAAGTACTTGCAAGTGTGCCAGCGTAGTTCCATCTGTGGTAGCGCGGAAATCACTTGCGCCAGTGTTAAACACAAAGCGTCCGCCAGCTTTACCAAATTGAACGTCATCACCGACGCCTTTCAATCCATAATTTTTTGTATCCGCCATTCTTGGGTCCTCGAATCAATACTATACGTATTTATCAGAAAATAGGAATTTATACATAGGTTACAACGACTCTCGCTGTGCCTTGTGTAGCGCCACCAAAGTTGAATGTTAGCAATAAATCTGTATCTGTAACGCCAGAATACACGTAATCTGGTTGTGCGACATATGAACCCGCCATTTCTAGATCAACAAAATTCAGATCAAACAGCCTATCTACGTCGCCAGAGTCACCAATAGAGAACGTTACGCCTGCTGTATCGAATACATCACCAGTTTCAAGTGGGTCAACGTCTACTGTAATTACAGTGACACGCGAACCATCTGAAACGTTGCCAAGTGTAATTGGGCTTGGTGAAGCTTCGTCCCAAGCAATAGTGTACTCGTAAGTATTCGCGTCTGTACGTGCGCTGTCTGCTGTTGCAAGGAGAACCCAAGGGCCACCAGGAAAGCCACTATCGTACAGATACATTTCCCATTCAGCACTAAAGCCAGATCGCACAAAACATTGGTCTGCTTCAGCAATCGTACCCACAAGCGCATTACGTCCAGTAATGTCAGCAGTAATGTATGTATTGCTACTAGCAGTAAGTCCTGGGATAGTAATTGCTCGCCACACTTGCGCAGGCCCATTGTATGCTAATACTTGGTCGTTTGATGGGTTGGCTACACTTACGTCATCAAGTGAGTTTAGTAGACGAGGAGTTCCATTCGCGGGCGCGAAAAGTAGATTACCAAACGCATCTACTGTAAGTACATCACCTGGATCACCTTCATCTGTTAGTCGAAGTTTGTTAAACGTAACCGCATTATCAGCTAAGTCCTGTTCACGAACTTCTTTGTCCAGGATGCTTTGTGTTTTGATCCTAGTCAGTGGCATATCTTACGCCTCTGAGATTACGTAATAGTTTGTTCCGTTACTGTATAATGTGACGTATCCAAAGTTGTTAGAGATAACGTGTGATGCGCCAAGCGCGCCGTTGCTCCTGGCTTGAATCTGCCCTGATAGTGGAGTCGTAATCGTTATATTGTTCGTGCCTGCTGTGCCATTACCATCTTTGATGATGAATGTATCTCCATCAACAACGGATGCATCAGTTGGGTCAGGCAGTTCTACTGTTGTTGCGCCTGCTGGCGTAACATGAACTAGTCGCTCTGTAGTTAGCGTTATGGTCGCAGCAGCACTTGTTAGATATGCATGGTCATAAGCAATGTCAATTGGGTTATCAGCACCAGCCACAGAAAATACAATGCGATCACCAGAAAGCAGTCTGCGGAATGTTGGTGCATCTTGGTCGATTGTGTTGTTGTCGAACAGTGACGTACCACCACCTGTTCCTGTTTCAGCAAATACTGGATTATTAGCAGCAATCGCCACTGTGTCACCAGCAACAGTCATGGTTATGTTGTTACCTTCTGCGAGTGACTTGAAGTTTAGAATTTGTGTTTCGCCAGATACACTCTTGCTATCGTATAGACCAAATCGTGTTGTATCATCTGGCGAACCAATATTTGTTGCGTTCACTGGACTTGCTGGTGTTTCACCAGTTGTTGTGATACCAATAACTTCAAGCTGTGGAGATACAGCGACAACATTGAATGTTGCGCCAGTACCAGTGCCACCAAGTACGCTAACTGGCGATGATGGAAATGCTACATACTCACCAAGATGCAAGAACGTGTAAGCTGTGATTGCTCCCAATGTTGGATCGGGAGTATCAACGACTGAAGCTGCTTGACCAGTCAAGTTGATTGTATAGCCACTACCTGCATTGGTTACTACTGCGCTATCAATAACGCCAGCGCCGTCTGTGGTGTACGTGATTAGTGCTAGTGTACCAGCAACGTATCCACTATCAGATGCCACTGTAAGATTGAATGTACCACCACCAGAGACAGGATAGCCAGTACCACCGTCCACAATTGTTATTGCTGTCACTGTGCCAGCACCGTCTGTGTTAAACGTAAACTGCGCTTCTGTATCTACTGTGTCTACTCTGATCTGTGCTTCGATTACTGGTGAACCACCTTGAACAGTTAGAACGTCACTTTCCGAGTATCCAGTACCACCAGTTGCCAGAGAGTCTGTATCATCATTGATGTATAGATATGGGTCAGTGATGAGAGTCAGTGCGTGGGTTTCACCACCGCCAGAAGTCAAATCAACGCGAAAAGCATCATCTATAGCGTTCTGTCGTGTTAGGTGCAATGATATTGTAAATGCAGACAAGACATTAACATAGTAAAGTGTGCCATTCGTTAGACCAATACTAGCAACACCACCATCTGTACCATAATACACGCCGTCACCATCTTCAAAACCGTGCGCTGTATCTGTAGTAATAACTTCTGTTGTGCCATTGACACCAGTAGAAGTGTCAAAGGTAATTGTTCGATCTGGGAAAGTTAATCGAGTATTAGTAAAGTTGCTACCAGGAGTAGGCGTAATGTTGTAGTTGTTTGTTGCTTGCTTAATACCATCAACTGTAACAATTAGAGATTCTGCGGATGGAGCAAACCAATTTAGATCGAAGTAGGCGTTAACTGTGCCAGCAACATTGCTATCAATTGGCTGCGGACCATACAGTTCTACTGTAGCCCCACCAATTGTTTGTAGACCAAGAATTTCTACTGTTTCGTTGGAAACTGTATCAGCAAGAGTAACTGTTGTTGTATTACTTGCTGTGTCAGAACTCCAAGAATACGCATCTTGTTGCTGTTTGACACCGTCAATTGTAATTATGACTGACTGCTTGCTATCAGTTGCAAATGGCGCAACAAATGTTTGCTG
>JAAUYF010018645.1_pt1 | contig 13835 bp, 11 predicted proteins | sample 7278051 | NCBI WGS metagenome assembly JAAUYF01 (sample SAMN14350202, study PRJNA611818) | marine sediment metagenome | isolation source: surface marine sediment (0.6m) | place: French Polynesia: Moorea | collected 2018-08 | reverse complement strand
GGTCTTCAACCAGATCGCCAACACGCTGGTGGACGCCTTCGTGGTGCGCGCCAAGGAGCTGTATGGTGGGGAGTGAATTCTTGTCCGTTGAAGTGGCCTATGCCCGCCTCCACTTTCAGCGCCAGGATCAGCTGCTCGTTCGCCAGGGCATAGGCCACTTCAACGGACAAGAATTCACTCCCCACCATACAGCTCCTTGGCGCGCACCACGAAGGCGTCCACCAGCGTGTTGGCGATCTGGTTGAAGACCGGACCGATGGCCATGGCGATGAGCTTGTTGGAAAACTCAAAGTCCAGATCCAACGAGACCTTACTCGCGCCACCCTCTAAGGCCTCGAAGCGCCAAAACCCCTCGAGATGCCTAAAGGGACCTTCCACCAGTCGCATCTCGATCATCTTGCCCTTTTGCAATCGATTGCAGGTGGTAAATGACTTGCGCAGCTTGCCCTTCGACAACTCGATGGCAGCACGCACCTCGTCCTCGTCTCGACTCAGCACCTTGGCGCTGCTGCACCAGGGCAGGAACGCGGGGTATGAATCGATATCATCCACCAAATCGAACATGTTCTCGGCGCTGTAGGCCACCAATGCCTGTCGAGTGATCGTTGTCACCTAAAGAGACCTCAGATTACATTGATGGCTCGCAAGAAGACCAAGACAACGCCGATCGGCGTCACGAAACGCACGAGGATGTACCAGTAGTCAAACGCTCCACTACTCCTCATGTCGAGCTCCTCCCTGACCGAGGCCTTTTTCATTATCCATGCGGAGAAGATGGCGATGAACAATCCCCCCAACGGCAGCATGATGTTGGAGGTCAGGTAATCGAGCATATCAAAGATGGTCATGCCAAAAACCTTGAAACCTGACCATGCATTGAACGAGAACACCGTACCGAGACCGATCAGCCACACCGCAAGACCGCACCAGACCGAGGCGTAGACCCGGCTCACGCCATGGTTCTCCACCAACCAGGCGACCGCCGGCTCGATCAAAGAAATCGCAGAGCTCCACGCGGCGAACACCAGCAAAACGAAGAACAGCGCGCCGAACAGGGTGCCGGCGGGCATCTGGCCGAAGGCAATGGGCAGGGTCTTGAAGATGAGCCCAGCCCCCTCCGCAGGGTCCAAACCATAAGCGAAGACGATCGGAAAGATTGCCAGCCCCGCCATCAGGGCCACCAACGTATCGGCCACCGCCACAGCAATACTGACCTTCGCGATTGAGGTCTTGGCCGGCAAATACGAGCCATACATCATGATCGCGCCCATACCCAAGCTCAGGGTAAAGAAGGCATGCCCCATGGCGACGAGAACGGCATCGCCCGATAGCAGCTTGCTGAAGTCCGGTTTGAACATAAACCTTAGACCCTCGGCAAACTGTCCTTGCGCCATCGCGTAGCCGACCAGCAGCAACAACAACCCGAGCAGGGCCGGCATCAGAAAACGAACGGCCCGTTCCAGGCCTGAGCGAACACCACGGGCCACGACCATCATTGTCATCACCAAGAAAATGGTGTGCCAAGCCAATAGCCTTTCGGGGTCCGCTACCAGCTGGGCGAAGATACTGTCCACCCCATCCGCCGTCGCCCCGGTGAAGGCCCCGGCGGCGGTACGAAAGACATACGCGAGCGCCCAACCGGCAATGACGCTGTAATAAGAGAGAATCAGAAAACCCGCCAACATGCCCAGCCAGCCGAGATACTTCCAGAACGAGTTCTTCCCCTCTTCCTCAGCCAGTAGCCGCATGGTGTTGATGGGGCTTTGCCGTCCCCGCCGGCCCAACATGATTTCCGCCATCATCACCGGCAGGCCAATGAGCGCGATACACAGGAGATAGACGAGCACGAACGCGCCACCGCCGTTCTCACCGGTGATATAGGGAAACTTCCAGATGTTGCCAAGACCTACGGCTGAGCCGGTGGCCGCAAGAATAAAGGCCAGGCGTGAGGACCACTGGCCGTGGATCGAGGTGCGTCTTTTTACCATGTTATTGAATTCTCTCGTCGAGTCGCACCCATTTTGGGCAATTTTTCTACAGGGCTCAACCGAACGGCCGTCGCAGACCGGCGTGGCGCGGGAGAATTGCATATAATGGCGCGATGGCTAAAGCGAAGAAAAAACCTAAAACCAACACCATCGCTCTCAATAAACAGGCGCGTCACGATTTTTTTGTCGAAGAGACCTACGAAGCGGGCCTGGTGCTCGAGGGATGGGAAGTCAAAAGCCTGCGTGAAGGCCGCGTGCAGCTAAAGGAAAGCTATGTCCTCATCAAAAGCGGTGAGGCCTGGCTGTTTGGCGCACACATCTCACCACTGTTATCGGCCTCCACGCACGTCACGCCCGATCCCTTGCGCACCCGCAAACTGCTGTTGCACGCCGACGAGCTGAAGCACCTCATTGGCTCGGTCGAACGAAAGGGTTACACAATCGTGCCGTTGGCGCTCTACTGGAAGCGCGGGCGCGCCAAACTGGAGATCGGATTGGGTAAAGGCAAAAAGCTTCACGACAAGCGCGCGGTGCAGAAGGAACGTGATTGGTCGCGGGAGAAGCAGCGATTGCTCAAAAGTCACGGGTAGCGCGCGGGGGCGCGCTCAGTTGATTAGTCGAATAGTTGATTGGGCAAGCATCGGAGTTATTCGGCCTGCTGCGGACCGATCACCCAATCAACTATTCAACCATTCAACTAATCAACTAAACTAGCCTTTCCACAGACATTGCCCTCCACTGGCCTTCTCAATGTCACCAAGCCGTTCCTCATGGCGGGCGAGCTCCTCGGCCGTCGCATGTACAACCCGCAGCGGTGGCCGGTCCGCCGACAGGCGCCGAATCGCCCCAACCTCGGTCTGCTCGGTCTGCACCTCGGCGGTTAGGGACAAGCTGACCTGCCCACCCGTCATCGCGAGATAGACATCGGCCAGGATGCGTGCATCCAGCAGCGCTCCGTGCAGTTGGCGCTGGGAGTTGTCGATCTCGTAGCGTTTGCACAGGGCATCAAGGCTGTTGCGCTGCCCGGGGTGGAGCTGGCGAGCCAGCTGTAGGGTATCGATCACGGTGCAGTGATCCGCCACGCGTCCCCAGTCCGGACCGAGTAGCCGCAGCTCGTGATCGATGAAGCCGACGTCGAACGGGGCGTTGTGGATGACGAGCTCCGCGCCCTTTATGAAATCCAGGAAATCGGCGGCGACATCGGCCATGCGCGGTTTGTCCGCGAGAAACTCGTTGGTGATGCCGTGCACCTCAATGGCGCCCTCGTCGATCTTGCGCTCGGGCTGCAGATATTGGTGATAGTCGCGCCCGGTTATTCGCCGCCCCGACAATTCAACACAGCCGATCTCGATGATCCGGTGCCCGTCCGCAGGCTCGAGCCCCGTTGTCTCGGTATCGAGTACTATCTGTCGCATTGTCTACCCTCGATCTCATCTGCTCGCGATTTTAATATATTCACCGCAAATATTCGCCGCAAAGCGAGGCAATGGTGAATCTGCCACATTCTCTCCGGGGCATGTGGGAGGCCCGCCCTCGGGCCGATGAGACACCGCAATCGCGGCGAGGGCGCCGCTCCCACACCAGTCTCATTATCGCGCCCCTTGCACTCTTTGCGCCTTTGCGGTGAATCTTATCTAGCCTCAAGTCCTGCCAAAGCCGGCGGCCAGCACCGATCACCAACCCCTCAAGGATTCAACATCTGCATCTCGTCGATCGCGTCGTTGGCCAGTTGATCGGCCAGCTCGTTCTCGGTGTGTCCCGTGTGACCCCTGACCCAGTGCCAGTCGACCTGATGCCGCGAGACCGCTTCGTCCAGGCGCTGCCAGAGATCGATGTTCTTCACCGGTTTTTTGTCCGCCGTCTTCCAGCCGCGCCGCTTCCAGTTCTGGATCCACTGGCTGATACCGTTCTTCACGTACTGCGAATCGGTGGTCAGCCTGACCTTGCAGGGGCGTTTCAAGGCCTCCAACGCGCAGATGGCCGCCATGAGCTCCATCCGGTTGTTGGTGGTCTCGGGCTCCGCTCCCTTGAGGGTCTTCTCCTTGCCCTGGTAACGCATTAACACCCCCCATCCCCCCGGGCCTGGATTACCCCGGCAGGCACCATCCGTATAGATTTCAACGACCTCAGACACGTTCGATGCTCCGTGTTGTGGGCTCCGTCAAATTGCCTGCCAAGACACTGCGACGCGGACGCCAGCGCGGCTTGATAGGCGTCAACGTCGCCACGCGCTTGCGTGCCAGGATCACGTAGGCTCCGCCCAGGTAAGGGAACCAGCGACTGCCCAGGCCCTCCAGTTTCACCAACCTGCGTATCAAGCCCGCACGCTGAAAGGGTGGCCAGAAGGCGGCGTAACCGCAGTCCAGGGTCTCGAAACCCAGCAAGGACAACCAGTCTCTGATGCGAACGGTCGTATAGAATCGCCCACACCAGGGGAGCGCATGACGCCAACCCGCTGCGAGCTTCCAGACCCCAAACAGACTGAGCGGATTGAACCCCAAGATCACAACATGCCCTTCGGCGACGAGCGTGCGGTCGACCTCGCGCAGTATCTGATGTGGGTGCTGCGCAAATTCCAGCGCGTGGGCCAGAAACACTAGATCCAGGCTATCGGTCTCAAACGGCAAGGCGTCGGCCATGCCGCCGACGTCCCCAAACTCGGCCTCGCAGTCCATCAAGACACGATGGCGGATACGACTGGCGGCGAGCAGGTCCCTGGGCGGGGCAATATTGCCCACCTGCAGGGCATAATAACCGAACAACTCGGGGACGGTCCGATCCAGCTGCGCCTGGAGTGAATCCAGTAGATATTGACCCGGCGATGTGGCATACCAGGCCCGCAGATCTCGGCTGATCTCGGCGCTCGGTTTGCGGCAAAGCATGGATAATCTCATGATACTCCAGATATCTAGGCCCCTGAAGCTCGCCAGGCCTTAGTGATCTGAGCCGACGTCCCAGCTCAAGACTAAAGTGTGGCATCGCTCACGCCGTTACCAATTAGGGTATTTGGGCCCTTGTTGGTCCGCACCGCGGACGCTAAGCTTGCAGTATTATGCATGATTCTGACCGGACAAAGCGTGCGGCATGGGTCCTTTGGGGAGTACTCATTGCCGGCATGGGGGGATGTGCGGCGCCGTCTATGGACAGCGAGGGCCGCGACCCGCAAACGACACCGGCCCCGGCCGGCAACCCGAAAGAGACCGAAACACGGGTGGCCATGGCCGGCGAACAGGACGCCTCAGCCGAACTCGATGCATCCACCGGCGAGAGCGATCCCTTCGGCCCCGAAGACCAGATCTGGCCTCGCGTCAGAGACGGCTTCGCCATGGACGCCCATATCGACCGGCCACGCGTTCAGGCCTTCATTGATTGGCATCGCTGTCATCCCGACTTCCTGGAGCGCGTCACGGCCCGCGCAGAGCCGTTTTTGTACATGATCCTCACAGAGATCGAGCGCCGCGGCATGCCGTCGGAGCTGCTGCTGCTGCCGGTCGTCGAAAGCGCCTATGTCGCTTATGCCTATTCACATGGGCGAGCCGCGGGGATGTGGCAGTTTATACCCGCAACGGGCCGGCGCTTTGGCCTGAAACAGAACTGGTGGTATGACGGTCGCCGGGACGTGTTGGCCTCAACCAACGCGGCGCTGGACTACTTGACGCGGCTGCACGAGAAATTCGACGGCGACTGGTTGTTGGCATTGGCGGCCTATAATGCCGGCGAAGGTACGGTCCGACGCGCCGTGCGCAAGAATAGGAAGCTCGGGAAACCCACTGACTTCTGGCACCTGAAGCTGCCCCGGGAGACCACCAATTACGTACCCAAGTTATTGGCCGTAAAGGCGCTGGTGGCCGACCCCAGTTTCTACAACGTCCCGCTGTGGCCCGCCCCCGATGAGCCTTATTTGCGCGCCGTCAACTTCGACTCCCAGATCGACCTGGCCGTTGCCGCCGAATTGGCGGAAATGGACGTCGAGGACGTGTATCTACTCAACCCCGGCTTCAACCGTTGGGCGACCGATCCCAACGGCCCGCACCGCCTCTTGTTTCCCCTCGACAACGCCGCCGCATTCGAAGCGAATCTGGCCGAGCTGCCCGCGGAACAACGGGTCGTGTGGCATCGGCACAAGATCCGCAAAGGGGAGACCCTAAGCGAGATCGCGACGCGGTATAGAACCACCGTCAGCGTGTTGAAGAAATCCAACCAGATCCGCGGTCATACGATCCGCGCCGGGAGCTACTTACTGGTTCCGGTCGCTCACGCACCGGCGGGTGACTACACGCTCACCGCCGATGCCCGCCGAAAGGCCCGACAAGACAATGGCGGATCGGGTCGAAAGCTGCTGCATATCGTGCAACCGGGTGACACCTTCTGGGAGATCGCCAGACAGTACAATGTCACGATCCGGGAACTGGCGAAGTGGAACGGCATGGCCCCCGGCGACGTACTACACCCGGGTGACCGGCTGGTGATCTGGGTCCCGCACGTGGCCATGGAGGCCAACCTGCGCCTACCGGACCTCACGCGCGGAGCGCCGGGCGATACGGTGCGCAAGGTCCGGTATTCAGTGCGCCGCGGTGACTCCTTGTCACACATCGCGCGGCGTTTCAGCGTAGACGTCGGGGACATTAGGCGCTGGAATGATATACCCAATGCCCATCTGCTACGGCCGGGGCAGCGTTTGACACTCTACGTGGACATCACGAGCCAAGGCAGCTAGTGCCCGCCCCCGAGGTGACGGCGTGCGCCCGAGGCGCTAGGGCATGGCATTGCACGCTCTAAGATCCGCCCAGCCTTGGGCCTGTCGGTCTTATCCGCGGGCGATCCCGAGCCGCCGAGACCGGGCGAGCCTAGGGTTCAGGACGCCTTCACACACTGAGCCGAATCCCTCTCTGGTCGACGTCGACGGGGGCCGCGCCGCCCGCGGTAAGCGCAGATGCGGGTTGTTGCGGCACGAGCCCGAAAACTTCGGTACACTGCCCGCAATAAAAATAAGGGGTGCCCGCGGGAATATCCCCAGATCCGGACCCGGTATTGCGCATCGACGGCTCGCAAACTTAACCTGAATCTTTAACAGGGCCTGGTATCCTATTGTTAAAACAATCGTTATAGTATCATCTAACCACCAAAACGCCGTGATGAGGGAGGCATGACAAGGGGCTTCTGGGCCACCGATTGGTTTGCGGGACTCGCCGTGTCCGCATTACTCGCGACCGCCGCCTGGCTAGGCTACCTGGAGGGCCTTCAACGCCTCGCCTACGACTGGGGGGTGCGTCAGTCTTCGGCAGCCGCCAGCGAGCAGATCGCCATTATTGCCATCGATGACGAGAGCATCGATCAACTGGGCAAGTGGCCGTGGTCGCGCAGCCGACACGCTGACCTCCTGAACATGCTGGCCGGCGGCGAGCCGAAAATGATTGCCTATACCATACCCTTCGACGAACCGCAGAAAGACCCCGGGCTGGACTACATCAAGCAGCTGCAAACGTTCGTCGATGAGTCCTCGCTAACCGGCGTATCGGAGGAAGTGCGCCTACTGGACGCCCTGGTATCTGAAACCGAGGAATCGCTATACGCAGAGTCTCCCATTGCACTTCAAGACTTAAAAGACTTCTTCCAGAGGTCCGCCCTCAACAGTCGGCTGGAATCGGATGTCAACGAGCTGATCCAGCGTCTCGGCGAAGCAGAGCGCCTATTGAGCACCGACCGCACGTTGGCTACCAGCCTGGCGGCCAGCGGCAACGTCATGCTGGCCTCGCAATTCAGTACCGATACGCGGCGCAGCAAGCAGGAGTCGTCCTTACCCGACTATGTGCTGAAAAACGCGCTGACAAGGATCGAGAAGCCCGAGCAAACCCAGGCGGGCGAGCATCATCCGATCAAGGCTTCACGCTTAGCGGTGCCCATCTCGGAACTGGGAAGCCGGGCAACCGCCATTGGTTTTCTGAGCGGGCTTGCCCACGCCGACGGCGCGTTTCGTAGCGAACCGTTGGTCATTCAATACGGCAAACACTACTTCCCTTCCCTCTCGCTGGTCCTCGCCGCCAGCGGACTCAATCTGGGGACGAGCGATATCAAGCTACGCCTGGGCGAGGGTGTACAATTCGGCAGCGTGCGCATCCAAACGGCGCCGGACCTGTCTATGCACCCGTTCTTTTACAGCGACCGCCCCAACAGGCCGGCCTTCGCCGTCGACTCTTTCTATGACGTGATATCGGGCCGTATCCCCGTCACCAAGTATCGCGGCAAGATCGTGCTCGTCGGCACCACCGCCAAGGCCATCAGTTCAGCACGCCCCACACCAATCTCGCCTTCCATGCCACCCGTGGTCTCGCTTGCCCACACAGTGTCCAGCATCCAGAACCAGCACTATTATACCGACCCGCGCTGGGGGCAATGGGTCGAGATTGGTGCCGCGGCGCTGATCGCCTTGTGCCTCGTCTTGCTGCTGCCGCGCCTCGGTCTGGGCGCTGCGACGGCTGTGACCCTGCCGCTGGTGGCTGCGCTGGTCGGCACGCACATGTACCTCATGATCGAACAGTCCATGTGGCTACGCCTGATGTTGCCGCTGACGATGCTGCTAACCGGCTTTCTTGCCATTGTCGCCAACCGCCTCCTATTCGCCGAACCGGTCGAGCCCGAGATCCGACTAAGCGATACCCAATCCGCCCGCATGTCGGGCCTGGCCCTACAGGGACAAGGACAGCTCGACAAGGCCTTCGAGAAGTTCCGCAAGCTGCCCATCGACGACTCGATCATGGACTTGTTGTACAACCTGGCGTTGGATTACGAGCGCCGGCAGGCGTTCGACGATGCCTACGGAGTGTACCAGTACATGTCGGAATACAAGCCGTTGTTCCGCGATCTACAACAGCGCATGGAACGCAGCAAGTCCATGGCCGCCAAGGTGGCAGAAATGGAGCCCGCCAAATTGACCTCGGGCGGCACGCTGATCCTGGAAAGCGACGCCAACAGGCCCATGCTGGGCCGCTATGAAGTGTTGCGGGAGCTCGGCAAGGGCGCCATGGGCACTGTGTTCCTCGGCCAAGACCCGACGATCAGCCGTACAGTGGCCATCAAGACCATGGCCTTGTCGAAGGAGTTCGAGGAAGATGAGGTCGAGGACGTCAAAGCGCGCTTTTTCCGCGAGGCCGAGACTGCCGGACGTCTGAGCCACCCCAACACCGTGACGATCTTCGACGCCGGCGAGCAAAACGACTTGGCCTACATCGCGATGGAATTCCTGCGCGGCCAGGACCTCACACGCTTCACCAAGCAAGATGCCCTCTTGCCCATCACCCAAGTCCTGGAGATCGTCGCCAAGTGCGCCGATGCGCTCGCCTACGCCCACGCACAGAACGTCGTGCATCGCGATATCAAGCCTGCCAACGTCATGTATGAGGATGAAACCGGCGAGCTCAAGATCACCGATTTCGGTATCGCTCGCATCACGGATTCGAGCCGCACGAAGACGGGCATGGTGCTGGGCACACCATCGTACATGTCACCGGAGCAATTGGCCGGCAAGAAGGTGGACGGGCGTTCGGACTTGTTCTCACTGGGGGTCATGTTGTTCCAACTGGTCACGGGGCGCCTTCCGTTTCAAGCTGACTCCATGGCCAATTTGATGTACAAGATAGCCAACGAGAGCCACCCATCCGTCAAGGTGTTGCGGCCCGAGACCCCCGAATGCGTCGTTGAGATTGTCGACAAGGCCTTGAGCAAGGACCTGCGAGAGCGCTATCAAACGGGCAACGAAATGACGCGCGACATCGTCAGATGTTTACAAAGCTTGCCTAGCGATCCGGAGCCGACAGAATGAACCTGAAAGGCAAGCTAGAGATCTTCGGACGCACGCATACCGGGCGCGTGCGCTCGCACAACGAGGACAGCATCGGTGAGGACGTTGAGATCGGGGTGGTCGTGCTCGCCGACGGCATGGGTGGCTATAAGGGCGGCGAAGTGGCCAGTGCCATCGCCGTCAACACGATTCTCAACGAACTCCACCAGAACATCCCATCGCTGCCCCCGGGCGAGATGGACGCCGATACGGGGTACTCTAAGGAGAGCATCGCCGCACGCAACGCCATCATCCGGGCCAACGAAACCATCCACAAGACTGCGCAGAGCCAGCCTCAATACCAGGGCATGGGCACTACCGTGGTATTGGCCATTTTCTATGACAATCGCGTGTCGGTGGCCCATGTCGGCGATTCGCGGATGTACCGCTTTCGCGATAACCAACTCAAGCAAGTCACCGTCGACCATACCCTGCTTCAGGAGCTCGTCGACCGAGGATTTTATTCCTCCGATGAAGCCAAGGAGTCCCTGAACAAGAACTTGGTCACCCGCGCGCTGGGTATCGAACCGACGGTCGCGGTGGACGTACAGGAGGATTTGGCGCTACCCGGCGACGTCTATATCCTGTGCTCGGACGGCCTCAATGACATGATCGAGGACGAGGAAATTTACTTAACTATCAAGGATTTTAATGCTAACCTTGAAGAGGCCGCCGAGCAGCTCGTCGAGCTGGCCAATAAAAAAGGGGGCAAAGATAATATCTCCGTAATCCTGGCAAGGCCGCTCAAAGTCTTTCCAGGCAAAAAGCAATGGTATGAAAAAGTAACCGACTGGTTCTCATGAGGGGCATGGGCTAGGCACAGTAATGGCTAAACTTATCCTAACCTTAAACGAAAACGTGGTGGGCGAGTTCCCGCTCAATAAAGAATGCGTCACGATTGGGCGTAAACCCGACAACGACATCCAAATCGACAACCTCGCAGTTAGTGGTCATCATGCCCAGATCATCACGATTCTCAACGACTCGTTTCTTGAGGATCTGAACAGCACGAACGGCACTTACGTCAATTCCAAGCTCATCAAGAAGCACGCCCTCAGCGACGGCGACGTCATCAGTCTCGGCAAGCATCAGCTCAAGTATGTAAACGAGTTGTCTCGCACCCAGGAGGAGACAGAGGATTTCGAGAGAACGATGATCATCCGCCCCGATGCGGCGGGGATGCCGACCAATGAGGGAGACGACCAGCTCAGTGAAGAATCCGTCGGCAAGCTGAAGGCGGAACACGCCGAATCCGTCAAGGCCACGGAGGCCTCATCCGCCCCCATCCAAAAGGCGAAGCTGCAGATCCTCAGCGGGGCCAACACGGGCAAGGAGCTGGAATTGACCAAGGCGCTCACGACCTTGGGCAAGCCGGGCGTGCAAGTGGCGGCAATCACACGTCGGCCGCAGGGCTTCTTTCTAATTCACGTCGAGGGCGGCGCCGAAAACAAGTATCCCCTCGTGAACGGCGAGACCGTAGGCACTCAGGCCCATACGCTGCGCGACCACGATATCATCGAAGTCGCTGGGGTAAAAATGGAGTTCTTCCTAGAGAAATAACACGCCCGGCCTTAACGCCGGGCCGCGCGTTGGCTCACGATACCACTTCGCAGCTACCGCCAGGAGTGGGACTATAATCCCAAACTTCCTTCACGCACTAAAAGCAGTCGTTACGCATCTTCCCGCATAGACCCTGCTAGCGAGCCGAAGCTCATTGTTAGCGCGGACAAATTCATTGAAGTCCGTCACAAAATCCCTCAACCTACCTGTAACATAAGTTGCGATCGGTCACAGTCTCGACTAAAAACCTTGATTATCGAAGTAAGATCGAAGGCGTGAGACGCCGCGAGACACCGTAATGAAACGAGGAGCAATGCAGACCCGCCGAAGCCATTACGACGTATCCAATACCGTCAATGTCACCGAGTCGGGCGCCGTCGCCAAAGAGGTCTGCCGGCTGTTCCGTTTGTGTTATGGGAAAAGCAGCTGCGGGCTGGTCCTGCAGGCCGTGGATGACCTATCGCGGCTTTATGCGGGGAAATACCCCGGCTATGGCCCCTGCGACACCCTCTACCACGATCTCCAGCACGTGCTAGACACCACCCTGGCGATGGCGCGGCTCATGAGCGGCTACGAGCTCAGCCACCCACAGGCCAAGGACAAACGACTCGGCAGCCAGCGCTTCATCTTGGGCATCGTCTGCGCATTGTTTCACGACTCCGGCTACATTCGTTCTGAGCAAGACACCGACGTCGAAAACGGGGCGCAATTCACTACCAGCCATATCGGACGCAGCCGGGATTTTATCGAGCGCTACCTACCCTCGCTCGGCCTGGACCATGAAGTGGAGACTGCAGCGCAATTGCTGCACTTCACCGGATACGAGGCGGACCTCAACAAGCTTGAGCTGCCCGATTCGCAGTACCGACTGCTGGGCCAGCTCCTGGGTACAGCCGATTTGATCGCCCAAACCTCAGATCGCTGCTATCTGGAGAAATGCCGCGACCGCCTGTATCCGGAGCTCGTCGTCGCCGGTATCGCGCGCCAAGAGCGCTCCGATGGGTCGGTCGAGGTCCTCTACGAATCGGCAGAGGACCTGCTGCGCAAGACGCCTAGCTACTACGATACCCATATCAGGCCCCGCCTGGAGCAGCACTTCAAAGGCGTGTATCGTTATTCTGCGCTCTGCCTGGGAAGCCGCAACTACTATATGGAAGCCATTCAGAACAACCTGAGTTACCTGCGCCGAGTACTGAAACAAGGCGGCTTCGACCACCTGCGCCGAACCCCTCCGTGGACACGCGGCCTCAAGACCTTCCCGAAGGTGCGTGTGGCCTGAAGCAAGGCGGCCATTACAGCTCAATGCGCGGCACCGCCGCAATCAGCTGCTGCGTATACTCGTGAGCGGGATTTCCGCAGACCCGCCCGGTCGCGCCACGCTCGACGATACGCCCTTGGTGCATCACCGCCGTCTCATCGCTGATGTATTCCACCACGCCAATGTCATGAGTAATAAACAACATCGTTAGATCCCGCTCACGGCGCAGATCCAAGAGCATCTGCAGGATCTCGGCCTGTACTGAGACGTCCAGCGCGCTGGTGACCTCATCGCAGACTAGGAAACTCGGACTCAAGACCAATGCGCGCGCGATCCCAATGCGCTGGCGCTGACCGCCGGAGAATTCGTGCGGATAACGCCAGATGGCGTTGGGTTCGAGCTGAACACGCGCCAGTGTCTGTTTGGCGATCTCCAGCCGCTCCTCTCTGGACTCGCCGATGCCGTGCACAGCCATCGGCTCCGTCAGCGTTGCGGCAATGGTCAAGCGTGGATTCAGCGACGACATGGGGTCTTGAAAAATGATCTGCATCCGGCGGCGAAAGGGCTGCATCCGCGATCTGGGCAAGTCCGTAATCTCCTGCCCCTCGAAGCGGATCATGCCGCCGGTCGGCTCGATGAGGCGCAAAATCGCTCGCCCCAGCGTCGTCTTGCCGCAGCCCGACTCACCCACCAGCGCGAGAATCTGGCCCTGCGGAATCGCCAAGTCGATCCCGTCCACGGCCCTGACGTGATCGACCGTACGCTTGAGCACGCCCTTCTTGATGGGAAAGTGTATCTGCAGCTCCTTGAGATCAATGAGTGGTTCGCCACCGGGTGCGATGGGCTCATGGCTGCTGGCAGGGGCCCCGCCACCCGCCGCGGCAGGGGCGCTTGGCCGCGCCGACACGCCATCATCGCGCTGCTTCTTGAGATTCTCCGGCAGCGCCGCCAGCAGCTGCTGCGTATAGGCGTGCTGCGGGTTGCTCATCACCTGTTTGAGACGACCCGTTTCAACGATCTTGCCAAGCCGCATGACGGCTAGACGATCGACCATCTTGGCGACGACCCCGAAGTCGTGGGTAATGAAGAGAATGCTCGTTCCCCGGCGCGCCTGGAGCTCTTTCATCAGCCGCAGGATCTCGGCCTGCACCGTGACGTCCAGCGCCGTCGTCGGCTCGTCCGCGATGAGCAG
>JAAUYF010012241.1_pt1 | contig 13899 bp, 15 predicted proteins | sample 7278051 | NCBI WGS metagenome assembly JAAUYF01 (sample SAMN14350202, study PRJNA611818) | marine sediment metagenome | isolation source: surface marine sediment (0.6m) | place: French Polynesia: Moorea | collected 2018-08 | reverse complement strand
GGATGGATCCACGGCAGGTGGTAACTCTCGCAGTAGTTTTCGACCGCGAGTTTCCAGTTGGACGCGACCTCGATCCGCATACCCTTGCCGTTGACCGCGCAGCGCATGCGCTCGAGCCCGCTGGCGCCGAGAAATTTCTGCCACTGGTCGCTCAGCGGTTTGATGTACGCGTCGAAGTCCGGCGCGTCGCCCGACAGGTTGATGAAGATAATGTCCATCCAGACGACGCTGCGTACCGGCCTCAGGCCGTGTTCGCAGGGATCGAAACCGGCGCTGCGATGTTCGCCGATGCCGCCGAGGTGCGGCGTGCCCTTGAGTTCGCCCTCCAGGCTGTAAGACCAGGAATGGTAGCGGCAGCGTAAAACGCCCTGGACCTCCATTTCCTCGTGCACGAGGATCATGCCGCGATGGCTGCAAACGTTATGGAACACTCGGATCCGGTCCTGCTTGTCGCGCAGAATCACCAGCGGTATGCCCATGAAATCGACCGGTTTGACGTAACCGCGCTTGGGCAGGTCGCTGGCAAACCAGAGGCCGGCCCAGCTGTGCGCGAACACCCGGTCGCGCTCGTGCGCCAGAAAGCTGTCGCTGGTATAGGCCTCGTTGGCCAGGCCGGTCGCGTTTTCGATCGGCTGCAGGACCGCTTCGAGATCGATGGCGAACTCGGGATTATCATTCATCCGACTTAACCTCCAGTGCAATGCCGACAACGGCAGGTTGCTTCAAAATGCTAAAATTAGCCTTATTCACCGGTGTCTGGCAATACTAAAAAACTTCATTTTGCCTTTACTTCAAGTAAACTCTGAAAACCATGGCAAAACGTTTTTACCGGCTGCCCAGCCTGACTGGTCTCAACACATTCGAGAGCTGCGCGCGGCACGGCAGTTTTACCGCCGCGGCCAGCGAGCTCGGCGTCACCCTGGGCGCGGTAAGCCGCCAGATCAAGGCCCTCGAAGCCGAACTCGACTGCGTCCTGTTCCAGCGCCGTCACCGCGGTGTCGAACTGACCGCCGAAGGGCTCGACCTGTTCCAGCTGCTGAGCGCGAGTTTTCAGCAAATCGGACGCCTGTGCCGCCAGTTCCGCCAGCGCGCGGCCAGCTCCGACGTGACCCTCGCCGCGACCACCGCGTTCGCCTCGCTATGGCTGATGCCGCGGCTCGGCGATTTCTGGCAGCAGCACCGCGAGATCAATCTCAATCATGCGATTTCGGACAATCCGGGCGATGCGGGCTTCGTCAATGCCGACATCCGCGTTCGCTATGGCGATGGCAACTGGCGCGGCGAGCGCGCGCTGAAACTGTTCGACGACCGCATTTACCCGGTTTGCGGACTGCAATTCGCGCAGGATCACCGGCTCGATGCCGCCGAGGACCTGCTGCTGTATCCGCTGCTGCAGCTCGACAGCGTCGATCCGGCCTGGACCGGCTGGAGCGCGTGGATGGCCGAGCTCGGCTGCGATATGCGCCAGGCGAATTTCCGCCGCTTCAATAATTACGTGGTCGCGCTGCAGGCGGCCGAGGAAAACCAGGGTATCGCGCTGGGATGGCATACCCAGGTCAGGGGCCTGATCGAAAGCAATCGATTGACGCGCCTCGGCGAATTCGAAATGGCCGCGCCGGGATCCTACTACCTGACCTGGGACGAAAACCGGCCGCTGTCGGAGAGCGCCGCGGCGCTGCGCGACTGGCTGTTGCAAACGGGTGCACAGGAAAGCCGGAAATAAAGCTCGGACGGCAATGGGCGCGCTTGATTCAATCTGGTGTCATTGCGAGCGAAGCGAAGCCATCTTCAAGTAAATTTACAGTTACTTAAGAATTGCCTGGTCGCTGCGCCTGACCCGGCGTTGCCGAAGACGAAGCCGGGCCCCTCGCAATGACACAGCTTTTTGCTTTGCCAGCCGCGATTAAACTCAGGCGGGATTTTTTGGTTTGAGTTTTCCGAGATAGGCCAGCGCCTTGCTCGCGAGCAGTATCGCGGATTTGAATTTGACGTAACTGAGCTTGTCGAGCGGATTCACCGCATTGAAGCGGTCGCTGTAAACGAGGCCGACGGGACGCTTGCCGACATGCATCGACATCAGGAAAAAACTTTCGTGCAGGAACGCCGCCTTGAATTTTTCCGGCAGCGCGGCTTCGTATTTACGGTAATTGTCGGTCTCGACCCAGAGCGCCTGCGGTTTATCGAGAATCGATTTGATCAGGCTGGCCTTGTCGAGGTTTATCACCAGCGTGCGAATCGGTGAATGCTGGTCGATGCCCTTGCCCGCGCGGGCGCCGAGTTTGCTGCCGTCGGGAGACAGCAGCAGTAATGCGACCCGGGACAGGTGAATGTCGTCGTGCAGGTGGCGCAGCAGTAAATCGAGCACCTGGGCCTGGGTCGGTCGCTGCGTCTGCAGCAATGCTCGGACCCGTTTTTCGAAATCGACCGCCTCGGGTTCAGGCTCGAGTTTGGGCGGCGGCTTCGCCGTGCGCCCGCTATCGGGCAGCATAATCAGCCGCGCCGCGGCCGGCATCACGTCACGGAACGGAAGCTGCCGCGCCGCCTCGATCGCAACCTGCTGCAGGCGTTTGTCGAAGCCGGTTTGCGACTGGTTCAGAAACTCGGCGCAGACTTCCTCGGTAGCCTTCATCGCGCTGTGGTACCAGCCGGCCTCGGCCTGGTGCGAAACGTCCGCGGCGAGCTGGATCAGGCGCGCCTTGCGCCCGGCGGGCACGTTTTCGTCCAGCGACTCGGTAACCAGCTCGGGCAAATAGGACTTTTCGGCGTAAACGCGCCCGAGTTCGTGGAAATCGAAACCGAAGATCGCCCGGGCGCTGTTGACGTCGCTGCCATTGGCGTGGAAGTTTTCTTCGTATTTTCGATAACGTTCGTGATCGAACAGGCAGGCGCAAAATTCGCCGATATTGTGCAGCAGGCCGGCGCTGTGGATTTCATTGATCGCGCGGATGCCCTGGAAGCTGGAAAAGTAGTCGAGCTGCGCGAGCAGATGCAGCGTGCGGCTCATCAACTGGTGGTAACTCTGGCGGCGCGCGGCGTCCGCCTCGGTTCTCTCGAGCACCTTGTGCTGCATGATCAGGTCGGCGATTTTACTGTCGCCGAGCAGGCCGAGCGCGGTGTGCACCGAATCCACCGGGTGTTTGCCGCTTTGCCCCCGCCCGCTGTTGACCTCGTGATACAGCGATACCGACATGCCGGGATCGAGAGCGACGATATCGGCGAGATCGCGTACGGTTCTGGTATGGTTTTCCAGGGTTTCCAGCGCCTGGCGGTGATAGATTTCGAGTGCGGGAATAATATCGTGATGGGACGACAGCCAGGATCGTGCTGCTTGTTCGCTCATTACGGATTACTGTTCCTGTGCGCTACTCAGTTTTTCCATCGATTTGCCGTGTATGTGCTTGATCAGGATTTCACGATCGGCTTCGTGCAAATGCTCGAAATCGAGGGAAATCCGATTGCCGCCACTGCCCTGGCCGGACTCCGTTTCAACCAGGATAATCCTGGCAATGATGACAAGCCTGAGGCCCGAGGGCAACAGTTTTAGCCTGAGTTCGATGAGCTCGCCCTCGGGTGGTGAACCGTCGTCGTAAAATGCAATTCCCTGCGCGCTCAGCGAAACTTTTTTGCGCTGCATCGATGCATCGGTTTCGTCGCCGATCAGCTTGTCGGTCAGGCGCTCGATCTGTTGCTCCAGCACCTTCAGGTAGCGCGCCAGTTCCGGCATGCTGTTTTCGATCTTGTGGCGGTCGGCGATGTGCTGCTCGATCTCGAAGTTGTAATTGTTGCGAATCGAAAATGCGTGCTCGTTGGACCAGAAATCCTCGAGCCGCGCGTCCAGCTCGGACGGATCGATCGTCGCGTACGACAGTTCGACCTCTTCATCGATGCGGTAGTAACGCCTGCGTTCTGCGGTCATGGTTTACTGCTGCGCCTCTTCGTCGACGTAGTCGACGTTTTCGGCCGGCGACTGCCCCTGGATTGCGTGCCGGTTACCGTGCAGCACGCTGATTTCGACACGCCGGTTCTTGGCCCGGTTTTCCCAGCTGTCGTTGGGCACGATCGGTTCGTTGTCGGCCATCGCGCGGATTTCCATGCGCTCCGGATCGACGTCGCCCTGCTGGATGAAAAAGTGCACCACGCTCGCGGCGCGCGCCGACGACAGGTCCCAGTTGGAACGGAAGCGCCGGGTTTCGATCGGAATATCGTCGGTGTGACCGGCGATGATGAAATGTCCGTCGCGCTGGTTGAGCACGTCGGCGATCAGTTTCAGCACCGGCAGGAATTCCTGCTTCAGTTCGGCGCGTCCCGAACCGAAGGAACCGCGTTCGCGGATGCGGATCAGCACGCGATCGTTATAGGCTTCGATTTCGAGCAATCCCTGGCCGATCGCCTCGGCCAGTTCGTCCTGCAGCTCTTCGGCTTCTTCCTGCGCCTCGCGCTCCGCCTTTTGCTGCGCGATTTTTTCGGCTTCCGCTTCGCCGAGGCCGCCGTCGTTCCTGGACTTGGAGTCGGTGTACTCGAGATTTTGCTTGGTATCGTCGACCGTTTTCTCGCGCATGATTTCCAGCGGCGTCACCTCGGTCGGTTTGCCCGGGCTGTACTGCTTGGCGATGACGCTGGTGCCCTTCGGGATCTCGGTCGCCTTGACGATACGCTGCACGCCGAAGGCGAGCTTGAGCGCGCCGGCGACCTGCTTGTACTTGAGCACGTCCATTTCGGCAAACGACAGCAGCAGTACGAAAAAGCACATCAGCAGCGCCATCATGTCGGCAAAGGTCGCCAGCCATGGCGGCAGGCCTTCTTCACATGGTGGGCAATCGCATTCTTCGGCCACGACGCGCTCCTATTCTTCTTCCTGGCGCTTGCTTTCCGGCAGGTAGGCGTTCAGCAATTGTTTCAATACGCGCGGGTTGGTGCCTTCCTGGATGCCGCTGATCGATTCCAGGATCAGGTCCTTGTTGAGCTTTTCGTAACCGCTGATCAGGATCAGCTTTTCCGCCAGCGGCGAGGCGAAGGCGTTAGCGATGATGGCGCCGTAGAGCGTGGTCAGCAGAGCCACCGCCATCGCCGGGCCGATCGCGGCCGGGTCCGACATGTTGGACAGCATTTGCACCAGGCCGATCAGGGTGCCGATCATGCCCATCGCGGGCGCGTAGGTCGCCATCGCCTTGAACATGTCGGCGCCGATGGTGTGGCGCTCGATCGACTGGTTGATGTCCTTGGCCAGCAGGTTCTTGACCACTTCGGGGGCGTGCCCGTCGATGCACAGGCCGATACCGCGCTCGAGGAAGGCGTTGCTGATTTCACGGCCTTCGAGCGCGAGAATGCCTTCCTTGCGCGCAACGTTGGCCAGCTCCACCGATTCGTCGATCAGGCTTTGCGGCGCGTCGAGCTTGTAGAAAAATCCCTTGAGCGCGATTTTGAAGGAGCCGAGGAAATTGGCCAGCGTTATCCGCATCAGCGTGACCGCGAAGGTGCCGCCGACGACGACCAGCAACGACGGGGCGTTGATGAAGATGACGAAGGGTCCACCGAGACTGATAGCCGCGCCGATGATGATGTAGGCGAGTATGAATCCGACGAGGGTTGCGATATCCACCCAGTTGCTCCTGCTGCTGTTGTGCTAACGAGTAATTTGGTTGTAGAGCAAGACCGCGAGTATGCTCGTAACCTGATATCGGTCGCGAGTCGCAATTCTTTAGTAATTTCGAAGCCGCCATAGACCGTTGCGGCGGCATCCCCGAGATTCGGCGTTCAGTCCCGCCGGCGGAAGGTGAGCCGCCCGTCCTCGTCGATCAAGTTGTTGCAAATCAACCAGTTACGGGCATCCTCGGCGTCGTTCTCGAACCAGGCACGGCTGCTGCCGAGGCGAAAGCTGTAGCCCCAGGCGTCCATATCGCGGAATATGCGATCCCGGTCACAGCCCGGGATTTCGTCGGCCAGCAAAACCTGCAGGTAGCAGACCGCGCTTTCCTCGGCATCGTCGCTGCCGGCATCGGTGTCGAGCGCCGCGCGTCGCGCCGCGTCCATGCAGATGAAATGGGCGGTTTCGTGCAGAATCGAGTGCAGCGGCGTGTCGTCGCGGGCGAAGAGGGCATTGCCGATCAGGCCGGCCTCGCAGTCGCCCCAGAAGCTGCCGGGTATCCGGGCACCGCTGGCGCAGGGTTCGAGTTCGAGGCCGTAGCGTCGCAACAGGCAGGTCAGCGTATCCGGTTCGAGGCCGGCGAGCCGCAAAACGTCAATCGGCATACGCCTGCAGCAATTTCTCGATGGTTTGCTGCAGGCGCCACCATTCCTCGGTTTTGTACTGTTGCGACTGCTTGCGCGTGCGGATAACGAGGTAATTGATCGCGGCGCCGAAGACGCCGAGGATGCCGCCGATATCGATATTGGGCTGGTGGTAATAGGCGCGGATGCGTTTGACCAGCTCCATGCCGCGCTCGCTGCGGGTGCGCGCCAGCGCGTTGGTCAGGTTGTTTTGCGCGGACATTTCCCAGGCCATGATTTCGAGCGCGAGCGGACGCGCCTCCAGCGCCCTGACGTAACGGTCGAGCAGGGTCCCGAGATAATCGGGAAGCGCGATGGCGGCGCACTGCGCGGCGCTCTCTGGCATAATTTCGTCGACCCCCCACCACAGCTCGGTGGTCTCGGCGAAGGCCAGCAGGAGCTCGTCGAAACCGCCGAAATAGCGGTAAATCAGCACCTTGTCGCAACCGGCGCGGCGCGCGATCGCGTTGACACCGACCGCCGGGTAACCCTGCTCCAGCAAAAGATGACCGACCGCGTCGAGGATGCGCTGTTCGGTTTGCAGGCGGCTTCTGCTCATGCCCGATGCCTTACCCGACCACGCCCTTGGCTTCCTGCCAGAATTGTTCCATCTGCTCGAGCTCGTGCTGCTCCATGACGATTCCGGCCGCCTGCATCTGCTGCCGCACGTACTCGAAGCGGCGCACGAATTTGCGATTGGTTTGGCGCAGCGCGATTTCGGCGTTGATCCTGGCGTGTCGCGCGATATTGACGCAGACGAACATGACGTCGCCGATTTCGCCGGCGATCGCGCTATCGTCGCCGCTGGCATAGGCGTGCCTGAGTTCGGCAATCTCTTCCTCGAGCTTGTCGAATACCGGGCCGATACTGGTCCAGTCGAAGCCGAGCTCGGCGGCCGCCTGCTGCAGCTGCCGCGCACGGTAAAGCGCCGAATTATTGTCGCCTTCGGGCAGGGTCTCGGGTTTCGGCCTGGCCGCTTTTTCCTGCCGCTTCAGCGCCTGCCAGCGCTCGGACAGGTGTTCGTCGCTCAGGTCGCGACCGCGGTCCTCGCCGAATACATGCGGATGGCGGCGCAGCATCTTGTCGGTAATGCCGGCGGCGACATCGTCGAAGTTGAACTGCCCTTTTTCCTCGGCGATACGCGCGTGGAAGACGATATTGAACAGCAGATCGCCGAGCTCTTCCTTCAGGTTCTCGGTATCCTCGCGCTCGATCGCGTCCAGCAGCTCGTGGGTTTCATCCAGCGTGTAGGGTGCGATGCTGGCGCTGGTCTGGCGAATATCCCAGGGACAGCCATTGTCGGGATCGCGCAAATCCCGCATCACCTGTAGCAGCCTGTCGATAGCGTTCATCGGTTCTGTTGCGTTTGTCTCGGTAAAAACCCGATAATACCGGCCTTTTAACCGGATCGCAGCCATCTGGCGCCGTTTATGAGTGACCGATCGACTTTGTTGCAGCAATGGTTGAGCCGCGAGGGCTATACCGACTATGAACTGACCCCGGCATCTGAGGACGCGAGCTTCCGCTCCTACCTGCGCCTGACGGCCGCCGGCGGGTCTTTCATCGTCATGGATGCGCCGCCCGAACTCGAACCCTGCGATCAGTACATCCGGGTCGCAAAAAAGCTGCGCGCGGCCGGACTGAACGCGCCGGAAATAATCAGCCAGAACCTCGCCGATGGATTCCTGCTGCTGACCGATTTCGGCGGCAGCGACTACTTGTCGCAGCTCGATGCCGCGAGCGAGCCGGCGCTGTACGCCGACGCCATGGCGGCGTTGCTGGTGATGCAAGAAGATATCGCCGCGGGTGATCTGCCCCCTTACGACGAAGCCCTGCTGCGGCGCGAAATGGCCTTGTTCCACGACTGGTTTCTGCGCGAGTTGCTCGGAATCGAGCTCGACCGCGAACAGCGGCAAACCTGGGAAGCGGCCAATCGCCTGCTGGTCGCGAATGCGCTGGAGCAGCCGCGGGTGTTCGTACACCGCGACTACCATTCGCGCAACCTGATGCGGGTGGCGCAGGACAATCCCGGTATCCTCGATTTCCAGGACGCGGTCGAGGGGCCGATAACCTACGACCTCGTATCGCTGCTGCGCGACTGTTATATCGCCTGGCCGCGGGCCCGCGTCGAGCAGCTTGCGCTCGATTACCATGCGCGTCTCTGCGCCCAAGGCCTGCTTGACGTCGACCCGGAGCAATTCATGCGCTGGTTCAACCTGATGGGCCTGCAGCGCCATCTCAAGGCGATCGGCATTTTTTCCCGGCTGAAAATCCGTGACGGCAAGCAGGGCTACATCAGGGATATTCCGCGGACCTTCGAATACCTGCGCCAGGTTTGCGCCGCCGAAGCGTCGATGGCCGGGCTGAACTCGCTGGTCGAGCAGCTGGGGCTGGAACAGCGGGTCGCGGGCCTGGCGCCGCGGTGATAGCGTCGTGAAGGCAATGATACTGGCCGCCGGTCGCGGCGAACGCATGCGCCCGCTTACCGACAGCAAACCCAAGCCGTTGCTCGAGGTGCGCGGCAAGCCGCTTATCGTTTACCACCTCGAAGCGCTGCGCCGCGCCGGCTTCGACGATATCGTGATCAACCTCAGCTGGCTCGGCGAGCAAATCCGGGACCTGCTCGGCGGCGGTGAGCGTTTCGGTGTGGGCATAAGCTACAGCGAAGAGCCCGAGGCGCTCGAAACCGCCGGCGGAATTCTGCAGGCGCTGCCGCTGCTGGGCGAACGTTTTATCGTCGTCAACGCCGATGTTTTCACCGATTACGATTTTACCCATCTGCGGCGCTTCGAGCTCGATGCGCAGCTGGTGCTGGTGGAAAACCCGCCGCACAACGCGCGCGGGGATTTCAGCCTCGCCAATGGCCTGATCGGTAACCGCGGGACCGAGCTGTATACCTTCGGCGGTATCGCGGCTTACCGGCGCGAATTTTTCGACGGCCTCGCGCCCGGCAAAAGGGCGCTGGCGCCGCTGCTGCGCGCCGCCGCCGACGAAGGACGGGTCGGCGGCGAGCTGTTTCGCGGCGGCTGGGATGATATCGGTACGGTCGAGCGGCTCGATGCGCTCAATTCGAGTTCGAGGCCCGGCGCCTGAGGGTCAATTCTCCGGTGAGCGCGCCGGCGCGATCGCTTTGTCGAAAAACAGCAGCGTTTTGCCGTCGAGGTCGCCGCGATCGAAATAACGGTAGCCCAGTTTCTCGTAGACGTGGCGGCCGCGCTGGTTGAAATCGAACACGTCGAGCCAGACCCGGCCGCGCCCGAGAACGTCGCGGCAGTAGTTTTCCATTAACGGGATGGCGGCCTGAGCGATACCCTGGCCGCGCTCGGCGACGACGATGCGGCGTAATTCGACGCTATCCGGATCGGGATCGAGCGCCAGTATGAAAAAACCCACCAGACCCTTTTGCCGACAGATCGACAGGTAGACGATGTCGTCGCGCTCGAACTCGGCGCGATGGCGCGCCGCGTCGTAGGCCAGAATATATTCCCCCGTGTCCGGCGCGGTTTCCATTCCTGCGAACTCGGACAGTTCCATTACGGTACTGGCGCGCAGCTCGATCAGGCCGGTTTACCTGTCATTCAGCGAATGTAGTAACCGGAGACGCGCCAGCTGCCGTTATCGAGCATTGGCGTCACGATTTCGATCGCGCTTTTCTTGCGGTCGAATTCAGCGCGGTACTGCAGCACGACGTATTCGCCGTCGGGTGCGCCGGGCAGGCTGGTCACGTAATTCGCGGCTACCAGTTTGCGGCTGATCATGCTGCCGAGCGGCGTTCTTGCGGCCGACACCGCGTGGCGCCATTGCTCGATGCCGACCTGCAGTTTGAACAGGCCTGCCGCGCGCCGCCAGGCCTCGTCGTAATCGCGCGCATCGACCAGCGCGAGCCACTTGCCGGCAGCCTGGTCCGCGGCGCGTATTTTTTCCTCCGCGGCGCTGGCGGCGAACGCGGTCAGGATCAGCATCAGCGCCAGGCAGTTGATGTGAATGAATTTCATCTTCGGTCGCGCTAATCCGTGCTTTCGAGATCGAGCCGCCGATGCCAGTCGGCGAGACTTTCCTCGGGGTACTCGTCGAAACAGCGGTCGTTTTCACCGAGCGCGGGTTCGACCCAGCCGGCCTTGCTGCCGAGCATCAGGTGGGTGCGCTCGGGCGGTCGCGGCAGTTCGCTGTCGATTGCCGAGGCGAACGGATGCACCAGCTCCGGCCAGCGCGGGTCGTACAGCCACAGCGCGCTCGCGCAGCGTTTGCAAAAGTGACGCTCGGCCGGGCTTTCGACACCGTCGATAACGGCATGGTAAATGCCGGTGTCGCGGTTGCCGCTGATTTTAAGCGTGCTGTAATCCGCGCCCAGGTTGATCGCGTAACCGCCGCCGCCGGCGGTCTTGCGGCAAACCGAGCAGTAGCAGAGATTGAACGGACAGGGATGCCTCGATTCGACTTCGAAGGCCGTTTCTCCGCAGTGGCAGGATCCTTTGAGTAACATCGTGTGCCTCCTTGGTGCAATGCACAGGCTAACGGTAGCGCAGCGAAAAGTCGATCGCGTGCAGGTTCTTGGTCAGGGCGCCGATCGATACGTAGTCGACCCCGGTGGCGGCGACCTCGGCGATATTGTCGAGATCGATGTTGCCCGAGGCCTCGAGCTCCATTGAACCGGCGGCGAGCTTCACCGCTGCGCGCATATCGGCCAGCGAAAAATTATCCAGCAGCACCCGTTCGACCCCGGCGTCCATTGCCTGCCGCAGCTGGTCGAGGTTTTCGACCTCGACCTCGAGCAGCTTGTCGGGATTGAGTTCGCGCGCGCGTTCGACCGCGCTGGCGATGCCGCCGCAGGCGGCGAGATGGTTTTCCTTGATCAGGTAGGCGTCGAACAGGCCGATGCGATGATTACTGCCGCCGCCGCACCTGACCGCGTATTTTTGCGCGAGCCGCAGCTGGGGCAGGGTTTTGCGGGTATCGAGAACGCGGCAGCCGCTGTGCCTGATTCTATCGGCATATTGCCGCGTCAGGGTCGCGGTGCCGGACAGCGTTTGCAGAAAATTCAGCGCACAGCGTTCCGCGGTCAGCATGGCGCGGGCCTGTCCCTTGAGCAGGCACAGTATCGAACCGGCCTCGACCGCGTCGCCGTCGTCGACTCGCCAGTCGATTTCTATCGATGGATTGCACTGACGGAAACTCTCGTCGAACCAGCGCCGGCCGCAGATTACCGCGTCCTCGCGTACCAGCAGCTCGGTTTCGAGCAGGGTTGCGGCATCGATCAACTCGGCGCTGATATCGCCGTCACCGACGTCCTCGCGCAGCGCCAGGGCTACCTGCTGGCTTATGATGTCGTCACTGATCACGGTCAAACCTCGTGTTCCTCGCGGCGCAGCTCCTGCGCCGCGTCCAGATAAGCGTTGATGACCACCGCTTCGGGCATCGCGCCCAGGTAGCGGCCGTCGCGTGAATCGACCACCGGGATGGCCTCGCCGATATAATCGCGCATGGTTTGCATCGCGTCCCAGATACTCGTGTCCTGGTCGAACTCGTTGCCGCGCCGATACTCGAGCGCGCCAATCGCGAGACTTCCGTCGTAATCGTGCAGCTGGTGCTGCGATACCTGCCCCAGGTAACGCAACCCGGCGTCGACGATGATCGCCATGGCGACCGCCTGCGCCGCCATTTTTTCCCGAACCTGCGCCACGCTCGAGTCTTCGGTGACGACAGGGAGCGTGTCGGTGACGTATTCGACGACCTTGCGATGCATCAGGTAGGCGCGTTCGCGTCCCTGCGACAGGTCGATACCGCGTTCGGCGAGTTGGTAATCATATAACGAGCGGCTATACCATTTGCGCGCAACCAGGTTGGCGAATACGATCGCGACCATGGCCGCGACCGTAATCTCGTAGCTCCGCGTCAGTTCGAATACCAGCAGCAGCGCGGTCATCGGTGCGCCGATGACCGGGCTCATCAGCGCGACCATGCCGCAGACCGCGTAAACGGTCACGCCGGAGTAACTGCTGAGCAAAACCGCCGGGATCATTTCGGCGAATAGCGCACCGAAGAGCACGCCGATCAGCAGCGAGGGAAAAATGACGCCGCCGGCAAAGCCGAAGCCGATGCACATGACCGTCACCAGCAGCTTGGCGACCAGTATCAGTAACAGCATTTGTGCACTGTAAACCCCGCCGGCGCTTGCCTCGCGGAAGACCTCCTTGCCCGCGCCGAGAACCTCGGGCAGCTGCAGCGCGACCAGCGCAAGGCATAATCCGGCAAGCATGGGCTTGAAGGCCGGCGCGATTTTGGTCCGGCGCGCTAATCCGAGGGTCAAATGCAGCAGCCTGAGGAACAGGACCGCCAGCAGTCCGCAGGCAATGCCCTCCAGCGCGAACAGTAAAAACTCGGGGCCGTGAAATCCGCCGCTGTATTCGATTAACATGAGCGGCGGAAAATCGAAGATCACGTTCGCTACCAGGTAACCGCAGGCGCTGGCGACGGTTACCGCGGTGAACGAGCGCAGCGAGTAGTGCCGCAGGATGACTTCGTGGGTGAATATCAGCGCCGCGATCGGGGCGTTGAACGCGGTCGAAATCGCGGCCGCGATGCCGCAGGCGACGGCAATATTGCGCGCATCGCTCAAGCCGAAGGAGAGCCGATTGGTGAGCTGCCCGACCAGCGTGCCGAGGTAAACCAGCGGGCCGTAGTGACCGACCGAGGCGCCGCAGCCGAGCGACAGAATACTGGCCGCGGTCGAGCTGATTCCGGTTAGCGGCGACGGCAGCCGTTCGTTCAGCTGCACGGCATAAATCGAGTCCGCCGGGCCGGTCTGCGTACCCTGGGCGGTGCCGTACTGCAGGATCAGGCCAACCATCAGGCCGCCGCCGCCGAGCACGATAAAGGTAATCCAGGCCAGGTGATACGAATCCAGCGTCGCGCGGCTGGCGCTGGTCACGAACAGAGTTTCGTTGAGCAGGTACTCGAGCTCGACGAAACCGACGGTCGCGAAAGCAGCGCTCAGGCCGACGATCAAACCGACCAGCGATATCGCCAGCATGTGCTGCATCGTATGCGTCGATAAGGCGATCATTGCGCTGGCGGTCTCACCGTCTCAGAACGGCGGCGCGATGTACCGCGCGGCGCCTGCTGTCTGTAACCATCCGGGACCGGCTTCACGGGTGCGGAGATTAATCATAAACGCCTTAGTTCAACCAGGGGTCTGACTCGTTGACTTCGATCAGCGTCGGCCGCTCCGCTTCGAGCGCGGCTTTAACCGCCCTGGTCAGGCTGGCAGCGCTGTCGATACGCGACGCGTGGCAGCCGCAGGCCTTTGCCAGCGCGACAAAATCCGGGTTGTCGCCATCGACTCCTACCGGCTCGATACCGCGCTCGACCATGCCGTCCTCGATTTGCTTGAGCCCGCGGTTGTTCCACAGGATGATCGGTAGCGGCAGGCGCAGCTCGGCGGCGGTGACCAGCTCCTGGACGGTAAACATGAAACCGCCATCGCCGGCGATCGCAGCAACGGGCCTGTCAGGCAGCGCCAGTCTGGCGCCGATCGCGTCGGGCAGGGCGCAACCCAGGGTGCAGTAACCCGCCGGATAATGAAATAACCGGGGTTGATCCACGTCGAAGGCAAACGTGCCGCTGTAAACCAGC
>JAAUYF010008307.1_pt1 | contig 14064 bp, 12 predicted proteins | sample 7278051 | NCBI WGS metagenome assembly JAAUYF01 (sample SAMN14350202, study PRJNA611818) | marine sediment metagenome | isolation source: surface marine sediment (0.6m) | place: French Polynesia: Moorea | collected 2018-08 | reverse complement strand
GCCTCAAAACCGGTAGCGCGCTCTCTCTCGACGCCTTGCTGCAGGAGATCGACGGCAACCTGCTGCAGCCGCTGCTGCAGCGAATAGGCCGCGGTCGATTGCGCCTGCGCGCCGGTCACGAGTTCGATTACGAAATAGGGGCTAATTCCCGGCTGCGCTTCTGGCGCAAAGCGTCGAACCTGGCGCGGTATTTAAATGCGGCCGAGCCAGCCTGAGCGGACATACTCTTTGCCCGCGGACTGTGCGAGAATGCGCAAAACTTGACGAGCGACCCATGTCAGCCAAGATCCAGATTCCGAATTTTGCCAACGTCGAGGAGGTTGTCGACGAGCTCAAACCCGGTTACCCGGTTTACTGTCTGCGCCCGGCCGAGCTCAAACGGCAGGCGGCCTATTTTCTCGACACCTTTCCGGGGCGCGTCATGTACGCGGTCAAATGCAACCCGCACCTGACCGTGCTGCAGGCGCTTTACGAAGCCGGTATCCGCCACTTCGATACCGCTTCGCTGGCCGAAATCGCGCTGGTGCGCGAGCACCTGCCGCAGGCGGACTGTTATTTCATGCACCCGGTCAAGGCGCGCGCGGCGATCGGGACCGCGCACCAGGTCTACGGCGTCGATCATTTTGTCATCGATCACGAAAAAGAACTCGACAAGATCATCGACGTCACCGGCGGCGGCGACGGCAAGGTCGTGCTGGTGCGGATCGTAACCCCGGTTCACGATGCCCAGTACCAGCTTTCCGACAAGTTCGGGGTCAGCGCCGAGGCGGCGCCGGAACTGCTGAAAAAAGTGCACGACGCGCATTTTCAGACCGGGGTGGCGTTTCACGTGGGTTCGCAGTGCCGTAATCCGCAGGCTTTCGTCGACGGGGTCGACACCGCGCTCGACGTGATCGAAAATGCCGGCGTGCCGGTACATTATCTCGATGTCGGCGGGGGCTTTCCCGCGGTTTACCAGGACGATCATCCGCCCGAGCTCGGCGAGTATTTCAATGCCATCTACGACGCCTTCGACCAGTCGCGCCTGCGTCGCGATTGCGTGCTGATGTGCGAACCCGGGCGCGCGCTGGTTGCCAGCGGCTGCACGCTGCTGGCGCAGATCCAGTTGCGCAAGGATAACAAGCTGTATATCAATGACGGCATCTACCAGAGCCTGTCAGAGACGCTGCTCGGCAAGATGAAGTTGCCGACGCGGCTAATCAACCCGGCGCGCAGCATCGCCAGCGAATGCCAGGATTTCACCATTCTCGGACCCACCTGCGATAACCTGGACATTCTGCCCGCGCCGTTCCATTTGCCGGTTGACGCGGACGAGGGCGACTGGATCGAAATCGGCCAGACCGGCGCCTATACCAACTCGGCCGCGACCCGCTTCAACGGGTTCTATCCTGAAACCTTCGTCTCGGTCGAGGCGCCGCCGCTGCTGCCGCAACCGGAGTAAAGCTCGGCTATACTCTGCAGCAGCTTATGGACAAACGATAAATGTCGCAGGTTATCGAATCCCGTTCGTTCAAAATGCCCACGGCCGTGGCCGTGGCGCTGGGCGGATGCGCGCTGGCGGGAATCGCCGTGCTCGTGCAGGGTTTCAACTTCGGCTTCGACAGCATCACCCTGGTCAGCCTGCTGCCGCCGTTCGTGATCGGGGGCGGCGTAACTTATTTCGTCTACTACTGGCTGCGGCGAAACCTGCAGAGCTGGCGCGACGATCTCGAACGGGAGCTCGCCGCGCGAACCCGGGACCTGCGGCAAACCAGCGATCGATTCAATCAATACGCCGAGAATTCGACCGAATGGTTCTGGGAAACCGACGCCGAAAATCGTTTCGTATTCCTGTCGCCGCACCTGTACGAAGTCACCGGCGCGACGCCGGAGGAAGTTCTTGGGCGGACGCGTGAAGAACTTCGGTTGCCATCCAGGTCGCCGGAGGAGGAAAAACAATGGCAGCACTACCGCCACTGTATCGAAAACCGCCTGCCGATCGAGGACCTGGAATACCGCGGCCGTATTGCCGACGGCAAGGAGATTCTGTATCGCATCAGCGGTAAGCCCTACTTCGATGACAAGGGTAATTTTCTGGGCTACCGCGGCACCGGTTACGATTTCAGCAGCGAGGCCGAGAAGCACTATCGCGACAGCCACGCCCATGACCTGGTCTATACCGCAACCGCGCTGCTCAACGTCGGTTTCGTGCTGTTCGATGCTGACGATCGTCTAATCATATGTAACGAACGCTACCGCCAGATGTACGCGGATATAGCCGACAAATTCGAGCCCGGCATTTCGTTTTCGAGCATTATCCATGCCTATGCCGATACCCTGGGTTTTGCCAGCAACGACGAAAAGGCAGCCTTCATCGAGCAACGTATTGCCGATTATAAAAATCCCGAAGCCGCTTTTGACCAGCAGCTAAAGAACGGCGACTGGGTGCGCATTATTGATCAGAGACTGCCGGGTGGTGGTACCGTCGGGTTAAGAGTCGACATCACCGAGCTCAAGCAGGTCGAAGCAGAACTCGAAACCGCACAGCGTATCGCGCGTATCGGCAGCTGGCGCTGGGACACGGAGAACGATCGGCTCATATCCTGGTCGCAGGAGTATGCCAATATCCACGGGACTCCCATGGATAAGATTCGCGCGCGTCTGGACCGGCAAATGGATTTGGTAATCCACCCGGATGATCGTGCCAGGGTAGAAAAAGAGTTCGAGCGATTCGATCAAGAGGGAAATAATTACGAAATCGAGTATCGAATTTTGTTGCCGAACGGCGATAGCCGATACGTGGTCGAGCGCGGTGAGCCCAGCCTTTGGCGCGACGACAAGGTCGTCGAGCAGATTGGCACCCTGCAGGATATCACCGAATCCAAGCGGGTCGAGGCCGAGCTGGAAGCCGCGCAAGCGATCACCCAGATCGGCAGTTTTCGCTGGGATATCGAAGGCGGCAGGCTGCTTTCCTGTTCGCGCGAGTTCGCTCGTATTCTCGGGCGCAGCGTCGAGTACATGCTTTCCGACGAAGCGGAAATGCTCGAGGGTGTTCATCCCGACGATCGGGCACATGTTTCGGAAGCATATGCGAAAGCGGATATCAGCGACGAAATCTATGAAATCAGGTACCGTATTATTCGCCCGAATGGTGAAGTCCGATATGTTATCGAACGCGCCAACACGGCGGTCAGACGCGACAGTAAGGTGGTCGAACAGCTCGGGACTCTGCAGGATGTTACCGACTCGGTTCGCATCGAAGAAGATCTGGAGGAGGCGCAGCGAATCGCCAGGATTGCCAGTTTTCGCTGGGACGTCGAAAACGACCGGATGATATCCTGTTCGAAAGAATTCGCGCGGCAATTCGATATCTCCGTCGATCAATTGAAATCTTCGCCCTGGGATGAGTACCGTAAAGTATTCCATCCCGATGATCTGGAAAATGTTGCCGAAGCCTACGAGCGCGCCGATAACCACGACGGCGTTACCGAAGTCGAATACCGTATGAAAGGACCCGACGGCAGCTACCGGAATATTATCGAACGCCTGGCGCCATCCTTATGGCGCGATGGCAAAATCGTCGAGCAAATCGGCACCATGCAGGATGTCACCGAACGCAGGCGGGTCGAGCTGGAAAAGATGTCGAGCGACGCAATGCTCGAGGCGGCAATCGAAAACGTGCCCGGCGGTTTTCTCATGGTCAACGCCGAAGGCCTGATCGAGCGCTTCAACCGCAAGTTTTTCGATTTATACCCGAAGCAGCAGTTTTTTATCAACGAGGGGGTGCCGTTCTCGCGTTTCCTGCAGTACGGCGCCGACATGAAGGTTTACCAGGAGGCGTTGAAGAATCCCGACGAATGGCTCGAGCAAAGAATCGAAAGCTATAATGCGGACAGCATCGAGTTCATCGATCGCCTGGCCGACGGGCGCTCGATTCAGATCGCGGCGCGGCGATTGCCGAACGGCTCGCGGGTTGCGATGCATGTCGACGTTACCGAGCTGCAGCAGGCGCGTGACGACGCGGAAAAAGCCAACGAGGCCAAATCCGAATTCCTCGCGTCGATGAGTCACGAACTGCGCACGCCGATGCACGGTATCCTCAGTTTTACCGAACTCGGGCTCAAACGGCTGGACACGCTGAGCCAGGAAAAGCTGCGCCAGTACCTGGAAAACATCCAGGTCAGCGGCACCCGGCTGCTGTTCCTGTTGAATGACCTGCTCGACCTGTCCAAGCTCGAAGCCGGCAAAATGCGGCTCGACCTGACGCCGGTGAATCCGGCGGAACTGGTGCAGGCCTGTATCCAGGAACAGGATTTGCGCCTGCGTGAAAAACATCTGCAATGCACCTTCGAGGCCGCCAGGGCGGAGCAGCCCTGTATATGCGATCGCAACCGGATCATGCAGGTCATTACCAACATCGTTGCCAATGCGGTCAAGTTCAGTCCCGAGGGGGGCGAAATCAGGATCGATCTCGATTATAGCGACGGTCTATGCCGGCTGCGGGTAGCGGATAATGGCACCGGGATACCAGAGGACGAGCTGGACCAGGTATTCGACAAGTTTTACCAGAGTTCGGGTAACCGCAATCACAGCGGCGGCACCGGGCTGGGGCTCGCGATTTGCCGCGAAATCATCGATTTGCACCACGGCCGGATCTGGGCCGAGAACAATGCCGCGCAGGGCGCCAGCATCGTATTCGAGATCCCGCTGCGGCAGGCGGGACGGGAATAACCGCTACTTGCCGGCCTCGAGCGCCTGCTCGAACGCCGCCAGCGCGTCCTGGTCGAGTTCCGGCACCGTGATCTGATCTTTCTTTTTATCGCTGAGCCCCGCAATCGTGGCTTCCGCCTTGACGCAGGTCTCGTGCAGCGACTTGAGCGTGTCGATCAGTTTCTCCGCCTGTTCCAGCGCTGCCTTCTTGAGCTCGAGTTCGGCTTCGAGTTTGCTTTTGTCCTTGCGCGTCGCCTGCAGTTTCGACTCGGCCTGGCCGCGCTGCTTCGATTCCTCCATTTTCTGCTTCTTCAGCGTTTTTAACTTACGCACGACATTTTCGGGGGTATCGGCAAGCGCCTTAGAGATGGCCTTGAGCTTGTTCTGTTTGTCGGTCACCTCGGCGCGGGCTTTTTTCAGCGCCTCGGCGTTGTCGGCCTTGCCCTTGGCGAGTTGGTGTTCGGCCTGGGCCTGCGCCTTTTCCGCGGCGGCGACCTTTTCTTCGGCTTCGATGCGCGCCTTTTCCGCGGTTTCTGCGCGTTTTTTGAAGTCGGCCACTTGCGCGTCGGCCTGGCTGCGGGTTTCCTGGATGTTGATGTCGGCGTCCCTGGCGCGCTGGATCGCGGTGTTCAGCGCTTCCTTGAGCTCTTCGGTGGAGCATTCGGCGTCGAGCCCGAGCGCATCGGTGGCGGCGCCCATCAGGATTTGCTTGCTGATGGCCAGGTCTTTCCAGACCTGCAGCTGAACTTCGACATCTTGTGACACAGGTTACCTCTAAGTCTAAAAAATTGGCGGCATATTCTAGCTTATGATGCCCCGGAAAAATAGGGCAATGTCGCCATAGATCGGGTAGAATGCGCGTTTTTTCAAGTACGGGTGACAGCCTTGGAGACCAATCACATCTACCAGCAGATCGAGGACCTGAAATCGCGTCTCGATCTGCTTCGGGGGTATCTTTGACTACGACCAGAAACGCGAAAAACTGGAGGAAGTCCAGCTCGAACTTGAAAACCCCGACGTCTGGAGCGACCCTGAGCGCGCCCAGCAGCTGGGCAAGGAAAAAGCCGCTCTGGAAGCCGTAGTCCTCGGGCTCGACGCGGGTACCCGGGGCCTAGGCGATGCCGGCGAACTGCTCGAACTCGCGGTCGCCGAAGACGACGAGGCCACCGTCGCCGAGGTCGAAGCCGATCTCGACCGGATCGAGAAGAACATTGCCGAGCTCGAGTTCCGGCGCATGTTCTCGGGCGAGATGGACGATAACAATGCCTTCCTCGATATTCAGTCGGGCGCCGGCGGCACCGAGGCGCAGGACTGGGCCGAGATGCTGCTGCGCATGTACCTGCGCTGGGGCGAGGCCAAGGGTTTCAAAACCGAGCTGATCGAGGTGTCGGAGGGCGACGTCGCCGGCATCAAGAGCGCGACCGTGCGATTCGAAGGCCCGTATGCGTTCGGCTGGCTGCGCACCGAAACCGGCGTTCACCGCCTCGTGCGCAAATCGCCGTTCGATTCGGGCAATCGCCGCCACACGTCGTTTGCGTCGGCTTTCGTTTCGCCCGAAATCGAGGATGATATCGATATCGATATCGATCCATCGGATTTGCGCATCGACGTTTACCGCGCCAGCGGCGCCGGCGGCCAGCACGTCAACCGTACCGAGTCGGCGGTGCGGATCACGCATTTGCCGACCAACGTCGTGGTGCAGTGCCAGAACGACCGTTCGCAGCACAAGAACAAGGCGACGGCGATGAAGCAGCTCAAGGCCAAGCTGTACGAACTCGAGGTGCAGGTGCGCAACGCGAAAGCGCAGAGCATCGAGGACCTGAAATCGGATATCGGCTGGGGTAGCCAGATCCGTTCCTACGTGCTCGACCAGTCGCGGATCAAGGATTTGCGCACCGGTGTCGAAACCGGCAATACCCAGGCCGTGCTGGACGGCGACCTGGATCCTTTTATCGAAGCCAGTCTCAAGAGTGGCGAATAAACTTCCAAACCAGCGGGAGATGAAATGAACGAGCACAGCGACGCTGAGCAGGACCGGGAACAGTCGCAGCAGGACGAAAATCGCTACATCGCGCAGCGGCGCGATAAGCTGGCGCAGTTGCGCGAGCAGGGGCAGGCTTACCCCAACCGGTTCAAACGCGCTGACTTTGCCGGCCGGCTGCACCAAGATCACGGCCGGTTGACGCGCGAACAGCTCGATCAGCAGGCGATCGAGGTGACCCTCGCCGGCCGCATGATGTTCAAGCGCGTCATGGGCAAGGCCAGTTTTGCGCAATTGCGCGACATGAGCGGCACGATGCAGATTTTCGTGCAGCGCGACGCGCTCGGCGAGGACGCCTACGAAGCCTTCAAGCACAGCGATATAGGCGATATCTACGGGGTTACGGGCGTACTGTTCCAGACCAAGACCGGCGAATTGACGATCAAGGTCAAAACCCTCGAGCTGCTGACCAAGTCGCTGCGTCCGCTGCCGGAAAAATTTCACGGTCTGGCCGACCAGGAACTGAAGTATCGCCAGCGTTATGTCGACCTGATCATGAACGAGGATTCGCGGCGGGTGTTCAGCATCCGCAGCCAGACCATTCGATTCATTCGCGAATTCATGATCGATGCCGGCTTCGTCGAGGTCGAAACCCCGATGATGCAGGTGATCCCGGGCGGGGCCGCGGCGCGCCCGTTCATTACCCACCACAACGCGCTCGACATGGAGCTGTACCTGCGCGTCGCGCCCGAGCTGTTCCTTAAACGCCTGGTCGTCGGCGGCATCGAGCAGGTTTTCGAAATCAACCGCAATTTCCGCAACGAGGGCCTGTCGACGCGGCACAATCCCGAGTTCACGATGCTGGAGTTTTACCAGGCCTATGCCGACTACGAGGATTTCATCGAGCTGACCGAGGCCATGATGCGCGGGCTGGTGCGCGAAATTCACGGCTCCGGCAAGCTGGTTTACCAGGGCGAGGAATACGATCTCGAACAACCCTTCGCGCGCATGAGCGTGCGCGAATCGATCCTGAAGTTCAATCCGCGGCTCGATGGCGACCGGCTCGAGGACGTGGACTATTGCCGCGAGGTTGCAAAAGGCCTCGGTATCGAGCCGGAACCGATCTGGGGTGCGGGCAAGCTGCAGCTCGAAATTTTCGAGAAAACGGTCGAAGACAAGCTGCAGGGGCCGACCTTCATTACCGGCTATCCGACCGAGGTATCGCCGCTGTCGCGCGCCAACGACGACGACCCGTTCGTGACCGATCGTTTCGAGTTTTTCCTCGCCGGCCAGGAACTGGCCAACGGCTTTTCCGAGCTCAACGATCCCGAGGACCAGGCGGCGCGATTCCGCCGCCAGGTCGAGGAAAAGGAAGCCGGCGACGAGGAAGCCATGCATTACGACGCCGATTACGTGCGCGCGCTCGAATACGGCATGCCGCCGGCGGCGGGCGAGGGGGTCGGCATCGACCGCCTGGTGATGCTGCTGACCGATTCGACCAATATCCGCGACGTTATCCTGTTCCCGCACATGCGCCCGGAATAAACCACTACCGGATACCGCGATGCGGCCGTTTCTCGCGGGGGCGCAGGGAACGCGGGGAGCGCAGCGAGGTTGAGGTTGGTTCAAGTTGAAACTCTCGCAGAAGTGCGGAGATCACAGAGTTTGAACTTTTTTCTCGGGGTAAAGTTTTACTCCGATTAATAATGATCATAAATCCTGGCGGCCTTTGCGGGTTCTTCAATCTCGTATTTACACCAGTTACCCCCGCGCTCCCTGCGTCCCCCGCCTGTCCTGGCGTAGCCAAAGGCGAAGCCGGGCGTCCCCGCGAGAAATGAATTTGGCAGGCTGTACGAGATGAGAACTCTTTTGCTGCCGTGGCTGTACGCCATGTGGTCGCTCCGCTAAACTGCGCCTTTTGCGCCGCGGGGCGACGATGAAGACCCAGTTGCTAGTGATGCTCGAAATGCAGGATGCGATGAACGCGCGCGTTAATCCCGACTGGCGCAACGCCGGTAATGCCTGGTACCGCGCGATCTGGACCGAGTGCGCGGAAATGCTCGATCACTACGGCTGGAAATGGTGGAAACACCAGCAGCCGGAGCTCGAGCAGGTAAGGCTGGAGCTGGTCGATATCCTGCATTTCGCGATGAGCGATTACCTGCTGCAGGACAGCGATTACGAAACCGTTGCGGCGCGTATCGAGTCCGAGCTATCCAGTCCGAAACAGGATGACGATATCCGCCGCGCAATCGAAACCATGGCCAAGACGACGATCGAATCGCGCTCTATGCACTTTGCCGATTTCGCCAACATCATGGCGCTGATCGACATGGATTTCGACCGGCTCTACCGCACCTACGTCGGCAAGAACGTGCTCAATTTCTTTCGCCAGGATCACGGCTACAAGGACGGCAGTTATATCAAGCAGTGGCACGGGCGCGAAGACAACGAACACCTCGCCGAACTGCTTGCGAGCCTCGATAGCAGCGATGCGCGTTTTCGCGACCTGGTTTACGAGGGATTGCAGGACCGCTATCCCGGTTGATACCCGGCGCGGGTGCGGCGGTATCGGGTTTTGCCGTTGCGAAAACGCCTGGAAACCGATCATGTCCTGCTGCCAGGACCTGTCGACGCGGTCCGGATATTCGGGACAGATTGGGCTGACGGCGGCGTAGACCCGCTCGAGTTATGGGCGCGTGTTGATTTGCGCGAGTTGGTGGTACAGGCTCTGAATCGCGCTGGATTCGATCGAGCTGCGATGGGTATCGAAAACCAGGTGGCTGGCGCTATCCGGGATATTGAAATTGAAGTAAATCCGGTATTTCCGGATTTGAGCGCTCAGGCGAACAGACGTACCAGAATTCCGGCTGTGCCGATCATCACGGCCGCTTCGATCATAATCACGCGCCAGGAAAATTCGGGCGGCTTTATAGACAGTACAGTTTTCGCTTCCAGATAGTTCATGTTAGCCTTTACGCTTGTTACGAGCGTTCATCCATATGCAACGTATATACAATGTAGCAGGTTGTATAGCAATTGCAAGGACGTTATGTAAGAATATTGCAGAACTATCTGTTTTTCTGGACTTTTTTAAAATACCTGTCACCGATGGCCAAAGAAAAAATCATCAATATCCGCGTTGATGCGGAGCTGAAAAAGCAGGCGAAAAAACTGGCCGAAAACGATGGCAGAAGCCTGTCCAACTGGATTCTGCGCTTGATTCAAAACCAGATCGAACTCTCCAGGGATACGCAGGACAAGCAAAAGGAATCCGATTAGCTCTAAAGGCTAGCCAGGGCGTAAATTCGAAACTGGCCCGATTTCGACTGAATTACGAGCACAAGGCTCTCGCGCGGCCGCCGAGGAGGCTGTTGGGTAAAACCGACTCAGTCTTCTTCCAGTTCGCTGATGTCGATGTGACGAACATCCTTGCCCTGCACCAGATAGATAACGTATTCGCAGATATTTGTCGCATGATCGCCAATGCGCTCGAGCGCGCGCGCGCACCAGGATACCCGCAATGCGTCCTTGATCGTGCGTGGATCTTCCATCATGTGCGTGATCAGTTCGCGCATCAGGCTGTCGAATTCATCATCGACCTTGCTGTCGCTCTCGATCGTTTGCATCGCGTCGTCGACGTTCATGCGTGCGAACGCATCCAGTGCGCGATTCAGGATTTTGCTGACCAGCTCGCCGAGATGTTCGAGCTTGACATAGGTCGAGCGCGAAACGCGCTGTTCGCCCATTTCGAGCTGAATCTTGCCGAGCCTTTGCGCATGATCGCCGATGCGCTCGAGATCGGTAATGGTCTTGATTACGGTAAAGATTAAACGCAGGTCGCCTGCCGCTGGCTGGCGGCGGGCAAGAATCTGTACGCATTCGTCGTCGATACTGACTTCCATGCGGTTGACCTTGTGTTCCCTGGCGACAACCTTGCGCGCCAGCTTGGAATCGAATTCGACAAGGCACTTGATACCGTTATTGACCTGGTTCTCGACGAGGCCGCCCATCGACAATACCTGGTTGCGGATATCCTCGAGCTCCTGGTCGAAACGTTTCGATATGTGTCCTGTAATTTGCGGTTCGTTCATTGGATTATCCAAATTTACCGGTAATGTATTTTTCGGTTAACTCGTGTCGTGGATTGGTAAAAATCTGACTGGTTTCTCCGACCTCGATCAGTTTGCCCAGGTGAAAATATGCGGTCCGCTGCGATACCCGCGCCGCCTGCTGCATCGAGTGGGTGACGATTGCGATGGTGTAGTTTTCGCGCAGTTCGTCGATCAATTCCTCGATAATCGCGGTCGCGATCGGATCCAGCGCCGAGCAGGGCTCGTCCATCAGGATGACTTCGGGGCTGACCGCGATCGTGCGCGCGATACAAAGCCGTTGCTGCTGGCCGCCGGACAATCCGGTGCCCGGCGCGTCGAGGCGATGCTTGACCTCTTCGAACAGGCCGGCGCGCCTGAGGCTGGTTTCGACGATTTCGTCGAGCTCGGCATTGTTTTTGGCAAGCCCGTGGATACGCGGACCGTAGGCGATATTGTCGTAAATCGATTTCGGAAACGGATTCGGTTTCTGGAATACCATGCCGACACGGGCGCGCAGCAGCACCGGATCCATCGACTTCGCGTAGATGTTTTCACCGTCGAGAGTCAAATCCCCGATAATGCGACAACCGGCAATGGTGTCGTTCATGCGGTTGAGCGCGCGCAGATAGGTCGACTTGCCGCAGCCCGACGGTCCGATCAGCGCGATGACCTCGTTACGGCCGATGTCCAGCGTCGCATCGAAGATCGCCTGTTTTTCGCCGTAGAAAACGTTTACATTGGCCGTCGAAATCTTCGGGTCGGCGACCTGGGTCTCACCAATGGTGCCCTCGAAACCGCGAATGTCTATGGGTCTATCCTCGTTTTTATCTTTGAACTGCGTTGAGGCGGGATTTTCCAGGTTATCGGTAACCGCAATATTCATGGTATCAGACTCTGTTGATTTATTCGTTACCAGCGGCGTTCGAAACGCCTGCGCAGGTAAATCGCGATCGCGTTCATCGCGGTTAAAAAGCCCAGCAGCACCAGTATGGTGGCCGCGGTCAGGGCGGTAAACGCACGCTCCGGGCTGTCCGACCACAGGTAAATCTGTACCGGCAGCACCGTTGCCGAATCGAGTACGCCGCCAGGCACGTCGACGATGAATGCAACCATGCCGATCATCAGCAGCGGCGCGGTTTCGCCGAGCGCCTGGGCCATGCCGATGATCGAACCGGTCAAGATGCCCGGCATCGCCAGCGGCAACGTGTGGTGGAATACCACCTGCATATGCGAGGCGCCGACGCCGAGCGCGGCCTCCTTGATCGACGGGGGTACCGACTTTATCGCGGCGCGGCTCGAGATAATGATCGTCGGCAGCGTCATCAGCGACAGCACCAGTCCGCCGACCAGCGGCGCCGAGCGCGGCATGCCGAAAAAGTTGATGAATACGGCCAGGCCGAGCAGGCCGAATACTATCGACGGTACCGCGGCAAGGTTGTTGATGTTGATTTCGATGAAGTCGGTAATCCGGTTTTGCGGCGCGAACTCCTCGAGGTACACCGCGGCCGCGATCCCCACCGGCAGCGATACCAGCAGCGTCACCAGAAGGGTCCAGAAAGAGCCGAGCAGGGCGCCGCGGATACCGGCCTGTTCGGGTTCGCGCGAATCGCTCGCGGTAAACAGCGTCGTATTAAAGGCTGTCCGGATCGATTCGTCCGCAATCAGCTGGTCTATGAATGCCACCTGCTTGTCGTCGATGCGGCTGGTGCGTTTACCGAGCTTGTAATAGGTATCGACGTCGTCGTCTGCCTTGAACCAGAGAGACAAGGGCTGGCCGCCGATCAGATCGGGGTTTGCGCGCAGTTTGGACAGCAGCGCGAATTCGGCGCCGCTGGAAACCAGCTTGTACAGCAGCTTTTTATCCTTGCGTTTTTTGGCCTCGGGAAAGGTTTGCCTCAGGCTGCGCTTGATCACGCCGCCGAAATTAACCGCGGCCAGCATTTCCGCGTCGATTTGCCCCTCGGCCGGCAGCTCCAGCGATTCACGGCCGACCTCGATGTCGAGCCTGATCTCGGTCACGCTGAATGCCGGCATTGCCTTGATCACGATGTCGATCAGCAGCAGCGCGAGAAAAATAAAGCCGACAAAGACGGCACAGCGCCCGTAAATTTGAAATCGTTTTTCCCTGGCGTAGCGCTTTTTCAGGCTTTGTTTGACGACTTCGGTGTTATTCATATTGCTCCCGGTACTTTCTGACGATACGCAGGGCGACCACGTTGAGTAACAGGGTCGCGACGAACAGCATCAGGCCGAGGGCGAATGCGGCCAGTGTCTTCGGGCTGTCGAACTCCTGGTCTCCGGTCAACAGGGTTACGATTTGCACCGTCACCGTGGTTACCGCGTCGAGCGGATTCACCGTCAGCTTGGCCGACAGGCCCGCGGCCATGACCACGATCATGGTTTCGCCGATGGCGCGCGACGCGGCCAGCAGCACGCCGCCGACAATGCCGGGCAGCGCCGCCGGGATGATTACCTGCTTGACCGTTTCGGATTGGGTTGCGCCGAGCGCGAGTGAACCGTCGCGCATCGCCTGCGGCACCGCGTTGATGACGTCGTCGGACAGCGAGGAAACGAACGGAATAATCATCACGCCCATGACGATACCGGCGGCGAGTGCGCTTTCGGACGCGACCGACAGCCCAATCGACGAACCGAGCTCGCGAATAAAGGGGGCTACCGTCAGCGCGGCAAAAAAGCCATAAACCACGGTGGGAATGCCGGCGAGGATTTCGAGCGCCGGCTTGGCGATTGAACGAAATTTTACGGTCGCGTACTCCGACAGGTAAATCGCGGTGAGTAATCCGACCGGCACCGCGATCAGCATCGCGATTAGCGAAATCAGGATGGTGCCGACGAACAGCGGCACCGCGCCGAAGGAACCCGAGGATCCGACCTGGTCTTCGCGAATCGCGGTTTGCGGACTCCAGGTGGTGCCGAAGATGAAGTCGATGATCGAGACCGCCTCGAAGAAGCGAATTGCCTCGAACAATACCGACAATACGATGCCGACGGTGGTAACGATGGCAACCGCCGAGCACAGCGCCAGCAAAATCCTGACCACGCCCTCGACGCGCTTGCGCGCGTGCTGCCGGGTCAGGTAGCTGGTAAAGGCGAAAATGATGCCCGAAGCGCAGAGCAGGAACACCAGCGTCGTGACCAGCATGCGACTGTCGCTTCTGGCCGCGACGCTGGTGTTCCTACTCTGCGCTTCGGGCATCATTTTCGCCTTTACCAGCTACCTGACCCGGCAGCACGCGCGCAAGCGCGTCGAGGGCGTGGTCAGGATTTTGCTGGCGCTGT
>JAAUYF010008971.1_pt1 | contig 14184 bp, 24 predicted proteins | sample 7278051 | NCBI WGS metagenome assembly JAAUYF01 (sample SAMN14350202, study PRJNA611818) | marine sediment metagenome | isolation source: surface marine sediment (0.6m) | place: French Polynesia: Moorea | collected 2018-08 | reverse complement strand
CGCATATTTATCCTCAGCGATCATCTTACGGCTATCCGAATCGTTATCGGTGGTCATCGAATTCACCCCTTGGTCTTTTGTAACTAATATACTCGGGATATTTCCCCGGCTCGCAATGAATGGTGCTACCCATTGGCTGCGGTTTCTTTTTTGTAAACGTTCTCTTAACGACTCGCTTGCGCATGATAAGCAAGTGCAAACCGAGTTCGCTTAACATATCTCGCAATTGACTGTGAAGTAGTGGCATGGGTTGCGCCTCATGTTAACCCATGGGGGTGCGGGTGTTAACGAACTTTATCTAAATTATCCAAGTCTCTGCCCGGATTGGATAGCGCTTTAATGGCCCGGAGCTCTCTTTCTTTTTGTGTTGTGTCAACTTCTGTCTGTACGCGCTGCAGATTCTTTTCAATTTCTGTAATCTTTTGTCCTTGTTTGATTAGTTCCTCCCGGTAGAACACGCGCGTGTCTTGGAATTGCGCTTGCAAGCTTATCAAATCTCTTTGTGAAGCAGTCACTTCCTGCACTAATCGTTCCTGTCTTTGCCTCTGGTGTTGAAGTTCGGCAAAGATATTGCCGAATAGCCAGCCGGCTACCACTACAATAGCCGCCGGCACTGCCGTCAACATGAAGTTAACGAATGGGGTAAAACTGGCTACTCCTTGTTGCTGGCTCCCATGCTGTTCTACACCGTTCGACATGGATCAGGCAGATTAACAACACACTCCAGTTGCTGATAGGTAGGTGTTAAGCCATCAGTATAGGCGACAGTGGGTATATCCCAATGATGCACGTATTGTCCCGATACGGCGTCCACAATGACTCGGTACTCGGTCATGGGATCGAGTTCTAGCGTCTCCTCAAGCGTGATGGTGTAGCACCCATCCGATCCTGCGACGTAGCCTAGCGCAGCGGGGAAGCTCATGCCTAAAACATCATTTCCATCTGTATCCGTAACTCGGCACGTTACGGTTGCGCCGTTCTGGAAGACGAAGTCCTTAATAGTCGGATCATATAGACGGAGCTGATCTACCTCGAGGGTGTTATCCGAGAGACGGATCAGTGTCTGTATGGTCATGTGCTGGCGTTGGTGATCGTGACAGTAACGTCGACGGATTCGGTGTCGTCTAGGGAGCGGTTGCCTTGGCTAAATGCTGAGACGTTGAAGAGCGCGCCAGCGGTACCAGATGCCACTGTGCAGACGCCTCCACCACCGACAGTCTGGCCGTTGGCATTACTGGTAAACGTAACCGGTGTGGCGTTTGATACCGTCTTAGCGGCCGTCTTGCTCTGTCCCCATGCAGGACGGTTGCCGGCATACGCCGCCCATTCCGTCCAACCGGGGTGTGTGGCCAGTGTATCACCAGGCGCCGGCGTAGGCGATCCTTCGGTGAGCAGGATAAACCAGCTCCCCGTGGCAGTCTGTGTGCCAGATAAGAACTGCACATCTAGCGCATCTTCGAGACCTTCGTCAACGACGAGGTTGTGATTCTCATCAATCCATTTGATTGAGCCATCGGCCCGACGTCCGACCCAACGCCAATGGACGGCAAGCGTGTAATTCGGTGTCAAAATACCCTTGCGTCGCACGTAACCGTCAACCTTATCGGTATTGTAAATGTTGTTACGCATAGATCTAGCCTCTGATATCAATGTTGGCGGTCAAAGCTGCCCTTAATGTAACGACCGCTGTGAGGTAACCGCCCAAGGCGGGATAACTGACTTTATCGGACCATAACACAGTATCGCTCATCGTGCCTTGCCTAAACGCTTGAACCGACACGCTATCTAACCAACGATAAGACTCTGATAACGCGCCCACTAGACGACTAAGCGCATCGGCGGCATCCGTGAATTGGTAGAGCTCGAGCACAAAACCCGTGGTTCCCGTACTGGCATCGATCGAATCACCATAAGTGAATGCATCGGCAAGCTCTCGAGAAGCAGAGACAACGGCGATGAGCACGTCACTGAGGGTGACGGTATCCGTCGCAAGTCCTAATCGGGTCGCTACTGCCGAAACAGCGTCTGAAAGCGCCATAGAGTCCGCCAAAGACCGAAACGCTGATCCAGCTAGCTCGCCACTGACCTGATCAGTAAATGCTTGAGAATCCGTGAGAGCGCCTAGGCGAGTGGCAATGGCCGATAACGTGTCGGTGTATTGCGCATTGTCTTGTAGTGTTGCAATCGCCTCTGTAACGGCGCTGACGGTGTCTTGCAGTGTCATGCCGTCTTGAATGGATCCGATAAGGGTTGCCAGGGCCACGATCGAGTCGTTGTATTGTGCTTCGTCCGCTATCGTGCCTAACAACTCCTGAAGCGCATCGACTAGGTCGGAGAGCTCGACATTGTCGGCTGTATCTCTCACATAGCGCCCGATACCGGCTTCACCATCGCCTTGCGTCATAGCGTCGGTTAAGGATCGGCTGTATCGTCCGATGCCTGATTGACTATCGGCGTAAGTCAAACCGTCGGTTACGGTTCCCGGAACAGAGGGCCCTGCTGAAACTCTTGCATAGCAACCCACGTCATTGGTGACCCATGGGTTTTTAGCGATATCGAGCGCCGGGAGTTCCGTTGCTGTCCCGCCGTTAATCAGCACGGAGCCGTCGGCGAGGTAGTAGTCGTTAGCCGTTGCGTTGCGAAAATCGCTAGAGCTGATTGTGGTCGAGACGATATTGGTACCGGGCGCCGTGCCGTCGCTCGAAGCACAATGGCTCGCTGTCCAGTTGCTCAGCGTGCCTTCCCAATCCCCGACGGTGTTGTTGTAGCCGACGGTGTTGTAGGCATATTTAGGCTGTCCTGCGAAAGATACACGCATGCCAAGCTGATTGCTGGCAACGGTGCAATTGCGCACGCGAACACTGACGCTGGTGCGATCATCGTAATAACCACCGTAGGCATTGCCGAAATTAAAAAATAACGTTGACTCGATCAAGATATTGGTGACTTGCGAGACGGTATCAAAACGCGTGCCGTTACCGCCGCTGGCGTTGTAACCTTCCAAAATCATTCGACGGCACGTGCAGTTGTCCGCGCCGGTACGAAACAGCAACGCCGACCAGTTGTTGGCGCTGACACCGTTTCGGATGTGAAAATCTTCAATGACCGTCCATGGTTCGTAAATGTCGACGGTATTGCCTTGGTCATTTTGGATGACGTAGCCATTGCCAGGCACGCCCATGTGCCCATCGGCGTCTTGATAGGTCGTCAGGAGGATGTTGTTGGTTTGCGTGACACCCGAGAAGCCATCCCAGTCCGGTCTGGCGTCCTCAAAACCCGTCAGCATCCTGACTTCGAGTTGCTCGGTGAGCGCGCCAGCTTCGCCTGCGATACACGCGTCCTGCGAGTTGTACGCGTGCGTGCCATCGCCCGAACTGGCGTTGGGCGTGGTGCCGTTACCTCCTGGATCCGCCGCCGTGTTGACGTAGCGTATCGGCACTAGACGTCCTCGGGAATGTCCGTGTCTTCAATCGGCGTGTCGTTATCCGATGCCGGGTCGTAGGGATCGTGTACGACCTTCTTGCACAGTCTCGACCGGAAAATATTCCACTGCATCGTGCATTCGCGTTGAGCGATCAGTTTGGTTCTAGGCCCGTCCGGCAAATCCTTGATCCTCACGCGCCATTTTCTGGTTCGCGTTTTCGGTGTGCTCTCGTCACCCTCGGTGAGGTGACATTTCTCCTGCATTTGCTTGCGCAGATTTTGCCAGCGCTTTTCAGGCACCTGTTCAACGTGAATGTAAACCAGCTTGGGCGTTCCGATGCTTGAATTGAGCCGCCATTCTCCCTCTATTCGGGTGGCCACGGGTGGCGTCAGCCGTGTGCTGATCACGTCGCCGCGTCTTAGGCGCCTTGCTTCTTTTTCCGGATCGGCGCTCAGATCGTGATTAGGCGCTTGCTCGAGCACCTCGAAACACACGATTCTCGTGCTTTGCGCTCGCTGTCCGTTGCCTTGGCGTGGTCTTCTGGCCATGTTTTCACGTTGACCATTGAAGCAGTAAGAACTGATAAACGAATAGATAAGCAACCAAAGCATAGAATGCGCCTATTGCACCACAACAACCAATGAATACAGCGCATTCTATGGCGCGGTTCATTTGACGAGGTTCGGGGTGTTGCTGCCTGAACCCTTGCTAGCAATAACCGCCTCGCCGAATTCGGTGGTTTTTTGCAGCAATTCGACGATCAGCTTTTCTAGCGCTACCAGACCACCCTGTGGCAAATCGTTCCAAGTAACCGTAATGTCGGTGTCGGGCGGATCTTTCGGCTTTTTGATATCCTCTGCTTTAGCATGCAGCGTGACTTTATAGCGATTCAATGACATGTTGCCTCCTAGAGGTTATCTAGCCAGTTTATTGCTGGCTAGAAATGCGTTGTTTAGGCGCTAGGTGCCGTCACGGGTGGAGTCGTCTGCGCAACCTTAGCAAGTTGTTGAATAGCTGCCGTCGCAGTGGCGAGCTGAGTGGCCAAACTAGCCAAATCAGTACCCTTCACGGTAGCAATAGCACTTGCTTCCTTGAGATCCAAGTTGTGCATATTGTTCGTGAACCCCTGGCTTGCCTGCACGCCCACATCATTCATTCGCTGCTGAGTTGTCACGGCGTTCTGCATGGCCAGACCAATGGTCTGAGCAGCCATCTGATGGACGTTGTTAGTGGCAAACGCTGTGCCTTCGGCCAATGTTTTAAGATTGGTTGTGCTAATCGTGTCTACGACCTGCGGATTTGCTACATCAGGCATTGTTCTCTCGCCTCATATCCCGCGATTGATACGCCTCCACGACAGGCCACGCGGGGAGCCAGTCGGGAGAGTAGGGTAGTTGGTGGCACGACGATACGCCGCTGCGCGCAGGAGCGGGAGGCGCGAACGCTCCACCCGTCGACGGTGCTAGACGCGTATCGCCGCACCATGACACGGCTCCTGGTTAGGTAGGCACATATAACCGTTGTTATCTAGCAACTTTCGGTTTGATTGTCAATTGCTTAGCGTAGCTCTTTCGACCACGCTTGCTGTATGCGCCGATTGCGGCCTGAGCCTGTGTACCACGTGATCAACACGTCGATTCCGTGCTGGTGCCAGACTAGCGTGTGGATAAGTTTTTGCAGTTCCGTCAATCGGTTATGCGGCTTGTGATCTTCATAAATCCATTGGCCTAGGTTATCCCGATACTGAAAATCGCACGTGTATCGGCGCACGACCGTAATTTCGCCTTTCGCGGTGAAGCTGCGTATGGCAAGCGGTTTGGGTGGATGCTCTAGTGACGTTATTCCGCGCCTATTGCGTAACTGCGCATAGCGATCGGCCTCAGACTGGCTATCGCTGTGAACCCATGCTTTCGCCTTGCACGCTCTGCAGGGTTGCGGATTAGCTCGGGTGTGCGGCTTTCGAAAAGGGTTCGCGCGCGTCTCGTTGAGGCACGCGGCACAAGTCCAGACGTGTCGCGCCGCCCGGAAACCATCAAGGTCACCCTTCAGCCCGACGCCTCGAGTGCGCGATTTGCGCATGCTGGCAAAGTGTTGTGGGTCAATGCCTGGCTTCATACATGCTCCTGTAGCTCTGCGCAGCTAGCCTAGAAACGCCGATCTCTAGGTACCCTGTAGGGTAGTGTGGGTAAAAAGATCGTGCCTCATACGCGCCCTCTCGTAGCGTCTCGGAGGATCTGCTCCACAGCGACGTATTTGGCCAGCCAGTTGAGGCACACTCGAGCGGGCATCGTTGGCTGAAGCTCAGGGAGCCGCTCGCAGCGTCGACTGACTGGCGCGTACCAGTGGCACGTGTCGCAGCGCTTGCCGGAGTCGCGCCAGACGGAGGTGCGATCGTCGGTCATCGCTCCGCCCTCTTCGCCAAATCCGCCCGCATCTTCGCAATCCACCGATGCCCGCGACTGTTGCGCTCCTGCTTCGACTCCAGGTGGTCGAGGATGCCAGCCATGCCGCTGCCTCGAGCAATGTCCGGTAGCTGCGGCTTGACGTGGTATTCCGGCTTCGGCGCGGGAATCTTCGCCAGCACGTGAGCCGGGACGGGTGGATAGCGGCCAATCTCCGGGTCCCGCATGGCCTCGCGTATCGCTCTAGCGACCTGCGGCCACGTGCAATGCTCCAGTGCGACCCACCACAGGTTCAGCGTGGTAACGTCGACAGGCTGCCTGTGCATGGTGAGCCACGCGGCCACCAGCTCGTCCAATCGCTCTCGCTCAGTGCTTTGCATGGCTGTCGGGCTCCAGGTCGATGGTGACGCCGGCTGCTGCTCGCTCGCGCTTCAGTTGCTCGAGCACGGCGCGATTGTGTCGCGCAACCGGACTCTCGTGAACGGTTGGCATGTCGATGTCGTACTCGTCGGTCCAACCCTCGGCGCGTATCCACGTGGCTGCATAGGGTATGTACTGTCCGCCGTCGCGTTGCCAGTCTGCTGACTGCATAGCGCTAGCCAGTCCCTGCAGGATACGGCTGCGCAGTTCTGCGTTGGGTTTAAGTGCATCAATGGCGCGCTGCGCTTGTGCTTTGCTGCGCTTTTTGGGGTAGGTCGGCCAGAAGTCGTGTGCAAACCACGCTCGCCACTCGTCGCGATTGCGCAAATCGTCTTCGGATTTGCGCGAGTAAGTACTGTCCTCAGTACTTACGATATAGTCTTCTCTACTCTTCTCTTCTCTACTCTGGGGCGTCAAGTTGCCTACCACATGGTCACCACCTGGTAACCGACTGGTTACCACATGGTCACCACCTGGTAACCGACTGGTTACCACCTGGTTACCACCTGGTAACCAGTCGCCTTCCAACAATCCTAAGTCTATGAATTTCTTAACGTTCGGATTTTCGTCAAGTTGCGCTAGTTTGCGCAGCACCTGTGAGTCACTGGGAATGTGGCCATCGCGATCAGCCGCAATGATCCACAAGCTGATTAGCTGGCCTTTCTCTGCGTCAGTCAAATGCGCCCATTGCTCCGACGTCATGACGCAGCGGTGCACCTTGATCCAGTCTGGATTCCCTCGGTCCTTGCGGAACGTTTGCCACTTGTCCCAATTCACCACTCGAAGCATCCCGTCATATTGATCTCTGTCATTCTCTTCAGTCATGATATAATCAGCCTTGTTCGATACTTGCCTGTTTAGTTGATGGTAGGTTTCGTCGTTTCATGTGAGTACTCTCCTTACCCCATTGAGCCCCGGCCACCGCCCGGGGCTTTTTTTTGGTTGGCCCGTCAGTATCCTAGCTCATCGTCCGGCTCTGTCCAACGCGGAACGCTCCGGTCAAATATCCGCACCAGTGCACTAATCTCGCGCTCAAACTGCTGACGCTCCCGCTCTTTCTTGGCCGCCGCCAACCGCTGGCGCCGTTTGCATTCTGCGCTGGTTTCTTTGCGTTTTTTCATGCGCTCCACCCCCGGTTTCTTCGGACTGACGATGGGAGGTAACCTGGAATAGCGTCTTTCATTCGCTGCAGAAGTAGAAAGCACTCATTCGCCAAGCGTTCCTTCCCAGGCAACGCTTTGTCTGGATGACAATAGCTAAGCAGTTTCTTGAATTCCTTCTCAGTCATCAGCGCATCGATGCTGGTATTCATCTTGTCCAGCTTATCCTGCTCTTGCTTCAACCGTTGCGCTTCTTTCGCCAGCCTCGCGCGCTCAAGCTCCAGCCTAGACTTTAGCTCCGCCTCGACTTGGTCTTGAAACGAATGCTTGAGGTCATTGGCCAACCGATTGATGCCGGCCTTTACCTTCTTGCTAGTCGATGCCGGCAACGTCTCGACCAATGCACCCACGCGGTCGTCGAAGCCAGTGACAGCAATCTTTTCCTGGTAGGTGCCGAGCAGGATGTCGCGCTCTTTCTTGAGCCGAGAGCTGCTCCACTTCTGCTCGGCGGCTTCTTTCAGAAGGGATTGGCGCTGGGCGTCCGACACTGCTTCGACGGCTACCATAAAATGATGTTTAAAGCTCAAATTCGGGAACCGGTTCCCGAATTTAAAATGGCTGCAGACCATGCTGTATCGATGTGCTGTCTCATAATTTAGCCCCGCCTTCTCACACGCCGCCTGCTTATCCCCCCAAGGAATCGCGTTGTACCAATCCCCAATCGCCCACTGCATGCCGTGCTCAATGCGCGCAAGGAATCGGCCCGCCTCAAAGAACTGCTCCTCCGTGCAATTCGCTGGAAGATTCAACCCTGTGTCTGTCAGTGCTTTGCTCATGTCAATCATCTCTCTCTCCAAGAGGCACGTCCGTGTGCCACGGTTGTCAAATGTCAGTTGATGTGATTAGTCGATATCGGGCTGGCCGACGTCGCCGTTCTCTTGGTCAACCGGTTGCTTCTTGCCGCTCTGGTCCTCCAGCAGTCCGACCAATCGGCCGTGCCGCATACGAAACCCGACCTGACGCAAAACCGACTGCAACTTGTCCCACAACAGTCGCTCGGTCAGAGTCGAGTTATCCATCACCAACCTAATGCGCCCACCATTTCGTCGATCGTGCTCTAGCAACACGCCAACGGCATACGCCTGATCGAACTGGCGCGAACCACTGAGACCCGGGGGCACCAAGTACGGCTCAAGCTCTGAGTAGCACGCGTCATCATCTGCACGTAACACCTCCTTGATAACTTGATTTATCGTGCTTGGCTTTGCGGTTTTCGCTTCGACTTCCGAGAACTTGAACAACGCTTTCTTCGCAGTCATTTGACCTACTCCTAAATACCGCGCCATAAACCCGGCGCAGTTGCGGGCGGTGAGTAGTGCTCACCCGAATAGCTTGTGCCATTCGGCTGAGCACTGCCGCCACACTGTGCGGCGGCAGTGATTCTCTACTGATACTCCTCCGGAGGATAAACGTCCGGCCGCAGCCGCCAGCGCGGGACGCCGGTTAGCTTCTCGATCGGTAGCACCAGGACGACGGGTACCTGCGCCGTCTGCTGCCACTCAATGACGGAGCTGCGGCTACGCGCCAGGTATTTCCCGAGCGCAGTCGGACCGCCAGCGGCCTCGATGGCCTCGTCCACCGCCGCGCCTATCGTCTCGTCTCGCGGCTGGTCGCGTCGCCGCACACGCTTGCGTTGTGTGTTCATCGTGGCAGATTAGCACGGGTAACCCGACTAGTCGAGGTTGTGATGAAAGTTTGGTTTGGAGTGTTGACGGAGTCGGGTAACCCGACTATACTGTACTCACAGTCACACAACAACGCAGGAAACACGACATGAAAACCTACACTCTTTACTTCAAAGAAGGCGACACATGGACAGCCGATTACATTTCTGACGCTGCCGCTGGAGCACATGGATTAGAACTTGCCGCTTCCAATAATCTAACGTACTCGCACTTTGAGCGTTGCGAACCAGTCGCACACTGGGGTTTCACGCCAGACACGATGTAACAGCAAACAACGGCCACGGACGGCCGCAGGAGAACGACATGAACGACACGACACACACTCTAGAAAACCTTTCCGAAGCTACCGCCGAATTCATGCGCCGCATCAGTGTCGATGAGAAACTCCACACCGCGCTGCTCGAGTGGCCAGAGTGGGACGCACTGCGCAGCCAACTGTTTTCTGCCAACGCGTATCTGGCGCAGCAGATGAAGGAGCGCAAGTCATGAGCATAACAATCAAAAATTATAAAGGCGACGCGTTGATTACAGTTGACGCGGATCACTTAAGAAGCGCCGATCTGAGCGGTGCCAACCTGAGCGGTGCTGACCTGCGCCATGCTGACCTGCGCGATGCTGACCTGCGCGATGCTGACCTGAGCCATGCTGACCTGAGAGGTGCTGACCTGCGCCATGCCAACCTGAGCGGTGCCATCCTGAGCCTTGCTGACCTGAGCGATGCTGACCTGCGCCATGCTGACCTGCGCGATGCTGACCTGCGCGATGCTGACCTGAGCCATGCTGACCTGAGAGGTGCTGACCTTACCGGAACCACATATGGAGACAATGTCCGGATGACTAAACCGCCAGTTATTTTAACTGGGATGACGTGGCCAATAATGATGTTTGACAACCACATGAAAATAGGATGTCAGCTTCATTCTTTTGAAGAGTGGTTTGTCTTTAATGATCGTTTTATCAATGACATGGACAGCGAAGCGCTGGCGTTTTGGAGTGCAAACAAAGCTGTTTTGTTTGCACTTGCAGAATCGACTGGGAGGTGGAAACCATGACCGACTATGGCGACGCCAAACTACCCGACCCGCCAGCGTACGACCCGCGCGTTGAGCGTGCCGATGCCGCAGAAGAAATCATTAGTAGACGTGCTGCGGCGTTGTTCGACATGGCTGTGCATGACAAAAACATGTTTGTCAGTCTGTTATTAATTTTCGAAATTACGCAGCACAAAGGCGGCAAGGAATTACTGGAGGAATTGTGCCAAGCGTCTGCTATACGACTGCAAGACCGCGCTTGGTCACGGTATTTTCCACAAGACGTCCGCGACGCAGTTGGCCTGGACGATTGACTCTCATCGGTTACCCGGCTAGGCTGTCGGGTAACCCGTCTCACTCAATGCAACAATGAACAACCTACAAAATACGCGCATTATTGCGAATATGCCAGAAGCCGAATATCACGCGCACCCAGCTATGTCTAAGGGACGATTGTGGGCTATGAACACCAGCCCAATGCATTTCGTGCATAACTGGCCTCACCGTCAAGACAAAGACACACCCTCCAAATTTGTTGGAAAAGTGGTCCACAAAGCCGCATTAGAACCCGATGAATTTGAACGTGTGTACTTTGCCGACATTCCTCCCAAATTTAATATGAGAAAAAAAGACGATAAAGCAGCATACGCGAAATGGTTGCAAACTGTTGGTGGTGGACGCAAACACGTAAAATTAGATGAGTTCGCCGATGCTACGGTAATGGCCTATAACGTCCGTACACATCCAGTCCTACGCGACTTATTAGATAACACTCGGGTTCAGTTCGAATTGTCGATATTTTGGGAGGACGCCACTACGCAAATACAATGCAAAGCGCGCATTGATGCCTGGCTTCCTGATTACAATATAGCGATAGACCTTAAAACAGCCGCTAGCGCAGAACATGGCGTTTTTAAGAACGCTGCGGCCAAATATGGCTATTATTTGCAAGACGCTCATTACATAACCGGATTGCAACAAGTATTTAAGTTGGAATCAATGGCGCCGATGCTATTCGTTGTTGTGGAGAACTTTCCGCCATACGCTGTTGCACTTTATGTGCTTGACGATGAATCACGCGCTTTCGCCGAACGCAAGCGGCAGCGCCTCATGCAACGCGTTGAGGAATGCTCACTTGCTGGAAAATGGCCTGGCTATTCAACTAAAATCGAAAAGCTATCGCTTCCTCGATGGACATTGATGCAAGAGGTGACGTGATGGGGCTTGACTTGACGTTAATACCATTGCCGCATGATTTCAGCCAGTTAGCGTTCACGAGAATGAGTTGGGTAGTTAGAAACACTCAACTATTTGAGATTCTGCGAGAGGTCGCGTTTCCTTTCAATAAATCGGTCTCATGGTATGACGACGACGGGTTGACCGACTATACTGCGGACCCATATGGAGAGCAGTTGACATGGATGCCTGCTGGCGTGATTGCGCCGTATCTCAAAACCTATGCGTCTTGCGAATGGGACCGCGCAATTCATGCGTTTATTGACAATCTCGACTCAGATACCAGGGTCGTTTTGTGGTGGTGCTGACTGCCAATAAAAGAGGATGCAAAATGAACGACGAGACCAAATCACTGGAAGAACTAAGAGACAGCCGGAAAGCCATGAGTGTCGAGCAGAAAACCGCACTGGTCCCTGGCTTTAGCAACGCTGCCAGCTTCGAACTGCTTCAACAGATTGCAGCACCGTTGGCACGTAGCCAGTTCGTGCCGCAGCAGTTCCAAAACAACGTGGGCGAGTGCCTTATCGCGTTGGAAATGGCGCAACGCATGGGCGCGCATCCGTTAGCAATCATGCAATCTCTTTACGTCGTGCACGGCCGGCCCGCGTGGAGCTCTACGTTCTGCGCGTCGCAGGTATCGACGTGCGGTCGATTCACTGACCTCGAGTACGAGTTCGAAGGCACCGAAAGCCAAGACGATTGGGGGTGCCGCGCGGTCGCGACCTCGCTGAAGACGGGGCGCGATCTGCGAGGCACATTGATCACTATCGGCATGGCCAAAAAAGCAGGGTGGTACGATCGAAAAGGCAGCCACTGGCAACTGTATCCCGAGCAGATGCTTCGCTATCGCGCCTCTGCGTTTTGGGTGCGTGCGTTCGCGCCTAATTTGATTCTTGGCATGCATACCGCCGACGAGGTCCGCGACGGCGTCACGATTGAGACGCAGGTCGTCGGCAATGAATACACGCCGCAAGATCTACGCACGTCGGCCGACAAGATGAACGATGCGCTGCGCAATGGCGTCGCTCAGTCAACGCCACCCGCAGAGACGCCGCCACCGCGCGACGAAAAGACTAAAGACAGGGTTGAACAAACGCTGTATATCGACGTCACTGCTCCATGGCCTCAAGAGCTGAAAGCGTTGGACGGGACTATTACACTGGTCGACAGCGCTGGCGCTATTTTTGATCCGGAAGTGCACGTGCTTGATGAAAACGAGCAGCCGAAAATGAATTCCGATTACACGTTCCGCGCACGTCACGGAATGGCGGCGGAAGCGGCTAAGCGTGCGAAAGCGCCTTTTTGATTGACTTTAGTCGGGTAACCCAACTATACTTTGATCTCCCTCGGGTGCCCGCGCCGGGGATTACAAGAGACGAGCACAGCGGGCAATTAATAGAAAGACAATGAAAGACAGGAGAGATCATAGCTTTGATTACATCTGGACGTTTACGGTTGGCATACTCGGGATGATATTTGGCGTTTTATTGGTTATTACCATCTTGATGTTATGCGCTCCAGACGTAGGCGAGATGTACAAATTAGACGGATCACCCTGTAAAACCTGTGAGCTGTACGCGCTCACATCATGTAAAGAGGATATAGCAAGTGCACGAAAAAGTTGCTCGGGTTCCTGAGCTGTTTGTACTGATTGTCGCGGTGTTTGTATTTCTCGTTGCGGTTGGCGCTGTCGAAGCGCAGCAATGCGAATTTGGTTACGGATTTAATGGTCCTCCGTTTGTCTGCCAAAACGCGGAGGAAGAGGAAGAAGAGGGTATGGACCCTTTTCCGTGGACGTCGCAAGGCCATCACTGGAGCCGTTTCGACGCACAAACGATTGCGACTAATAAAGCGAATACGCAATGCAATACCTACGGGCTGATTCGCGACGCCAATCTTGACCAGATGACAACGGGCCAGTCAACCTTGGATTGCGGCATTGGCAATTGTTGGATTGCCACGCTGCGCTATTGGTGCAAGGATCGACCGCCGCGTACAGTCACGCGCTGGCTGTTTGGCGTCGAAGGCCCTTTGACCTGCACCGATAGCAACCTCGACCCTGTTGAGCTGCCGGCTTACTGGACCTTCGAAGCAACGGCTCGCAATCGCTGCGATGCGATCGATCCGCGCCTTAATTGGGGCATTTCTCAAATCACCAATACTCGCATCGCGCACGACATACCGACAGGCAGTTGTGGCGATGCTGATGGCTGGTACACGCCGCGCAAGGTTGCCATTAAAGGCGACGTGCAGTGCAGCGCTAATTACTGATTGATGACAATGCCAAGGACGGCACAACAGACAAACGATAGGGGTAACACCGATGAAACACGCTTTACTTGCTGCCGCTCTGGCGCCGACCTTTGCACTAGCACAGATCACGCTGGAACCTGGCCAATTGATCGAAGTTGTTTGCCAGCAACCCACAGAGGTAGCGCAACCCGTGGTCGATGACGGCAACCCGTTTTTCGATCCTACGCCTCCCGTCTGCGCTATTCCTAATCCTCCCATAGGCTTCGAAGACAAGCTACGGGGCGGCACGACAACGCTGTATGTCAGCGATCAATCCACAACCGTGCTTCGGTTTTTCTCAAGCGACGGTTCTGATGTACCGTTCATTGATATCGAGTGGGATGCCGATGATCCTGTGGCGGTCTCTGTATCACGCTGTCGCGGGGATTATGACGTGCAATCCTTACCTCGCGCTTGCTTTGGAGGATCCGCTAACGGCAAGCTCACATTAAGCAACAACCATGCATTGCCGGGCGCCTGCAAGCTCGAACCTTGGCGCGAGTACTTTGTGTCTTTTTCTGCCACCAACATTCT
>JAAUYF010112208.1_pt1 | contig 14225 bp, 12 predicted proteins | sample 7278051 | NCBI WGS metagenome assembly JAAUYF01 (sample SAMN14350202, study PRJNA611818) | marine sediment metagenome | isolation source: surface marine sediment (0.6m) | place: French Polynesia: Moorea | collected 2018-08 | reverse complement strand
GGGCTTAACGCGTCCCGGGAAGCTGTGATACAGCGTCGACGACAGGTACAGAAGGAACAGCGACACGGCATAAACCGTGTAGCTGACGATCTTGCCAACGTCGCCCTCCATGGTCGCAATTGTGATCAGCACGGCGCCACCGATCAGTGCGAGAGTCGCCCCGACCAGGTGGCTGATGCTGTTGAATTTCTCGCCGTAATACACGCCCGAAGAATACCCTAGCTAGCGGCCTGCTTCTTCTTCTCGCGCTCGTCGCGGCGGCGCTCGCCTTCGGCCAGCAGTTTCTTGCGCAGGCGGATGCTCGACGGCGTGATCTCGACCAGCTCGTCGTCGTCGATGAACTCCAGCGCCTGCTCGAGCGAATAGTTGAGCGGCGGCGTGAGCTGGATGTTCTCGTCCGACCCGGCGGCGCGGATGTTCGTGAGCTGCTTGGCCTTGGTCGGGTTAACCGGTAAGTCATTGCTGCGGCTGTGAATACCGACGATCATGCCCTCGTAAACCTCGGTGCCGTGACCGATGAACAGCGATCCCCTGTCCTGCAGGTTGTACAGCGCATACGCGAGCGCCTTGCCGTTGACGTTCGAGACCAGCACGCCGTTGTTGCGCTGGCCGATGTCGGCATTGACCTTCGGCCCGTAGTCCTCGAACACGGAGTACAGCAATCCCGTGCCGGCCGTCACGGTCAGGTACTGGGTGCGAAACCCGATCAATCCGCGCGCAGGGATGCGGTATTCGAGCCGGATGCGCCCTCTGCCGTCGGGCATCATGTCAAGCAGCTCGCCCTTGCGATCGGCAAGCCGGGTCATGACGGCGCCCTGGTATTCCTCCTCGAAGTCGACGGTGACGAACTCCCACGGCTCCTGCTTGACGCCGTCAATCTCACGCTCGATAACCGTCGGCCGCGACACGGCCAGCTCGTAGCCTTCCCGGCGCATCGTCTCGATCAGCACCGACAGGTGCAGTTCACCGCGACCCGACACCTGGAAGCGATCCGGATCATCGGTGTCCTCGACCCGAAGAGCGACATTGTGCTTGAGCTCCTGGTCGAGACGCTCCTTGATCTGACGGCTCGTCAGGTACTTGCCCTCGCGCCCGGCGAAAGGCGACTTGTTGACCTGGAACGTCATGCTGATGGTCGGCTCGTCGACCTCGAGCGCCGGCAATGGATCGGGCTCGTCGCGCGGGCAAATCGTATCGGAGATCTGCAGGTCGTCGATGCCGCTGAACACGACAATGTCCCCTGCCCCGGCCTCTTCAACCGGAACGCGCTCGAGACCGCTGAACCCATACAGGTGCGCCAGCCGGGCTGACGCCGAGCTGCCGTCGGCGCGCGCCACGCTGATGCGCGAATTCGCCTTCGCAACGCCGCGACTGATTCGGCCGATACCCAGCACGCCCACGTAGGAGTTGTAGTCGAGGCTCGACACCTGCAGCTGCAGCGGGCCGTCGAGCTGCACTTGCGGCGGCGGAACATGCTCGACGATGGCTTCGAGCAGCGGCAGCACGTCGCCACCCGAGACGTCGGGTTCGGTGCCGGCAAAGCCCTGCAGCGCGGAAGCGTAGATCACCGGGAAGTCGAGCTGTTCCTCGGTCGCGCCGAGCCGGTCGAAGAGCTCGAAAGTCTGGTCCAGCACCCAGCTGGCGCGCGCGCCGTCGCGGTCGATCTTGTTGATGACAACCAGCGGCACGAAGCCGTGCGCGAAGGCCTTTTGCGTGACGAAACGCGTCTGCGGCATGGGGCCCTCGACGGCGTCAACGAGCAGCAGCACGCCGTCGGCCATCGACAGTACGCGCTCGACCTCGCCGCCGAAATCGGCGTGGCCCGGCGTGTCGACAATGTTGATGCGCCAGTTCTTCCAGCTGATCGCCGTGTTCTTGGACAGGATCGTGATGCCGCGCTCGCGCTCGAGGTCGTTCGAGTCCATGACTCGCTCAGGCACGGCCGCACGCTCGTCGAGCGTCCCCGACTGGCGCAGCAACTGGTCGACCAGCGTCGTCTTGCCGTGGTCGACGTGCGCGATGATCGCAATGTTACGAATCTGTTCGGTGGGAAACATCGTGGAAGTGCCGCAAAAGGTGGCGCATTATATAGGCATTAACGGGGAATCGATATGAATGTAGCACTGGTTACAGGGGCGAGTTCGGGCATCGGCGCGGCCATCGCAATCGCGTTTGCGGACGCCGGATGGTCCGTGATGGCCGCCGGCCGGGACGAAGGCCGGCTCGACGAGGTCGCCGACGTCTCGGACAACATCTCCACGTGGTCCGGCGAACTCATGGAATCGGAGGACTGCGAAGAGCTTATCGCCGACACCGTCGATGAGTTCGGCGGCATCGATTGCCTCGTGAACGCGGCGGGCGTACTGATTCGCGGCAGCGCTGACGAACTCAGCGATGACGACTGGCGTGACACGATTGCCGTCAACCTGGATGTGCCGTTCTTTCTCTCGCGCTCCGCCCTGCCTCATCTCATCAAGGCCGAGGGCAGCGTCGTCAATATCTCTTCAGTCTGGGGCCTCGAGGCCGGCGCCCGCGCGGCTGCGTATTGCGCCAGCAAGGGTGGGCTGCAACTGCTGACGCGCGCCATGGCCAAGGACCACGCGCGCGAGGGCGTGCGCTTCAACGCGATCTGCCCGGGTGGCGTCGACACGCCGATGCTCGCCAGCGAGGCGGAGGAGCAGGACATGGACGTCGACGAGTTCCTGGCCATGGTCGCCGAGAACAGCCCCAACGGGCGCATAGCGACGCCCGAAGACATCGCGGCGCTGGTGCTGTTCCTGGCCTCCGATGCCGCCAGCCACGTTACCGGAACGAATATTCCCTGCGACGGCGGCCTGATGGCCTGATTCAGCAAGTTCTTACTTTCGGGCAAGCGCCAGGCCGATGCCTGCCGCCACGAGGAATCCACCTGCAATCCGGTTGCGTGCCGCTGAGTAACGATCGAGCAACCGGCGTGCCGACCCCGCCGTTGCAGCCCACACGATGTCGCCGGCCAGCAGGACAGCGAGAAAAACCGCGGCCACGGGTGCCGGGTGCCCCAGCGAGCCTGCGTCGACGGCGACGAACTGCGGCAGAAACGCGGCAATGAACAGCAGCGTCTTCGGATTGATTGCGGCAATCAGTACAGCCCGCCAGAACACGGCGGGCACCGCCACGACCTTGCCGAGATCATCGGCCGGTTCGTTCCAGGTGCGTATTCCGAGATAGATGAGATAAGCGACGCCGGCCCAGCGGATCCAGGTCAGCGCCTCGGCGGCATACTCGATGACCGCGGTCATGCCGAGGACGACGAGGACGAGCTGGATCGCGTTGCCAATGGTGACGCCGAAGGCCGTCGTGGCGCCGGCCCGAAAACCATGCCGGATGCTGTTGGCGACAATCAGGGCGACGTTGGGTCCTGGTATGGCTACCAGGATCGCGGTCGCAACAGCCAGGGCAATGAGGTTAGCCACGTCGTCTCGATCGGCTCCAGTATCGCAACAGGAGGAAGCCAAAGAGCATACCACCGAGGTGTGCGAAGTTGGCCACGCCGGGTGCGTTCCCGCTAACGCCCAGGTACAGCTCGAGCAGGCCAAACACGATGACGAAATACTTGGCCTTCATCGGAATCGGCGGGAACAGCAGCATGATCGTGCGGTTCGGGAAGGCGAGACCGTAAGCGAGCAGAATGCCGAACACACCACCAGACGCGCCGACCGTCGGGTAAAGCCCACCCTGCGTACCGGCGACGATCAGCTGGATGAAGCCGGCGCCGATGACGCAAGTGAGAAAATAGGTGATGAATCGACGCGGGCCCATCATCAGCTCGAGTTCGCGGCCGAACATCCACAGCGCGAACATGTTGAACGCGATGTGCATCAGGTTGCCGTGCAGGAAACCATAGGTCACGAGCTGCCAGGGCATGAACGGAGAATTCGATGGGCCAGCGGGCCACAGCGCGAAGTTGATCATCAGAAAACGCGGACTAACCTGCTGCAGCGCGAACACGATGCCATTGATGATGAGCAATGCAAAAATGACGTTGGGAATGGCGCTCGGCCGTTGTGGCCGCATTTTGTAGATCGGTGCGTTCATGGATTACTCGGGGCTGGAATACACGGTTCGACCGTCGAACACGGTCATTGTTACACGCGCCTCGGAGATTTCGTGCGCCGGAATCTCGAACAGGTTGCGATCAAGCACGACGAGGTCCGCGCGCTTGCCGACCTCGACAGAGCCCTGCTCGTTCTCCAGGCTCATCGTGTAGGCGCCGTTGATCGTGTAAGCATCGATCATCGTCGCAAGATCAACGCGCTCATCCGCATTCAGGACCGGTCCCTCGTTGGTCCACGGATCTTGCCGGGTCACGGCTGCCTCGATGGCGAGCAGCGGGTTGATGTCGGTCACCCAGTAGTCGCTCGCCCCGTTCAGGCGCCCCCCGGACTCGTGCACGCTGCGAATCGGGTACATCTGCCAGGCGCGCTCCTCTCCGAGTATGGGCACGTCGAGCTCCATCGCGGCATCGTCGGGATATGCCCACAGCGACTGGAAGGTGGCGCCAATGTCCAGTTCGCCAAATCGCGGCCGGTCGTCGGGGTGGATCAACTGCAAGTGCGTGATGTGGTGGCGATTATCCGACGGCCCATTCCGCTGGCGCATAGTTTCGAAGCCATCGAGCGCCTGGCGAATCGCCGCGTCGCCGATGGCATGGACATGCACCTGGATGCCCATGGCGTCGAGACGAGTGAAGTACTCGTTGACTACTTCCTGCGAATAGAAGAACGGACCCGTGCCCCACTCCTCAACAAGGTACGGTTCGAGCAATGGACTTGTGCCGACTTCGATGACGCCGTCGAGATAAATCTTGACCGAGTCGACATCGAGATTGGGGCGCCGCCATTTCTCACGTTGCGAGATGAACTCGAAAATGGCGTCGTCGAACGTTCCCGCGTTCCAGCCAATTGGCGACAACGAGACCAGCGCCCGGACGTCGAATTCGTCAGCGTCCGCGAGCATCAGTAGCGGCTCGATGATGCTCTCGTCGACACCCGGCTCGATGATCGCGGTTATGCCATATTCGTGCAGCATGGCGATTCCGCCCCGGATACTCTGCAACCGGTAGTCCATTGTCATCTCCGGGACGATGCTGTTGACGAGCATCATGGCCGAGTCGTGCAGTGCGCCAGTAGCCTCACCGGTCTGCGGGTCGCGCACGATAACACCGTCGTCACCCACCGCTGTCTCGCGGTCGACCCCCGCCAGTTCCAGCGCGTGGCTGTTCACCCAGGCCGAGTGGCCGAAGCTCGACTCGAGGTAGACGGGACGGTCGGGAAACAGCGTGTCGAGCAGCTCCTTGCGCGGGGCCGCATCTTCGAACAGCCATTCGCCCCAGCCGCCACCGATGATCCAGCGGTCATCACCAAACCCGTCGAGCGCCGTGCATTCGCGCAGCACGGCCTCGACCTCCTCGATCGTCGGTACGCGCAGCAGGTCGCAATTGTCGTCGGTGTACACGCCAATCAGCACATGCGCGTGCGAGTCGTGGAAGCCGGGCAGCAGCATGTGGCCGTCGAGATCGGTGACCTCGGTATCGTCGCCGATAAACGCTTGCGCGGCCTCGCTGCTGCCGACAAAAGAGATCCGGCCGTCGGTCACGGCGACGGCCTCGGCCCAGGTCCGGTTTGCGTCGACCGTGTAGACAGCACCGTTCAGGAAGACGCGATCGGCGGCGTCCCGGGCCGGTTGGCAGCCCGACAGGAACAGGGCAAGGACGAATAAGCACGCAACGCGAATCACCAGCCGCCGCCACCTCCGCCGCCACCGCCTCCGCCGGAGAAGCCGCCACCGCCGCCACCGGAAGACGATCCAGGTGGCGCTACCGAATGAGTGACCGCAGAATTGAGGCTGTGCGATAACGCACTCGTCGTCGAGCTGACGTTGAAACGGTCCCAGGAACCTCCGTACCAGGTCGGCTGGTAGGGTGACCCATCACCCATCTGGGCGTTTTTCAGGATCTCGGCGAACTTCTCCGACCAGCGCTGGTCGACGCCGAGCGCCAGTGCGTACGGCAAGTACTTTTCGAACAGCTGCGGCGTCTTTTCGGGCGGGTTGCGCAGCTCCATCTCGTGTTTCTCGGCAATCTCGAGGTAGTCCTGGAAGCCGATGATCTCGTCGAGCAGCTTGCGGCCGCGCAACGTGGGGCGCTTCATGATGGTCGCGAACACGATCGTCGTCACGGCCATCAACACAATCGTCAGAATCGAGAACACGGAGGGCCCCTGCGACAGCGACACCACAGCAGTAGCGATCAGCAACAGGATGGCCGGAATGTTGAGCAGGCCGTTGAACTTGAAATAGTGCTGCTTGTAGTCGAGCTCCAGCGAACCCTTGTGCACGGCCTTCGCCGCGGCGAGCTTGCCGTGGTTCTCTTGCTCCAGCGCAATCCGGCTGCGGCCGCGAAACAGCTGTTCATACAGCTCTCTCTCTCCCGCCGCCATCTTTGGCGAATGCCCCAGCGGGTCGGTCTTGACGAGAATGTACTTGTCGTCTTCCTTACCGATACCGAGAAACCCGTCGGACCCTTCCTCGACGTCGATGCGGATATAGCGTTTCACAGCAAGGTTGACGATCGCGGCGGTCATGACCTTGTCGTCGTAGTACATCTGCTGGATGTAGCGCAGCGAAGCCGGCGAGAATCCGTCGGGCGGCTCATAGCGCGTAACAAGCACTCCCTCGTCCGGGTCCTTACCGAAGTGCCGCCACACCGGGATGTAATAGGCGAGCAGCAGTACGAATCCGACCACGGCAATCAGCAGGTTGGCGTTGTCTTTCAGAAGCCACCCGATTTTCTGCGCGTCGCTGGGTGGCTGAATGATGCCCTTGGGCCACCCGACCACGATCGTGAGCCCATTCAGCGGCGGCAGCACGGTGGTCGTTTCGAAGTGAACCCGACCCGAACTCTCGATTCGGGACGTGTAGTCACGTTTCGTGAAGCCGAAGGCCCCGGTATACGCTTCGGCCTCGATATCCGTCGCGGGCACATCAAAACCGAAAGACACCGTGGCCCTGGCGCTGTCGATCGGGAACTCCCAGTTAACACCCGTCACGTTCCAGTAGAGTTCGTCGTGCGTCTCGAAGAAGCCCAGCATGCGGCTTGCCCGGTAACGGAACTCGTACGTGTGCTCCCCGGCGTTGATGTAACGGTTGGCATTACCGAAATAGGTACGAACACCGTCGCGAATTCCCTGGGTGTGGAAGTCCTCGGGTCTGCCATTGCGCCGTACCGACAGGATGTCGAAGTCCACAACGTAGTCATTGCCGAGCTTGTCCCGGTACTCGGTGGGAAAGTCACGATAGATGCCGCGGCGGATACGGTTGCCTTCGGCCTGCACACGGATGGTTTCGGTAACTTCGATCCAGCCGTCCTCGATAACCAGGACGTCGCTGTGGAATTCAAGGATGCGCTCCTCGCCCAGCGCCGTCAGCGGCAGAAGCAGCAGGCAGAGAGCGAGGCGCCTCACTCGACCGACCCGAATTCGACCAGCGGCACATTGGCCGCGTCGTCGGACGATTTCTGGAAAAAGCTGCGCGCGCGGAAACCGAAAATCCCGGCGATAACGTTGCTGGGCACCGACTCGGCCATGGTGTTGTACTCGCGCACGGAGCCGTTGTAGTAGCGGCGCGCGAACTGCAGGTAGTTCTCGGTCTCGACGAGCTCCCGTTGCAGGTTCAGGAAGTTCTCGTTGGCCTTGAGGTCCGGGTAGCTCTCGGCCAGCGCGATCAGCCTGTGCACGCCTTTGCCGAGCTCCTCCTCGGCCTTGCTGCGTGCCCGGATGCCGGTCTGGCGCATTGCCTCCGCGCGCAACTCAGCGACGGCCTCGAGCGTCGCTTTTTCGTACTTGGCGTAGGCGTCGACGGCTTTGACGAGCCGCGGCACGAGATCGTGGCGCCGCTGCAGCTGCACGTCGATATCACTCCAAGCGGTATCGACGCGGTTGCGTGCCCGCACCAGGCGGTTGTAGAGCACGACGATGAGCGCAACGAATACGAGTGCAAGGGTCAGCCAGATCATGGCTGGTAATCGTACCACTTGTAGGAGCCCGCCCCAGCGGGCGACAGGATCAATACCAGAACGAGAAGAAGATCTGGATGATATCGGCTTCGAGTTCGTACAGCGGCTCCTGCCCGAGCGGCTGGCCGGCGCTGATATCCGAGAACTCGTGGTAGTCCACCTTCAGATAATCGTAGGACACGTTAAGCGAACCGCGCTTCAGGAATTTCCAGCCCTCCGGCTGGTCGATGAACTCCCAGCTGCCCGAGATGCCGATCGTGTGACTGGTCAGCGGGCTGAGCTCCTTGTCGCGGCCGCGGAAGTTGGTGGCCTGCGAACGCGGAAAGATGTCAGCGAAGAAGTGAGCGCCGGTCTGGTCGTGATACCGATACTTGAAGTGGAGCGTCAGCGGTCCCATAGGATGCACGTAGCCCAGTTTCGCGGTGTGCCCTTCGATGTCCCAGGTGTCGGTAAAATATCGATACTCGGATTCGATCGCGGCGCGGTACGGCAGGAAATATTTCATGCGCACGCCGAGCGCGGTACTCGTGCGGGTATTCGGGTATACCTCGGGTTCGTAACTGAAGCCGCGCGCAACCGTCGGGTCAGCGTAGCGCACCGACCGGTACGGGTTATTCAGGAAGCCTTCGTCCGTAACGACCTGGAAGTTCAGGGTCGAGATCAGGTTGCGGGTCAGGATTTGCGTCAGGCCCACACCGTATTGCTGGCGATCGGCGTCGCGCTCGAATGTCGGATCGTCGGAACGCCCGACCGTGTCGTCACCGAGCGCATAGCTCAACGTGAGCGTGGTCAGGTCGCCAAACATGTCCTGGCTGACTGCAAAGCTGTAGGTCTTGGCGTCGAAATCGGACTCGGTACTCGTGGTGTAGCCGACGCTCATTGTCGTGTTGCCACGCAGGTAGTCCATGCCGAGTGACCACTGGGTGCGTTCCTCGGTGTACGGACTCGCGGTCGTGATCACGTCGATCGACGCCGAGCTGATCATGTCGACGTAGTAGTTGGCGACAAACGAAGTGCTACTGCCAACCTGCTTGCGCATCAGGACCGACGGGCCATCGATGCGCACACCGCCGCCTTCGTACAGGTGGTAAAGGATGTCGCTGCGATCTTCAGGCAACACGCCTGCCAGGGCGTGACTGCTGACAAGCAGTCCCACCAAGGCCAGAGCGATATGCCGCAAGCGCTTCATCCGACCTCCTAGTTACACCCGCAGCCGCCGCCGGCAGCGCCTTCGCCGCCGCGCGCGCCCTCACGCGCCTCATAGACGTGCATGATGTAGGAACTGGACACCGGGTCCATGTCGAGCGCCATGATCGGGTCCGCCAGGCGGTCGCGCTCGTAGGGCTTCACCCAGGGCTCGAAGTTGCTGCAACCCGCAGCCCCGGCCGCCAAGGCCAGCACCAACACAATTTTCGCCAAATTTTTCATAGTCATATCCCTACTTTATCCCTGCGCCCTGCAGCGAACCGTGAACTCTTCCTCAGAAGAACACGGAAACGCCGATGGTGCCCTCCAGGTTATGGGTCGTCTTCTCCCGGCCCAGGATGTCAATGTCGAACAGGTGATCGCGGAAATCCGCGTGAATTGCGACCGAATCCGTGAGCAGGAACCGGAACCCCGCCCCGAAATTGACCGTGAAGCGATCATCGTCGGCAAAACTGGTCGAGCCGAGACCGGCGATCAGGTAGAACTGGGTGTTATACGCCCTGCCCTCGCCGACAAAGACTTCGCCCGGCAGGACGTTGTAGCCGAGATTCAGGTTGTAATAGGTCAGGTCGCGGTCCTCGAACAGCAGCGCACCGCCCGACAGTTCCTCGAAGCTCGTCTTGCCCGCTTCGCTCTGTCCCACCGTGGCTTCGACGAAGAAGCCTTCAGTCACGTGATAGGCGAGCTTTACGCCGTACACGGTGTCCGAACCGAAATCCTCGATGCTCATGATTCCGGCGAACGCGCCGACCTCGAAGTCCTCGCGGTCGATCTTGGGCTCCTTGATCTCGCGGCGTTCGACCTGCGGGTCGACGACCTGCCCCGGCGGCTCGGACGACGGCGGCGGCGCCTCGTCGTCACCAATGCCGAAGAGGTTCTTCGTGGCGGCGCAGCCTGACAGCGTCAGCACGCAGCCAATCAGAAAAAGAACGCGAAACCGGCTTTCCATTCTTCAACTTCCTCATTCTCGTCGCGGCTCGTGAAGACCACGTAGCTCTTGTACTCGACGCGAAACAAAAATCGTCGTGAGGCATAGATCCGCAGACCCGCACCCACGTGCCCAATCTCATCCGTACGATCGTCGCCCTGGATGATCGTCGACTTGGGCGACGTGTGAATGATGCCGGCGCCCAAGGTAAAAAACGGTGAAAACCGCCAATCCGGCCAGGTTTCATGAACGACGTTAACACTGCCCATCCAGCCATTCGAAAAATTTCCCAAAATCTGTGAACCCCATACCTCTACGGACACATGCGGGTTGAGCGAGTACCCACCGTAGAGCGAAATGATGTTCGCGCCGCCGAAATCACCCGCGAGCACGCCGGTTTCCCACTTGGCGTTCGTGAAGTCCTCGAGCGTCGCCCGGGCGAAATCGACCTCGGTGCCGTCGGGGTTCAGGGTCAACTCCATCTGTCCCTGGTCGACCCAGCCCTCAATGCCTCTCGCGGTGCGCACCTGGTACCAGGTGGTACGCTGCATCAGGATTTCGACCTGGTCGCCACGATCGACGACATGGAATATCGGGTAGCCCCGGCCCGGCCCGGTATGCATCTCCAGGTAAGGGTCAGCAACCGCGACCTTGCGAAGGGGTTCGTCGTCGGCGGTCGCTGATTGCCAGGGTGTGAGTGTCGTCAGTACCAGCGCAAGCAGGCACGCACACCAGGCAGGCCAGTTATTGCGGGACGTCGAAAGGATTGTTGTAGTACTGAGCTCCGACATCCAACCATTCCGCAATTAAGCGTCTCTCCGCGCTAGACAGAACACCGAAGTGCTCCACGTTGTTCGGATCAGTAAATCGTCCGAAGAAAGCACCCGAAGCCCGCGCACCCGCAGCACTCGCTGATGACGGAATCGGGATGACGTCGAATATCGGGTTCCCGTCGATATCGACACCTACTTGCTGTTGCGCATCGACCAATGCGCCATTGACTACTTCCTGAAGATTATCAGTTGCTAACAGCTCGCGATAGGCGTGGAAGTGGTCAGGTTCGTCGGGCGAAAGCCCGTCAGTCAATTCGAGTTGACCGGCCGGAACAATAACGGTCATTCCGTCGGCCGGATCGATCTGCGTGTGGCACTGCGTGCACTGCCTGTCGACCTGCACGCCGTTGCCATCGAGGACCGGCATGCCATTGGCATCGAACTGCGGCCGCGGCAGGCTCCACAGCGGATGAATGATCGTCTCGTAGTTGACCACGCTGCGGCAGAATGCCTGCCAGTCCTGTTCACAGGCCTGGGTTGCCGGCGAGTTCGTTTGCAGGCCCGGGTTGTTTATGTCGGCACTCGTGTACCGAACGTCGATGTCCAGGTTGTTGGCACGTACGGTGGGGTCCGCCGTCCAGACGTCGGTGTAATAGAGATTCACCGACGGCTCGATCGACGTGGTCGAATCGCAGACGCCACCCGCGTTCGTGCAGGTAACGCGTGCACGCACCTCGGCCATCGTTTCGCCGGGTGTGCCAATGAACCACTGCATGTCCGTGTTCGGGAATTCCAGCCAGCCCGGCTGTGCGCCCGGATACGCCGACACGAAGGCGTCGCGGCGGCCGTGCGACAGTCCGGTGCTGCCGTCGTGGCAACCCTGGCACTTGAGCTCTTCGCCCGGACGAACCGATATCCAGTTCGTGTGCCGCGGCGTGATGCGCATGCCGTCCGCATCGGTAATGCTGAGCTGCAGGGCGACATTGGCCGGCACTTTGACCATGACCGAGCCATCGGGCTCGATGGGCGTGTAAGACACGATTTCCTTCATGCCGAACGCCGTCGTCACGCCGAACGCCGTGTCGTCGAGATCGACGATGTCTTCGTCGGGAATCGACACGGCTTTGACTACCCGCAGGAAGCGCGCCGGCCGTGCCGCGGCAGGCGTCTGTAACGGGTCGGCCATGGCCGGAATATTGAAGTTATCGACGCCGTCAAAGTCATACACGCTGCGGATGTTGATGACGCCCTCGCCCGCATCGGCGATCGTCGGGTCGAGCTGGAAGACGTTCATACCGTCCGGAATCGCGGGCGGTGCAATCTTGGGGTCGGCCGCAACCACTTCCGTGATTACGAAACCCTCTTCGCCGGGCACGATCGGCAGCTGCGTGTCGTCGCTCGGGTCGTACATCCAGATACCGTAGAGCGGCGGCGCAATCGTATAGGTGCCAACGTCCGGCGTTACCGGGTTGTCCGGGTCAGGCTGAACGAACAGCATGGCGAGCCGGTCCGGCGTACACGGCCGGATCGCCGTGTCATCGGTCATCGGATCGCCGTCGTCCGCCAGCTGCTCGAGCAGCCGGCACTGGCTCCAGCTCACAATCAGGCGCCCCGAGCCGTCGAGAATCGGGTACACCGAGGCAAAGCGACCGCCTATCGACGGCACGCCCGGCTCAGTCGATACGTCGTTAACCGTTGCGTCCTGCTGCGCGGGCCCATTGAGAATGCCGATGTTCGGCGCCGTGGGCTGCGTGTTTTCGAGGTACTGCTGCACATCGATCGTAATGAGTTCGCCACCACCTTCGGTGTCGGTGAAGGGGCGAATCAGCGTCATGATGCTGCCGTCTTCGAGCTGGCGCGGCTGGCTGAACTGGATCGTATCGCCATTGGTGCCGGTGTCATGACTCTGCGCGCCGTACAGCAACTCGTGGACCGTACCGTCCGGGTTCATGCGGTACAGGTTCATCTCGTCGTTCTGGCCGGCGTTATCCCACCGCGAGTAGACGATCTGGCCGTTGGATAACGGGGCCGGGTCGAGGTCGTGGCTCTGGTTGTAGGTCAGCTGCTCTACGCCCGAGCCGTCGTCGTTCATGATATGGATGTTGAACGCAAACTCGTTCTCGTCCTCGTCCATGGCGGGGAAACCGGGCTTGCCTTCATCGAGCAGCACGGCCTGCGAACGCGTCTGGCGCGTCGACGAAAAGATGATGCGGCCATCGGGCAGGTACTTCGGCATGATGTCGTGACCGATCTCGGCGGTCAGATCTGACTTGATCACGCGCTCCAGCGTGTCGGTCGCGAACGTGTATTTCCAGATATTCCAGGTCGGCAGGTCTTCCTCGTCGACGTTCGGGTCGAACGGATACCGCATCGAGAAGACGATCGCGCTGCCGTCATAAGCAATTTCGACGTCACGAATTGCGGCCAGGCCCTGGGTCAGCTCGCCGGTAATGTTGACCGCCTCGGCGCTCGGGGATGCCCGGTCCTTGTAGAACAGGTCGGCGCCGAAATCGAACGTGATCTGCTCGCGCAGGTCTTCCTGTTCGAAATTGCCGTCGTCGTCCGTCGGGATGGGCGCACGAATGTAGGCGATCGGAAAATCGATGACCACAGGATCCGCATCCTGGCCCGTTCCGATGCTAACGCCATCTCCCTGGCTGCACGCAGCACCAATCGCCCCCGCTGAAATCAGCGCGGCGATTCGAAATCCATGTCGAGACTGCCTTTTCATCTGCTAATACCTCGAGTCTTCCTGGCGAGCTGCGAGGAAACCGTAAGTCTGACGGCGCAGCCCTGTGTATACCGTTAACGCGATCACAATCCGCACCTGAGTATATGAAAGGTCCGGAACGCGATGTAATGTCGAAAAAGGGCGACAGTACGCAAAGTTAAATGCCTTTTTTCGGGTGATTCGGACGTACCTTCCGCCTTACACGACGCGAAATGTGAAACAGTTCCACGTCGTTCGATTCTCAAACTGTGACGTGTGTGTGGTTGCGAACTGACATCGAATTGACTCCTGTCTCCCTTCGGCGACAGATGCAGAGGTCTGTGCAATCAGTCACTTACCTCTCCCGGTCATAATGATTGTGCGTAACTGCCGACATTGACTTGACATATCCCTGTTTCGGTTTGCACCTACGGGTCACCCGTAACCCATTGCTTTTAAATGACTGATTCAGTTTTCTCGGCGATTTCCGGACGACTGGCACAGCAATGGCTGTATTGATTGCAGATCGATTGGGGTTGGTGGGCCGCCGATTCGCCC
>JAAUYF010130827.1_pt1 | contig 14239 bp, 12 predicted proteins | sample 7278051 | NCBI WGS metagenome assembly JAAUYF01 (sample SAMN14350202, study PRJNA611818) | marine sediment metagenome | isolation source: surface marine sediment (0.6m) | place: French Polynesia: Moorea | collected 2018-08 | reverse complement strand
ATCTCGTCATCGTGGAGTCGCCCGCCAAGGCGAATACGATCAGCAAATACCTTGGCAAGGACTTCGATGTCATGGCCTCTTACGGCCATGTCCGCGACCTTGTGCCAAAGGAAGGCGCCGTCGATCCCGAGAATCGCTTCGCGATGAAGTACCAGGTCATCGATCGCAACCAGAAGCACGTCAACGCGATCGTCAGGGCCCTGAAGAAGTCCGACGCCCTGTATCTCGCAACTGACCCCGATCGCGAAGGCGAGGCGATTTCCTGGCACCTGATCGAACTGCTCAAGGAAAAGAACGCACTCGACAGCAAGCCGGTGCATCGCGTCGTGTTCCACGAAATCACCAAGGCTGCCGTCAAAGAGGCGATCGACAATCCGCGTGACCTGTCGTCGGACCTCGTCGGCGCGCAGCAGGCCCGGCGGGCGCTGGACTATCTCGTCGGCTTCAACCTGTCGCCGCTGCTTTGGAAGAAAGTGCAGCGCGGCCTGTCAGCAGGCCGCGTGCAGAGCCCGGCCCTGCGCATGATCGTCGAGCGCGAACAGGAGATCGAGGCGTTCAAGGCGCGCGAGTACTGGTCGATCGAGGCTGACGTCAGCAAGGACGAGCAGCCGTTCGCGTCGCGCCTGATCAGCTACAAGGGTGACAAGGTCGAGCAGTTCAGCTTCGAGAACGAAGAGCAGGCGCGCGAAGTCGAGAAGACGCTGCTCGATGCCGCCGACGGCAAGCTCACGACGGTAACCGTCAACAAGCGTCAGCGCCGCAGGAACCCGGCCGCCCCGTTCACGACATCGACGCTGCAGCAGGAATCCTCGCGCAAGCTGGGATTCAATACCCAGTGGACGATGCGCGTTGCGCAAAAGCTCTACGAAGGCATCGAGCTTCCGGGCGAAGGCAATGTGGGACTGATCTCCTACATGCGTACGGACTCGGTAACGCTCGCGGGCGTTGCCGTTGACGAGATCCGTGACGTCATCGCTGACCGGTATGGCAAGGAAAACGTCCCGGACGAGCCGCGCGAGTTCAAGAACAAGTCGAAGAATGCGCAGGAGGCTCACGAGGCCATCCGCCCGACGTCGGTGGCGCGCACTCCCGAGTCGCTCAAGGACGCGCTCGACGAAGACCAGTACAAGCTGTACTCGCTGATCTGGAAACGGACCATGGCCTGCCAGATGGTGCCGGCCGTCTTCGACACGGTCGCGGTCGACCTCGCTGCGGGCCCGCCGGAAGACGGCCACCTGTTCCGCGCCAATGGCTCGATTCTCGTCGAGCCCGGGTTCATGGCCGTCTACAAGGAAGGCCAGGACGACAACAAGGATGACGAGGGTGACCGGCTGTTGCCCGAGATCGCCGAAGGCGATGTCATCAGTCTCGATGAGCTGCGGCCGGAGCAGCATTTCACCGAGCCGCCGCCGCGCTTCACCGAGGCGAGCCTCGTCAAGACGCTCGAGGAGTACGGCATCGGCCGGCCATCGACCTATGCGAGCATCATCGCCACGCTGAAGAACCGCGAATACGTGGAGATGGACGCCAAGCGCTTCATCCCGACCGACATCGGCCGCATCGTCAACGGCTTCCTGACCGATCATTTCACGCAGTACGTCGACTACGACTTCACGGCGCGTCTCGAGGATGACCTCGACGCCGTGTCGCTGGGCGAGAAAGAGTGGGTGCCGCTGCTCGACAACTTCTGGCGCCCGTTCAAGGACCTCTGCGACGACAAGGAAGAGTCGGTCACGCGGGAGCAGGTCGCCCAGGCGCGTGATCTCGGCATCGACCCGAAGAGTGGCAAGCCCGTTACCGTACGCATGGGACGTTACGGCCCGTTCGTCCAGATCGGCACCAAGGACGACGAGGAAAAGCCGAAGTTTGCGGGTCTGCGTCCCGGGCAGAAGATGGCGGATGTCACGCTCGAAGATGCAATGGAGCTGTTCAAGCTGCCGCGCAAGCTGGGTGAGACACCCGAAGGCGAACCGGTCTCCGCGAGCATCGGCCGGTTCGGCCCTTACGTGCGCTACGGCGACAAGTACGTGTCCATGAAGGAAGACGATCCGTACACCATCGAGCTGCCGCGCGCGCTCGAGCTGATCGCCGAGAAGAAAAAGGCCGACGCCGAGCGCCTGATTCTCGATTTCGAGGACGAAGGCATCCAGGTCCTCAACGGCCGCTACGGCCCGTACATCACCGACAAGACCAAGAACGCCCGTGTGCCGAAGGACCGGGAACCCAAGTCATTGACGCTCGAGGAGTGCAAGGAGCTGCTCGCAGCCGCTCCCGCTCGCGGCCGCCGCGGCAAGAAAAAGGCAGCGAAGAAAAAGACCGCCGCCAAGAAGAAGGCCGCTAAGAAGAAAACCAAGAAAAAGACCAAGAAAAAAGCCGGGTAAGCTGACCCGATGAAACTGTCGATCGCGAAAGCTGCGGACGTGCTACTCGGTGGCGGCGTGATCGCCTATCCGACCGAAGGCGTGTTCGGCCTCGGCTGCATGCCCGATGACGAGGACGCCCTGATGCGGCTGCTGCGCATCAAGCGCCGCGACCCGCGCAAGGGCCTGATACTGGTTGCCGCGAACAAGTCACAGCTCGATGACTGGATCGAGCCCGATGGCGGCGCGCTACCTGCCGCCGATGCGGCGCTGCCGACGACGTGGATCGCCCCGGCAAAGCGCCATGTATCGCCGCTGGTCAGGGGCGAGCATGCCGGCCTTGCCGTGCGACTAACGACCAACCCGACAGCGGCCGCTATCTGCGACGCCGTATCCGCACCGATCGTATCCACGAGCGCCAATGTTGCCGGCAAGCCCGTTGCCCGCAATCGCTTCGTATTGCGGCGCCAGTTCGGCGGAGTCGTGGATTTCATCGTGCCGGGTGACTGTGGTCCCGCATCGGGCCCCTCGGAAATTCGCGACCTCGCAACAGGCAAAGTCCTGCGGCCACGCACGTCATGAAAGAACTCGACCAGGTTAAGGATTACCTGCAGTCGCTGCAAGGCCACATCGTCAGCGAGCTCGAGCGGCTCGACGGCAAGGCGAGCTTTCGCCGCGACAGCTGGCAGCGCCCCGGTGGCGGCGGTGGGCTCAGCTGTGTAATGAGCGACGGCGCCGTGTTCGAGAAGGCCGGTGTCGGTTTCTCGCACGTTTTCGGCGACCAGCTGCCGCCCTCGGCGACCAGGAGCCGCCCTGACCTCGCAGGGAGCGGCTTCCAGGCGGTCGGCGTCTCGCTCGTCATTCATCCGCGGAATCCGTACGTACCGACGACGCACGCCAACTTCCGCTTTTTCACGGCAGGCGACGTCGACCCGGTCTGGTGGTTCGGCGGCGGCTTCGACCTGACGCCTTACTATCCGTTCGAGGAGGATGTCATCGCCTGGCACGAGGCCGCGCGGGCAGCGTGCGAAGGGTTTGGCGAAGGTCTGTACGAGCGTTACAAGGCCTGGTGCGATGAGTACTTCTACCTCAAGCACCGCGGCGAGACGCGCGGCGTCGGTGGGCTGTTCTTCGATGACGTCAATGAGGCCGGTTTCGATCGCAGTTTCGAGTTCCTGCAGTCCGCCGGTGACAGCTTCCTGCCCGCTTACGGGCCCATCGTCACGAAACGCAAGGACCATCCTTTCGGCGAGCGGCAACGACAATTCCAGCTCTACCGGCGCGGGCGCTATGTCGAGTTCAACCTGATCTACGATCGCGGCACAATCTTCGGGCTGCAGTCGGGCGGGAGGACAGAGTCCATCCTGATGTCGCTGCCGCCGCTGGTTACGTGGAAGTACGACTGGAGCCCCGAGCCCGGTTCGCCGGAGGAGCAACTGTATCGAGATTACCTGCGGCCGCGGAACTGGCTCGCAGAAAGATAGCCGGACTTTTTTCAACCCGGCGCAACTTTTGGGCGTCTTAACCCATCTATATAGGAAACGACAACACTCGCCGGACCCGTCAACACCGGGAGGGGACAATGACCATTCGCCATCTGGCAGGCTATGGCGCCGCCGCCATTGCGGTGACGCTGGTGACACCTGCGGCAGCGCAAAACTACGACTTCAGCATTCAGAACGAGTCCGCCGGGCCGGCGCCCATCAAGCAGGCGAGCCCTGACTATCCGTCGCGATTGCGCTCGGGCCAGGAAGGCTGGGTGCGCGTGAATTTCATCATCACCGAAGATGGCAAGGCCACGGACCCGATCGTCATGGACTCCGTCGGCGGCGCGGTGTTCGCGGAATCGGTGCTGGCGCGCGTGCCGGAGTGGCGATTCGAGCCGCCCGGGGAAGTGCTCACCAGTAACACGACCGACATTCGCTTCGAAATAGAACGCGGCCGCGACATGGCAACCTCCAACTTCTCACGCCGCTATCGGCGCATCGTGCGGCACCTTTACCACGAGGAAAACGCCGAGGCGCGCACGTCGCTGGACCAGGCGACGGAGGTCGGCGGGTGGAACCTCTACGAATCAACGATGCTCTGGCTGATGGTCGGCCGGGTCGAGGGCGCAGAGGGTAACTCGACAGGCAAGCTCGAGGCCTACCGGCGCGCGCTGGGTGTCAGTAATGCCCGGTCGCTCAAAGGCGAAGACCGCCGCGAGCTGCTGCGCCGGATCTTCGAACTCGAGATGGAGCATTCACAGTACGCGGCCGCAAGCCGCACGCTGCGGCTGCTCCGCCGCGAACCGAACAGCAAGGACGACCTCGACATGGTCTCGGAGCTCGCTGCCGAACTGGAGCGCAAACTGGCGGAAGACGCCGCAATCGCGGCCCGCGCGACAATCTTCAGTCCGAGCGGCAGCACTGAGGGGCAATCATTGTGGACCTATGTTCCCACGCGCCGGACGTTCTCTTTTGGCGCCTTGAATGGTAACGTCGAACGATTCGAAGTGCGGTGCGAGAGGGATCGTCTCGAAGGGCCCGTCAACGCGGGCAAGACCTGGTCGTTGCCGGATGGTGCGCGTGGCTGCCGGGTCTTTGTTTTCGGCGAACACGGAGCAAGTTTCGAGTTTGTCGAACACAACGAGAACGAATCTGTCGACGGCGCCGCCCGGACAGCGGTGGCGAGGAGCGATGTCCTGGATTGACGAAGTCGACGTTGCGGAAGCAGACGGACAGCTGGAATCGATATATGCCGAGCTCATAGCGAAGCGCGGCAAGGTTTCCAACATACTCAAGGTTCACAGCCTCAACCCCGAGGCCATGCAGAACCATCTCGATCTGTACATGACCATCATGTTCGGCAAGTCCGGGCTCACGCGCGCCGAGCGCGAGGCGATCGCGGTGGTCGTGTCGGCGGAGAATGACTGTGCCTACTGCGTGAACCATCACGCGGAAGCATTGCGGCGGTACATCGACGACGACGAAACGCTTGAAATGCTGATTGCCGCGGATGGCCTCGAAACGCTCGAACCGAGGCTGTCCAACATCGTTCGGCATGCTGAAAAACTGACCTCCGCGCCGTCCGCGATGACCGAAAGCGACCTCGGCGAGCTGCGCGCCGTCGGCCTCAGCGACAAGGACATCCTCGACCTGACGCTGGTTACCGCCTACTTCAACTTCGTCAACCGCATTGCGCTGGGCCTTGGCGTCGAGTTCACGCCCGAGGAAATGACGGGCTACAAGGACGAGTGATGCCATGCTTCGGCGCCTGCTTCTAACCGCCCTGTTGCTGCCGGCCTGCGCTTTCGCGCAGCACGAGACGGAACTGCGTGACGCCGGCAGTCTCGGTGGGATACGCCTCGCAGGCAGCGAAGATGAGAGCGCGCGCAAGGTCTATATCGTGCAGCTGGCCGAACCCTCGGCCGCCCAGTATCACGCGGCTCAGCTTCACGCCGCGCAGCCCGGTGCGGCCGCGGTTCCGCGCGTTCGCCTGGACAAATCGAGCGCGGCCATCCGGGCCTACACGGCCAGGCTGCAGGAAGCGCAGGACCGCGTCATTGCCCGCGCCGGCGCAGACTCCCAGCTGATCTACCGCTATCGCTTCGGTCTCAACGGATTCGCCGCCCGCATGCACCCGTCCCAGGCTCACAAGCTCGCCAGCCTGCCCGAGGTGCTGCACGTCTGGGAGGACGAGATCCGGCCGCTGGCCACGAACTACAGCCTGGACTTCCTCGACCTGTTCAATCGCACCGAGGGCCTGCGCGGCGTTGCCGCGCTCGATGGCGAGGATATCGTAATCGGCATCATCGACAGCGGTATCGCGCCGAAACACCCGGCGCTCAAGGACACGCAGGAGGCTGACCGGCCACGCCTGTGCCGCGGCGACTGGGCGGAGAACTCGCTGCTGGGCCGCTGGCTGTGCCGGCGCTACCGCGTGCGTGACGACACGCTCGTCTACGAACCGCTCGAGTCCTGGAACGGCACGTGCGTCGCCGGTGAGCAGTTCGAGGAGACCGACTGCAACAACAAGCTGATCGGCGCCCGCTGGTTCGTCGACGGGGCCGACGCAGGCGGGCCCATCGACGAGGGCGAGATTCGATCCGCACGCGACGTCGATGGTCACGGCACACACACGGCGACCACGGCCGCCGGCAACAAGGTCAAGGCTTCCATTTTCGGCCGCTTCATCGACCGCGTGCAGGGCATCGCACCGCGCGCGCGGATCGCCGTCTACAAGGCGTGCTGGCTGCGTCCGGGCGACCTGCGCGCCAGCTGCAACACGTCCGACCTTGCCAACGCGATCGACATGGCGGTTGCCGATGGCGTTGACGTGATCAATTACTCGGTCGGCAGCTCGCTCGATCGGCTTACGGCACCCGATGACCTGGCGCTGATGGCGGCCGCCAAGGCCGGTGTCGTGGCCGTCGTCGCCGCCGGTAACGAAGGGCCCAACCTCAGCACCGTGGGTTCACCGGCAGGCGGTCCGTGGGTGATCGCCGCCGCCGCATCGAGCCGCGACGGCAAGTCGTCAGTTGAAGCGATGGAGGTAACGGCACCGGCATCGATCGCCGGCAGGTATGCGGTCAAGGAAGCCAACTTCACGCCGCAGCTGATCGACGGCGGGGCGGTTGATGGCGACCTCGTGCTCGTCGACGACAACGACGAGACGCTCGACGACGGCGGCACGGGCACGACCTCCGACGCCTGCCAGGCGCTGGTCAACGGGTCCGACGTGTCAGGCAACATCGCTTTCATCCAGCGCGGCGGCTGCGACTTCGACGTCAAAGTGGCCAACGCGGCTGACGCCGGCGCCACGGCAGCACTGGTGTACAACATCGCCGGCGACCCGATCGTGATGAACGGCGACGCCGGTCTGTCCGACATCCCGGCGCTGATGGTGGGCCAGGCCGACGGCAACCTGTTCATCGCGGAAATCGACGCGGGCAGTACCGTCACAGTAAACCTCGACAAGCAGCTGTTCATCGACGAAAACGACACGGGCAACCGCATGGCCGTGTTCTCGGCGCGGGGTCCCGGGCCGGCTGGCGACATCCTGAAACCCGACGTCACGGCCCCGGGCATCAACATTCTTGCGGGCTTTACGCCGGATGCGGCCAACGCCATGCCAGGCGAGAACTTCGCCTACCTGTCGGGCACGTCGATGTCGACGCCACACGTGGCGGGCGTCGCCGCGCTGCTGCTGCAGGCTCATCCGGACTGGTCACCGGCCGCGATCAAGTCGGCAATGATGACCAGCGCGCGCCAGGACATAACGACCGACGACGGCGAGACGGACGCGCATCCTTTCGACTTCGGGGCCGGCCACATCGTGCCGAATGCGGCCCTGAACCCGGGCCTGATCTATGACGTCAGCAACGTCGAGTACGACGCTTTCGCCTGCGGAACGGCATCGCCGGCGGTTAGCCAGGCGCGATGCGACGAACTGGCGGCAGCCGGCTTCTCTTTCGCCGCCGCCGACCTCAATCAGCCGGCGATTTCTGTCGGCCGGCTTGCCAGCGAGCGCACCGTAACGCGGCGCGTAACCAACGTTGGCGACGAAGCCGCGAGTTACACGATCGATGTCGAACCGCCCGCCGGCATCGGCGTAACCGTCGAGCCGCCTGCGATCTCGCTGCAGCCCGGCGCCACCGCTGAGTTCGACGTCACGCTCACGATGCAGTCCGGGCCGCTCGACCTGTGGCGTTTCGGCTCGATAGCGTGGAGCAACAACGAGAAGACGGTTCGCAGCCCGCTCGCGGTCCGCCCGATCAGCGTTACCGCGCCCGCCGAGGTCACACAGTTCGGCACTGACGGTTCAGTAAGCTTCCCGGTCCAGTTCGGCTACACGGGCGCGTATACACCAACACCGCACGGGCTGCGGTTGCCGCTCGTCATTAATGGTTTCGTCGACGACGATCCGACCAAGACGTTCACGTTCCGCACCACCAACGGGGTCACGGCACACCTGATCGATGTACCCCCGGACCAGGCCTACCTGCGGTTCGCATTGTTTGACACCCTGACCGACGGCGATGACGACCTCGACCTCTACATCTACTTCTGCGCCGATAACGTCAACTGCGTGCGGGTCGGTGAGAGCGGCGAACCGACGTCGAATGAAGAGGTGAACTTCCTGTATCCGTCCGCCGGCCGCTATGCGGCCCTCGTGCATGGTTTTGCGACCGACAATGTGTCGGGCGGACCCGGCGCGAACTACCAGTTGCTCTCGTGGGCCTTCGGTCTGGTCGATGACCAGGGCAACATGACTGTTGCCGGCCCGTCGTTTGTGAATGCGGGCTCAACGGAGAATGTAACCGTCACCTGGGGCGGCCTGCAGTCGAATACGATTTACCTCGGCGGTGTCGGCCACAACACGCCGAACGGCCTGCAGGCCATCACGGTAATCCGAATCGGTAATTAGGTCAGCAGACCCTTCGCTTTTGCCGAGCGCGAGTAGAGGATCAGCAGAATCCCGATCACGATGACGACCGTCTGGACGTAGACCGGCACCATGCCGAGCACCTCGACCGTGTTCATCAGCAAGAAGTTGTTGATGTTGACGGCGACGACAGCCACGAATGACAGGATAAACGTCGGCACGGCCCACGCCTTGCGCAGGAGCAGGAACAGGCTCGCCAGTACGCCGGCCGTGACCGAGATGGCGAATGCCGACAGCGCCCACTCGGGGGTCGAGTTAATGAATGCGATCTGATCCGGCGTGTAGCCCTGTGCCGCGTAGGCTTCCGGCGTCGCGGTACGCGTGCTGACATACATGAACAATCCGAGCAGGTTCCAGATCAGCGCCGCTCCACTGATGATCCAGTACGTTATTGTCGGCCGATCGTCGATAAATTCGTCAGACATAGCGGTCCCCTCTTGTTCTGTTTTTCTTGTGGGGGCCGATGATCCGCCCGTGATCAGCTTTTTGCAAGCTGCGCACAGGGCTTATGACGAAAACATCCGACCACGTGATCGTTGACCAGCCCGGTTGCCTGCATGTGCGCGTAAATAATTGTGCTGCCGACAAACTTGAAGCCACGCTTCTTGAGGTCTTTGCTGAGCGCGTCGGATTCTTTCGACGTTGCCGGGATATCGGAGTCTTTGCGGAACCGGTTCTGGATGGGCTTGCCGTCGACGAAGCCCCAGATGTAATCGCTGAAGCTGCCGAATTCCTCCTGCACGGCCAGGAAGGCCCTGGCATTGGTTACCGCGGACTGCACCTTGAGACGATTGCGCACGATGCCCGGGTCCTGCAGTAGTTTCTCGATGCGCTTCTCGGTAAAGCGAGCGACTTTCTGCGGATCGAAATCGGCGAAGGCCTTGCGGTAACCGGCGCGTTTGTTGAGGATCGTCGACCAGCTCAGGCCCGCCTGGGCGCCCTCGAGGATCAGGAATTCGAACTGCACCCGGTCATCGTGGACCGGCACGCCCCACTCCTCGTCGTGGTAGGCGATGTAGTCGAGGCTGACTCCTTCGGCCCATTTGCAGCGTGTGACAGGTTTGCTCATCGGCAAAGTAAAGCACAAAAAAGCCCGCGCAAGGCGCGGGCTTCTTCGGTAAAACCTACAGAAAGTGCGGGTCGCTTAGACCGAACCACCGCAGGAGCCTTCACCACAGGCGCCTTCACCTTCCTTGTCTTCCTTGTCGCCGCCGCAGGAGCCTTCACCGCATGCGCCTTCCTTGTCCTTATCACCGCCGCAGGAACCTTCACCGCAGCTGCCTTCACCTTCCTTGTCCTTGCCTTCCTTGTCACCGCCACACGAACCTTCGCCCGTGCCGAGCATGTAACCAGCAGACAGCGTGGACATTGCGAACGGGCTCTCGACCGTATCGGCGCTGGCGATGCTGCTCGACAAAGCAAACGAACCGGCAAGGGCGGCGCCCACAGCCAGGGCGACAGGCTTCACAACTTTCTTCTCAGACATTTCTCTCTCTCCTCAGGGTTATTGCCCTAGCTGGGCATTAGCAACGGCAACGGGGCTCAGGTGCTCCACGTTACCGAATCCATTACGTCTTTTCCGATGCGATCGAGCGCTTCGTCGCGGTCGCCGAACAGGGCAATGCTGCCATCGCCAACCGGCAGGATAACGCCCTTGATGCTCTCACCCGAGAAGGTCTCGGGCGCCGCTACTTTCTCGTGCGGTAACAGTAGCAGAGTTACCGGGCCATGCTGGCCCTGGATCACCAGGTGCGGCACATCACGACCCCTGATAACGCAGGTCTGTGCGTAGGTGATCAGGCCCGTGCTGTGGTCCATCTCGGCCACGTTGGCCGGGATTACCGACGCCAGGCGCGCGTCGCTGACCGGCTCGTCGGTGACGCGCAGCGCATAGGGTTCGTGCTCGAGATGCGCGAGCAGCTCATCGGCCAGCGAATCGTACTGCGGGCCCGTGCCCAGCATGCGCATCCCGATGAATGCCGCCAGCACGACAGTCGCGGCCATGGCCAGCATCGCCGGGGTCGACCAGCGCCGCTGTGGCAGCGTCACGACGTTGTCGGCTTCGATCTCGGGCAGGTCCGGCACGACGAGTTCGGGAACGTCAATCGTGAGTGCGCGCCCGATCGCTTCGTCAAGCTCCAGCATCTCGCGGCGATAGGCCTGGCAGGCCCCGCATTCGCTGAGATGACCGGCGCCCCCGTCGAAGGTCGGGTCCGCGGCTATCGCTTCTCTGTACTGGTCGCAATTCACTGTTGTGCCACTTTGTCCTTGAGCCTGGCCCTTGCCCGGTGCAGCCTGGTGAGCACTGCGCCTTGCTTGAGCCCCATTTGCTCGGCGATCTCGTTCGTGCTGTACCCCATAAGGACCTGTAGCACGAGCGGCTCGCGGTATTCGTCATCCAACTCGTAGATTGCCTTTCGCATATCGTCGAGCTCGTTGTTCTCCTCAACCCCCAGCAGCGCCTCCTGCGATGCCGTCAGGTTGTCGATGTCGACCGTCTCGAGCCTCTTGCGCTCGAAATAGCGCGCGTTTTCCCGGCGCACGATCGTCAGCAGCCATTGTTTCGCCGAACCCTCGTCACGCAGGTTGTCGAGCGATTTCCATGCGCGCAGCAACGCCTCCTGCACCACGTCCTGGGCAATCGCCTGGTCGCGGCTCAGCCACGCGGCGTAGCGGTACATATCCTGGTGGTAGACGGCCACGTACTGATCAAACCTCTGCCGCCTCTGTGCGGCTGCGCTGCTGCTATGCATACGAGATGACCCGGCGCTTCTTAGAATTATTACGGTTTCAACGCAAAATAATGCCCTAAGCGTAGAAACCCTACCTAAATACAGGGAAAATAAAAAATTATTGTGTTTATATCGTGAATTATGAGTAATTCAGGCCCGGGTCAGTTCCCCACAATTCGCCTGCGGCGCAGCCGCCGAACGGCCGCGCTGCGCCGTCTCGTGGCCGAGACGACGCTCTCCAGCGGCGACCTGATCTACCCGGTGTTCGTGCTCGAAGGCGAGCAGGCCGCCGAGCCCGTTCCCTCGATGCCGGGCATCGAGCGCAAGAGCGTCGACGGACTGCTGCGCGAACTGGGCGAGGCCGTTGACCTCGGCATTCCCGCGGTGGCCCTGTTTCCGGTCGTCGGCCCGGACAAGAAGAGCCTCGACGGCGCCGAATGCGCCAACCCCGACGGGCTCGTGCAGACCACCGTCAAGGCCATCAAGGCCGAGTACCCGGACCTCGTCGTTATCACCGACGTCGCCCTCGATCCCTACACGACGCACGGCCAGGACGGCATCATCGACGACGACGGCTACGTCCTCAATGACGAGACCGTTGCCATGCTCGTGCGCCAGGCGGTGTCGCACGCGGAGGCCGGCGCCGACATGGTCGCACCATCCGACATGATGGACGGCCGCATCGGCCGCATTCGCGCGGCACTCGAAGCGGACGGCCACATCCACACCCTGATCCTGGCTTATGCGGCCAAGTACGCATCCTGTTACTACGGCCCGTTCCGCGACGCGGTGGGATCTGCCGAAAACCTCGGCGGCGGCGACAAGTCCACCTACCAGATGGCGCCCGGCAACAGCGACGAGGCCCTGCGCGAAGTCGGCCTGGATCTCGACGAAGGTGCGGACGTGGTCATGGTCAAGCCGGCATTGCCGTACCTGGACATCATCCGCCGGGTGCGTGAGACCTACGGTGTGCCGACCTTCGCCTACCAGGTCAGCGGCGAGTACTCGATGATCAAGGCGGCGGCCGGAAACGGCTGGCTCGATGAGCGCTCGGCCGTGCTGGAATCTCTTCTGTCCATCAAGCGCGCCGGCGCCAGCGCCATCCTGACCTACAACGCGATCGCGGCGGCCCGCTGGCTCAACGAATGAGTGAAGCGACGGCAACGATCGACCGCTACGGCGTTATGGGGTATCCCGTGACCCATAGTCGATCACCCGTCATCCATCGCCTGTTTGCGTTGCAGACGGGCCAGCAAATGCAGTACGAGCTGCTGCAGGTAACGCCGGAGAAGCTCGAGACCGCCGTGCGGCAGTTCCAGCGCACGGGCGGCAAAGGTCTGAATATCACGGTGCCGCATAAACGCGCGGTGCTCGATCTTGTCGACCAGGTGTCGGAACGCGCTGCGACGGCCGGCGCCGTCAACACGCTCGCGTTTCGAGGCAGCGAGATCTTCGGCGACAACACCGACGGCATCGGATTGCTGCGCGACCTCAACATCAACCTGGGCGTTCCGCTACAGGGCACCAATATTCTTATCCTCGGCGCCGGCGGCGCGACGCGCGGCATCGTCGGCCCGTTGCTTGAAATGCAGCCAAGGGCCCTGCGCATTGCTAACCGAACGCTCGACAAGGCCCAGATCATTGCGGAGCATTTCGAGCGCTACGGGCCGGTGTCAGCGTGCGGCTTCAACATGGTGCCCGTCAGTGACCCCTACGATCTCGTCATTAACGCGACCTCGGCCGGCCTGAGCGGTGAAGCGCCGCCGTATCCGGAAGCCGCCATCAGCGACAAGACATTCTGTTACGACCTCTCCTACGGCCTGAGCCCGACGCCATTTTCCATCTGGGCGCGCGACCAGGGCGCCGCGAAATCAGTCATGGGCTGGGGCATGCTCGTCGAGCAGGCGGCGGAATCCTTCGAAATCTGGCGCGGGGTCCGGCCGGATACGGCCCCGGTTCTCAAGCAGATGCAAATCAACGCATAGTCACGAGTTCTTCGGCGTTACTCGGGTGTATGGCGACCGTGTCGTCGAAATCCGACTTGGTCGCACCCATCCGAATCGCCACCGCGAACCCCTGCAGCATTTCATCGGCACCGTCGCCGATGACGTGGCAGCCCACGACCTTTTCTTCGGCGCCCGCGGTGATCAGCTTCATCATCGACCGCTGCTTCTTTTCGCCCAGCGCGTAGTACATCGGGATGAACGCCGACGTGTAGATCTTGACGTCATCGCCGTACTTCGCGCGCGCCTGCGCCTCGGTCAGGCCGACCGTGCCGATCGGCGGGTGGCTGAATATCACGGTCGGAATCAGCTCGTAGTCGAGATGCCGCCCCTCCATGCCGCCATACAGGCGATCCGCGAGCCGCCGGCCGGCGGCGATTGCGACCGGCGTCAGCTGCGCCCGGCCCGTTACGTCGCCCAGTGCGAAGATGTGCTCGACATTCGTTTGCTGATACAGGTCCGTGGGAATGTAGCCGTCGTCGTCACGCTCGACGCCCGCCTTCTCGAGGTCCAGCCCTCCGCTGTTGGGTGCGCGGCCGATCGCCCACAGGATCGTATCGAACGCACCGAACGAGCGGCCGTCCTCTGAATGCAGCACGAGGCCGTCGTCGGTCTTCTCGACGGCCGCTGGAACGACGCCAACATCGAGCGCGACGCCATCCTTGCAAATCGCTTCCATGAGCAGCTCGGACAGCATGATGTCGAAGCCGCGCAGGAT
>JAAUYF010101769.1_pt1 | contig 14264 bp, 17 predicted proteins | sample 7278051 | NCBI WGS metagenome assembly JAAUYF01 (sample SAMN14350202, study PRJNA611818) | marine sediment metagenome | isolation source: surface marine sediment (0.6m) | place: French Polynesia: Moorea | collected 2018-08 | reverse complement strand
TTGGTCAACCTGATTACTTAGTTTTTGGGTAGAGCAAAAAACGGAAGTTTCGGGGGTTTCAGCGATTTGGTAGTTGTTGGCTAGTTCTTGTAACTTCTCTCTATTTATTCTGTAATAATAGGTTTGATTCTTGGGTTGCCACCAAAAACGATTGCCTTGTTGAATTTGATGTTTGGTGAAAAGTTTTTCTCGAATCAGGATTTCTCGTTCGACTAATTGGATGATGAGTTGGCTTAATTTCCAATGGCTCAAGGTGGTCCATACTTCTTCTCGCATTTCTTTGATTGATTTATGTATCCATCTGTAGCCGTCGATGACTACGCCATAACCTTGTTGGAGCCAGTAGTGCAGCTGCTGTACGATCAGGGCGAGGTCGTTGCTGCCTAGTAGTCGGGCTAAGCAACCAGAGAGGGGGATGGTGTTAAATCTGACTTGTAAACCTTCTATTTTAAGAACTGGATTATCGAAATTAATTTCTCGTGCTACCTGTGGCATAATTACGGTACGGGGGTCGCCCTTCAAAATTGAATACGAAAAATTGAAGGCAGTTGTGAAACTTTGGACGGTTTTTGGCAACTGCTTTCTAACTTTTCACCTAGATAATATTTATCTAGATAGAGGAATTGTAGAACGAATCTGGTCAAAAAAAGATATTTGTCATAGATATTTTTCATAATTCTTTACGCTCGACCAAATCCGAGATTTTGTCCGATTTCATTATCAATTCATTAAGAAGAATGAGGATAAGAGATAATCGATTCTTAATCGTGGATTAATGATAACCGCAGTTTTTTTCAAATAAAGGTTTGATAAGAAAATCTTTTCTAAAAAGTTGATAAGCTTGAAGCTAGGATTAACCTTGCTTTCCTGACCCAGATCTGTAAACCAATGGTTTACCAATAAGATCGCATTAAAACTGTAATTTCTGTACAGCCTTGAGTTTCCTCGCTTCGCCTCGTTTGTCATATTTTTTAGTCGTCACCGGTGAGGAATGACCAGCTAAATCCTGGACGGTAAATACATCTTCGCCAGCAGTTAATAAATCACTACAGAAGGTACGCCGAAAGTCATGAGGGGAAAAATGAGTAATCCCGGCTTTTTTAGCTCTTTGCTTGACCAATTTATAAATACCATCCCCATCCAGAGCAAAATGACGAATCGTAACTTTACCACTTTTATTGACGGGACAGATTAAAGCTCCTGGGGCAGATCCTCTGACTTCTAACCATTTTTCTACTAATTCGAGGGCAATCTGACTCAGATAAACGGTACGAGTTTTATTACCTTTGCCATGTTTTACTAGTACAGCACCAGTTTCGCGATTGAGATCTCCTAGATCTAATCTGACTAATTCCTGTCTCCTAATACCACCACAACGTAACACTGAGATGAGCGCCCCATCACGCAGGGAGATCGCCGTTCCCTGGTCCAGACAATGAGCAATCAATCCTTTAACTTCATCGAGAGAGAGGGCCCGTCCTCTGAGGGAATTTGTAACTTTAAACCCCTTTAAATCGGAAGCTTTAGTATAATCGGCAGCACTCATCAAGTCCAAACGATAGGCTTCTTTTAATACTCTGCGCAGGGCGACTAACATTTTATTCACCGTCGTGGGGGCTAAATTCTGCGCTAAAGCAGTGCGGATTGCTGCTGTATGTTGATAACGCAGCTGCGACCAATCGAGTGTCATGGCATCACAGCGATCATTAGTTAACAAGCGGGCGATCGCATTGAGGGAGTCGCGCATCGTCCGCCGACTTCCAGGAGCCAGGGAAGCTAAATAAACCGCAGCAGGATGGAGGGTTAATGGTATGGGTCGAGACAGCGAAAGGGTAGCGATTTGGGATTCGGATAGGAGCATCTGTCTTGAAAAGTTCTGTTCTCAAGAGCTATCTTCACATCAATCTATCTCGCTCTCTGATTCCTTTATTATTAATAAAAGTTTGTCAGAGCGCGCGCGCGATCTGCTTTGGTAGAATAATTGAAGAAGTGCGATTGTGATGACATTAAATGGACGAACAGGAACGGGAACAAAATAAGAGAATTAATCAACATTCGCGCAAAATTTCCGACCTCGAACAAAGATTAAAAACGATAGAACTGGATGTGGAACCAAGGGGTCGGATCTCTGCATCATTTGAAGCGATCGAGGAAGATTTGGAGGAGATTAAATCGAGAATTACTCGCTTAGAACAAAATACTGAGCATAGGTTTAATCGTTTAGATGCCAAACTCGAAGCGATTTTAGACCATCTGACAGGTATCTCAGATTTGCCCGAAGAGTAAGTAATTTCGTGTTTTTTTACAAGCGCGAGAGGTTCGCTCCTGCGTCGCGATCGCCCGATACGGTAAAATAATTTTATGACGAAGCGCGCGCGCCAACCTCAGAAAAATGCCCATAGATGCCAAACGATATCCCGATAACTGGAAAGAACTAGCTCTATCCGTGAAAAAGCGGGTTAATTATAGGTGCGAATACTGCGGTAAGCGATGCTACAAGCCAGGAGAAAGACCAGAAAATCAGACCCGTTCCGAATGGACAGCTAATATCTTACAGGTTCATCATCGTGATTTTAATTGTTCTAATAACGGTTCTGATAATTTGATAGCTTTGTGCAGTGCGTGCCATTTAAATGTTCATAGAAGTAGATATAGTTCTGTCAGTCCGGGGCAGTTGTCCTTGTTTTAGCGATCGCGATTAGAATTGGAAATAAAAAACCCTTTAAATTTTTTATTCTAACCTGTAGGGATAATCAAAAATTTTCAAGAGAATAAATTCTAAGTACTCTAAGCCAAGATTCCAAGCTTCATATCTAGCTGCTTTGTTGATTTTGTCTTTTTTACTCTTGTTTTTGATACTAGGATGAAGAATAAGATTACGAATTTCAGTAATGGCTTGAGGCGCATTTTCCCAGTTAAATTCTTTTGATATCTGTTGCAGATTAGTCATTGAATCGGGAATCTTCAGATCGATATCAAAATGCGATAGAAGATATCTAATGCGATCGTCTGCGGATAGTTTGCTCCACCCATGCGAGCTAAGAATTTCTTTTGAATCTACCAAAATCAACCAAGCTAATTGTTCTAATGATACTTGTTGCATGACTATAGCCCAATTAATTCCACTCCCAAGCTTGCTACTCTCGATATAACCATCAATTGATTCTTTGATTAATTCACGCCAATTTTGCTCCTGCCATTTATTCATAAAGCCAGTAAATGTTTCAGGTAACTCTGTAGAATCGATACAGAACAAAAAACTTTCATTTTGCCAGGAATCGATATTGTAATGTTCAGACCACTGTTCGAAAATTTGTTTGCCTTGAGCATCGTAGCCAAATAGCAAAATAGGAGACAATCTAATGCCACGAGCAAATGAGAGATAGTAAGAGAATGCTTCTAAATGTTCTTTAGCTTCCTGAAGAGAAAATAAATCTCGATTTAATTTTTCTAATTTGCAAACATGGGTTAGACCATAACCGCCTTTTTTCTCCAGTAATTCTCCAATATCGTGACTATCGGGCATAGTTGCTAGGATAATCCGCCATTCTTTAGTTAAGAAGACAAATTGTCCGTCAAAATAGCAATCCATCCAACCATCTAAGTCGCCAGATTCTTTGTCCAAGGTATTGCAAATATTAAACCAGGGAAAATTAGGTATGGAAAAGGTCAACGATGCAAGGCGATCGCTATTTCCTTGAATGACTGGTTCGCAAAAAAAACCTGAAATAGTTACCTTTTGTTGCCCTTTGGAATAAGAATATATTTTCTGTCTTATATTGGCTTTAGCTTTGACTCCCAACTCTGTAAGTTTTAAGGTAATTTCATTGAAATCAAAATCTTGCTCTTTTTTTGTAAAGTAAGTAAATTCAAATCTAGGAGAGGGACAGGGAAACCAATCAAGTAAGACTATAGCATCACCTTCTATGGCATCTTCTTCATTGACAAGAATTTCTGCGAAACCTTTATAGAGAAGTTGGGGTTGATTGGGATATTCGGTACGATAGAGCTTTGGTTGAGGTAGATATTGAGGTGGTAGAGAATCAGAAGAGTACATTAGTTTAAATAATAAAAACTCCTGTACTAATATAGTTCAACTAAATTGAAATTATCATTCTAAAATTTCAACTTTATGACCATTGATATCAGTGACTATCCTGTCATGTTTACTAAATGTGTGACTTGTCCCTTTCGCACTAATGATAAAGGTAGGCATCCTGATGGGTCTTTGGTCGCTCAAATTCAGAAAAAATGTTTCTCTGAGGGCAGTCTGTGACTTTACCGATTTAATTGCCGCGAAGGCAAGCTTATGTTTCCAGTGTTGTCTCAACTTCGGGACTTCAAGTCCCGAAGTGACCTATTTTAGTAACTTCCCATCCTGAAAATTGAAAGTTACAAACTTCTTACGGTCGCCGTTAGAAGTTAAACTCACGGCAAATTTATGATTCCATTTTGAACTTTTGGCAAAAATATGGTTCTTTTGCTGTTAAAGAGTGACTGCCCAACCGATTGAAATGGCGACATAGCAGCGAACAAAAAGGCAATATCATGATTCAAAACCTGGCAAACTTATAAGTAAAGTCACACGAGGGGTTTCCCCAAGGCAGAGCGACCCCCCGCCCGACGAGTGAGCAATCTGTGATTATCGAATTGTCACCGAGAATTCATGTGATTCACTCAAGGAAGCCCAATCAATCTCAGCATCAGATTTTAGTAATTTCTTGATTGCTACTAAATCTGGTTTATAGCTCACTTTCACATATTCTTCTGGTAATTCTTCAGCAGGAACATTAATTAATACTGATGGTTGTTTTTTTCTTAATCCGATTTTACAAGTCACACCTTCAATTTTCTTGACATCAGATCTAATCATTTGGGCAACAAGATATTTACGTAATCTAGTCGCCCCATTTTCAGCTTGTTTAGCTAGAGTTTGAATCCGTTTAGCTTCAGTTTTACGAGCTTCGGCTAATGCTTCTTGGTGGCGAATATAGCCCGCTACTTGTTCAGCTTTTGACTTGAAATTTTCGCCAGTTTCTAACCATTCGTTAAAGGTTTCTTCTAATTTAATTTCCCGTTCTTCATCCGTTAGATTTTCATCGTCTTGAATTAATGCGATCGCGGATTCTAATGTTTGAATTTCGTCGGATAATTCCCAAAGTCTAGTAGTCATAGTTTTAATTTAATTTGAATGTTTGTCGAGTAGATGATAGCGATCGCTTGTTCTATGAGCGATCGCTAGTAATAATTAAGCCGCAGGTAAGCTACGCATTTCAGTTGCTTCTAATTCACGGCATTTATTTGTAAGTGCTTGAATTTCTTGAGCTTCTAATTCATCAACACAAGTCATGTCGCGAGTTCCCTCTATATCAACTAATTGATTCTGGTAACTTCCAAGAAATGCTCCGATTAGATTTAGCTGTTCTTCTTCTGATTCTTCACGCGACCTCCAATCAAAATCAATACTATAATAAGTTCCGTTTTCGCCTACTTCCTTGTTAAAGCTCAGAGTGAAAATTCCATATCCTGGATCGTCATGGTTCATCACTTGCTGAACTCTATTAAATAGATGAGAAATGGATTGTTTCTTGATATAAGAACAACAAACTGTATTTTTCGGAAGAATATTTGAATCAACGCCAGGAGCCGCCACATAGAATAATTGAAGCCAGAGAACATTCTTAGTTTTGCCCAAACTGCCAAAGAATTTTGATACTTTAATAATGGAAATATCTACAGATTGATCGGGGTTAGTTTTACGATGTTGAGGTTCAGAACCTCCAACGAATAAACCACCATCTTTACAATTAAGTCTTACAGAATAGGGAATATCAGGAAGATAAATTGAATCAGTTGGACGAGTGCCGAATACACTGAATTTGTTTGATTTTTTAGTTGCCATTTTTTTGAATTGAATTTCTTTGAGTTTTGAGTAGCCACCGCATAAAATCTTTAGTCGTGTATGCGGTGGTTTGAATATTGAATTTAAGCTTTAGTATTCTCGTATACGGTGATGATTCTTTCTAGAGTTTCATCGTCGAATAAGTGCAGAGCTTTATTAAATTTTTGCCATTCTTGCCATTTATTTAGACAATAAGCATCATTTTCTAGCTGTTCGTTAGTTAGATTATCTTTTTGCAAAATCTCACGACAGAAAGTGTAGAAATTAATATTCCAGTTGAGATTAGCAACTGCTTTTTGTAAATCTTTCACGTTCATTTCTTTACTCCTAAGCTTTTCTTTGAATTGTTTTTGAATTACTGTTGATTTTCCCTCCAAAGGTAGAGGGGAGAATTAGGATTACCAACGAGGCATATGTCCTGTGGCGTAATATTCGATTTCTTCTTCTTCTAAATATTCGTAGTTGTTTTCTTTCCAGATTAGATAATCCAATCCATAAGCTTGATCTAATCCATCAGCTTGATTATTAGATTCCCTTTTCATTCCTCTGATTTTAATTTCAGCTTCAAAACTTTTGAGATATTTAGGTTTACGAACCTCGCACCAATAACAGCCCAAAGCATTATTGATATAGTTAATTTTTTCGGCTACTTCATTCTTTTTACAGCCAACATAAACAATGAAAGCGGGTTCTGTTTCAGTAGCATTTCCCCAATTATGTTTATCTATTTTTGCCTCGCAAATAGCAACGTTTTCGCATAGTTGAGTTATTTGAAAATTCCCATGTGGGGAACTTTTGATTTTTTGATTTAACATGATATTTACCTAAATTTTGGGTATCAGTCGAGGTGTGATACTTTGGTCGGTTTCTAACCTCGACTAATTAATATTATACCGCGTTACACGGATTCTTAGCCGCGTTACACGGTTACAAAATATTAAGATAACTTATCAGCAAACCGTGTAACATGGAGCTAGGAGTATGATTCGTTTCTATGCAGCAACCAAGAACTAAGAAAGGAAAATTTGAAAGCCAATACAAGGAAAAAAGGGGACAACCTATCTCTATTCGTTTGCCTGAAAGTTTGGATCAAAAACTAAGAGATGCTGTTGGCTGGTCTTCTTCTGCGGATAACCCCAAACTTAAGCAGTGGCTCGAAGACGCGATCGCGGCTCGTTTATCTGAAAGCACCTAATCCTCAAATTACTGCGTAACACGGAATTAGACACGAGTTAGCAAATATTAAGAAATGTAAAAATAGCAGCTACAAAGCCGTGTGACACGGAGTTTTAAGCTATAATAGAAAGTAACAAAGGGATGAGACAGAACCGCCGAGGAAAGGTGAGAGGACGACCTGGCGCGACCAGCAACCAAGCAAGGCAAGGAAACGAAAACCCCACATATGCCACCGATGGAGAATCGCAGCCAGGGGCGAGCCATTAGGAGCAACCACTGGGAACAACAGCAGGGGCAAGGCAGCGAAGAGCGCCGAACCCCACGCCCAGAGGCAACCACGCCACCATCTAGACAACCGCCTAAATGAGACACGATTCTGAGATAAACTTAACCTCAATTTTGAGACTTAATTAGGATTTTTGTTTAAGAATGGGATTAAACGGAGACAATAAAACTGACTCACTTCAAACACGAAACTGAGCCTTAGTTACACTTCTGTAGAGCTAATTACTTGAGTCTTCTTGAAACTCTCGACTCTTGCCATCACCGCTGCACGCTCTGCAAAACGCTGGTTCCTAGAAAAATTTTTTCCTTAAAAAAAATAATACTCTAAAAAATATTTCTAGTGAATTTTTTTCCTTTGAATGGGGTCTGGGGTGTCCCCAGATAACACTCTAAAAAACGTTTTTCGAGTGTGCTACAATTGGCGGGCAAGTCGAAGAGCGATACTCACTAGTTAATGGACTGGAGACAAGTCGGGACTTCAGGTTATAGCGGAGCCGCGATTGACGAGTGCGGGCTTTTTTCCTTGTTCGACGCAGGAGTTTGGAAACGCCCGCCGAGGAATGAGCAATCTAGGGTTTGGATACTGCGATCGCGGAATTAATAATCAGAATTGTATGGGCTGGGCTTTGTTATTTCCCATAAGGAAATCTCCCACTAGTTAATGAGATGTTGCGACCACGAGAATTGAATAATGCGATCGCGATAAATAAGATATATTCAAATATCCTATTTATTACTTATTTATATAATATTTTCTCTTATCATCCATTCAACACAACTTTTAATTACATCACCATGACATTTCAATTCTTTACACCAACAAACCAACTCAATATTTTCACCTTCAATTACTCTTTTACTAATTCTCACTAACTCTTCATACACTTCACCTTTTTTATTAAACTCAATCCACAACCATTTTCTATATTTTTCAATCACTTCATCTCTATTACCATCTTTACCAATTCTAAATTTATTTTTTAAAATACTACCTTTTAAACCATAACTATCTCTACCAATATAAATTTTATCAATACCAATAAAACCAACTTTTTTACCATTTACAACTTTCAACATAATTAAAATAAAAAAACAACGGTTTTCTGTAAATTTCGTCACTTATTTTGTCAAATCATCTTAAAAAATTAACGAAATACTAGCCGAAGGCATCCTTAAGAGAGTTTTTTAAGATGTGCATTTTAATTTGACAAAATTAAACATACTGCCGAAGGCATCCTTAATAAAGGACGAAATTACAATGGGAAAACCTGTTTTTGGTTCATCTCACTAGTTAATGGACTGGAGACAAGTAGGGAATACGCGATCGCGGAGCCACGAGTGACGAGGTGAGCTTGTTTCTTGTTTGACGCAGGAGTTTGAAATATGCTCGCCGAGGAATGAGTAATTGAGAAAGCGATCGCGAAAAATTTAAAATGAAAAAAGCGACCGAAGCCGCCTCTAGAAAATTACCAATCACCTCTACCTAATGCACAAAATTCTTCAAAAGAGCCTTGAGGAATTTCTACAGCAGGCGCAAAACCGAGTTCTAATCTTTTAAGAATGCCTTTGTTAGAAACAATTGAATCACTCACGAAAAATCGAACTTCTGTCAAATGATATTTTTCAAGTTCATCTACTTCGTAAGACTGATACACAAAGTTAATTTTAGTAGCTTTAAGTGCCATAATAAATAATAAAAAAACAACAGATTCTCAGCCACAAGCGGAAACTTTGAATGTCAAGGGTCTACTTTTTCTTAACGAGTTATTAAAATCTTGGTAAATACGGTTTACTGTTTAATTTCTTGGTGAGGAACGAGCTTAGAAATTATTAGTAAAGCCTATTTGCTTAGATTTTGTTAGAGTTTCTAGAAAAATCCCTTGACTTTTAAAGTCGCTTGTTAAAATAGGAAAACCTGTTTTTGGATTCAGCTCACTAGAAAGTTGAATGTAACTGACAATTATGTTTCTTACAAGCTAGATATCAAGCGTGAGCCAGAATGCTGACCGAAAAAATCACTAGTTAGCTGTGTAGAACATAAATGATATTTTTACTGAGGATATTTTAAAGAATTGCTGTTAGAAAAGAATAAAAAATAGCAGTAATAAATGAAATACATTGACGATTTATCTTATCTAGCAGCACCAAAGAGAAGATACTTATCATTGATGATGAGGAATATTCTAAATAATAATCTACTAGAGAAAACTGAAACTCATCTTGATTATGGCTGCGGTCACGGAGGAGATGTCAAAATATTACGCGATCGCGGATATAAATCCGTAGGATATGATCCTTACTATTTTCCCCAATTACCAGATAATAAGTTTGATGTTGTCTCCTGTGGTCACGTATTGAATGTGCTTACTTCACCTCAAGAACGCCTTGATGTAGTGAGAAAATGTTGGGATTTAACTAATGATAAATTAATCATCGCAGCCACTATTAAAGATGTAATTACTATTCCTGAATTGCTGGCTACCATACATATCGCGATCGCTCTTAAAGCCACTAGAATTGATACGGCAACCTATTTAATAGATAAATCTAGTCCTGCCATTGAAACTTTCACTAGAGAAGAGGCGATCGCAAAAATTCAAGAAATATCTAATCAAGGATGGATAGCACCACGAGGAGCAGTAATTAAAGGCTACTGTACTAGCTTTCAGGGAACTAAATCTCATTTCAATAATCACCCCAAATTCGGATTATTTCCTGCTAAAAGATACTTGAGATTATCCCATAAGCAAGCGATATTACCAGGTAAGAATGATAATTTGGTTAAAAACGTTCATTTAGGAATCGACAGAAATTCAGAAAAATATAAGTGGGCTGAAGCAGCAATATTAAGGCGCAATGCCATTTTAAGAATTAAGTTCCATACTCTTGATTTTTCATTTATTGATGAATTCGTCGGATTTAGAAACTGGGAATTTTTAGATTTAGATTGGAGACCAGATCCAGATTCATTAGGATACACCAGACAGGATAGAAAGCCGCAGATAATTAGAAATCCTAATCCTGGTCAACCTTTATTCAATTAAAAAACCAAACCAATTATTTCCCTAGCTTCTTGTTCTGCTGCTTCACTTGTCCAGAAGATATCGAAGGTTTCTAATATAAAACCATAGTCATCAATTATCGAGTATTGATAATACTCTGCGGAGGTATAAAAGATGGCTAAAGTGAATTTTTTAATACCGAGAACTTTGATTAGTCTCACAAAATACGCGATCGCGTTAGCGTCTACCGAAGGTCTCGCAACTTTTTCAATTTTACTAGAAAATGCGATCGCTTCGGACGAGCGAACCTCTCGCCCTTGTAGATAATATTGCTACTAATTAGAAAGGATCGTAAACCTGACCAACATCAAAGCTTAAGGAGTATCCGGTCTCTAGTTCAACATCTTCAGGATAAATCTCCAGAGTGAATGTATCACTGCCGAAACTGAAACCAACTGGTGAACCCTCATCAATATAATAAGAATCATACAATTCTCCTACCGAATCATAAACATCCATAATTAGGGAGCTGTCACCCCATTCAACACTGATAGTTCCTTCTACTCCTTCGTTGTAGCCCAAGGGAATTTTATATAAATCTCTTTCATCCCAGAAACCACCTACTTCATAGTATCCCTGCTCCTGGAGCGAGATTAGAGGTTCATCGTCTGGATCGTTGAAATTGGGGTCTAATCTTGGGTAATAAAGTTCATCAGCTTCTCCATCACTGAGCCATTTAATTTCATGAATTGTGATGATTGAATCTGCCAGAGTATCACCACTATCAAGTGCTACGATGCCCCATTCATCCGAGAAGGTTTCAACGGTGCTGACCATCAAGCCACTTTCTTTGAATCCAGTTTCAGGATTATAATCATCTGCGATCGCCGAATTCCCCAGTTGTTTAAATCCCTGACCATCCCAGAGTAAGAACTGGTCGGGGTCAAAATATTCTTCCGTCTCAACGGACCAGATAATTCGTTGTAAACCTGGTTCAGTAGTCCAAAGTGCGGCAGTTCCTTCTGTGCCATACCAATTAACGTTTTGTGAATCGTGGAAGAAATCAGATTTTAAAACCTCTGAGCTTACTGCACCGGCGCCAGTACTAAGAGAACTACCATTAATCGCCCCCATGTCATCCTCGGGAACAGTATCAAACTCCAGTACTTCAATATCAGATGTTTTCTGAATATCTCTAATTCTTAACTGAGTCGTGCCGGATTTATCAATTTCGTCCAAGGCCACGAAAGTAAGTTCACCATTAGTTACTTCTACTTCAGTTGTCACCCAATCGGTTTGATAGCGAGTAGCGGAAGTTTGGACTGATTGGGAGCCATCGGCAAAAAACTCTAATTGATTGCCATCCCAAAGCATCACTTGATCGCGATCTCGTTGATCTTCTGTTTGATAAATCTTCCAAGTTACCTCGTACACGCCGTTTTCGAGATTCCAGGTAGCCAAAGATCCTTCAGTGCCCATACCGGATAAATCAATGCCTAATTCAGAAGATAAAGTTGATAAGGCCCGATCGCCTCCACCTGTGCCAATGGAAGTGTAACCATCTTTAATATCGATATCCCCTAGCAATAAATCTGGCTGTAAGTCAATCTGGGTAGGAGATTCATAGGGCAGTTCTGCTAAGTAATCAAAGTTATTAATCGTGAATTCTGTGGTGCCAGTTTTACTGTTCTCATCGAGGGCAATGAAAGTTACATAATCATAGATAACATCAATGGTTTCAATGGTTGAGTCGTGAGTCCATCTGGCAGATGAGATTTGATTACCAGTAGAGCGATCGCCAACGAGAATTAGATCCTTACCGTTCCAGGCGTAGAGTTTATCCCAACCATTCTTATCCTTGGAATACATGCTCCAATCAAAGGAATAAGTCCCCGATTGAAGATTAGAAATTGTGGCCGCACTTCCTTCAGTACCAAATGGTTTGAGTAGTTCCTTGTCTCCTGCTGTAAATAATCCTAGAGAACTAGCAGCGCGATCGTAACTTCCTGTTGAGAGAGTAAATCCGTCTTCTAAAGTAGTGACGTTTCCGAGTGAGTCAGTAGGTAGAAACATAAGTAATATATGTGTAGTGTTTGTTTCCAGCCTATTTCCAGAATCGTTTTTCTATAAGGGATAGGAGTTTTTCTGGTGAAAAAATCTTCTTGAAAACTTTAAGAAAGAAAGCAAGAACGGGGCACGACAACCCCGAAACCAAGACACTAGCGAACAACAGGCACAGAAACCACCCAACAAAAACCAACCCCGGAACACCACCCAGGACGAACAACCACCGCAAACCCAACCCAAGAAGAGGCAACCGACGCAAAGCCAGCAGCAACCACAGGAGAGGAGAACAAACACCAAACCACCGAACCAGAAAAGGAACGAGCAGAACAACGCAACGACCAAGAAAAACACCCACGAGAAAGCGCCAAACCAACAACGCGACGAAACCCAACACGAACACGACGCGAACCAGAACCAACCCAGAAAGAAGAACGAACCACGAGAGACAACCCCCAACGAACACAACAGGTTCTAAGGGAGCGGGTGCGTAGGCGGGTCAAACTGCGTGGGGCAAAATAATACTACGCGAAGCGACCTTGATTCATTAGCCCCAAAGCACGCCGCATGGTTTGACGCGCCGTATCGGGGTCTGGGGTGTCCCCAGATAACAAACCGCGAAGCAACATTATTAGCACCCGCTATAATTTAAAATCCTGTGTGTAATCGCTACTTACTAGTTCCCCCGAAGCACAGCGACTTGCCCCCTGAGGGGGAAATGGGGGGAAGCTCCCCTTTGGGGCTGGGGGGATAAGAAAACTGCGAAGCGACAATTATTTAGTAGTGCGATCGCTGACTGAAATGATACTTTTAATAAATTTAATTTTTGATGTTCAACTTAAAGTAATAAACTTAGACTTAGTTGTTATTAAACGCATGAGAAATGAAATTACAATTTTTATCGGCGATCGCAAGAATATCAATAATAACTGCCATAATCACTGCCAACATAGGGGTTTCGTCAACAGCCCAAACAGCAAAAGATATTCAACCTAGCTCATCACTTAATCGAAATAAACAAAATAACTTGTCCTTAGTGGGTAATTGGAAGGCAGTTGTTTATAAGCGAGGTCAAGTAGTAAACCTTTTCGCAAATTTTAAACCTGATGGCACATATAATATTACTGGGCAACTTGGGGATAGAAGACTATCGGACCATGGTAACTGGAAATACTCAAATAATATATTAATTGAGACTAGTAATCAGTATCCAACAGCACGGTCAAGAATTAGATGGGTTTCTAAAAATGAATTTATTCTGACAATTATATCTAATGGCACTCCTTCTGATAAAGGAGTTCAAAGAACATACTATCGTGATAATAGTGCACGAAATTCAAACAATCAGAACGAGCCTTGGCGATGGCAACACCTGACTGACTTTTACGATAATAATTTCTTTTGATTACTACAATACTAAAACGATCTCTACTGATAAATCTTATTTTCAATCTCGTTCTCAACATCATCACTTAAATAAGCAAAGAAATCATATCCAGTCACAGATTCAACTTTATCAACTGTGACTATATAATCTGTCCAATCTGTTCTTTTTACTTTCTCTGAATTGGGCATAATTACCGCGATCGCGTCTACGTCTCCAGTCTTTGAATTCTCAATTAAAATCACTTTCCAAACATTACGAGGAACTGAGATTTTACCCTTATTAATTGTCTTTATCTGACCATTACCACCAGCAAATGAATGTAACGTAAATCCTTGATTAACTGTAACGACCCGAAATCATAATCGCTTCGACCCGAAATAATGGCATTTTTCGACCCACATTAATTGAGAATATAAGGTAGGTCAGACCCACATTAATTGAGAATAGA
>JAAUYF010003518.1_pt1 | contig 14381 bp, 15 predicted proteins | sample 7278051 | NCBI WGS metagenome assembly JAAUYF01 (sample SAMN14350202, study PRJNA611818) | marine sediment metagenome | isolation source: surface marine sediment (0.6m) | place: French Polynesia: Moorea | collected 2018-08 | reverse complement strand
TGGCGGTGACCACGCAGAAGTCCTCGAAAAGGCCGAGGCACCGGTTCAACCGAGCCGACTGCTCCAGGTTCCGGGCGATGCTGATGCGCACGTCGATGCCACCGACGCGCAGCCGTTTCTTGTCGTTACGCACAATCGTACAGGTTGCGGCAGTCTTCAGACCCGCCGGTGGGACATCGGACTTCTGCATACAGAACAGCAGGCTCGCACTCAGGCAGTTCGCCGTGGCCGCCGCCAGCATTCTTGAAGCGTTTGGTCCGTTCTGGTGGCCGAGCGGGGGCGGTTCGTCCATCAATGCGTCCGCCGCCTTGTCCCAGTCGAATTTTACCTTGAATTCGTAGTCCTCGAGATGCTCGAGGTGTATCGTAAAACGACCTTCTACAGACATGGGTACTCCTTAGCCCGGCTCCGCTACCCGCAGGCCGAGGCGTTGATAAAAATCCTTGACCAGATCCAGCGATTCCTCGAGATGCGCAAACCCGTGATTACCCCCTTCGAATATCCGCATCTCGGCGCACCCTGAATATCTCTCCACAGCCAGGGATGGATCGATGACCTCATCGCCTTGATCCACCAGCAACAGGGTGGGCGCCGGCGAGGCACAGGGGTCAACTATGTCGAAACTTTCCAGTGCCTGCAACTGGGACAAGGTGAACGTAAACACTTCCTGGGTCTGAAAGACGCGGTTCTCCCCCACACATTGCGCGAGGGTTTCAACCGGATTCAACGCCGGGTTGATCAGCACCACGCCGGCCGGAAAACGCCGGGCGAGGTACTGGGCATAATATCCCCCAAGGGATGAGCCGACGAGAAGGAGCGGTTCCTGTGGTGTTTGCGCAACGGCATCCCTGATGTATCCTTCCAGAAATCGCACGGCAGATGGAGGATCCTGCCTGAATGTGGGTGCATGGACCGGGATCGGGGCCAACCAGCGCTGCAAACGCTGCGCCTTCGAGGACCGCCCGGAGCTCGCGAAGCCGTGGAGATAGATTACCATGGGGACGAATGATTCAGTTGGATCAGAAGGGATTGTCGCAGCGTCTCCCTGATTGTTCCAGTGAATGGCATTCGCCCAGGGCCCCTTAACAAGGCCCGCGGGATCGGTGTTCCTGCCATGATACTAGACCGCAAGCGTCAGGATACGGCCATGCAAATCAAATTCAAAGGCCGCGGAGCGTCCTCCAATAGGTCGTCACGCTATCTGGATCTGCATACAGAAAGCACCCTTGGCGGCCGGGACGGCGAACAAGCGGCGGAGTCAAGCCAAAGCCCCGCGACCAGCGTAAACTGGGAGTCACCCCGTAGGGCGATAACCCGGAACGACTCTCCCGACGTCCCCTTCGACCGTTCCGTCAACCCCTATCAGGGGTGCGAGCACGGTTGTTGCTACTGCTACGCACGCCCCACCCATGCCTATTCCGGACTGTCTCCTGGACTGGATTTCGAGACCAGACTGTTCGCCAGAAAAGGGATTGACCGTCTTCTTGCAACGGAGTTGACGCATGGAGCGTACCGACCGGCACCCATCGCGCTGGGCGCCAACACCGACCCTTATCAACCCATTGAACGGCGACTCGGGCTGACGCGCGCGGTTCTGAACGTCCTGCAGGATTTTGGTCATCCCGTCAGGATCGTCACCAAATCGGCTCTCGTGGAGCGTGACATGGACCTTCTGGTCCCGATGGCCCGGCGGGGGCTGGCTCAGGTAACCCTGTCTGTGACCACACTGGACCCGCTTTTGGCGCGCCAATTGGAGCCCCGTGCACCGAACCCAAAGAGACGGCTGGGTGCGATCAGCGCACTGAGTGCCCAGGGCATACCAACCGGGGTCATGTTCGCCCCCGTTATTCCCGGGTTGAACGATCACGAACTGGAATCGGTGGTCGAAGCCTGTAAAGACGCAGGGGCGAACAGCGCGGGCTCCGTGATGCTCAGACTCCCCGGGGAGGTTAATGAGCTGTTCCAGGAGTGGCTCGCCCGGACCGTCCCGCAGCGGGCCGAACGCATCATGAACTTGATACGGGATGTCAGGGGCGGCAAAGAGAACTCCTCTTCGTTCGGCAGCCGGATGCGCGGCACAGGCCCCTACGCGGACCTTATCGAACAACGTTTTCGGCTGATCTGCCGACGTCTCGGCCTGAGCCAAAACCCACCGCCACTGGACTGTTCGATGTTTAAAGCGCCTCGGGGCAAGGGTGGAGCAGGAATACAGAGAGACTTGTTTGACAACTGATCGCATTCCCTTGTCCACCGAATATATTTGGCAGGATCAACAGGATTGACAGGATTTTTTAGTGTGCCTTCCGCGGTCTTATCGACAAGATGACCGGGTACGCCTGGCGCGGAGACAACGAGCCAGGTGGCCCGTCTATAGAGTCAGGTATAGAAGAATTCCAAAGCGATACCGCCGACGCTTCAGCGAGCGCATAACCGAATGCAGCGATTTCAACATCACTCCACATCCTGTTAATCCTGTTAATCCTGTCTAAAAAATCCGCGTGTCGCGCTTCTTTCGGTCGGCTGATAATTACAGAGAGACAGGCTCGAACGAGGCTTGATCCGGGGCACCCTCGGCATACCACCACTGGGGTTTACGCCCGGGCTGTGGGTCCCCGCTCGCGGGCAGTGCGATCAGTGAACTGGAAACGGTCCCAAAGCCGGAGGCATAATCGAGATTCATCGCGGCCCTTGGACCCAATTGCGGCGGGTAGAAGCGACTGCCAAGCAGCGCGATCCAATCGGTCCAATTGTTCGAGTCAGGATCGGGTGTGGCCGCGTCCCGGAAGCGTGACAGGTAGACCCCTGTACGAGGATGGGAAAGGTCGTCCAGCTCCCGTGCGCTGAGCAGATGCAGTCCGTTGCCCACATCGAAGACTTCAATCCCGCCAGTCCCCGGCCACCCCCGGCCGCGGAGCCAGAAGGCCCGGCGCGAATCCCCCACGAACAGGTTAAACGGCCGGTAGCGGTCGGCGTGCAAAAGAGCCAGGGCTCGACCGGCCTCCCCCGCCTCGGTGAACTCCAACGCCTTTAACACCAGCTCCCCCCGGCTGCGTTTGGCCGGATCCGGTCCCAGGCTGCCCTCACGATTCATCACCACGGCAACCACGCCACGCTCATTGAGGCCCATCCAGCTCCCTCCCCCGAGTCGGTCCAGACCGGCAACCACGCCCGGACGGTCCTGCCAATGACGGGCCGGAGACGCCGAAGGACGATCACGCATCTCGTCACGATTGCCCGCCAGCAACAGAGGCCAGTCGTTACCGGGACGGTGGAGAATCACCAGCGTACACATCTCATTACCATCAGCACGGGCTCCCTGCACTCGGTTCAGCGTTCACCCCCAAGGTACCTCGGCATCACCCAAAGTCAACAGCACCCGCTTGACGGGAGTATCCTAATGAAATTAATAGAGATTTTATGAAGCTCGAAGCTAATGACCTTTAACGAAATCCTGTAGATGCGTTTTACACCATCGCCCCGGGGAGGATAAGCGAGAAAGCCTTTTGTAGATACCTGAAAAAATAATAGTTGACAATATAATTATCTTCTAATATTCTACTTCACCATCGAAGCACAGAGAGCAACATCGTGCTGAAACTCGATAAGTTAACCGATTTATTTTGACACTTTACAGGAGATACGAACCATGACCAAGATTACCAAGATCGCCGCCATCGCTGCGCTTCTCAGCGCCTCCGCGTCCGCTTCCGCCTTCTGGGGCGGCCCGGGTTGGGGTAGCTGGGCCGACGATTTCTTCGGCGATGGCTGGGGTGACTTCAACATGAACATGAACACCCACACCAGCGGCTGGGGCCGCGGGCGGGGCTACGGCTACAACTACTACGGCCCTTACGGGTACGGCCCTTACGGCTATCCCTACTACGGCGCCTATGGCCACCCCTACGCAGCCCCTTACGCTGCCGCCCCGGTGGTTCCTCAGGTACCAGCCGCCCCCACCAAGTAAGCTTCACCATGATATTCAACCAGCGCACAGGGAGGTGCGGACCGCCACCGGCGGTTTCTTGGGACCCCGTTTGAGAAATTGAGAGATTTTGATATGAAAACCCTTACCACCCTGATTGCCGGGGTGGCGTTGGCCAGCGCAAACGCGGTCGTCAACGCTACAGAGATTCAACCGACCCCGGTTTTTACCCCCTTTGCCCCATTCGCCATTACCGAGGCCCAGCAGGCCTCGATTGCGGCGCACCAGAAGTTGATCGCCGAGCAGCAGAGGGCCTTCGCGGAACAGCAGGTAACCGCAGTTCGCAACGCCATGGAGGCGCACCGCCTGTTCATCGAGCAGTCGGCTGCGACACCCTTGGCACCGGCCCCCTGCGTTGCACCCGTTACGCCCTTCCCGCCTTTTGCGATGCATGAGGCGCCCGCAGCTCCGGAGCCGTTTGAGTTCTCTGAGCTGCCCGCCACTCCGAGCATCGCGGGCCTGGACCCGCAGAGCCGCCGCACTGAGATGCGCAAATTCATGGAACAGCGCCGTGAGGCCGTGCGCAAGCGCATGCAGGAACAACGGGACGCCGCCCTTCAGGAGCGCGATAGATACCTGGAGCAGACGGGTCGCTTTTCCCCCGAAGTCTAAGGAAACTCTGATCGATTAACAGTCTCCTGCGGCACAGGGATGTGCCGCCGTGTTCGGTCGCGCAAACGACCGAACTCGAAGGGAAGTAAAAACCGCGCCTTTCGCTTCCCGTCTTTGAAAAATCACGGGATTGCTCTTTCGGAGTTTCCCCGATACTTCCTCGCCATGACCTGGGCGGTCTTTGCCGCCCGCATCCCTGTTCTTTGCCTCTTCATCGTGCCCCGGGGCAGAATCTAATCAGAACCTATCTCATAATCCCGCGCGAGCCGCGTTACTGTCCAAAAAGCGTGCCGGCAAGGCGCAGCGCGCCGCACAGTACTCAGTGTACGGGCAAGCGCGGCCACGCCGCAGGCGCGCATCTCGCACGCAACCCCTTGGGGCCCGGGCGATTTTGGTCCACGGCTTGGTTGCGGCTCGCTCATCTAGCTCGAGCTGCACCAGGCTCACCGCGTCGCGCCGTGAGCCAGAATCCCCACGGGCGCGGCCGCAGGGGATTATGAGATAGGTTCTACCAAGGGCTCCCGGCCTTTTCGGGGCAAGGAATCAGCGTGGCCCCCGGACTCCTGCTATCATGTCCTCATGCGGATGCGCTCCGATCTCGAATGTTCCCATTCGGACCGGATCGGCGGTTCGCATTGCCAGCTTGAAAACGGCGGTCGTGAGCTTCGTCCGCCAGGAGGAGTTATGAAGATCAACATCGAGATCGACATCACGCCCGAGGAGTTCAGAAAACTAATGGGCTGGCCCGACATAAGGGGCTTCCAGGATGAACTGCTCGACCACCTCCGTCAGCAGATGCAGGCCGGAGCCGAGGGTTACGACCCCCTCAGCCTGATGAAACCTTTCATGACACAGGCGGCAGGCACCATGGATGCCTTTCAGAAAATGCTGGGTGGAATGATACAGAACTACGACCAGGGCGAAGAAAAAGATCCCGACCAACCTGAGGAAACATCCTGATTTTTCAGGGAATCTGTTGTGCCCTCTCAACGCAGCGGTACATCTTCTTCCGCGTCTCCCCAGGGCTCGGCTGCAAACGCCAATGCCTCGCAGGCCGCGTCGGCGACGTCTTCGTCTTCGGAACAGGCGAGCGTGCTTAGAAGCTCTGCAGCCTCCTGCGGGCGTATACCGGCAACCGCATCTATCGCGGCCAGCAGCAGGGATCTTTCGGTTTGTTGCTCCGTCACGAGCGCCGCGACCTGCGACCATGCGGCATCTATTCCCCAGTTGCCCGCCGCGCAAACCGCCTCAAAACGTATGTCGGGGTTATCGCTGTCCAGTGCTTCGAGAATCTGCTGGACAAATCCCCCGACGAAACGCATACCGTACACGGCGGTGAGACGCCACTCCCCGTCATCGCTGGCATAGGCGGCGCGGATTGCCTCCACATGCCAGTCCTGGGGGGCGTGCACTGCGGCCTCCAGGCTCCTCCGCCTCAGTTCCTTCGAAACGCTTTCTTCGCTGTAAAGTCCGTGCAGCGCCTGTTGGATCTCATGGAACATTGCCTCGGAAAGCAGTATGTCGTCCGGGTCCTCGAATCCGAAAACCTCCATATGCTCGAGGGCCGGACCCAATGAGCTCGCGGCCGTCGCTCGCAGATTGTCGGGCTCCTGTTGGTTACGCAGGATCGACAGCAACGCCGTGGCGAGTTCCTCATCGACGACAGTCAGATTGCCGGCCAGATTAGCCGCAAGCCGCCGGTCGGATTCTTCGGCGGCATGATCACCGATAACCTTTAGCAGCGCCTCCCCCGCATCCTCCGGCCAGTCCCAAGGTGCGACGTCGTTCAGGAATCTGAGGTCCAAGTCGGTGTCCCCATGGTGATTGTCGGTATCGGGTAATGACAGTAATGAACATCTGCTCGAAATAGATTCACCTCAGGTTCGAAACAAAGTCCCTGTGAATCAGCGTAACAGGTGAGGCGCCAATCCAAGAATGCCGATTACAATCAGGTAGAGCGCGACTATATAGTTCAACAGCCGCGGCACGATAAGAATCAGGATACCGGCAATGAGCGCAATCAACGGATGAATAAACGGATTGTGCATGGAGTCCCCCTGCACGCTTGATCCACGGCCCCTAGCCCTGACGAGGGCTGTACGAACGTTCGACAGTCCGCCTTCCGGTCGGAAAGATCGTTTATATTGGGGTAAAGCAAACCTTCCCGTCAAGCCGGTCTCGCAGAATCATCAATCCAGCTGTCTTGCCAACCCTGCCGATTTGGCCGGCAGCGCATTCTCCCCGCCGCCGGCGAGGGCACCCGCTAGCGGGCTCCTCCTGTTTACCGGCAAGCAGGTTTGTTTTTGGTAAGCGGCCGATACTGAGCCAAAGATCAGGAAGTGCTCTAGGGGGGTTAAAGAGAGGCCACCCAGATGAGGGTCGCCGCGGAAGCCAGGGAAACCACTGTAACAGCGCCTAGGAAACAATACATACACCCATCTAACAAAAGTTTTTTCAAATGCATAATGGATATCTCCTCACAGTCAAGAAACCGTCCTTAAGAGTTCTCCGTGGACAATGCTTCTGAGCAGCAAAAACTGTCGGCTGCCTGTTCCGTTTGCGCCGCCATGAACATTGTCTGTGGAAGCATTCTGTCAGATACAAGCAAGGGTGTCTGTCCGGTCAATACCCTACAGGATATGAGCAATTTGGCGGGCCTTTCGGATGCGGGTTATTTATTCACGTAGCCCGTTTGAACCGCGTATCGCACAAGCTCCGCAACAGAATGCAGATTCAGCTTGTTCATCAGCCGGTTGCGATGGGTCTCGACCGTTTTCGGGCTGATGTTGAGGTTTTTTGCAATAGCCTTGCTGCTGAGGCCGGAAACGATCAGTTTCAGAACCTCTCGTTCGCGCGGTGAAAGGTTGGCGCCACCGCCCTTGAGACGAAAGGCGTTGAGTTTTTCCGACACCGACGGACTCATGAAACGATGACCGCCGGCGACCTTCTTGACAGCATTGACCAGTTCCTCAAAGGTATTGTCCTTTAAGATGTAACCCTGAGCACCAGCGCGTTCGGCGTCGAGGGCGAGTGCGGGCTCGTCATGCATCGTGAGCAGCACAACGCGCGTAGCTAACCCTTCACCCCGGACTTTGGACAGAATCTCTATTCCTCCGAGCCGTGGCATCTCTATATCGAGAATCGCCACATCTGGTGCAAGCGTCTGGATAAGCCTCCAGGCCTCTTGCCCGTCGGCAGCTTCTCCCACAACCTGGGCCTCAGACCAGGTATGGAGCAACCGACTCAACCCCTGCCGGAAGATCGCGTGGTCGTCTGCGAGCACCAGACGCATCATGAAATTGGAACCTTCACCGTCACGGTGGTGCCTTTTCCAGGTTCGCTGCAGATCTCGGTCGTACCTCCCAGGCGCTGTCCCCGTTCCTTTATGATGGACAGTCCCAGGCCTTTGTCCTGATCCGGGATCTGCTCGGGCGAAAAACCCCGGCCGTCGTCTGATACTTCCAGCGACAGCCAGGAGTCATCGACAATATACAGCCGAACATCGATATGCTTGGCGCCAGAATACTTGATCGCGTTGTTTAGCACTTCCTGAAAAATGAGGAAGCAATGTTCCTTCAGTCGCTGGCTTAGAAAGCCGTAGGCCTCCTGGTCCGCAGAAACGCCGATCCCCGCGTCGATTCGAACCGCAAGCTTGCTGGCGAGTGAGCGGATGGCCTCTACCAGGTCCATCTGTTCCAAGTGCAGGGGCCTGAGCTCCTGGGTGAGATCACGCACCTGCGTAATGGCCTTGCCAACCTCGTCGAGCAGCTCCGGCAGTATCTCTGCAGCCGCTCCCTTGTCGTTTTCGCAGCTGATCATCTTGAGGCCAAGATTGACCGCCTGCAGGCTCTGACCCACGCCATCGTGCAGAAACGCAGCCAGTCGGTTCCGCTCCCTCTTCTCCAGTTCCTCCTTGAGCCTGTGCAGGGCTTCCTTGGCGCGCTTGTGTTCCGTTACATCCTGTACCGTCCCTACCATTCGCACCGCGCGCCCGTCGGCATCGAAGATGACCTGTGCCTGTTCCTGCACCACGCGCTCGCCCCCGTCCGGCCGGACGATGCGGTGCTCGACGCTGTAAGGCTGATGTCGGTAAAGGGCTGCGTCTAATTCTTTATTTACCGTCTCGCGGTCGGTCCGGTGTACGAACTCCAGAAAGGCTTCGTGATTTGCGTCAAACTGCCCGGGCTTGACGCCGAAGATACGGCAGGTCTCGTCCGACCAGCTCAGGTCGTTGGCACTGATGTCCCAGTCCCAGCTGCCAAGGTGGGCCACGCGCTGGGCCTCCGCAAGCCTGGCCTCACTCATACGGAGGGCCTCTTCCGCTCTTCCGCGTCGAATGACGCCGGCTATGGTATTCGCGACGGCAATAACAAACTTTAACTCTTCCTCAGTTTGCTCGTGCCCTTCGGGTACATACAGGTTCAAGACGCCGAACAACTCGCTTCCGGCCTGGATTGGCACACAATAATGTCCATGGGGCTCGATGCCCGTATAGGTGTGCTCATGCCTTTCATCGATCCGATCGGCGTAAATAACCTTTCTATTCTGTGCCGCCATGCCGCAAAGGCAGCGTCCAAAGGGCAGCCGTCCGCAACTGTCTGCAATCGAGGCCGGCAGCCCATGCCGGACCTTCATTACCAACTCCCTGGTAGATCCGTCCACCAGAAAAATGCATCCTTGGAGAGACAGGTCAAGTCCGTGGCCCTGCAGCACCAGGACCAAAGAGCGGCGCAGTATCTCCTCGAGAGGCAGCGGCTCCAAGGAAAGCTTCAAGATCGAGGCGATGATTTCCTGGTCGAGCAGACCTCGCGAAAGATCTTCCTCGGCGCGCGTCCGCTCTCCGACCTCCCTTTGCAGCTCCTCATTGAGCAAGCTGAGGTCCCGGGTGCGCTCGCTCACCCGGGATTCCAGTTGCTCCCGAACCAGCCTTTCGCTGTCGCGCAACGCCGATTCCGCCGCTTTGCGATCAGAGATGTCCTGTACGGTGCCGCTCATACGTAGCGCATTGCCCGTCTTGTCAACAAAGGCTTCAGCCTGTTCTTGCACGAAACGCTCGCTGCCGTCCGGAAGCACAATTCGATGCTCGATGGTATAGGGGGTGTTGTTCTGCAAGCTGCGATCCATGGCTGCCCTGACCCTTTCTCGATCTTCCGGGTGAACGGCGGACAGATAGGTATCGTAGCTGGGGGAGAAACGCGTAGGCTCAACACCATAGATTCTGTAAACTTCGTCGGACCACCACAGGCTGTCGGGTTTTATATGCCATTCCCAGTTGCCGAATCGGGCGATACGCTGAGCGTTGCGAAGAACAGCCACCGTCGATTCGAGGCGCTCTACCAGCGGGGACCCGAAGTGAAAGAACAGCACTGTCCCCAGCAACACGATCACCAACGCCCCTCCGATACTCAGGGTGCCGGCCTTGATAAAGGGCGCTCTAATCTCATCGAGGTCGATTTTGGCGACGATACCTGCGTCCAGCCCCGCCACCGGTTCGTGGGCGGCCAGTACCCGAACGCCGCGATAGTCCAGACCCACCAGCGACCCGGATCGTCCTTGCAGGGCCCGGCGCATGGGCTCGGCCAGATCCCCGCGAAAGGGTAATCGTCGCCGGACGCCGGGATTCTCATGGCGGAACGACAACAGAAATACAATGGCATCACCCTCGCGCCGCGCCAAGGTAAATTCGCCCGTTTTGCCGAAGCCCTCGTAGTGCTCATGGGCATCGATGACCTGGTCCAAGGTAGCGGCTATTGCACCGCCGGGATTGGCGTCCTGACTGTGGGTGGCGTCAAATCGGGCAACCGCCTCTATCAGCCGGGCCTGACTCTGCGTGATCTCTATCAATCGGGACCGCTCTTCCTCGAAGGCGGTAGTGTAGAGCATCCACAACGAAAGCCCCCCCGCCGCCAATCCCACTGTGGCCATCACCGCAAACAGAATCAGCAGGCGCTGCCGGCTCGTCAGCTCCTTCGGCAATGGAAAACGAATGCTTGTAGACATACCGATGGTTGTTCAGCTTTCAGTTTTCCTTATCCTTCGTCTCCCACAGTTCTCGGGACGGCCATGATGGCCTTTTATGTTGAAGACCGGGGTACAAAACTGTGGCAGGAGTTATGTTTCGCTCCAGAATAGTCTGTTCCGGGCCCGCTGGCAATCGCGTCGTCGCTCGCCGGTGTTTTGCTGCCGCTCGCGGTGGGGTTCAGCGAATTTTTGCATATATAATGATATCCGCACCGCCTTTCATGGCTGAGCGATACCAATGGATCGATGTCAAAGATAAGGTGGCAACTTTCGTATATTACAATTTGCCGTAACCGCAGACAGGAGAAAAGGCGTGTTCGAACGCAAAAGCCCATCTTCCCCTCAACGCTCAAATTGCCTGGTAACAGACGTGGGTGTAGCGGAGTTGAACAAACAACATCTGCGGCTCGCCAGCTATGCCGTGGAGCTCAATCAGATTGTAGAGGAAATCTCCGCCAGAGGGCCTACCCAGGCGGACTGGCGACAAATAGATGCCCTGTTCAGCCGCATTTGCCTTTTTGTGGCGGCTCATTTCCGTTCCGAAGAGGAGCTGATGCTAGAGCATGGCTATCCCCTCTATGCAGAGCATAAACGCCTGCATGAACAGTTCTCCAATGAACTGGCCGACGTTCAATCGAAGATAAACAACCGCAATCTTAAATTCGGAAGCAAGCTAAGCAACCTGCTGTGGGATTTCCTTTATGTACACATCAACGAGGTGGATATCAAATACAAGGAGTTTCTTGAGGAAAAAGGCGTTATTCAACGCCTTTGATCAACGCCGAGTAACCGGAATCGCGCAATCGGCGATTGCGGATAACAACCTGACTCGGGCCATTATTCCGGGATCTTCGCGCCTCATTGACGAGCGATTGTCATGACCAATCGGTGGATGATCGGCATTCTGTTTTTTCTTCAACTGCTGGCGCTTGGCGCGGCCGCCCGGGCGGACACAGAGCCTTCTCCGCGGGAGCTCATAAAACAGGCCACTGCGCGACTCGTGGAGGCACTTCAAAGCAACCGGCAGAAAATCAGGGAAAATCCCGCCGTTGCCCGGCGGATTGCGGAGGAAATTGCCATTCCGCTGATCGATTTCCCGGGCGTAGCCCGCGGCGTACTGGGCAGCCACTGGCGCGGCACAAGCCCGAGGCAACGAGAGCGCTTCACGCGGGCATTCCGCCGTTTCCTGGAGTCGGTCTACATAACGGCCATGGCGATCTACGCAGACGAGATCATTTCCCACGCAAAGAATATTTCCTATCCACCGTTGATGCTGCATGAAGGATCCCAAGCGGCCGTGGTTCGCACCCTGATAAACCTTCGCGGGGGCCTTAAGGTCGAGGTCAACTACCTCATGCAACGCGTCGGTAAGACCTGGAAGGTCTACGACGTCAGCGTGCTGGGAATCAGCCTCGCCAGAATCTACCGCAATACCTTTGCGCGGGAAATCAGACGCCGGGGCCTCGATGGCCTGATCACCGAGCTCGAGACCCGAGTCGGCGAGGGGGCGGCGGGGCTGCCTCGCTTACCATAGCCTCTGGCCCCGGCGTAGAGGGGGAAAACCTACCGTTTCCTGAGAATTTGTAACATTTCTATCACAACGGGAACAACGGTTTGGCCGCGCCGGTCTACCTAAGGCAACGAACCAGACGAGAGAGGCAAAACCGTGAAAAAAACATTGATCGGTCTGATCCTGGGTGCGGCGGCCATCACCGCCCTCATTGCCGGCGCCGGCGACGGCGGCAAGGATACAAAGATGCATGATACGGTCGACCAGGGACTGGAGGTTGCCACCTTTGCGGGAGGATGCTTCTGGTGCATCGAGGCGGACTTTGAGAAGACGCCGGGGGTCGAAAAGGCGGTTTCCGGTTACACGGGTGGACGCGTCAAGAATCCCAGCTACACCCAGGTCTCCGGTGGCTCCACCGGTCATCTGGAGGGCGTGGTGGTGTATTACGATCCCGATAAGACCTCATATGGCGACTTGCTGAACGCCTTCTGGCGCATGATCGATCCCACCGATGCCGGCGGACAGTTTGTGGATCGGGGCGAGCCCTATACGACCGCGATCTTCTACCACACGGAGCAGCAGAAGCGAAGCGCCGAAATGTCACGGGCGGCTTTGGCAAAAAGCGGGCGCTACTCGAGTCCTATCGTCACCGCTATTCGACCCGCAGGTGATTTTTTCGAAGCGGAGCAATATCATCAGGACTACTATAAGAAGAATCCCATGAGGTACCGGTTCTATCGTTACAATTCGGGTCGTGATCAATACCTGGAAAAGACCTGGTCAGAGGATATCAAGATGCAAGAAAGCGAGCCCTCCAAAGTTGAAGAGTCGCGCTACAGCAAACCCTCCGATGATAAACTGCGGGAGCGTTTGACACCGTTACAATACGAAGTGACTCAGGAAGACGCCACCGAAAGGCCGTTCGACAACCCCTACTGGAACGAAAAGCGTGAAGGAATCTATGTGGACATCGTCAGCGGCGAGCCCCTGTTCTCGTCGAAAGACAAGTTTGACTCCGGAACAGGATGGCCCAGCTTCACACGCCCCCTGGAAAAGGATCTGATCGTCGAGAAAACCGACTTCAAGCTGATCTATCCCCGCACCGAGCTGCGCAGCCGCTACGGCGACTCACACCTCGGCCATGTCTTCAGCGACGGCCCCGAGCCCACCGGAATGAGGTATTGCATCAATTCGGCCTCTCTGCGCTTCATCCCGAAGGAGGAACTGGAAAAGGAAGGTTACGGCCGCTATCTCGCTGTATTCGAATAGCTGGAGTTCGAGAGTCGGGCGCTGCGGGACAGCTGTGAAAGATCGGTTTTGTGGTTCCTGATGAACGCATTGTGATCCCGGTCTCGTATTCCCCGCCCATTCGCGATATACCCTTCTAAAGGAAGCCGGGGGTTCGGACGCTTAGAGAACAAACCTTTAGGAGGGCTTGTATCATGCGATTCCGAATCCCCAAAACGACCGTCGCGGCGCTCTGCGCCGGAACCATTTTCCTGACCGGCTGCACCACCAACCCCTTTACCGGCGAAGAAAAGGTCAGCAATACCGGCAAAGGAGCGCTCATTGGGGCGGCGGGCGGCGCCGCCATCGGAGCCGTCTCCGGCGGCAAGAAAGCCGCCTTGATCGGTGCCGGGGTCGGCGCCCTGGCCGGCGGAGCGGTCGGCTACTACATGGACCGCCAGGAGGAGAAACTTCGCCAACAGCTGCAGGGCACCGGTGTGAGCGTGACCCGGGACGGTGACAACATACACCTCAACATGCCGGGCAACATTACCTTTGCCACCAACAGCTCCGATATCAACGGCACTTTTTATCCGGTCCTGAACTCTGTCACCCTGGTGGTCAAGGAATATGACAAGACCCTCATTCAGGTCGCGGGGTACACCGACAGCAGGGGATCCTCTGAATACAACCAGGCATTGTCCGAACGGCGTGCCAGGAGCGTGAGCAGTTATTTCGTCGCCCGGGAAGTCACGCCTGCGCGGGTGCAGACCTTCGGTATGGGCGAGAGCGATCCCGTCGCAACCAATGCCACGCCGCAAGGCCGCCAGCAGAACCGACGGGTCGAGTTGGTCCTGGTACCTGTTATCTGAGAAAACGCTGAAGAATCCATCCCTGGATTTTTCCATCCTCGGCTTCGTATGCGGTACATCCCTGTACCCCTACGCAGCGACGGGAAGCGAAAAGCACGATTTCCGCTTCCCGTCGATTTCAGTCGCTTACAGCGGCCGAAAACGGCAGCCATTGGCT
>JAAUYF010163130.1_pt1 | contig 14399 bp, 10 predicted proteins | sample 7278051 | NCBI WGS metagenome assembly JAAUYF01 (sample SAMN14350202, study PRJNA611818) | marine sediment metagenome | isolation source: surface marine sediment (0.6m) | place: French Polynesia: Moorea | collected 2018-08 | reverse complement strand
TTGATGGCTACGACGAGCACGCCGATGTCTGCTGGCCGCTGGCGCCGAACCAATGACTCGCTGCCATCGCTGGCGCGTTCGACGACGTCAATCTCGCCGCCGGCCGAAACCGCGACGACCCGATCGCGTTCGATCGCGCCGCCGGCCGAATCCAGGTGTTCCAGCAACCGCTGCAGCAGCGCGGCCTGGTCCTCGTGGCTGTAACGATCGGCTTTGTTCATGACGATGACGACGGGCTTGCCGCGCGCCGACAGGTCGCCAACCGCGGCGGACTCCTGGCGGGTCAGGTCCCCGTCGCAGACGAACAGCACCACGTGCGCTCGCTGCGCCTCGTTCATCGCCAGTTCGCTGAGGCCTTCCTCGTGACCGCCCGTGCCGGGCACGTCCGTCAGCAGAATTTCGTGGCTGTCGTCGTCCCGCCAGCGGTAGTGCGTGATCTCCGTGGTCGACCCACCCAGCACATCGACTCCCACATTGGCTTCCGGCACGAGCGCCTTGATGAGCGAGCTCTTGCCGGTGCTGATCTCGCCGAAAAAACACAGGTGAATGCTGCCGGCGGCGCGGCGCGCGGCCAGTTCCTGCAGCTCGGCCTGTGCCGCGGCAACGTCGACACCGGCTTTTTCGGCGTCGGCGAGCCGTTCGCGAATATCTGCGGCGGACAGTGGCTGCGCGTCGGACCTGCGCGCATCGGGGATCTTGCGCCTGACGACGAGCCGCCAGATGAGCCAGGCCGCCACCATGACCAGCGCCACCATGACGGCGACGTAGCCGTACAGCAGCACCCGCGGCCCCTCGAGCAACCGGTCCCAGACATTGAGCGCCGACTCGGTGACGAAGAGCAGCGCCGCGATCGCGATGACGAACAGCAGCGCGATCACGGCTGCAATGCCGATGCGGATGACGCGGTCGAGCTTCATAGTAGGACAGTATGCCCTTAAAACGCCCGTTGGGGCGGGCTCCTACAGCTGTGACTCGACCCAGTCGTTTATTTTCGCTTCGAGCATCGACAGCGGCATCGGGCCGTCCATGAGCACTTGCGTGTGAAACTCCCTGACGTCGAACTTGTCGCCCAGCCGCTCTTCGGCGTTATTGCGGATTTCGCGGATCTTCAGCTGGCCGATCTTGTAAGCCAGCGCCTGTCCCGGGATGGCCATAAAGCGCTCGGCCTCGGACACGGCGCGCGCCTCCTTGACCGGCGAGTTCGCGTACATGTAGTCCAGCACGTCCTGGCGCGTCCATTCCTTGGCATGCAGGCCAGTGTCAACGACGAGTCGAATTGAGCGCCACAGCTCCGCGTTGAGCGCACCGAAATACTGGTACGGATCGGTGTAGACGCCAATCTCCTTGCCGAGAGACTCCGCGTAAAGGCCCCAGCCCTCGGTGTATGCCGTGTAGCCGCCGAATCGGCGGAATCCCGGGAGCTGTTCGTTCTCGACCTGCAGCGAACGCTGGAAATGATGGCCAGGAATCGCCTCGTGCAGGAACAGCGACTCCATGCCCCAGATCGGCCGCGCCTTGATGTCATAGGCGTTGGCGTAGAAGACGCCCGGGCGGCTGCCGTCAGGCGTGCCCGTTCGATAGCTGCCGCCAGACGCCGATGCTTCACGGAACGGCTCCACGCGACGCACCTCGAATCCGGTTTTCGGGAAGACGTTGAACAACTCCCTGGCCAGCTCCGAAATGTGATCGGACATGTCGCGGTAACCCTGGATCAACTGGTCCCCTTCGTCGAAGTAGAACTGGTCGTCGTTGTTCATGAAGTCGAAGAATTCCATGAGGTCACCCTCGAAACCGACTTCCTCCATGACGCCGCGCATCTCGTCGTGGATGCGCGCCACTTCGTCGAGACCGATCTGGTGAATCTCCTCGGGCGTCAGGTCGGTCGTCGTGATTCGCCGCACATTGAACGCATACCACTCGGGACCGTCCGGAAGCGCGTACAGGCCCACGGTGTCACGCGCTGCCGCCATGTACTCGTCGCCGACGAAGTTGGCCACGCGCTGGTATACGGGAATGACCTTGTTCTCGATCGCGTCCTTGAAGGCTGCCGTCAGGCGAGCACGATCCTCGTCGCTGAAATCGGCAGGCATATTCTCGATGGGCGCCCAGAAGCCGCTCTCCTCGGCCGAGTCGACGATCTGCGACTGGACCTGCGGCAGTGACTTGGCCATCAGGATGCGTGGCTGGACCACGCCCTGTTGCACGCCTTCGGTCATGTTCTGAATGGCCTGGTCCGCGTAGACGACGAAGTCGTCGATGCGCGACAGCCAGTCGTCGTAATGCTTGACGGTCTCGAACGGGTGCACGCTCGTGCCACTGCCCAGCTGCACGAAGAAGTTGAATGGCGAGTAGAACTGGTTGATCGGCTGCAGGTGCCGGGGGAAACGATCGGCCTCGAGCGACTGTTCACGATTCAGCCGGAACATGTCGTAACTCAGCTTGTCCTGCCGCGACAGCTGTTCCCGGTCAATTTCAAGAAGCCGTGCAAGAAACTCCTCGTCCATCTTGCGGCTTTTCTCGCGGTGTTCGGGACCGAGCGAGTTCGCGTACTGATCGTTAAAACGGTAATCGCCAATCGACGAAGCGCGCACCGGGTTCATTTCGAGACCACGCTCGAAGAACTCGTCGAACAATGCAGCCAGCGTCTCGGCAGGATCGGCGGCAGCGGCCGGCGCCTCCGCCGCAGGCTCAACCGCGGGCTGCTCCTTGCTGCAAGCGGCAATAAGCAGGGTGGCTGCCAGGGCGGCAGCAGAAGCAAATTTCATGGGTTGTACCCCCAGGTAAACGGGACCTGAGGATATCAGACCATGAAACCGAGATCGCGTTGCACGAAGTTGCCGATGTGCGGTGCAACGATGTCGAGATCGACGTCGGGTACGCCGAACCATTTCGCGAGTGTCGCGGCGAACTGGTCGGCCGAGGTCGTCGGGATCATGCGCCCGCCGCCTACGTCGTCGGGGCCGCCGATCTGCAGCAGCGGATAAGTGCCATAGAAATCCTGGCCGATCACGCTGTCTCCCACGACGAGCTGGTTGCCACCCCAGGCGTGGTCGGTGCCATCGCCGTTGGATGTCAGCGTCCGGCCGAAATCCGACTGCGTGAATGTAGTCACGGCGTCGGCGACATTGAGTTCGACGGTCGCGTCGTAGAACGCAGTGACTGCGTCCGAGATACCACCGAGCAGGCCCGGCTGGTTCTGGTTCTGGTCATCGTGAGAGTCGAAACCGCCGGTCGCGACGAAGAAGATCTGCCGCTGCATCTGCAGCTGGTCGCGGCTGCCGATCAGCTTGGCCACGGTCTCGAGCTGCCGTCCCAGCGGTGAGTTCGGGAACGCGGTATTAAGCGCCGGCGCCGAATCGATAGCGGCCGAAACCGAGTCCGCTGCCGCGATTGCCCGTTGCTGTATGTCCGCAAACGCGCGCTCGTAGATGGAACCGTACTGCGCCTCGACAATCCGCAGAAACGCCTGCTTCTGGTCGTAAGTAATGTCATTGGGATCGTCGGAGAAGCCCGTAAACGCCAGTGGCCCGGTCTGGCCCATGACGTAAGCAATCGTCTCGTCGGCCGACTGCCAGAGACTGGTGCCGAACAGTGAGGCATTCGTCGCCATTTGCTGCGAGGCCACGCTGGTCCGGATCAGATCTGCGATGCGTCCGGCCCAGCCCGTCTTGCTCGTGCCGGCGCCTTTAAGCGAGTGCCACTGGTCCTGCTGGTCGTTGTGAGAGAACAGCTGCGACGGCAGGATCACGGACTGGTTGAAAAACTGGTCGCGTGTCGTTGGCTCAACGAGGGGTCCAACGTTGGCGACCACGGCCGCTTTGCCGGTCTCGAACAGGTTCTGCAGGCCGGGCATGCTCGGGTGAAGACCGAAAGGATTGCTGCCCGGTGTCTGCGATACCGGATTGATCGGCAACAGGTCCTGCTGCGCGATCGCCAGGTTCTGCCGCGACGCCGCATACGCATTGTATTCGGCCGTCGTGTTGGGAACGATCATGTTGAACGAGTCGTTGCCGCCAAACATGAACACGCAAACCAGCGCCTTGTAGTCGGGGAACGGCGCGGTCGTGCCGACGCCCTGCGACCAGGCCAGGCCCGGGGTCGCGGCGAAAGAGGCAGCAGCCGCAGCAGCGCCACTCGTTCTCAAAAAGTCTCGTCGATTCATCTTGGTCATCGTGGTCACCGCTGGTAAGCGTACTCAGGCGAGGTGGCTATGAGGTAAATCGTCTCCGCAGCGCGCAGGGCCGGCTCTGTGTCCGGCACGAGCGCCAGCATGCCGGCAGTCTCGTTGCGCAACGTGTCGCTGATCTGGCCACCCAGGAGCTTGCCGGCCACCATGTCGATCAGCGCGTCCACATCGCCGGCAATGGCCATCTCCTCGGAAAAGTCGATGTAGACATCGTCGGGTTGCAGGTCCTGGTTGGTCTGGTTGAGACCGAACGCCTGGAAGAACATGTAGTTCGTCACATAGGTATTGAGATACTCGGTCGCAATCTCGAGCTCCGGCGCAACGTAACCGTTGTCACGAATCTCACCGGGCGGTGCAAAGGTCGGGCTGAAGAAGTTGAAGACCGATGGCGACTGCAGCGGTCCCTGCCCGAACACGATATAAATAAAGCCCAACGGGTAGCCGCCGTTCTGCGACGTTGCGTTGTAGGCCCGGAACATCTGGGTCAGGCGCAGCAGCGGCTCTTTAATCTTGCCGGACGTTTCGCCTGTTGTGGAGCGCGCTTCCGGGTCGAGAAGGATCGCCTTCACGACGGCCCCGAGATCGCCGCGCTCACCAAAGCCGTTGTCATTGAAGACCCGCGCAACCCGCGCGACATAGGCTGGCGAAGGATTGCTCGTCGTCAGCCGTTCGATGAGCCGCGTAGCCATGAACGGTCCGACGTTCGGGTGGTTGAAGATGTTGTCGAGCGCCATCGCGAGATCCTGGTCGCCGTTCTGGCCAGCAGGAACCGAGAAACCGTTGAGCAATGTTTTCGCACCCGTGTCGTGATACGGCTGGTAGAGCTGCATCGGGACAACCTGGTTGAGCAGCGTCGGGAACGCCTGCCGGAAATCGGCGAACCCGGCGTAATTCCAGCCTGTGTAGACGTGCGCGAAACCTTCGATCACGGCCTGGTCGTAGGTCGGTACAGGCAGCCCCTGTCCATCCGTTTGCACCGTGCCGTCGATGTTGAGCTCGACGAGACCGATCGAGAACAGCTGCATGAGTTCGCGGGCGTAGTTTTCGTCCGGCCGGATGTTGTTGTCCGGGTCGGGCTTTTCGTTGCCCAGCATGCTCAGGTAGACGCCCATTGCCGGGTGCAGCGTGACCTCCTCGATGAGATCGCGGTAATTGCCGAAAGCATTGCGCGCAAGCATGTCGTAGTAGCTCGCCAGACCGTACGGGTAGTTGTTAAGCACGCCGAGCTGCGACACGACCATGATCTCGGAAAGCGCGAACGCGACGCGCTGGCGCAGCTGGTCGTTGCCGTGCAACGCGTTGCGGAACCAGATATCGACGCGATCGTTTTGCAGCTCACCGATAAATTCCGGAATCGGCAGCGACTGGACGTGCGGCAGCTGCAGGGAAGCCGGCTGCGCCAGCTGCTGGTCGATCCAGGCTTCGTAGCGCATGTCGATGACGCGCTGCGCTTCGGCCTCGGTCGCACCGAAAGTCGCCTGGTTCAGGAACTGGAACGCCTCGGCCGTCGAAATCGGCGGTGGCGGCGGCGGTGGCTCACCGCCCCCTCCGCCACCCGAGCCGCCGCCGCAACCGGCGGCGCCGAGCATCAGTACTGCAATTAAAGAAATCAGTTTCGTCTGCATATCGTCGTACCTTTCCTGCGCGACTCCGTGCTAGTCGCGTATGGACTGGAGGTAATCCACCTGCTCATCCGTCAGCAGGTTCTTCAGCTCGATCAGCATCGCGACCTGAAGTTTCTTGACCTCGTTCTCCGCGCGCAGGGCTGCGTCCACGTATTCGAGCACCTGCTCGCGGTCGATCGGCGTCTTGTCCAGTTCGGCCAGGATGTTCTGGTAAGCCTCGCGCACATCCCATTCGTGCTCCGCGACGTTGGCCTGGACATCCACGACCGCGCGCCGAATCTCCGTAAACTGTTGTTTACTAAGCCCTAATTCAGCCTGGTTTTCGAGAATAACATTCGGCGCAAAGAGCTTTCCTTTAAACACGTCATCTTTTGGCTCTTTCGCGTCAACCGCCGTTACTCCGAGGCACGTGCAGGCCAGCAAAATCAGTAATCCCTTCTTCATAACAACGCTCCTTCTGCCGGTTCGGTTGACTCGAACAGCTCCGGCATATCCTGGTATATGTCAAATTCCCTGTCGGGCAGCAGCACGTCTGACGGCGCCGCCCAGTAGGTCGAGTTCATCAGGTCGGCGACTTCGACATAGCTCTCGGTCGTCGGCACGCCGCTGTTGAGCAGCACGATGACGGCGGCCGTAACCGCGGCAGCTGCCGCACCAAAGCCATAGCCATAACGTCTGCCTTTGCGCCTGTTCTCGGCGGCCGCCCAGGCTGCCTCGAACGGCGGCGCCTGCGAAGGCTCGGGCCAGGCCTCACGGACCCGGCGGCGCAGTGTTTCGTCGGTTGGTTGCATCAATCTTCCTCCGCCCAGTCGCGCAATCGATCGCGCAACGCCTTCTTGGCGCGGTCGTAGTGCGTGCGCCCGGTTCCTGTCGACACTCCCATCACGGCCGAGGCCTGTTCCACGGTCAGGTCGCGACAGAAGACGAGTTCAATCACATCACGTTGCCGCGCGGGTAAGGCCCGCACGGCGCGCCAGACGCCATCGTCGACGCGGGGCTCGCCGTTGTCGACGGTGTCTCCCATAACGTCCTGTTGGTACGTTTTGACCAGGCGCAAGCGTGACGACAGACGCCGGAACCGGCCTCTGGCCAGGTTCTGCACGACCGAAAACACGAACGTCTTCAGGCTCGACTTGTTGTCGAAGCGCGCATTGCCGCTCAGTAGTTCGACGTATGCCTGTTGCACGAGATCCTCCGCTGCCGCGTGATTGAAGTCGCATCGGGAGAGAGCCCACCCATACACCTCGCCGTGCAGGGCTGCGAGCGCCGAGCGCGAGACGTGTGGATTGTTTTCCAGAGCATCGCTGTCTCTCATACCCCCTCCCGAAAGATTGGTAGCATGAGATCGATGCGCATATGACAGCCTATGGATGCATTTGCATCAGGCGCAGTGGGTGCGCCTTGCTACGCGCAATTTTCCATAACGGGGGGAAAGGCCGTCGTCGCGATCCGGCAGCCCGCCGCACCCTGGTGCAGCGTGAAAGACACGGGATCAAGGCATCCTGGCGGCTGGAATGCGACGAGTATCGTCAGGCCCCGCTGCGACACGTTGCAGTCAACCGAGAATCGCTCGGACGCGAGCATGCCGATGCTGGCCATTGCGGCCAGGTACGCCTCAACCTGCACTCGCACGCGGCGTTCGACCCGCTCGCAATCGGCCTCGAAAACGGCCCAGCGAGTCCCGATATCGATGGAGTTGACGATGCGCAGGCAGAACCGCCGCACGCCCAGGCTGGCAAACTGCCGCTGTGTTTCACTCCCACCTCCCAGCGTGACCGACGGCAACACCTGCGCGCAACCTGCCGGTCCGTTGACGATCGGATTAAGCCCTCCTCGCATGAGCGCGGGAATGTCCTCGGGCTCCAGCCCATAGGCGGCAACGAGTTCGCGGGACAGCGCCAGACCGCTGGCCTCGGCAATCATCGCACTCTCTGCATTACGATCCTGCTTGCACAGGCGTCCTGCGATAGCGCCGCCAATCGCGCGCGGGGTCCCGTCGTCATCGCGACGCAACATGCGCGGGAAATAGGTCATCGCGTTGGGGCTTGCCAGGCCGAGCCGGCGCACCCCGGCAATCGCCTCGGCAGGCGTGTCCCAGCTGGAATGCGGGTCGACGATCAGCATTGCGCCGCGTTCGCGACAGAACAGTTCCGCCGCCAGCAATGACGCCGGACCGAGATCGCGGTTCTTTCCAGGTGGCGGCAGGTACACCAGGTCCAGGCGGCTAAGCGGCTCCAGCGCGAAGATCCCGGTACGCGCTCGGCGTGCGCCGACCAGGTCGTAATCCGTCAGTTCCTGCCCGTCGGCGCCCTCCTGCACTTTCTCGACATAGCCGGGCTGCAGATTGGTGCCGATGCCCTGCGTCGGCTCCGGCCGATGCGCCGGGTGCGGGTTCTCCACGCGGGCCAGCGCTGATGCAAGCAGGCTGTCACCGATGAAAGACTCGTCGTCAGCAAGGTAACTGGCGCGCCGGTAGGTTTCCTGGTCGATGACGTGGCCACTCGAAGGGTCGACGCGCTGCAGCGTCAGGTTGAACAGCGCTTCGTCGTCCTCTTCGATGCCGTCGTAGTCGACGGCTGCACGAATGTGTTCGGTCGAGCCCGGGTCAATGGCGCGTAATACCAGCGCAGAACCGCTGGCCGGCAGGCACAGCATGGCGCCACGCGCATTGTTTGCGACCCGCACCACGTAGAGCTGCCGACCGCCATGATCGAAGAACTGGCGGACAGCCGGGCCGAGGCTGGAGCGTGACCATGAGTCGCCGAAACGGCGGCGGAACTCGCCGAAGTCCTGCACGAGAATCGGTTCATTGAGGGGGCCACGAAGCGCACGGCCGACAAATGCGGCCGTGGTTTCAGGCGACACATCGATGGACTCGCCCATCAATGCCATTTCGGTGACCGTGATACCACGGTCAACTGCATCCGACACGCATGTCTCCGATACAGTTAGTCAGAGGTGGTCTCGATTCTAATGTGAATTTCGCTAGTATGCGAACGATGAGCGACTTCCTGGCACAGTCCTGGCCGAGGCTCGCGGAGCAGCTGCCGAAGATCGGCCTTGCCGATCTGCCCACTCCTGTTGAGTCCAGGTCGTTGCGACTGGGTGACGAGACGTTTGCGGTCAGCATCAAGCGTGACGACCTGACCGGCAGGCTCTACGGCGGCAACAAGGTCCGCAAGCTCGAGTACCTGCTGCAAAAGGCGCGCTCCCGAGGTTGCCAACGTGTCGCCACATTCGGCACGGTGGGGTCCAATCACGCGCTGGCGTCGGCTCTCTATGCGAAGACGCTCGGCTTCGAATGCACCTGTTTTCTCTCGCACCAGGCCACCACGCCGACGATCGCAAGGACGCTTCGCTTACACCTGGCCAATGGCACAGAAATCATCCGGTACGGCGGTGGCCGCGCCAGTCGCATCGCGACGCTGCGCGAACACCTCTGGCACCGCCGCGCATTCCTGATCCCACCGGGTGGCTCCAACTGGCTGGGAACCGTCGGGTTCGTCGCCGCCGGTCTCGAACTGTCGGCGCAGATCGACGCTGGTGATATCCCCATGCCAGAGCGCCTCTACGTAGCAAACGGCACGATGGCGACGGCCGTCGGGCTAGCGCTTGGACTTGCGCTGGCCGGCCTTGACACTCAGGTACAAGCCGTCCAGGTCACCGAGGACTTTGTCTCCAGCCCCACGGCCATGCGCCGCCTTCTCGACAAGACCGCGTTGCTTTTGCATCGCCTCGACTCGTCGGTCCCTGCCGATCTCGCCGCCCGGGCGCGCTATGAGTTTCGCATCGGCTACCTGGGCGACGGCTACGCGAAATCGAACGAGTCGACCAATGCCGCGGTCGCGCTGGCGGGCGATCAATTGGGTCTGCAACTCGAAACGACCTACACGGGCAAGGCGTTTGCAGCCCTGCTTGATGACCTGGGGGATCGAGGTGGCAACGTTCTGTTCTGGAATACCTATAACTCGAGGCCACTGTCCGACCCCGGCGCCGAGGTTGTGGCTGCGGACGGACTTCCCGAGGCCTTTTTGCGTTACCTGGACTGAATAGCCGAATACCGACCGGTCATGTGAGGTAGCGGCCACACCAATGGCCGCTTTCGCGAACGAGTGAAGTTCCGCTGATGGGCATAAGCGGACCCTCAGCAGGCCTGAGTCGCCCGTCGAGAAATCCTCGGCGGGCGACCTTGGTTAGCTTACTTGGCTTTGCAGCGCAGTCCGCCGCGATGGTGGCTCAACAGGTGCTCGGCCTCATCTGCGACCTTCGCATTAAACCTGGTTGTCGTATGCCCGAAATCCCACCACAGGTATGTATCGGGGTCGCCGCCGACATACAGGGCCCCTTGAGTGATGTTCGTGTAGCCATACGACTCCGGGTCGGCGAGAACGTCCATGAAGATCTGATGGACATCCATTGCATAGATATGCGCGGACGGGTTATCGCACTTGAAGTCCCTGAGTTCGGCGGAGAGTGCATCATTGAATACTGCAATGCTCTCGACCCACGCTTCATTGGGGCTCCCGGTCCCGCCGAGACCGGTAGGCGTATGTGCCCATGCGGCCATATTCAGCACCAGGAACTGCCTTGCACCAGCATCGAATAGCATGCCAATCTGGTCGACAATGTTTCTGGCAGGTATTGTCATGTCGGGCTGACCGCACACCAGGTCGTTTCCTCCGCCCCAGAATACGAATAACTTGTTTCCCGTTCCGCGGATTCGCGGGTTGGCGCTCAGAAAGTCCAAGACCTGCTGACCCGTGCTTCCGAGCCAGTTACATCCTGCACCATACGTGGTATCGGCGCCGGCCGTAGCGTAACTCGGCCCGCCGGCCAGGCTGGGTGTCAAGATAGGAACGTGTTTGTAGTAAGAAGCCAGGTAGTCCGTCCACTGCGGTCCATTACCGATGCGACCGTCTGTGAACCACGGGTCATTTGTCGGCGATCCTACGATGATGAAGTAATTGCCAACATCGCTGTTGCTTTCGCCAAAAATGATCATTTCCTTCGGGCTTGTCGCCTGCGCCGAAAAAGCAGTCAGCATCATGCTCAAGAACAGAGCGACGACCGCTGACTTACAGCATTCTCTTGGTGCTCTCACGATCTCTCCTCCCTTGTATCCACCTCGATCTCGGCAGCCCGGCTATCTTTGGGTCCTAAGAGGCGTCGCGGGAGGCGTCAGGTAGGAAGCGAGGACCCGTGGCTTTGCGTCCCTGATTTTGATCAGGTTTGCCTTTATCGGAAGTCAGGGTCTAGTTAGTTGACCAGTCTGTCAATTCTGGGATGTGCGTATATTGGAGTTGGTCTATGGGCTGCTTGCGGCCAGAAGGAGCTGGTCAAATGCGCAATGAGGTTCATACGCCTTTCCGGCTGCCAAATAACCGTTGCGCTTGCGATGGACCGTTTCTGCCGTCACTACGAGCACTCAAAATCGTCGCTGCCGAGCGGTTGACAGGAGTCTGCCCAACCATAGGCACGCCAATACTCGACCAGATTCAGTTCAATGACGAGGTCCTTGAACTCCGGCAATTGCCTGACTTCAGACATGATGGGATCCCAGATTGACGCCAGGCGAATGGGGCTAACACGGACATCTTGGCCTTTGACTTCCAATGCGAATTGCAGATCACCGAAATATGCCGCCGCCATCGCAATGTCGTGGAGCTTTCTCGGCCATTTCAAATTTTCTTCCTGATAAACATCGCGAAGAATGGATAAGACTCGATCGGGCGAATCAAAATCGGCCAGCAGCGGCTCATAGAGATTCACGAAAGAGATATATGTTTTCGGCATTGCTCGAATCGTCGCCTTGATCGCTTCCGAGTCGCGCTGACTGAATGCGATATCCAGATTATCCTCAAAGAGGTCATCACTCTGGTGCCAATTCAAGGTCTCCTGAGCCTCAGCAAACCGGCCTTGCGCAAGGTAAGCATGCCAGATTTGAGAATGGGGGCGTCCATCCAGCGGCTCCTCGGCTACGGCAGCATGAAACTGTGCTTGCCCGTCCACCATACGACCGCTTCGAATCAGCATGAGCCCGTATCTCTCTATCGTCAGGCGATCCGCGAGCAGCTCTATGGCCCGCGCATTATCTTGCTCCGAGCCGATCCAGTCGAACTGACTCATCCTGATCAAGGCCATCCCGGACTTAACCCCTGCCGACTCAGGGTCGAGCTGTACCGCCCGAAGTCCAAGCTCGTGTGCCCGTTCAACCACTTCCGGTATTTCACTCACGCCGGCGTCCCACACCCCGCTGAGCACCCTGATCGCCAGCTCCGACCATGCCACCGCGTAGTTTGGATCGAGCTCAATCGCTCGCTCCAGCAGTGGTATCGCCTCTTGAACCCCCTCCGGCGTGTACCACATGCTTCGAGCCTGCAAGTACGCCTCATAAGCTTCGATGTTCTGCGTGCCCGCACCGTGAAAGGCATTGATGCCGCCGACACCCAAACTTACTCCGAGAGACCCGGCTACCGACGTGGCAATCTCCTCCTGCATCTCGAATATCTTTTCAAGCTCGCGGTTATAGGATTGGGACCAGATTGCGAATCCATCGTCGACGTTGGTGAGCTGAACAGTGATTCGAACATTGTTTCCCTCTTTGCGGACGCTTCCCTCAAGCAGAGTCTCGACATTCAGTAGTTCACCAATTGCCTTGCTGCCCTCCTGTGCATACGCGTTCGATGATGTACGACCGGCCACACGGAGACCCACCAAGTGCTGCAACTCGAGGCGCAGCTCGTCTGCGATACCGATTCCAAGGTACGCCTGGTCACCGCTCGGGCTGACATCCTCGAATGGCAGTACCGCGATCGACCTGTCATCGCGCGGCCAGGCCAGGTAGAAGACTACGACCAGAATGACGAACAACCCGACAACCAACGCAAGAACTGTTTTGTTGCTGACAACCAGCGAGCCCTCAATATCTCCAGACTCCGTTCGCCTGATGCCCTCGGCCGTTAGGTCGAATGCCCAGGAGAGAAGCAACGAAACAGGAAGACCCACAATTAACAAGGTGATGATCATCTGCATCACCCAATCCGGCGCGTTAAAGTTATCTGTGACCAGATCTGCTACCTGGGCAATCACCCACCCTGCAACAACGTAGCCAATAGCTACTCGGAATACCTTTCTTCGTTTAAGTTCGTCGAATAGAGGCACAGGATCGCTTCCAGGTGTGGCCGATGATCACAAGATTCTCTCCTGAACGCCGATCAACGGCGCCAGATTGGCTAATTCCAGCTGAAGACGGCGCGAAGGTAGTAATACGGGCCCTGCCAATCCATCACCGAGCGCGTATCGTAAGTAATGCCGCAACACCTGAACCAGCTTGGTTGCGGATCGGGGCCCGCATCGAAGATGTTGTTGCCGCCAAGAGTGAGGCTCAAGGAATCTCTTGCTTGCCAGGTAACATCGAGGTCCCAGTAAATATCGCCGCTCATATCCTGAATCTGGCTCAATGAATTGTTGGTAAATCTGTAGTCGTCGTACCAGTTTCCGCGCACCGTTGCGCCAACATTGTTGGCCCAGTTGTGGCTCGCCGTGAAATTCACGCGCAAGTCTGGGCTGCCATTCTCCAGACGGAACACGTCTGCATCACTGAGGAAATAGACCGGATTCGGATTTGTGGGATCGCTCTGCCGATCTGTCCTGCGCGTCACCTCCGTTTCATTGTAATTGGCGGCGAGCGAAAACAGCGTATTTCCAACGTCCCAGTCAACGTTGTATTGTACGACCAGGTCGACGCCGCTGGTCTCCGTATCCATGTCGTTGGTGAAAAACCTGACTGTCGTCAGTTGCTCGGCCCCGGGAACACCCAGTTCAATGAGCTGCGCTCGCTCCGCAGGTCCGACGTCGAAATTCGACGAGACCCAGATGCGATCGTCCAACGCGATGAAGTAATAGTCCAACGTCATCGTGAATGCATTGGACGGCTGCAATGCGATACCGAGCGTGTACTGGGTAGAGGTCTCATCCTGCAGCGGTACTGCGCCAAATATCTGCGATGCCGGGCTCTGCGGCGGAAATATACCCCTGGTTACTGGCTCGCTCCCTAAAGCCGCTGTCTGCACGCTGATACTCGAGATCTGGCCCGGTGTCGGCGCCCGGAAGCCAGTGCCCGCGGATCCACGCAATGTCCACACGTCGTTGACCTGCAGGCGGGCGGCGACTCGCCAGCTAAAATTTGAGCCGAAATCGGAAAAATCTTCGTACCGGCCTGCAATCGACGCCATGAGGCGATCGGTTATGTCTGCTTCGAGATCGATATAGCCAGACCAACTGTCCCTGTCATATGCCAACGCGTAATCCGGCCGATAGCCGGGAAAACCATTCGAACCGACAGTACCAACGTTGTGAATGGGATCGCCAGGATGGCACAAACTCGTCGGATTGAACTGCGGGCCGGGAATGAAGCAGCCGACGCTGCCGCCGTTCTGACCGGCTGCCGCTTCGTCGGCATCGATTTCGAAATTAAACGGATCTGCAAATGCGTACGGGCCAACTTCGTACGATATCGGGTCGCCCTCGACCAATTCGTAGCCCTCGTCGCGATACTCGAGCCCAAAGGCGACGTTGAGATCGCTGGC